>SR_TP_S13solDRAFT_1000056_pt1 | contig 64804 bp, 59 predicted proteins | sample SodReaTP_S13sol_FD_11159 | JGI IMG/M metagenome (IMG submission 11159) | reverse complement strand
CGACCGTTGCAGGTACGGTATACTCTGCTAGTCAACAAAGAAGTGCTGCTCGTTCTCAACGAAGGGCGCAAAGAGCGCAACAAAGAGCACAAGAGAGAATGGCGGACGCTAGGCAGGTGAGAGAATCTCAGCAGGCCATCCGTAGACGTAGGGCGCAGCGTGCTCAGATTATTGCTGGAGCTGAAGCAGGCGGTGCTGCTGGTAGCAGTGGTGAGGCAGGGGCTATCTCTAGTATTGGAGCGCAAACTGCTAGCAATATTGGTTTTGCTGGTCAGCAGGTTGCTGAGTCTAGACGTGGTGCTAGAGAAGTTGGAGGCTATATGCAAGCAGCCCAAACTGCTATGGGCAGAGCACAACTTGGACAAACTGTGGCTAGTATTGGCGGAGAAATGATGGGTCCACAAGGCCTCGCTGGTGTTGTTGAGCAAGCCCTTAGAAGAAACGGCTGAGGCGGCCATAATACATCCACTGTACAAAGAACTGATAGAGCGTATCCGTGGTAGTAATAGGAGAATATAGTGCCTAGAATTCCTGTTGAACTGTTACAATTTGATAGAGACCCTGCGCAGACTACTGAAGCAGATCGTCTTGTAGCCCAGCATCACGCTGTAGCTGCTTGGATGATGGATGAAAACCCTGTTCCTGTATTTACTCAAGTGCAGGAACGTGGAGGGTCACAGTCTCTTGAAGACACTGCTGTTGTTAATATGCAAGAGCAGCTTAATGCTATTCGTACATTTGTTCAAGGAGAATTAGAAATTAATCCTGAGCAAGCTGCTATGGATATTGAGCTTTTGCCTCAGATTGAAGACGACATTAGAGCAGAAGCAGGCACTCCTTTCTTTGCCTATGAGCAGCTTGTTGAGCAGATGGTTGCAGATGAGCCTGATGTTGACAGGGGCTTGATTGAGTATGAAGCAGAGCAGGCTGTATACGGCACTATTATGGCAGGTGTTTTTGATAATGATTGGAAAGGAACCGCTGCTGACTTTGTAGCTTCTATGTTTTTTCCGAACGAAAGCAAGATTGCTGCTGATATTGTAGAGGGCGGTTGGTGGACTTCTGCTAATGACGTGGCTGAGTTTGCTTCTGTTTGGAATGCAATGGATAGAGAAGACAGACTCAACTCGTTTGTGTCTCTTGTAGATTCTGTTAAAGAACGTACTCCTAACGAACTTAAAGCACTTCAGTTTTTAAATTCCGTTGTTGATCCAATGGAAACGGCTAACCTTGGCTTTGCCCACGCCATGGACAAGCTAGGTGCTGGTGCTGTAGTAGCTGATATTGGTTTGCTTGGTTATGGGATTGCTCGTAGAGCTATGAATCCTATCAGACAGCTTCATAGACTTAACAAAGATAAGAAAGCTGCTGAGCTTCTCACTATGGCTAGTGAGCAGCCTGATATTGCTCGTGCTGTTAGTCTTGATCCTATTGAGGCACAGCCCACTTCGTTTAGTATTGAAACTCTTGGTGTTCCTGAAGGTGTTAGCAGAGAAATTGCTAAGGGTATTGCCCGTACTAATGAGCAAATTTCCACCTCTAGCACACAGATGCTTGAAGAGGGTATCCGTGATCTAGTTACCAATCCTGCTCGTGCTTTAGAAAGAATGCAGAGAGAAATTCGTGCTGATGAGGCAGGAACGGCTGTGTTTGACATTCGGCATGTAGAAACTACCCCACAGGGAGCTACGTTTGAATACCAAGTGGTGGATTCAAGCGGAGGTTATCAGAAAACAGTTAAAAAGCCTTTCATCCTAAATGATATTACGGGAGGCTTTGACGTGGATGGCTATAAAAGCCGTCTCACTGTAGGAAGATTGATTGAAAGTCCTAACATTAAGTTTCAGGACGTTCGTGATGCTATGGTAAGTACGTACCAGCGAGGTTTGTTCGCTAGTTCTAAGCTTCGTAAAGATTTTTCTAAAGAGTTTGGTAGAATTTACCGTAGTGCTCCCCATGCTGAGCGCACTAAAGTTAGTCGGGCGCTGGAGCAAGGCAATCTAGAGTCTACTATCTACGACTACAACACCCTGAAGGGTCGTTTTGGTATGGATGATAGAGGTGTTGCTCAATATTATGAGTTTCGTAATCTGATGGACAATGCATTCCATCTTAAAAACAGAGAAATTGCTACGTCTTATGCTACTTCTGGCTTTAAACAGTATAGCTTAGACGATCAGCAGTACATTATGCGCCAGTATGATACCCCACAGAGCGCAGAAGCCGCTATCGAACAGACAGGAACCCTCGATGTTTTAGTTGTGCGAGGCGCTGATGATTCTTTCCCTCTTAATTTACGTGCTACTCCTGATGGTAGTGTGTCTCCTCAGTTGCGAGAGCTGATGGATGAGGGGTATGTACTCTTGCGTCCAAATAAAGCCAATCAAGCTGTTCATCATGGCGACAATCACTATGGTATGGTGCTAGCTAAGCGAGAGGAAGTGACAAACATCACTCCTGATACGCCTGTGCTTAATTATGAGCGTGGTTATGTGCCCATCATGTACCAAGATGCCAACTACTTTGGTAGCAGGGCTGTGTACGGCTCTGTGGACGGTGTAACTAGGCAGGTAGATGGTCACACTACTACATATTTCACTAATCGTACAGATGCAGAGCAGTGGGCTAGAGAAAATAACATCCGTCATTTACAGGAACAGCTTGGTAGCAGAGAGCTTGCCGAACAGGCTGTCAATGATCCTAATGTTAATCTGCCTTATTCTATAACTACAGGCAGAGGCATGGCTGCTGAAGAATTTGACAGCTTAGCTTTTGGTGGATTGTACACTGGTGATCGTGCTCCTACTAGACTACGTAGAGGGGTAGAAGAAGAGTCTGCTGAGTTTGTAGACCCCATCTATTCCATGCAGAAGTATATGGATAACATTGCCAACAATCTTCCTCTTGCTGCCTATCGCACAGGGCTAGAACGTAAGTGGATGGAGCAGGCTAGAGCAGTAGGTGCTATTCCTCCTGAGTATAATCAAGGCTTTCGTAATGCCATCGAATCAGTAAGAGCTAACACTGCTCTCGACTTCCAGACTAAAAAGTTTTTGGAAGATGCTCATACTCATATTCAATACAATAATCGTGTTCCCACTCTTGGTGAACAAGAAACTGCGGGACGTATCGTTCATTGGGCGGAAAGACTTGAGGGAATCTTAGGCAAAGAAAACAGACTGTCCGCTAACTTGCAGCGACTTGACCATATTCATGGGCCTGATGCTATTCGTGCTGCTACGTTCCATACCCTGCTGGGGTTAGGTAATCCTGCTCAGTTTTTTATTCAGGCAGCAGGTAGCACCATTGCTATGTCTGTAAATCCTGTCTATGCTTCTAGAGGATTACCTAAAGCTATGGGCATTGGTATGTTGGATAACATCATTGATCCTACAGCAAAAGCCCATGCGTTAGAGCGTATGGAATCTACTGTTCCGGGCATTACTGATGCTTACAGAGCATGGGAACGTACGGGCTTTCATGCTGACGCTGTGGGTGCTAGTGCTGACTACCGTAGTATGCTGTCTAGTAATCCGATGGGCACTGATCTTGCTTCTAGAGCAGCAGGTGCTGGTGGTAATTTCCTAGATAAAACTGCTGTGTTTTACAAAGCAGGGGAACTATTTAACCGACGTATCAGTTTCTCCACTGCTCTTACTAGACACTTGGATCAGGGTGGTAAGCTGGATGAGCAGGGCATTAAGGAAGTTATGAATCGTACCAACACTTACCTTCTTCATATGGATAGGTCTAATAAGGCTGAGTTCCAGAAAGGATGGTTTTCTGTGCCTACTCAGTTTATGCAGGTGCATACACGTTTCATTGAATCTATGCTTGGGCACCAGCTTAGTAGGTCTGAAAAGGCTAAGCTTGCTACAGGCCAGCTTGCTTTGTTTGGTAGCTTAGGTATTCCTTTTGGGCCTCCTATGCTTGGCTTCTTTATGGACCAAGCAGGAATTGCTCCGGGAGACCTAAGGGAAGGAGAAGTGGCTGCTCTTACTGAGGGCATGACAGGTGTTCTTCTTTCTCAAGCATTTGAGATTGATGTTAATGCTGCTCCAAGAGGTGCTATTCCTTTTGGTATTGGTGAAGCAATAGATAGATTTTTCACTGAAGATGCTACTATGTGGGAAGTGTTGAGCGGAGCTGCTGGTGTTCTGCCTGATCGTGCTTTCCAAATTGGTGGTAGTATGGCTAACATGCTAGCCTCTGGTGGCTTTGATCCTAGTAATTATGACGAGCATGATCTTAAAGCAGCTAGTAGTATGTTGCTTGAGTTTGCTTCTTCTACTCGTAATGCTCTTGGTGCATACACTCTTGCTACTAATGGCCATCTGCGGGATGCTAGAGGTAACTTAGTTACTACGTCTACTGATCCTAATATCCAGACACTGATTGCCAGTGGCATGGGTTTCCAGCTCACTGAAATTGCAGATATGTATGACAATCTCAATTCAGAGCGTATGGTAAATGAGCGTATTGACAACATGGTTGATATGATTTCTGATACTCTCTATCGTCGATACAATGCTGGTGCTCCTATGGATGAGGAAATGGGTAGACGGGTAGAGATTATGATTGGTATGATTACTGACAATGAGCCTCCTTATATTCGAGATCAGGTGACGCAGAGACTTATTAGTCGTATTGAGAATGCCGACACCCAAATGGACAGAGCTAATAGAGCTATGTTTGAACGTGTAATAAATGAAACTTACACTTCTGTAGATAATATGTCTCGTAGTAATGCCCGTAAAATGCAAGAGGCTTACGATTTTATGGAACAGTGGTCTGTTGAAGAGGAATAAATATGCCGTTTAATACTTTTAACGTACAAGATGTGCAGGCACATACACAGACTTCTGTAGTGGAAGGAGCTAGAGACGATAGCCTCTCCACTATGTTGGGCTTAGGCTTTGAGGTGGGTAGAGGTGTTATGGCGGGCAGAGCTATGGCACGCCTCACTGGTGCTGAGGCTACTGCCGATTCTGTGCAGCAGGAAGATGTGTATGGTACTTATACACGTGAAGAAGGAGAGCCAGCACAGCTTGCTATTGACCAAGACCTAACACGTATTACTAATGCTCGTAAGCAGGGCAACATTAGTGCTGAACGTGCTAGAGCCTTGGTTAATATCCGGCTCCGACAGGCCATCAATGACAATCCTATGTTTACCAAAGAACTCACTGCAAGAGCACAGAGCTTCTTTGATGAGATTGGTGGTGGTGCAGGTCGCACTGCTGGTGGGGATATTCTAAGTCCCACCAGTGAAGAACAATTAGAAACGAAGCTAGAACAGGATCGTATCACTGCTCTTAATAGAGAGCAGCTTGAGGCGGAGCAACTTGGCATGACGGTACAGGAATACCGAAAGCGCCAGCGTCACATGGATGATATTGCTTATTCTAATGCTGTTCTTGAAGGTATGACCAGAGAAATGGAGCATGAACAGGCCCTAACTGACCAAGATCGTATGATGCAGAATAGGGACTTCACTCGTCATTTAGGCAACCATCGTGCGGGTGTCCAGGTCGAACTTATGAGAGATATTGGGCAGTATATGGAAGAGCGGGGAGGTGTAATTGATCCTCAAACCCGACAGGGGCTTCGTAATAGAGTGCAGAAGGAGTTTGGGCAAATGACTGCTTGGCTCGACATGCAAGCAGCATATATGGACGCTCAAGAAACTACAAGGCATCGTAATGCTTTAGAAAGTTGGAGAGATAACATTATTGGCACTATTGAAGAAGCTGATATGGAATCCCTTGCTACTACTATGAGAGACTATAATAACGTAGTTGCTGATTTACATGTACAGCACGAACTGCCGGATCTTTGGGCATTAGGTCGAATTGATAGTTCTCTTGTTGAGCGTGCAATTACTTTATATTCTAATGAAGACAAACTGCGAATGACTGCTAGGTTTGATCCTATTGCTCAATTTGCTCTTGAATTTTCTGAAACTGCTGGGGAAGGAATTCCCGGCATGATGAAATATAGAGCAAAACAGATTGAAACTATTGCTACTGGTAGCCCAGAAGCTAGGGCACAATTGCCGGGCAGTGAGGAAGAAAAAGACAATGCTCTCGATTCTATTGAACTTGACTTTATTTCTAGCAGAGAAGAGGGCAGTGATCTGTTAGAAGAAAACTCTTGGCAAGACTTTCCTAATATTCTTAATCGTCAGGGAGGTGTAGCTTTTAATGCTGCTGCTACTCCTAAGACGGTGAAGAAGGTCAATAAGGACCCCGAGAAGCAGCGCATCCTAACCCAAAACTTTGATAGATACACTCGGGCAGTACAGAGTGCTATCCGTCAAGGCAACTTGGATATGTCTGAAATCAGTATTAGAGAGAATGAGTTTAGCCCTAGAGAGATTGGTAGGTATTCTGATAGCTTCTTAACTCGTGAATATTGGAACAATCGTAGGCATGGAGATAGAGCAGGTCCTAGCCTTATTGTAGAAGCTGGCGGTCCTAGAGAACGTCGGAGCCGCCTAATGTTCGGTACTGGTGTTGATCCTCATGATCCTAGAGGTATTCAGCATAGTGCTGTAGCGGACTACTCTGACGAAGACAGAGGCATTAATAATATTGTTAGCGATTTACAGGCGCTTGTAAATGTTGCAGATGCGTACCCCAACTTAGAAGTAGAGGGGCAGCCTATGAGAGACGTACTTATGGAGAGACTTGGAATTGGAGAACAAACTACTGATAGTGCTGAGCCTCAGCCTGATGTTGGCACTAGCGTACAAGACGTGGAATGGGACGAGCCTACCATTGGTGGGGAAGCCTCTCCTACCCAGCTAGAGATGTCTGGTGATGGGGTTAGACAAGAGCCTATTCCCGGTCCTTGGCAAAGAGGTGAAGCTATGGAACCCGGAGCTAGAGAGAATGTGATTCAGGGCGTGTTAGAGCATCTGCCTCGCAGAGAAGGAAGAGGTACTGATGTTGCTGGTGATGTGCCTACGGGTAGCTTCGGCATTACTCAGTCTGCACTGAATCAGATTGGATGGAACGACAGAAATCCTGAAGAACTTTCCGATGATGAGGCTATGGAAGCTGCTCGTATATTTACGGAGCAAGCATACGATCATATGGCTTCTAACATGGAAGCATTTATCAATGCTCCAGAAGAAGTACAGGAAGAGATTATTGATGCTTCCTACAACTTAGGTTTCCATAATGTATCTCGCTATCCTGCTCTTAATAGAAAGCTTGAGCAAGGAGATTGGCTTGGTGCTATGAGAGAAGGCCTGCTTGACACTGCCACAGCTAATGGACAAAGCCTTAGAGGCTTAGCTGTTAGACGCTCTGAGAATTATAACAGAGTAGCAGAAATGTTAGGAGAACCTACTATTCAGCAGGTTGAACAGATGGAGGATGGATTGATTATCTATAGAGACAGTGAAGGAAGAGAAATCTTTCGGTTCCGGCCAAGGAATGGACGGCATTCTGATAGTGGTACAGGTACAATCAACGTATAAAAGAAAGGCCCCTCAAAAGGGGCCTTTTTTATTGCTTAGACTTCACAACTACCACCAGCACATGCTAGCGTTTGTACACCTTCTGTGTGGTCTTCACTTTCATACTGACTAAGTTCAGTCCAATCTACGTCCTTTGGCATTTTATCAAGCCATTGCTCATACTCTTCCTTAGTAATAGACTGATAAGGAGCCTGCTGGTATACATGGTCTTGGCGAGGCAAGAAACTAACACCACTAATATCGTCAAACCTATCCCAAACCCACTGACCAACTTCTAAGAACTCGTCATTGCTATAGTAACAAGTCATAGAAGGCTTATGCTCACACCAATAATCTTGGTATACAGACCATAAATCAAGCTGGTCAATAGCACTCATTTCATCCGCAGTGACAGAACCTTCAGGGCTTTTCATTGGAAAGTAAAACACCCAATTAGAAGGATTCATCTGGTCTTCTTCGTGATAAAATCCCTTGTCAATCATAAAGTTTGAAAGAGGGTCTTTCTTATCAGCACGTACAGTACGAAGGTAGTATTCAGAGAAACGAGGATGAATACCAGAAGCGCTGTCTACTAGCTGGCTTACAGTTCCCGATGGTTTAACGCAGCTAATAGAGACAGATGGATTGATGCCAAGCTTTTGTGCCCATTCAATGTTAACAGAAATGGCATGTTCTTTCATATCACGAAGCATCTTTTGAATATCACCATTGGACCAAGAATAAGCAATAGGATTGTCCATAATCCCAGTCATAGACACACCAAGCAGTCGTTCTTCTTCTGTATTTTCTCTCCACTTCTTACGTAGATAAGAGAAGTCAGTAAGGGTAGACTGCAAAGTACCAATGATAGTAGCAACCTCTACCTTATCTTTAATGTCTTCATAGGTATCATCTGCTCGAATAACAACTTCCGACAGATTGCAAAACTGCTTTGACCGCAGAATAATTTCAGAGCCTCACACTGCAAGTATCAATGACATTCTTACTGTGCGCTGGACTGTCGCATATCATACGTGTGACCAAGTTTTACCTTTACGAATAAAACTAATCACATAGTGCTTAACGCCGTACATCATACCAATATCTTTATTAGATAATCCAGCAGGTATGTGTATGTACTTTATCTCAGAGACTTGTTTTTCAGAGAGCGTTGCTTTGCCGTTCTTTTCTCCACGAGACCATGCAGGTCTGTTGTCTCTGTTTTTGCGCCAAGATTCTTTAGCCCTGTAGCTACGGGCTTCTTTTGAATCTTTCTTAGCTATGCCTTCTCTAGTGGCGATAGCTGTAGCACTTCTATGTTTACTTGCATTCTCTTTGTCAGAGTACCAAGAAGGTTCTACCCCAAGATTACCTCCCGCCTGTGAATTCCATCCAATATTTAGGCAGGAACGATATAGCTGTTCTAGGAACAGGGCTTCTTCTTGAGATATATTATCTATTATTATCTCCTTGATAAGATTATCCCAACCATACTTATTCTTAGCACATGTAAAATGATTGTTTCTTTTGTTCTTTTGGTGTGCTCTCATTCTCTCTTCAAAGTTTTTAGTTATTCCAATATAACCTTGAGAATGAATATCTGTATGATCTTCTAATCTAATCCAATATAAACAATACATATGATCCCCTTCGCTCAGTCTCTCACGCTGCACGATTTCTCTGCTTGCGCCCTGTAGATTTGTCATAATCGTCCAAGTCAATTAGAAGGGGTTTTAAATCCACACTTTTATTTAATGGCTAATGGATTAGTTCCAAAGTCGTAATTAGGATCACGTCGATTAGTCTGTTCAGCTTGTCGTTTGCTAGCAGTGCGAGAAAAGATGCCTCGTTCTCCTGAATGACTCTTGTACAGACTCATCCATTCATCAAGAAACACCTCATATTCAGGACGTTCATCAGCAACATAGCTGTTGTTAGCAAGGGCACGCTGAGGATTGTCCTGCCACCACTGTCCACTCTTAGCAATACGCATACGATCATCAGACAGATTAGACAAGCTAATAAGAGCAGAGCGACGAACACCCCCAGCAACTACAATGTCTGCAATCTTACACACAAGGTCATGACATTCAAGAGACGTTAGCTTACGCCCAGCAGCACGTTTAAACAGATCAACACTAAACTTGAACAGATTGTCAAGAGGAGCAGGACCACTAGCTCTACCACCAAAAGTTTTAAGTGGTGCGCCCGCAGGGCGTATATTACTCAAGTCCCACTTAGGAACTTCGCCTTGCCACAGCAGGCTAAGCAATTCCTTAAATGCCTTGGCCCAGCCAAGCTTGCTGTCTCTCACCTGAATAACAGTGTCACTAGGAAAGAACTTTTCAGCAATTTCGGGCAGTTTGCTAATACTCTGACGTTCCACGCTAAAGCCAACACCAGTGCCATTCATCAAAATGTATAAAATCTCGTCAAAGTCACGAGGATGTTCAATAGCAGTGTAGGCACAGTTGTATCCTGCTACGTTACAGCGATCCAGAGCCTCGCCAGCAGTCATTAAAGACCTCATGCTAGGCATTACATCAAGATGTAAAATAGCGTCTCTTACACGGCCTCTCAGTGCCTTCTCTTGATCTGGGACTTTATCAACCCAAAACTCAATAAGTCGGTCAACAGTCTCTTCCCACATTTCTCGCCGCCCCCATTCGGGACGGAAGCGAGCATAACGACTGAGAGCAATAAACTTAGAGTATTCTGGATTAGACGTAGATGCAAAATAGTCTGTCATTTATCGTCCTTTGTTTTATTTTTGTTGGATTCTCTTTGTTGTAGCCTTAGCACATACTCTAGTGCCAAAGACCTACCATCTTTCCAAGCAAACCCCACCAGTAGATAGAATAGTAAGCTAAGTAGGAAGACAGGAATAGTTAGAAATTGTAAAAGTTTAAGCATAGCGCCTCTTTAGTTCTTCTTGTTCAATAAATGATACAGCCTGTGTATTGCCAAGATCATCTGTGTGCATATCTACTACCCCATGCCACCACATCTTAGCTGTTGCTCTATTCCATCCTTCAATCATTTCTGGATTAGCATAGCAACCAATAGACAGGCCATGAATTTTATTGCCGTCTGCTGTAGTACGTGTAGCATAGTCAAGAATGTGGCTATGTCCTTGCACAGAAGAAGCAAAGTTTTTAGCTAGCAAGTTCTTGCCGATGTTTTCACCACTAATCGGTCTGCCACTTACGCCAGTAGGGAAGTAGTGTGTGAATTGCCAACCAGCAATGGATAGCACATCACCAAATTGAATAAGTTCCCAACCATGTTCTTCATACTTTAAGTCAGCAATACTAATAACACCTTCTAGCTCTGCTTGTGAATTAACAGCACGGCTAATTCGGTCTTCGTGGTTGCCAAGAGTCATGTACATAGCAGGATGGTATTGCTGCTTCTTATTCTTTTGCTGCCTCTTGTTGTACTTTTGCATTGGTGCGTGCAGCTTAGCAAGAGCATCATGCACAGACTGAATATCCTTAGTGTAACGTCTGCCCTCAAATCCCTTAGTTCCCTTGTCATATGAGGATAGGCTAGGCATGTCAGCAAAGTCTCCAATGCAAACAATAATGTCAGGACGTTCTTTCATAATGTGCTTGCCTAGCCATTCAAATCTATCATTATTATGCTCAGGATGGGCATGAGGATCACCAATCAACAGCCATTTCATCTATGATCTCCGCTACCTTGGAGTGTATTATTTACCATACGACGGTGTAGTTTTTCTCTATTCATCTTAACTACATCTTCAAGAGAGTAGCCAAGAACATCTGCACACTGTGCAATGTAGTATTGTACGTCTCCAAGCTCATTCACTAGGTCAAGAATATTTAATTCGCCATCACGTAGATACTTTTTAACTTTGTCTGCAACTTCTCCTGCTTCTCCAGCAAGACCCAGTGCTGTGTAGCTAAGCTGTTCATTGTAAGTAGTGCAACGTTCTTTGTAGATTGCAGTGGTGCGTGTAAATTTTTGGTATTCTTTAAAGTTCATATCACATCCAAATAGTTTGAGGAGCTAAGTGTGCATATTCAATAAGACAAACAGCATACACAATCATTTCTCTTCCTCAACAAATGTAACAATAATTGGGGTAGCTTCTTTGAGAATGTCTAATGCTTCTGCAATATCTTCTTCATTGTCTTTGCTTCTGACTAGATTAGACATGGCATCCTCTAACATCATCATGTCTACACTAGAAATAAAATAACCTCTCATTCATTCTTCCTCCACAACTTGCATCTGCTGTGCAATTAAATGTTGAAGCAGCAGCTCCACTGCCGTAATCTCTCGAAAGCCTGGAACAAAGTTTGACGCAATCATCATGTTGCCGTTCTCAAAGTCTTCTTTGGAGAATGACATATAAAAGCACAGTTCATTGTCGTCGTTTTGTAGGGTTTCAATTGCTTTTTCTTTTAAGCCACCTTTCTTACGAGTAAAATTAACTACGTTAGCCATTAAGAATACACTCCAACGTTGTTTCTAAATTCATGCAACTTAGTGAGACAGTCCATTGCTTTGTCAATGTCTCTATCTTCTTTCTTTCTTAAAGCGTATTTAACTACTTTGGCTTCTAAAGGATTAAGATCATTAATCATTGCAAACTCAATCACTTGGATAGGATGCTGTCTATAATGTGCTGGTCCGTCGTTGCGGCTAGGGAAGGCTCTATTAAACAGCACAGCTAGCTCTGCGTAAAAATCATCGTGCATTCTTTTCCTCCTGTCTATATACTTCAACAATGTGCATACAAAGCAAGTCTGTCAACGTCTCTAAATCGTCTTTAGGAAAGTATCCATGAATGTCTCTATACCCTGTTAAGTATTTCATGCGGCTATACAAATCACTTTCTGCTTGTTGATTTTTGTCTGGCATCATTGGTTTTTCCTTGATGGCATACCTTGCACATCACCGCAAGTTTATCTTCTGATACAAATAGTCTTTCAACAAAAGCCGGTAGATCGTTATAGTGATTAAGACTTCCCACATCTTCAATGTGATCCACCTGAACATCCTTTGCTTTAAACCACTTTTTGCAACTGGAGCATTTGTATTCATACTTATGTCGTTTGCCCTCTACTTTCTTTCGTGCATTGTTTAGCACTTTGTATTTAGGTGGCCAGCGGGTCCATGCTCTTCGTAAAGCAGAACGAACAAAGCTCCAAAATCTAGCAGTAGTCCAGTCTGGATATTCAGGAAATGGTGGTGTTTTTTTACCCATACACTTCTCCAAATCCTTCACAGTGAGGGCACTTTACTTCTTTTCTTCCTACTAAGAGAATGCCAGTGCCGTAGCATATAGGACAAGGAATAGGAGCTTCATCGTATTCTAGCTTTGCTTTAATTTTCTTTCGGTCCGATCTCTCCACAGAGGTATCGTCGGAAATCAATCGGTTTTTTGATCTGGTCATAAGTCCTCAACATCCACAAAAGAATAGCTTGTTCCCAAATAACAAACGAATCACCATACTGCTCTAAGTACATAGCTTCTGCTACATCCCATATGCCACCAAAGCCATGCTCTTCTAGAAGCTTATCTGCTCTAGCATTGCCTATTTTTCGCAGGCCGGGAATGTTGTCTGTCCTGTCTCCTGTCAATAATTGCCTAGCAAAAGCATAAACAGCATCTTGTGGCGTCTGATACACTACATCACCTGTGTCTAGATTGTAGTGGTGTCCTTCAATCATTAGCAGGTCTTTGTCAATAGAACAAATTACAGTGTCCTCTGTTTGTAAGATGCCTAGCAAGTCGTCAGCTTCAATATCTTTTGTCACTTGGATTGGATGCTTTCTTGTCATGCTCTCTTTTAGCGCTTCGTAATGCACTGGCTTCGGGGCATCTATCCTGTTCCCCTTGTAGGGAAGTGTTGTAGCTACGTCGTCTCGAAAGTTGTTGTTGCCTGACAGAATTAATTGGTAGTCGTTGCATCCTGATTCTTCCACCGTCCTTTCTACTACTTTGTAGACGTTATGAATAGCATGAGATACATGCTCAGCCACCACTTCTTTTTCTACTACAATGTCTTCCATGTCAGCAGTGGCTTCTTTCATTTCTGCTGCGGATTCGTATGTGTCAATATAGCAGGAGGCATCAGAGCCCCCTGCCATGACATGGTAGAGTGTGTGCTGCGCTGCAAATCCGCATTTATACAGCAGCACATCAGCATCAATGTTAGCTCTCATCTTCCTCAGACTCTTCTTCAATAACAGGAGTGCCATCAGGCGGAGTCTGGTTGTCGAACACATGCTGAGTGTCATGGAAGTATCGAGTAGTCACTTCATCAACCAGAGCCATGAACACATCGTAACGCTTGGCCTTTGCCGAGGGCATACTAACCACATCATTCTGAATCATAGCACCCACCGCAGCAATAGCGGCATTGCGACTGCTCTGCCAGTTGATGGAAGCCTGTACATTGGCGTCACGTTCTTCCTTCTTAGCCCAGTAGTCATCCTTACCACCAGCACTCTTCTTAGCAAAGCTACTAACTTTAGCACCAGAAGACACAGAAGCTTCCTTCTTCTGCACACTAGATGGGTCCATGTTCATGAACTTACCATTACGAGTAAAGGTAAATTCAATGTAATCTCCTTCGTCAAATGACGGAGGATTCTTGGCACCAGTACCATACCACTCACCGTCTACGTTGGCATTGTAGTAGCCAGCTTTGTTACGAAATACTTTTTCAACAGTACCCTTGGCAGCTTCCATTACTTACTCTCCAGTTCGTTCACTTCATCTTCAGTGTATTCTACTTCAGCATACTCATACGTCTTGAAATAGATTAGCTTGTTGCCATCATGTACAATAATATCACCCTGTTCAGTGGTTCTTACTGCCGTAGGGTTTTCATAATTACAAACTTCATCATTATGAAACACAATAGTACATTTCTTTACAGCCATTTTTCCTCCCAATCAGGCTTGTCAGCCCAATATTCATTTAGTTCTACTTCCGCTTCAAGCGGTACATTAAAATCAATGTTGTATACATCAAGAAGATATTTATAAACATCTGATGTAAAGGATTGGACAGCTAGTTCTTCATAAAGTTCAGCCTCCTGCGGATGAATTTCAGCAATAGCAGAGTCATGAATCGTGTTTACAATCTTACTCTCCATTTTCTTAGCAGTCATACGATGCCACAAGTAGGTGACAGCAATAGGAATGATCTCTCCTGTAGCTAAGTATTGAATAGGATAGTTAGAGATTGCTGTAGTGTTGGTGACATAGCCAGACCTGTCCATTTTAGTAGAAGGCCAATAAAACACCATACCAGTAGGTAGCACAAGCTGTTTAGTCTTTAACACTTCTGTAATCCAAGCATTTTGTGCAGCATCTATGCCCGGATACTTAGCACGGAAGGCTTTGTAGTAAGCTTGTTCAGCCTTTGTCCCAGAGCTGCCTCCAAATAGCGGTTTGAATGTGTGTGCTTTTGCTCCTTGTCTATCTGTTTTCTGTCCAGCAGCAGTGATAGTGTCGGATGTGTATTGATGAACGTCAAAGCCATTCTTAATATCCTCTGTTGCTACCTCATCTTGTCCATACCAAGCAGCAATACGAAATTCTAGCTGTGCTCCGTCAACTTCTCCCATAAGCCAGCCATCATGCTTGGCACTGAATAGAGGCTTAAAGTCACGCAGCATGTTTTGAAACTGAATCTTGTATCGCTTGCCATTACTGGATAGTCGGTGGGTTTGTGTAATAGTTTGGTTAAATTGGCCGTGCAGTACACCGGCGTTCTCTTCTACACACTCCATCATTTTGGTAAGAGCTTTAGTCAGCTTAGCGTTTAGGTCTGTTAATTTCTCTTGCAATGCAATAAACTTTTTCTGGTCTTTTGTACGGGCCTTTAAGTTTTGCAGCGTTGCAATGTCAGTTTTCCTGCCTCCAGCACCCGTACGAATAGGCTCACCCTTTCTGTCAGTTGGCTCTTCAAATCCTAGAACATCATAGATAAATTCTCCTACTTGCTTCGGACTCTTGAAATTAACACCATCAGAGAACTCATTAAACTCTTGTACTAACTGGTCGTATTCCTCCTTGAGCTTATTGTGCAATAACTTGACACGTCTATGATCTAGTGCCATGCCCTGTGCTTCAATATCTACTAGAGGCACAGTGAAAAGGCAGTGGGTGTACATAGTGCGATGCAGATCACTGTCAAAGATTTGCTCACGCTGATGCAAAAACAACTTTTCTGTATATGCTGTGTCGTTCTTAGCATACTTACCAAGTACAGACTTAGGAAGATCAGAAGGACAGATACCTGCTTTAATGGACTTGCTGATAAAGCTATCCTTCATAGGAAAGCCTCTCCTGTCAAGACAAGCATCAAGAGACAGGGGCATCTTTCTATTACCAGCAATCACATACTCTGCAATCTGTGTGTCCCAAACAACCAGCTTAGTTAGATTAATGCCTGCTCTAAGCATCCATGCCAAATCAAACTTAGCATTGTGAGCTACAATGAAGTCACTGTCCTCTAGCAAGGAGTAAAACCACTCAGGAATCTGATACTCATTCCACCATGCAATTTGTGTGGGCTTGTTATACTGCTTCCACGTTACAATAAGGAGGCGGTTGTCTACATTGAGTGCATCTCCTTTCTCTAGGTTGGTGGTTTCTACATCAAATACAACATAGTTGTTGGACAGATAGATGTTAGGATCAGGATTGGTTAGATGTTTGGGAAGTTGCACACTATTTATTCCTCAATAACAGATGTTGGTTTGTTTACATGCACACTCTGATGGAAGTAGTTCCCATTAATCTTATTCTTACATACAGACAGCATGATACTATCGTGCTTACGACTAACCTCGTCAACACCAACACCAATCATCAAATCAACCTGACCGGGAATACCTGTGTTGGAGAAGTCTACATCACCCATATCAAGAACAAGCTTATTCTCTGCACTGTCTCCTGCTTGTGTTACAGAGAATACAGTGGTGCCATACTGCTTGCCAAGTGTACGTGCTGCCTGTGCTGCTTTCTCAAGAGCCAGCACCTTATTCGCCTCAAACATATTGAGATTACGAAGCTGGTCAATAAACATTACATCAGGCTTGTACTCCTCAATCAGCCTACGAAGTTCCGGCATAGTGCCGGGCGCAAGACCAGCAAAGATTAGATTCTCATACCCATGCTGATACGCTACAGCCTCTGCTTTGTCAGGATCGCCCACTACATCATGCTTACTCTTATCCGTTAGAGCACACACAAGACGCAGCAGCATCTGCTCATCAGGGTCTTCATTGCCTACATACAGAACCTTGTAGCCAGACTTGAGCAAGCCGACAGCATTAGTAATGCTCATCATTGTCTTGCCACTATCAGGACGCCCAAAGATTAGAACATGGCTACCAGCCACAACACCCCCATCCAACTGCTCAGCAAAAGAAGCAGGAAATAGAGGAATGAGAGAATGGCCAGTGGTAGCAGCAGCAATATTATGAATGCTATGGTTAGTGTAGACACGATTGTCTTCTTCATCGAGTCCACCGTTGGATACCCATTGGTATTGGTCGATGAGTTCTGAGATTTCTTCATCACGGCCACCTGCAATAGCTTCTGAGAGATTATGTCCAATGCTCTCCAGCTTTGTTTGTGCATAGCTATGCACTACATTAGGAATGCTAGCAGAACAATGCCTGACGCCATCTAAGGCAGCTTGTAGGGTAGATGCTTGACGAGGATAGGAGTGTTGCAAATCCTTATCTACTACATCATAGTCTACACTCTCCGCTTTAGGGTCGCGTTCGTAATAGTCCTTTGCTTCTTCAAACAGAATCTGTCCAATGTCAGACAGATCGGACACATCAATCATTGATGCTAGCTTGTAAAATGCTTTGTTGTTTTCGTAGATTGCTTTAAGTAGTTTTTGTTCCATCACGTTCCTTTACACATAGGATAGTAGCTCTGTTAAAACTTCGTTGTCTGTATCTTTGGGATCTTCTTCAAGCAACACTACATTACACTCCGGCCAAATGAGGGAATAGGTACGCTTCCATTTGAAAGCCTTAGACACAGCATCAGGATCAAGCATCATCACAATTTTGCTAGATGTTCTACCTAACCAGATAGCCATTTCCTCGCTGATGTGTGTACCTACAATAGAAACAGCACGGACATTACCTCTGCTATTCTGCTGCACTTTGAGCATGGAGAAATAATCTTCCACCACCACTGTCACTGGCTTGCCCATATACTCTTTGCTCTTGCCTCTATGCTCTTGGTAGTAAGGGCCTTGCGAGTAAGGGTAGAGAACAGCCTTTGGTTCTGTCCCATCAAAGTAGCGTAGTTGTCTACTAACTTTATTGCTCTTGATAGAATAGACAGGAAGAAGATAGTTTAGTTCATCTATATCTACAATTCCTAGCTCTTGTAAGTAGCGAGGATGGATGCCAAATCTCTCTTGTAAGAAAGAGAACGGATAATCAATTGGCCACCATACAGGGCCATCATACATCCTAATCTTTGTTTTTTTACCTTTCTTTGGTGCTTCTACGTCTGAAGAATTGGAAGGAATAAATCCACTAGCTCCGCAGCTAGCACGGAAACAATGATAGATGAGGCCAGTGTCTTTGCGTGTAATAGCTAGCTTGTGCTCATGCTGCGCACAACAGAAGGGACACTCAGCCATGATCGTATCATCCACAGCTAGATGTAGAGCAGTTAGTTTAATCTCCTGTTTTCTAGCATCCAGATTCATTATCTTCCTCAGATATAACCCATTCTTCATTAACAGGACCAGCAATAGCCTGATCCCAATACACTCTCCCTGTAGTTGTTAAGCTGCCCACACTTCCATTAGGCATACGAAGAACAACACCAATCTCTTCAGCACCGTGCTGTTTTAGATAGGCTAGCTTTTTGTTATACATGCTCATCTTCTAATTCCTCTATCACATCATAGTAGATGCGTTCATAATCATCTTCTGAAATGAAGCGCATGATTTCATTATGTGTGTACCTACCATTCACATCTGTAAACTCAAGCTCTAGCTCTGGTCCTTCTGCTGGAATAGCATCATCAGGGTGTCCATCACATCGAGGAGGAATATAAGGCAGATAGTGTGCTACATTAGCGTACACATGCAGAGCCAATCCTCTATGATCTCTGATTCTGTACCGCTTCATAAAGCTCTCTCCTAATAATGTAGTCAAAGATTAAGTTGGCGTTGTATAGATTTATCGGGGGAATGTTCAATGGGCCAGTGGTGTTCACAAGTGTAATATCCTCTTAGTTCTTTATATGGGGGATTTGCAAAATAACTTTGTCTAAACTCACTAGGCTCTGCTGTGTATCTATAGCAGTGTTCTTTTAGTGGGCACTCTCTACCAGTACACATAGTAATATCAGGCACAGCTAATCTCTCCACACTTTATCGTGTTTGAAAACCCGCATCAGCGAGTCTTGCCAGCGTCCGGGGTGGCGGTGGGTTGATCCAGTTAGTCATAGCAACGCCTCCGGCACGTCTACCTCGTCGCCCAGCGTTGATGCAACGAAGCAGCGCATGGCTGCGATAAGCGGGGTAGGGCCGGTTTGTTGACGGCCTGACTTTTTGTTCCAAGCGACCATCTGCCCGCTTTCCCGGCAAATGCGAGCGTAGAATGTCCCGTGGGATGGGCTGGTGGGGTTGAAATACTCACGGAACGAAATGCCGTACTGCTCGATGATCGGCCCAGCTTGGCCCCAGTCTATGGAGGGGCGGTAATCTGAGTAGTGCTCCGCCCACCGTTGCAGGTTCCCCTCGTCGTCGAAGTGTTTGCTAGGAGTGAAGTCGCCAATCGCGTTGGCAACCGCCCAATCGAGCGCCGAACCTCCTAGTTCGGATGTTTTGATTTTCACGACTCACCTCCTCCCGGCTTCGGCGCGGCTGCGAGCATTGCAGCGCGACACGCATTCCATCCGTCTTTGAACCGGCGCTCCGACAGCGTGGCGTTTTCGTCTCGGTCGCTAGGGTACACCTTCCGCTCCCGAACCTCATAGGCAATTCTGTCTGCGTCCCAGAGATCCATGCCTTCAGAAATCGCTTTCTGTCGCAGTTCCACCAATTTACGACCAAGCTCCGTACGTGGCCTGTAAAGTTCTACGTCCTCCGCCTGCTCGAACTCGTCGATTTCGTTTTGGTTATTCATTACGCATCTCCTACTAAATTGCGATATTGTACCCATCCTCTGAAATTAGAAGACCATCTTTGCATTTTTCTATCAATGTGAGTGCATCCCTTGGAGTAAATTCCCCACTCTTCCGGGTCCAGTTCGTTGAAGCGTGTAGCAACATGCTCAAAAGGACTCATGTGACCTGCTTCTAACAGCATGTCATGCAAAGCCACGTCTTTCTCTAGATCAGGCTGTGTGTTGTCGTGGTTTAAATAGGAGACACGGGCACAGCGAGCTACAGAAGACTTGATTGCAGCAACAATCCACTCATCACCAAACTTATGGAAGATTTCATCCCGGTCAGTTAGATAAGGAAGGTGCCATTGTCCGTGCTCTAGCTCTGTGTATTCTGCCTCTTCCATAGCCTGCTGCATTACACGAGCAAGCTCATAGATTTCAGGCTGTGCATCCTTATGTAGACGCAGATTAAAGAAATTGTTCCATTCCGTAGCAGTGACAACAGTGTGCATAAATTGAAATGGTTCTAGGAGGCGGTTGACAATTTGTTTGTGGTAGCCTGCATCTTGGTATGATTTAGCAACCTCAACTGCTACGTCTGCCGCATGTCTCCATGCCTCATTAGGCAGGAGTGCCCAATAATCCCCTGCTGCATAGTCAGGTACGTACACTAGACGACTCTGTTCTTCATCTGCCACCATCCCCGGCTGATTTTTGCCCCAGTGAATAGGCATAGCAGGATCATTCTCTACTTGCTCAATCATCTTCTTCACAGGGATAGCACGGCTGCTTGCAGCATTCCGGCTAAACATTCTATGAGTCATAAGCTCGCTGTGAATAAAGCGAGGATATTTAAGTTCAAGTGTTGTGAGGGGAATGTCGTTAGCAACACTAGCTGTTACAGCACGAGCACGCACACCACCTTTTCCTTCTACTTCTGACAGATACATCACGATCTAAATCCTCCGAACAGGACGTAAAACAAAAAAAGGAATAGCAACGCAATCACTATTCCTAAGACATTAATCGTTGTTATCACTATTTTCTAGTCTATCTGCTCTGTGCTCTAGGATTTTAGCCAATTCTTCATAGTTGTTAATGGCTTTTCGTCTCATTGTATAATCATCTTCGTCTAATGATTTATACAAGATGGACTTTAGTTGTAGTGCTGTGCGGCGACATAGCTTTGCGTCCCTCCGCAATTCAGCAGGAGACTGACTAACAACTGACATTTTATTATCCTCATTGAATGGTAGTAGGAGCGGGACTCGAACCCACATCAACCCCTTATAAGGGAGGCTGCTCTACCTGTTGAGCTATCCTACTGTGTTGGTGCGAAGGGCGGGACTCGAACCCGCACGGCATATGCCAGTGGATTTTAAGTCCACAGTGTCTACCAATTCCACCACCTTCGCATGTATGACCTGCCCGGCAGGACTCGAACCTGCAACCGTCGGCTTAGAAGGCCGATGCTCTATCCGGTTGAGCTACGGGCAGAATAAGGTGCCAGAGAGTAGGGGTTTCACCTACACACGCCTTATCAGTGCGCTACTTTATCAGCCCTCTGGCATAATTATTATTTAGTGTGTGTCCTGAATGAGAGACGCTAGCAATCTCTCCTTGCACGGGTTCCTAAGGTTGCGGCAGAGGCTTGATGATTCGGGGCGTCCCCATCCCTCATCCTATTTGAGCTTGCCTCCCGACCTCGCCTGTCTTAACAGGCTGTGTCTCTACAAATGCAAGACACACATTAAATAAGACAGCAACCTGTCAGTCTCACCACTTACGGATGGGCATTCCCATCTCCTAGCAGGTGACGCTTTATGTCGGTCGCGGCGTTGCCCACCGATCTCCTGTACCACGCTAGTACAGCCCTCATGCCCGATAACTTGCTGCAACAAGCTAGAGCGGGAACCTGAATTATTCGTTGAAGTTTAATTCTTCACCATCATCATCCTCTAGGTAATAGTCTTCATCATCAAACAACTCATCTTCTTCTAGCTCACAAAGGTCTTCATACATAGACTCTTCCCAAAGAGCCAGATTTTCATCTTCAATGTCTTCCCAATCATCAGACATAACCTACCTCGTCGTATGGAACAGCAGGATCATTGCCACGAACAAACTGTGTCCAATTACCAGACGTTACACGATCACGGACAGAGTAGTGCTCACTATTGTTTAGAAAGTAAATCCAGCAAAAAGTTCCATCAATCTCAATCTGTTCTCGATTGTAGAAAGAAGGGAAGCCTTCCAGACGATCCAAATCACTCATCACATGCTCATCAACACGATAGATTTCACCAGTGATGTAGTGTCCACTGTCGTCTTTAATCAATCCGGGAAACCCACCAAGACTAATCATAAAGAAGGGTAGTCGGACGCGATGAGTAGATACATACTCTGCTCCATCCTGCTCAAGCAGTACATGGTTGCCGTGGCCTTGGCGAAGAGAGCCATAGACAAATACATTCTGGTAATTCATGGGAACTATCTCCTATTTTAATTGTCAAATATAGAAAACTTCTAGATTTCTGTATCTATATTTTCCAATTGATAATTGTTAAATGGAACTATATGTATTCTATACCGACCCTTACAGGTCGGCATATTATACATCAATCATTATAAGAATCAATCAGTTGCAACAAAGCATCTCGATAAATCTCGATGCTCCGGCCCTCAAGGCCCGGTGCTGTATTAACTTCCAACACATACACACGTCCCTGACGTGTAATAATATCAACAGCACCAAATTGCAAATGCAATGCAGCCACTGCCCTAACAGCAATGTCCTCAGCTTCATCAGGCAGTGGAGTAATATCATCAGCACAATACACCCAACCCGTTCCGTGATTACGAATCACCTCACTATAGTTGGGAAGTTCTCTAGCTCCGTCCCGTCGCTTCTTCTGTTGTGTATATACAACACTATCTCCAACTACATGCAGTCGATATTCTCTACGACTGCCAAGATACTGTGTATACATACGAGCATCAGGCAACTCACCAGACTCCACTAACTCAATGCCGTTGCCTGAATGCCCTGTCATTACATGCCGTACAATAACAGGAATTCCCTGCTCAATCCATCTTTCAGCCACTTCTTTGTCGTTGCTAAAAGGAACTACAGGAATTGACGTGATGGCCAAACGCATGGTACACCGTGCCTTATTACATGCACGATTAACTGCCTGTGGTCGGTTGATGAGCAGTCCTACATTATGTCCCCATTGTTCAGGAAACTGTGTGTTGCCCCAGTTAATCATTACATGATTAGGATTGCCACGGTAGTTACGATCAGCATACACACACCGAGCATCAAGAGCGCCAGCAAGCGCTTTAGCACTTTGCGACCCCATCTTGTAGGGATAGATTCGGATGTTGCTCATTGCAGATAGCCTCCATATACAATAGTAGGCTCATTGATACAGTCGGGACAGACAGGATGATTATCACGAGTCCAACCGATCAGGTCTTGCTGACTTACATCAACATTAGTGCCACAATTAGCGCAGCCCTCCTTGGCCAGCGCGTCCCACTCCTGTTTTGTCAATAAGATACTGTTTGGCCCTTTGTAGGTAGGAACGAAAGGGACGATGTTCCCTCCCTTGGTATCTTCCTCTTCGTCCTCAGAAGTACCATTAACAGGAAGATCATCAAGCTCAAACAGTTCCTTTTCATTGAGGATAAGTTCAAGCTCTCCGTTCTTTTTAACTGCCCGAGAAATAGGAGCCTCATGCTCTTTGCTCTGGTCCAGATCAGCAGGAGCACTGTACATGCGAATAGCACAGAAAGGCTCGTGAAGCAGCACACCCTCAATAGTGGCCTTGTTGTTCTTACCACTATATTTATCTACACTCGTGATAGCAAACGTCACCTCATCCCCATGCTTAAAGCCAGTTTCGTGCTCAAGGGTGGCGGCGTTGACTTGGACGGTGGTGGTTGTGTTTGCCTTTTTTGCCACGCTTGCGCTTGCCCCGTTTGCGTTTGGGCTTCCGCGCTTTCCCGAGTTGTACCCCATAAGGAACGTAGACTTCTTGGCCACTTCAATTTTCTTAGTAGACAAGCTACCATCAGCTTCAAACGTAAGAAGCTGCCCAACAGGGAGTTCAGTGAGTTCTTCAAGAGGGTACCCATCACACCGATGAGTAACCCAGTTGATTAGACCTGCCTCACTACCATACACCCAGCGGTCTTCCTTCTCACGGCTAACCTTACCATACCACATGGGTCGTTCACTGTTACGCACGATGTTTAGTGTCTGCTCTGCCATGTCGTAGTAGACAATAGCAAAGGCACCTTCAGCTTTTTCAGCAGTTGCTTCGATGCCCTCATGTGCAATGTTAGCAATAAGCGCTTCACTATCTACATCAAAGCTACCAATAAGCTTACGCTTCCAGCCATAATCTAGTGTGCCGTTATGCACACCAATGATATCACCATGATGGAACGGATGGGCAGTAGAGTCATTGATGGCACCAATCGTAGCTGCACGGTTATGGCCAATATAGAAGTCGCCAACAGTGCCCTTCATTAGACTCTTAAACTTCTTGGTTTCAATGAAGTCAGCAGCAGGAAGGGCACGCTTGTAACTGTCTACACTCTTGCCATTAGCTTTCACAATGCCCGTGCTGTGCCAGCCACGAACAGCATCAGCATATAGAGCCTGAGTCATAAATTTTTCTGCAAAAACAGTGGAAGGATTAACTAGTCCAACAATACCACACATTATGTAATTCTCCTAGTAAACAATTGTACTAAAGTTCGGGGGTATTTACAGGCCGGGAGGCAATGCCTTCAGCTTCCTCAATAGGAAGGCCGAAACGCTCTCTGGCTCGTTGAATGTCATTACGAATACGAGCATTAAGCTCTTCCGCAGTCATGTTAGGGTTCTCTTGTGGCATAAAGTCAGGATGCGGCTCAAACTCGTGCAAATCTTCTACTTCTTCCATAGACTCTTCCATGACAACAGGATCATGGAACATAGGACGAAACATACGGCTGTCCTCAAGATCAACCGAGTAAATCAATTCCTCACTATCGTCTAGAGCGTCCTCATTGTGGTAGTTGAAGTAGGACATACAGAAAGCAGATGCCTCCTGCCTATCCATAACACGCAGCTTACTCACTTCTTTCACTGCATTAATCATGTCCACCCACTGCATCGCTTCCATTACAGGCAGCACAGCAGGAAACTGACGCCACTCGATAGATCCTTGATGCAGATAGGGAGCAATGTTCACAGCACTATACTTACGTGCTCGCTCACTCACTTCCATCAAACGTCCCTTACGCAAGGCGTGTAGGATGCCAGGAATATGAGAGCGCAGAGCGCTGTAAGGCACACAGAAGTTGCCTTGCTTACGTAGCGGCCATTGGTTAAACAGAGCCTCTTCAATCCAGATGTAATTGAGCAGCAGGCTATTCACTTGCTCAGCACCAAGATCACGAGCATCCATATGAATATGAATACCACAACGACTGCTCGGATCAGGAGCACTACGGAATCGCTGAATAGTTTCATGCAATTCGTGCAAAGCCTCTGGCATATCCTCAAAGCTCACGGGCATACGATTGCGAAACTCTGCACCACGGTTGCGAAGAGAGCCGTCTCCCACCACTTCCCAAAAGTGCATAGTGCGCTCATAGGCAGTGCGAGGGATGTTCTCTAGTTCAACCTCCACACCATAAAGGTTCATGCCATTGCCTCCTTGTTAATGAGTGGCCACAGTGGACTAGATTTAGCTTTATTCACTGGACCTAGTGACTTCGTACCATAGTAGACGTGCTTGTTATTACTAACAAAAGCATGGCGGCTAATAGGAACAGAGGTCACTTCTTTATCTTTGCGCATCATATCAACTGCCTCCCGCACGTTGTACACAACAGGCTGCATCATAGCATGTGCAATGTCGCCAGTCTCGACACGAAGAGGCGTTGCAGCCGCCACCACATTCATGGAGCGTCTAGAAATACCACGCTTGATCTGGCGTTCAGGGCTACGTTCAATCACCACAACGCCCTTTACACGTTCAATCCAGAGCACGCTGTGGTTACGCCACACATTAAAATCAAGAGCATCCACAGAGACAGTACCAATACCACGATACCGATTGCGCGTGTTGCTATCATACACACCAATTTCTGTCAGAATCTCATCATTGTCCAGCATGAAGTCATACACATAGACAGCACCATATTCTACATGCCTCACCCACGTATCAGCGTAGCGGAGGCGCAGTTGTTCCAATTCGTCTCTGAGTTCCATTGTTACACCTCCGTCCAGTTGGGCAGGGAATACAAGTAGTTTGTCATGGTGTTGTCCATCAGAACACCATTATTGATAATGCCCTGCACATTGTTTTGCATAGACTCATCAATACAACCACCATTAAGAACAAAGTCTACAGCATTGGCAGTAGCTTCGTACACGAAAGCAATCAAGTTGTCGTCGAACGTCCAAGCAGAGGACAGAGTGCGATACTCAATGCCATACTCCTTAATGCGGAAGCTACCAGCACGACCATACTGCTCACGCCGCATAACTTCCTGCTCACGTTCAGCAGCAGTGGTGTTCATCATCAGAGGAACAGCAAGATAAACGTCCATAGCCTTGACAAGCTCAACCATCAGGCCCAGATCATCGGCGTAGTCCTGCAAGCCTACATGCACATGCCCACCAGCAACACGAAGGGACGTGTCGTTGTTAGGACTGTCCTCTTCTACTTCAGTGTAAGCATTGTAGCTCTTGTCACAGCCAAACGTCTTAGCTTGCACACTCTGAAGCTGATCTTCAGGGTAGCTAGCAGCGCAGCGAGCAACAATCTTCACGTTATGACGGGCGAGCGTGTCGTGCAGGATGCGAGACATACCACGAACAGCATCAATAAACTGCTGCTTGTTGTAGCAGACAGACGTAGCTGCCTCGGCCAGAACATTATCCTCCTGAATGTTACTGCCTTCCTCATCAATAAACAAAGGATTGCTCTTACTGCCTCCAATCAAGCCCTCAACGTTAAACAAAGCGCCGTTGCGTTCGGCCATGTATTCAAAGTCACTGCCAATAGTAAACATTTTTAGTTCTCCTAATAAAATATACGAAAGAAAGTGATTGCTGCTGTGATTAGCAGAGCAATGAACAGCAGATTAGAATAGCGTATCATTACTAGGTCCCCCTGTCTTGGTTCCATTTGTTATAGTAGTAAGGATGCATAGGAACAAACATCATTTTCCATGCGTTCTCACTGTTAGCATTGATGTAAGGACCAATGATACTTTCTTTCGGGAGATAAAGATATTTATCCGCGTCATAGAAAAGTCGATGTTGTATTTCCACTATGAACACCCCAAATGTAGTGTCAGCTACATCAATGTCTATGTCCTCCTTATCATTCCAATAGACGTCCATATCCCAAAGCTCATACAACGAACAGAACACATCACGAGTCCATTGATCCGCTGTTTTATTGTCAAAAACCAATGGGTACCGGAAGTTATGGAGAATATCACCACCACAAAAGGAAGGATAGCTTCCAAAGTCACACGAGAATCGTTTGCCTTTGATGGTGTAGTGAGTAAAAGAGTTGGCTGCACCAGTGTCATTAAGTTTCATGTCTATCTCCTAACGAGTAAGGGGAACGTTGTGCTTCTTGCATAGCCTCTTATACCTATTCCAGTTGGCAGGCATAAGGAAGAAGCGTACGAAATTACCACTATTGGGATTGATAAACCCTTTGCCTGCGCCAGCTTTGAAATATTTACCTACCCAATACATAGGTCTGTGGCGAGCGTCCCACCATTGCATCCGGGTTTGGAAGTACCTTCTCATAGTTGCATCGTTGAAAATACCAGAATGATACTGGTTGAGCTTGGCATCTTTGCTGCATTTAACCATTTCGATGTAAACCAGTTCAGCGGTTGCAGCAAATCGCTGCATTTCTTCATCCGTTAGTGCCTTAAATCCTCCGTTTTGCAGTTTGTATAGCACATCGTGCAGCAAAAAACCACTATTAAAATTATGAAAGAACATGCCTCCACAAAAATCACGAATAGGTTCGTAACTAAATTGGAAACGACCAAGAGGCGTGTTAACAATAGGCATTTTAATTCTCCTTACATTTGAAAAGCAGCAAGCACCGGGATAAACATCCACAATGCTACGAAAGATAGATAAAGAATAATCTTACTCATCCACACTACCTCGCGCCAACTCTGGTGCGCGTTCGATTACGCGGAAGGCGACAACGTCTCCCCACGGTAATGCTCCAGCAGAATATTCTCTTCCATGCTCACCCGCATATTTCCCAACTACCCTGACTTTATCCTTTTTTTCAACAGGGCACTCGTCCTTGTCCCAAGCGTGCCACTTCCCATCGTAGTAATCAGTCATTTTCCTTCTCCTCGGCTTCTAGCCCTCTACGTACTAGCTCCATCACGCGACGTTTATCTTCAGATAGGATCGCTCGACGTTTCTCTTCAGACAAGACCGACCACGACCAGCATTCATTGATACCCGCCTCCCGTCGAAGATCTTCCCAGGCCCCTGCTGTCACCGATTTTTGTACCAATACATCCCGAATAAGATGGGCCACCAAAACCGCGAGAACGAGCACACTTGCTACAACCAGAATGGGGACGAAGTATCCTTGTCCAATCCATGCAATGGCTATCCAGAAGGCACCTTCACCTGCCCCGGTTAGCATGTCGATTATTCGTTCCAAAATTTCTAGCTCTCGATCACCCATTGCACTGCCTCCAAAAGAAAGTCCCCGCCATTATAGACGGGGACTAATTAACAGACATTCAGGCTGCCTTCTTGTTTTCTTCAGGCATCCCAGCAGCGGCCATCGCATCCAGCGTTTCCATAAACACCTGATACTCTTCGCTATCAGTGTTCATTTCTGCCATGGCCTGTTCCCGCAGCTTATCCAGTTTGTTGTACAGATTAGCCAGTTCCTTATGAGCATCGAAAGCCTTTGGCTGTTTCGGCTTTTTGAATTCAGTGAACGGCGTTGCCATTGCTTCCTCAAAAGCAATGTTTTCAGCATCACCTTGATTTTTCAGGCGAGTATTACCCGCCTTGTCTTTCCCGTTAAATTTAATGCCACAATAATGCGCCATCCAAGATCGCAACGCCTTACCATTAACGCCCTTAGGAACTGCATCATACAACTTTGCCAGACGGCTATTATCAAAACCGTTGCTTTCCTGCATACGATGATACAGGGCGCTGATAGCAATACGATGAATTTTGTCCGCGATATTGGTACGAGCCAATCCACGGATTGCGTCGTCAAGCTGTTTGGTGTTGGTAATGAGATCAACCATGATATTCTCCTACATTGTTTAGACTAGAACGGGGCACTACATTTGTAGCGTTCCCGCGATAGCCTAGGCCCTCGGCTTACCCGTTAGGGCCTATCCATCGGAAACGTTCTCACGCTGCTATATTCGCACTACCCATAATCCCAGCAGGAAAATAGATAGCACTTCAACGCTTGGCGTGATACTGGCGCTGTATTGTCAGTACAGCGTTTGATTAAATTATTCACAGAACCCATGCTTTCCTTGCTAGGTTGCTGGAATCCGACAAGATGAAGAGCATCCGCCGCCCGTGCGCCAGTGTATCCGCTACAGGTGCGCTCGGCCGCACCGTTTGCGCTTGCTATTGCCTAACTACTGCTAGGCTTTCGCGCCACAAACTGCCACCATTGAGCTAGATAAGGTTTTGGCCCTTATCATGCCAGCATATATTCTCTCGACAGAGCGTTCGCCCTTTCGGGCGTCCGGAGCCTATGCGCTCTTGTTACGGTCTATAGTAGCCCTTTGCTAAGGCCCTTGCAAATGCCCTTACATTTAGCAGGGCATTGGCGAGCGTCCTACGCTAGCCGTTTCTTACCTACGTTTCTAACCTTAGCAGGTGTCTTATTGGGATTGCTACTGTCCACAAATTCTGTACGGCTAACCTGGGACACTAGCGCCCCGTCCAGGGTGCGCCCTTGCTTGGCAAGTGCGCGCGCTCGCTTTGTGCGCGCTCTGATTGCGTCTAGCTCTCCCTTTGTCATTTTGCATCTCCTTTAATCAGATTGTCAAGTGCTTCCTGTGGCGTGCGACCAAAAGCAAAGCGCCCGATCAATGGTGGTGGTATTTGTTCCTGTGCATACCACTGGGTCTCTTTGGTGGGCTGCCAGTCTGGGCCGGTAGGTTCAACGATGTATTGCATGGTGTTGTACTCCTGTGCTGTTTGCTTATGTATAGAATAGCAAACCAGACAGGGAACGCAAGCCTATTTGGAATGAATGTTTTTATGGGCCTAATCAATATCATTTATACGGGGCTTGGCATGATGTTTGCTACTGGCATAAGATTTGCATAGCAAGCAAGGTGTGTGCCCTAAGCAATTAGTGTGCCAACGTGGTGTATAACTTGCTGATTATGTACAGGAATATGTAAGGTTATAACATAACAGAAACGGGTGGGCTGTATGTTTGTACAGTGTTGCATCATAACAACACTAGCAGGGGCGATATGTTTATCTGTGCATAACGGTATTAAATGATAAGCATTTGCATTTGATAGCAATTGACAGAATGATAGTGCTGTTGAGAATGATTTGTATTTACATTTGCCAGTGCTAATGCTGTTCAGAATGAAAATCAATCTCGTTCAGGAATGCAACGTTATAATGTAACAGTGAGCTGTGCTGGATGGGTATAGGGGGGATAGGGGAGCAGCTTCACAAGTGAAAGGCAACTAAAAATTTTCTCGGAGAAATGTTGGTAGGTAGAAAAATATTGAACTTTTGCTAATAAAAATTGTCTAATAACTAAAAAGAAATTAAAAAAGCTAGTTATTAAAAACAAATTAGTTATTAGCTTAATGGAATTCTATGCTTCTCCCCCGTTCGTCCTGTTCATTCTGAACAGAACTCACTTAGAGGAAGAAGCTTTTATTATTTAAAGAGAATAATAAATGAAATACCAAGCACTAAATATTGCTGAGATTGTAGATGCTTTCAGGATAATTCCAAGAATAATTCTGATTGGATATGTCTATATGTTATACAGCTCTACAGTTTGGTTTATGAATCTCCCAGATCCTTCAGGTAGTCAGTCTGCTTTTGTTGCAACACTATGGGGAGCTGCTGCTGCCATTACAGGGTTTTATAATATGACAGGTAGAGCTTGGACAGATAAGTCCTAAGCTTTGCCTGTGTAGTTTACATACATGTATTAGCAAAGCTAATGCATTGGTGAGCTAAGCGAACCAATATTGCAACAGGTAGGAAATGGAATGAATAAGCTTTGGAAATACATTACAGCCGCTCTAAGCGGCTTAGCTTTGTTCTTCTATGCTCTGCTACAGAGAAGCAAAAGAAAACGCTCAGATGAAGCGAGAGAGCGCTCTGAGAAGGTTAGGAAGACAGAGAAGGCCATTCAGGACAGTGTTCAGAAAGCCAGACAAGAGGCTACAGAGAATGAGAAGAAAGTTAGAGAAGATAGCAGCAACAGGCGTGCTGGTCTTAATAATGACAGGTTGCGCGACAAATAGTGTTAGCCCTGTCCCTAATGTTTCTTGTCCTCCTGTCCCTAGCCCTCCTGAAGTAGTAGTTGAAGAATTAGAATGTCTCTCAGATAACACATACAATAGTATTATTGAAAGAGACAGACAATTACAAGATTGGGGCCTAGAGCTTCATGCTATTTGTACAACGATTGAAGACAGACAGCAATAAAAAGAAATAAAATTCTAGGCAGACTTGTTATGTGGAACGGATGTGGTGTATTTCCACCTGAATGGAGAATGTAATGTCAAAGATTGAATTGGCCCCTATTCCAAGTGGTTATGCAGCCGTCAGTGCGATTAATGACAGGTTTGCAAAGATTGAAGAAGCCATTGAGGATAGTTTAAGTAGAAGTGGTAAGCTTCCTAATGCAATGGAAGCTAGCCTGAATATGGGTGGGGAAGATATTCTCAACATCAATTCTTTTCAGGCTCAACACATTTCTCTTGGTGGAGATAATGTAGACCTGTCTTCCTTACAAACTATTGCAGGTATTGGCGATAACATCAAAACCCTTGCTGATATTGAAGATGGTACAGTAGCTACAGAAAGTATTAGCACCCTTGCTCCTATTTCGCAAGACATTGTAACATGCGCTGCTATTGCTTCAGACATTTCCACTGTTGCTGCAATTGATGGGGATGTTGTAAATGTTTCCAGCATTCATACGCTGATTCCTGATGTTAGTAATAACATTGAAGATGTAATTGATGTTAGCTCTAATATCTCTGCTGTACAGATTATTGCTTCTGACTTAGGTGGTGCTGGCTTTCCTTTTGATTTAGGAAGCATTACAGACGAAGTGGGTCCCGGTCCCGCTGCGGGGGGCAGCTTTATTATTTCTGTCTTTAACAATCTTGATGATATTGTTACTGTTGCTGAAGATATTGACAGTGTTAATATTGTAGCAGAAAACATTGATGAAATTATTCTTATTGATGGAAATGCTCTTTCTACGGTAGCAGATAATGCAGCAGATGTTGTTACTGTTGCTGACAGTATTTCTTCTGTAAACACTGTAGCAGGCAGTATTAGTAATGTAAATAGTGTTGCTGATAATGAAACAAATATCAACACTGTTGCTTCTGACATTTCTAATGTTAACATTGTAGCAACAGACATTACAAATGTAAACACTGTTGCTAGTGTTGCTTCTGATATTCCTACTGTTGCTGCAATTGACAGTGATATTGTAGTTGCTGCTGACAACATTCAGGCTATTCAGGACGCTCCTCAGGCTGCCACAGATGCGGCCAATGCTAGAGACAAAGCACAGCAATGGGCTAACGAAGACGAAGATGTAGAAGTAGAAGCAGGAGAGTTTAGTGCCTTTCATTGGGCTATGAAGGCCCGAGGATTTGCTGAAGGAGACGCAGTAAATACCCAATATAGCAACACTGCTTCAGGCATTACAGCAGAAAACGTACAGGCCGCTATTGATGAATTAGTGGATATTAAAGCACAACTTGCTGGTGGTAATTCTTTTACAGGAACACAGAACATTACTGGTGATGTAAATATTACGGGCACTCTCGATTGTGGATCTATTGCATAAGGCTTAAGGAGATATAATGGCTACAGAACTAAGACTTAGAGGAGGCACTACGGCACAGCATAGCTCGTTTACGGGTGCCCAGAAAGAAGTAACGGTAGATGTTGATAAAAATACTATCGTTGTACATGATGGTAGTACAGAAGGAGGGTTTCCTCTTGCTAAAGACCGCGACCTTCAGGATTTGTCTGATAGTCTAGGTGATTTAGCTTTTGAAGATAATGCTTTAGGTGATTTAGCTTTTGAAGATAATGCTTTAGGTGTTAGCTATAATAATTCTACGTCCGGACTGTCTGCTGCTAATGTGCAGGCGGCGATTGATGAAATTGCATATAAGCATCACGTTGGCGAAGTGTTCTACCTGTGGGACCACCTTTCAGGCGTTGACGAACCCGACAACAGCGGAGATGCTACTTACATCCGGCTCACCGCCAACGACAGCTATAACAACGGATTGCTGGAAAACGAATCCGTATCCGGTTCAGCTCCTAAAGTTGTGGCCACGGCACAAATAGCAACCGGCCCGCTGCAAGGCCAAACGGTCCACCTCATCAACACCGAGCAATCGTTCCTGCGGGCGCGTGGGACGAGCGGCGCGTTGCAGTTTGACCAGGGCAACATACTGGCCCGCGTTCAAAGTAGAATACACGGTAGCACCGGGTTTCAGAGCGAGGGTATCAGCATCCCAAGTGACGGAAGTTTATCTAGCTGGATAATGTCAGACCAAGGGAGGGACGGCGCGGAGGGTGTAAATTTGAGGTTCCAACTAAGTGGAGATGAAAACCACCCGAAAAGCGTATCTGCAACTGCCTATATGAGGATTGCATAAATCGAGGATTTATACTTATGCCCTACGTAACAGATAACAAAATTAGCAAGTCGCCTATTGAGGGCGGCGTTGAAATCAGCAACGAGAAGTACAGCGAACTGCTGTCCGCAATGTCGAGCGGCCACAAAATCAAAGTGAAGGGTGATGAGATTGTCGTGCTGTCCTCCACCAAGCGTACAGTGTATTCGACTGAGGACGGCAGTGAGAAGCAGATTGCTGAGAATGACGATACACCAGATGGTTACACTGACAATAAGCGCCCCGATGAATTTTATAATTGGAACGGCTCTGAATGGGAAGTTGATCAGGAAGCTAAAGACAAAGCGGAACGAGAAGAACTAGATAGAATTTCCGTTAGCCGTTTCCAAGCTAAGGTTGCTCTGTATGAAGCAGGACTTTTAGAGCAAGTACAGGAATATATGGAGGGGCCTGAAGTTCCTATGAAGGTTAAGCTTGCTTGGGAAGAGGCTTCTTTCCAACGAGGGTCAAACATGGCTAATACCATTGGCAGCGAGCTAGGCTTGTCTGCGTCGGAAATTGATGATTTGTTTAAAGCTGCTCAGGAAGTTGAGGCGTGATAATTTTTGAATACATAGTTTATAGTGTATTACTAATGATGTTTGTACACATGAGCTATGTTTATGTCATGTGTTTGAAATGGGCACGGAATAAAAAGTATCTTAGGTGGCCTGATCACTGGCCTGTGTTTGGATTTATAGTTCCAACAGTAGGTACTATGATTCCATTTTATATTGCACTTAACCTAACAATAGCTAGTGTTTTATTTTTAGAGTTTCCTAGAAGCCTGCAATTTACTGCAAGATGTGACAGACACTTAGCAGGTCCTGATGGGTGGCGCAAAGCACAAGCAAGGTGGTGGTGTAAGAATTTCCTAGATCCTTTTGAAGAAGGCGGACATTGTAGACATAAGGAATAAAGGCTTTGTTTAATAGCATGGAAAATAATGTATGGAACATTGTATTAGAGCATACACCTCCTGTAATTCGTTGGATACTGGCAGGGCTAGGTAGTGTTGTCTTAGCTATGGGCGCTGTAGTGTATAAGCGAATGAGAGAAAGTAATATGGAAGCTCATGCCAGACACAGCGCTGCTTTAGAATCAGCAGAACAAAGACATAAAGACGATATGCAAGATGTTCGTAACCGTCTAACTGCTATGGACGCAAAGATTGACACGCATCTTACAAAAACAAACGAACTATTAGCACAGATTAGCCAGCATACAGAAAGGCGCTTTGGTGCTCCAGATAATAGAGAACATAAGTACGAACGTAGGAGATAAACATGGCATTTGGTTCGGACGACAATCCGCTTAGAGACGTTATTGGAAACTTTCGTACTCTTAGTTTGTTTTTAGAAACTAACACTACGAATAATCCTGCAATGTTTACTCTTAAAGACGACGACTATACTAAAGATGGAGTTAATTATCTATCTCTAAAACAAATCTACCTGTCGTTTGATGATCCTACGGAATGGGAATTTGTTCAATACGTGTTTGGCAATTGGAGACACTGGGAACGTATCTGCAAAAATAGAATTCTTCGAGAATATATTGACCAGTGGAGAATGGAGCAAGAAATTAAACTCCGCTCTAAAGGCATTCGATCTGTAGTAGGACTAGCTAAAGACAAAGAAAGTGCTGCTAAGTGGCTTGCTGAAGGTAAATGGAAAAATACTCGTGGACGACCATCCAAAGAAGAAATGGAACGTCAAAAGAAAATTGACGATGGGCTTGAAGCAGAACTCAATGACCATTGGGAAAGGCTGATGTCACTGGAGAATAATGAAAACAAACGACCGAATTGATGAGCTTAGACAAAGAGCAGAAGCAGATTTAGCGTTTTTTATTAGACTTGTAAGTCCTCATCAGGTACTAGGAGGAATTCACGAAGAGTTAATTAGATGGTGGGAAAGACCTGATAGTAAAGACCATCAGCTTGTATTGCTTCCTCGTGATCACGGCAAGAGCCGAATGATTGCATTTCGTGTGGCTTGGTATCTCACTAAAAATCCAGCAGCTACATTTTTGTACATTTCAGCTACGTCAGGACTTGCAGAAAAACAGCTTTACTTTATCAAGAATATTTTGACAAGTAAAATCTATAGACAGTTTTGGCCCGACATGGTACATCCTGATGAGGGAAAAAGAGAGAGATGGACTGCTAGTGAGATTTCTGTAGACCATCCGTTAAGAAAGAAAGAAGGTGTTCGTGATCCTTCTATTTTTACAGCAGGGCTAACAACCAGCATTACAGGATTACACTTTGACCACATTGTACTTGACGATATTGTTGTACGGGAAAATGCGTATACAGGTGAAGGCCGGAACAAAGTTATGGAGGCTTACTCCTTACTTGCATCTATTGCATCGGGCAACAGTACAGAGTGGGCTGTAGGTACACGTTACCATCCCAGTGATTTGTATGACACTTTGCTAGGGATTGAAGAAGATGTGTACGATGAGCACGGAGAAATTATTGAGCATCGCCCTGTATACGAAGTTTTCCAAAGAGAAGTTGAAGACAGGGGCGATGGTACTGGAGAGTTTCTTTGGCCTAGGCAGCAGCGTGATGATGGAAAGTGGTTTGGATTTAACAAACAAATCCTTTCTAAGAAACGTGCTAAGTATCTAGACAGGACACAGTTTTACGCTCAGTATTATAACAATCCTAACGCTCCGGGTGAAGAAAAGATTTCAAAGGATTTAATTCAATACTACGATAAGAAGTTTGTTACTAATAGAAATGGCAGTTGGTACTTTAAAGATCAAAAACTAAATGTATTTGCAGCTATTGACTTTGCTTACACTAAAAGCAAGAAGAGTGACTATACAGCTATTGTAGTAGTTGGTGTTGATCCAGACAATATCATTTATGTTCTCGACATTGACAGAGAGCGCACAGATCGCATGAGTGAGTATTTTGAAATGCTCTTGCGTATGTATGTTAAGTGGAATTTTAAAAAGCTTAGAGCGGAAGCTAATGCGGCACAGAGCATTATTATTCAAGAACTAAAGAGCAATTATATTCGTCCTCATGGCCTGTCTATTTCTATTGACGAGTATAAGCCAACTAGAAATGAAGGCACTAAAGATGAACGAGTAATGGCAGTGCTGGAACCTAGATACAGCAACGGACAGATGTGGCATTACATGGGGGGCAACTGCCAGATTTTGGAAGAAGAACTTACTATGGCCCATCCTCCCCATGATGATGTAAAAGATGCGCTGTCTTCGGCTGTACAGATTTCAGTGCCGCCAACTAGAAAAAGAGTAGGAAGTGAAAAGCCTCGGCTTTCATTTAATTCCAGATTTGGAGGAGTTGCTTAATGGCAGGTAAAGTTGTCGAAATTAAAAACTTACTAGACAGGGAAGACCTTGCTGTTCATATCTCCTACCTATGGGATAATTGGAATATGCAGCGTCGCGGCTGGTTAGACGAAAAGAAAGAGCTTCGTGCTTACGTATTTGCTACAGATACTAAGACCACTACTAACCAGAAGCTTCCGTGGAAAAACTCTACTACGCTTCCTAAGTTGTGTCAAATTAGAGACAACCTACATTCTAATTACATCAGTGCTATCACTGGCAATGAAGAATGGATTCGTTGGAGAGCAGGCAACGAAGCTGCTGCTACTAAAGATGTTCGTGATGCCATCACGGCTTATATGAAAGCTAAGGTGTTTGAACGTAACATTCATGATAAGATTAGCCAGCTTTTGTATGACTACATTGATTACGGCATTGCTATTGCAGAGCCTGTATGGGTTGAAGAGACTCGAACTAATGAGGTAGGAGAAGAAGAGCCAATCTATATTGGTCCTGATTTGGAACGCATCAGTCCTTTGGACATTGTATTCAATCCTGTTGCGCCTTCTTTTGAAAAGAGTCCTAAGATTCGTAGATACATTAAAAGCATGGGGGAGCTTAAGCGGGACGCTGAAATCTATACAGATCACCCTGCCTTTGCAGAGGCTGTAGCTAAACTTGAGCGGGTACGTGCAGACATTGGACAGTATAAAATTACTGATGTAGACAAAGCTACGGGCTTTACCATTGATGGCTTTGGTAGCATGTATGAATACTACCAGAGTGGGTATGTAGAACTCCTTGAGTTTGAAGGAGACATTCATTCTACTACCACAGGCGAGTACATGCGTAATAAGCGCATTACTATTGTAGACAGGTGCTATGTAGCTTTTGATGAAGACCTGCCATCTTGGTTTGGTAGCAGCTACAAAGTAATGACTGGATGGCGCAAGCGTCCTGATAATCTGTATGCTATGGGTCCGTTGGACAATCTAATTGGTATGCAGTATAGGATTGACCATTTAGAAAATGCTAAAGCCGATGCTATGGACTTAGCAATTCATCCACCCCTTGGTGTGGCGGGCAATGTTGAAGAGTTTAGTTGGGGTCCGGGAGAAGTTATTGACCTTGGTGACGATGGTGCAGTTAATGAATACGGCAAAAACCTTAATGCTGCTATGGCTGCCCAGTCTGATATTCAAAATCTCCAAAACCAGATGGAAGAACTTGCTGGTGCTCCTAGACAGGCTATGGGTATTCGTACTCCGGGAGAGAAAACTGCCTTTGAAGTGCAAGCACTAGAAAATGCAGCCGGACGTATCTTCCAAGAGAAGGTGCGTAACTTTGAGGAAAACTTAATTGAGCCTGCTCTTAATAAGATGCTTGAACTTGCTCGTCGCAAGATGGACACTAATGATGTTGTGTCTATTATCAATGACGACCTTGGTGTTGAAGAGTTTATGGAGATTAGCAAAGAGGACATTGTAGCTAGAGGTAAGATTAGGGCAGTTGGTAGTAGACACTTTGCTGCTAGAGCACAGCTTCTGCAAAACCTTAATGCAATCTTTAACAGTGGTGTTACTCATAAACTTCTTCCACATACTTCTGGTGTCGCTTTGAGTCACTTGATGGAAGATGTAATGAATCTCGAGAAGTATGAATTGTTCCAAGAAGGTATCGGTGTTGAAGAAGACATGAGACTTCAGCAAATGATGAATGAAATGGCAACTCAGCAAGAAATTGAAGAATCTACAGAGGTAATGCTGTGACCACAGACAAAGTAAAACGAGTTTGGATTAGTCATTTAAGGGATGAAGAGGAACAAACTAAATTCAAACAAGCCCTTTTGTCAAGACAGGACATTTGGGATAGAATGAAGGCAATTATCGAAGACAGAGTAGAAGCTAAGGATATGACCTACGATGATTACGATAGTCCTTCATGGGCCTATAAACAGGCTCACGCAAATGGCTATCTAGAAGCCTTACGCGAAATTTATGACATTCTTCCTTAAGGAGATATTATGACTGATTCTGTTTTTAATACTGCCGACAAGCAGGAACCCAGCCCGACCCATGATGCTGGAAATGAGCCCAAAGCCACTGACAATGGTGAAAGTAACAATATTCCCGAAGAACTGCAAGACCTTGTAGGAGAGGGTAAGAAGTATAAGTCTGTTGAGGATGCGCTTCGTTCTATTCCTCACGCACAAGAGCATATTGGTCGATTGGAACAGGAAATGCAACAGTTGCGTGAAGACTTGGAGAGGCGTCTCAACTCTGAGGAAACTCTTAAGCAGATTCTTGAAAGGCAGAAAGGTAGTGAAGAGCCGGATTCACCCTCCGACCAAATCACCCCTGATGTAATTAAGGACATGGCTAAGAGTGCTTATGAAGAGCTGACGCAGGAAGAGAAACGTTCTAAGAATATTCAGAACGTGGACGCTGCACTACGAGATAAGTGGGGAGAGAAAGCGGCTGAACAGCTAAAGACCAAGGCAGACGAGCTTGGTGTTAGCTTACAGTTTATGCAGGAGACCGCTGCACACAGTCCGCAGGCTTTCTACAATCTGGTAGGCTTGGATAAAAGTGCTTCAGCTAAGCCGGACCACACGACGGCACCTCGACAGGGTGACGTAAATGCAGCTAATATGGCTACGTCTAACGCTGTGGAACCGCATACTTACAGATGGTATCAGCAACTTCGGAAAGATAGTCCCAAGGAATACTACTCTCCGAAGGTCCAGATGCAAATGCATAAGGATGCTAATGATAAAGGTGATTCATTCTATAATTAAGGAGAAATAAATTATGGCTTTTACTACTAACGAAGGCGGCAACCTCATTCGAGGCGAGGTTTGGAGCCGCGAATTGAAGGACATTCTGGAAGATGATCTGATGGCTACCGGATATGTCCGTTGGCTGACTGACTTCCCGGATGGTGAGGTGTTCTATATCCCGTCTATTGGCCAGGCGACCACGTACGATTACAGTGAAGATGAGGCTGTTCAGTATGAGGCTATGGACACCGGCCAGTTCACTTTCGAGATCACTGAGTACCTGTCCTCGGCTACTTATATCACGAAGAAGATGATGCAGGATAGCTTCTACACTTCTGAGCTTGTGTCTCAGTTTGTTCCGAAGCAGCGTCGTGCTATCATGGAACACGTTGAAAAGAACGTGCTGGCTCTGTCCAATCAGCAGGTGCTCGGTAATCCGAACACCATTAACGATGCGGATCATCGTTTTGTTGCTGGCGGCACTGATGGAATTATCGTCCCGCAGGACTTTGCTAAAGCCAAGTATGGTTTGCGTAAAGCTAATGTCAACCTGACTGATCTGGTGGCGATTGTCGATCCGGCTACTGCTTATCAGATTGAAACCATGACCAACCTTGTGGATGCTTCGTATAATCCGCGTTGGGAAGGTATCATTGAGTCTGGCATGACCACTGGTATGCGCTTCATCCGAAACATTTATGGTTTCGATGTGTACGAGTCTACGTTCCTGCCGGAGATTGCTTCTGAGACGATTAATGGTGATACTATCGAGGATGGTGTTGCTAATATGTTCTTCTCTGCTGCCTCTGATATTGTGCCGTTCGTTGGTGCTTGGAGACAGATGCCGGAAGTGGACGAAGAATACAACAAGGATCGTCAGCGGTATGAGTACGTGACCACCTGCCGATATGGCACCAAGCTGTATCGTCCGGAAAACCTGGTTACGGTTATTTCTAACCCGCTGGTAGACTAATCTTAGGAGGTAAATAATGGCTAGCTTGTACACTAATATTGACGGACTTACTCAGCGCTATGGTGGTAAGAATATTCCGTCTGAAGGCTACTCGCGCAAGCACTCGACTTACGGTGCTCGCAATGAAGTTGTAATTGACTTTGATTTTAACTCGCTTGAAGTGTTTGATGAGGGCGAATCGCAAAGCTCTGTCATGGACCGATTCTCGGAACTGATGGCATATGTACCGGAAGGTGCTGCTGTCCTTAGTGCGATGATTGTTCCGGTGGAAGACTTTGATGAAGACATTGTTGTAGGCATCTATGAGAAAGATGGCACTGTAATCAACGATAATGGTTTTGTCGAAGCTACTACTCCGACGGTTGCTGGTGGTCTTGTAGAAGGCGCTGGTGCTGCGATTGGTGACGTTATGGGCGATGATGCCTATATTGTTATTGCAGCGGCTCTTGGCGATCCGACTCAGGGCAAGGCCCGTTTGGTAGTCACTTACATTAAGTGATAACATCAGGAGGGGGAGGGAACTAATCCCTCCCTTTTCTGTCTAATTATAGGACTTTTAGTATGAAGCTAACGTTGTTAGAAATGGTTCAGGACATTATGAATGACATGGATTTTGACTATGTTAACGACCTGAATGATACTCCAGAAGCACTACAGATTGCAACGATTATTCGTACTACTTACTTTGAGCTTTTAACTCTTAGAACTTGGCCACATACTAAAAAGCTTTCAAGTCTACAGCCTAGTAATGACACTAGCAAGCCGAACTATCTTAGAGTGTCAGAAGCTCTATATGACTTAGATTGGATTAAGTATAACAGACGTGGATTAAATGACACACAGGATAGATGGAGAGATATTAAGCTTGTTGATCCTAGGGAGTTCACTAATCGTGTTATGAATCGTAACGCTAATGAGAGTCATGTAGAAGTAGTCGAAGATTGGGGAGGTACTCCCTTATATATTGTAAACAACAAAGGACCTGAATTCTGCACTACTTTTGATGATGAGTGGCTTGTGTTTGACAGCTACGACAAGGAAGTAGACGATGTTCTTCAGGCTTCTAAATGTCAGGCTATGATTGTAGAAGAGCCTGAGTTTGTTATTTCAAATGATTTTGTTCCTGATATGCCTTCTAAGGCATTTCCTTATTTGCTTTCTGAAGCAAAGTCTGTTGCCTTTGCTGCTCTTAAACAGATGGCTAATCAAAAAGAAGAGCAACGCAGTAGACGGCAACGCACAACGCTGGCACGAGGTAAATATCGTATCGGCAATTACATTCTAAATGAACCCGCCAACTTTGGTAGAAAATAATAGGAGAACCCATGGAAGTCGAAGACCAAGAGTTCCATACTAAGAATGGTAAGTCCATTAAAATTTACAACGTAAAAGGTACTGGCTTGTTTTGTATTGCTTTTGCATCAGGCGGAGAACTTCCTAAAGAACTGTCTGGAATGTATACCAGTCCTAGTAAAGCAAAAGCAAAGATTGAACGGTATATTGAAACGCAGAAAGTAGACAAGCGTTACTCCAAGAACAAGAAGGATACCCCTGCCGATGGCGAGACAGCAGAGCAAAATTCAGGCTAATTCTTTTTCGGGAGGCTTCATTAGTGAGGCTTCTCCTCTTACTTTCCCTCCAGAGAGTGCTCTAGATATTGATAATCTAGACATTAATAAGGATGGTACTGTTAGACGTAGAAATTCTTTTGTGCAAGAGCCTTCTAATACTCTGGTAATTCCGGGAGAAGAGGGCTTTGTTATCCAAGAAAACTTAGATGCTGAAATGTTTACTTGGCGTACCGCTGCGGGAGACAGTAATTCTAATTTTGTGGTAGTTAAGACGGCTGAGTTTGTCACTTTCTTTAGAGAAGAAGATGAAATATCAACTACTAAGGCTTCTTTTGAAATTGATCTATTAGAACATGCTGTTGGTGCTGCTGCTGATATTGATGTTCGTAATAACAAAGTAGATATTGCGGATGGTCGAGGCTATCTGTTTATTGCTGGTAAATATATTGAGCCTCTTATTGTTTCTTACGATGTTGCAGAAGGTGAGTTTGAAGTAGAAGAACTTGATATTCGTATTCGTGATCTAGATGGTGTAGATGATGGTCTGCGTGTAGATGAACGTCCCTCCTCCCTTTCAGATGAGCATAGATATAATCTAGAAAATCAAGGCTGGAACTCTACTAGGATTAATCAGTATTTTGATAGCCGAGGTGTGTATCCATCTAATGCAGATATTTGGTCTGCTGGCAGAGACGCTGATAATAATTTCAGTCCTGTTCAAATGAACAGAATTGATTTTGGTAATACTCCTGCTCCTAAAGGCAGGAAAATTGTTGACGTGTTTGATACTACTGAGGGTCAGATTGTAAATAATCAAGTAGACATTATTGCTTTTGACTTAGAAACAGATACCATTATTCAAACAGACACCTCTCATGGCATGCAAGCAGGACAAGAACTCACCATTAGTGGTAATGTAATTGATTGTGATGGAACTTCTTTATCTCTAAATGGTACTTATACTGTAATTTCTGTTCCGTCTTCTGATAGCTTTGAAATTGATTTTGAGTTAGGCTGTGCTGCTGTTGAAGAAGATGTAGAGCTTGTGCAAGGAGGAACAGTAGTGTACTCTACTGTAGAACCTGTGGTAGATGGAGAAATTACTGCCTATAGGCCAGATGCAGTTACTTTTTATTCTGGCCGTGTGTTTTATGCAGGTATTGAAGGTTCTTTTGTAGCAGACAATGTTTATTTTTCTCAAATTGTAACTAGCAAAGCAAGGGCTGACAAGTGCTACCAAGAAGCTGATCCCACTTCAGAAGAAATTTCTGATCTGGTTGACACTGACGGCGGTGTAATTACTGTTGTTGGTATGGGTAAGGCGGTTAGGATGGCTGTTAGTAGAGGCAGTTTGGTGGTTTTTTCTACTAATGGTGTTTGGGAAATTCTGGGTAGTGGTGAAAATTCTTACTTCACTGCTACTGGATACACTACTAGAAAGGTAAGTAGCATTCCTGTACGCTCTCCTAAGAGTGTGGTTGATGTAGAAGGTAGTATTTTCTTTTGGGCAGATGACGGCATTTACGTTTTAACTGAAAACGAAGTGACCGGCTACATGCAGGCGCAGTCTTTGTCTGATGAAACTATCAAAACTTTTTACAACAACATTGCTGGCGCATGCAAACGCAATGCTACGGGTGTGTACGACTACAGAACCAGAAAGATTTATTGGTGGTATCAAGAAGAACCTTTCGGTTGTGGTAAATTCTTAAATAAAGCTCTTGTGTTTGATCTAGCTCTTGGTTGCTTTTACAAATACACGACCACTATTGCTGGGCAAGGATTAAGAGTGCAGGCAGGCACTACTATTAGGAATGTCTCTGCGGAAGCACCAGCATCTAAGTACATTTATCTAAGAGATGGTGGTTTTGAATTTATTTCTCTTAGTAGACAGCACCAATTTAATGATTTAGAGTTTGAAGAAGTTCCTTCTTATCTAATCACTGGTTATGCTACGATGGATGATATTGGTGTTAAGAAAAGTGCTAGACAGATTATTATGCACTTCCTTCGTACAGAAATTGGTTTTGAAGAAACAGGTGATGGAGAATTAGAACCTATCAATCCTAGCGGCTGTAAAGCTAGAGTTACTTGGGACTTTACTAATGACCCTGCTTCTAATAAATGGGGGCCCGAGTTTCAGGCATATCGGTATCGTCAGTTGTATATTCCATCAGGACCAAATGATAACTATAACACTGGCTATGAAGTAATTACTACTAAAACTAAGCTGAGAGGGACGGGCAGAGCCCTGAGTATGCACTTACGTTCAGAGCCGGGCAAGGATATGAGAATTCTTGGCTGGTCTATTGCAGGAGATGCCGAACAGCATGAATAATTTTGAATTGATTCTAGACAACGTAGACTTCACCGACCTCAATGAAGAGTTAACAGAATCAAAGCATTTATTTGGTATTTTACCCTTACGTACAGCTTATGAAGGAAGTGCTCATAGAGAAGTAGTGGATATTCTTTTAAGAGGACCTCTTATTAAAGAAGACAGTAGCTTAGAAGAATTACAGAATGCTATGCAATGTTATAACTACACCTTTATGGACGCATTTCCTAAGCTCTACATTTCTATTCTTGACTTAATGCGGTTTGTTGTAGGAGAGCAGCTTGGTAGAGTGATTGTTACTAAGCTTCCTCCCGGTGGTAAAATTACTCCTCATGCAGATGAGGGAGAGGCGGCTGAAAAGTATGACAGATTTCATATTGTTCTTAAAGGCGAATCAGGAGACACTATGATCTGTGATGGAGAAGAGCAAGAAATGAGAACAGGACAGGTGTGGTGGTTTGACAACAATAAAACACACTCTGTTGAAAATAGATCAGACCAAGATCGAATTCATGTTATCGTGGACATTATGATATGGAAATGACCTTTCAAGAAGAACATGCGGATGTAGTTATTCAAGAGGGCTTTCAACTTTTCAAAGACCATTGGAAAGAAATTGCACTCTATCAAGATAAAATTGAACTATCTCCTGACTACACCAGATACAGGCACCTATATGATAAAGATGAGTTGCACGTAGTTACAGCAAGAGATGAGTATGGAAGGATCGTTGGATACCTAGTTAGCTTATTACAAAAAGGACTTCATTATAAAAATACTTTGTGGGCATATAATGATATTTTATATGTATGCCCTGAATATAGAAAAGGAACCACAGGTATTAAGCTATTAAAGTTTGCAGAAAAAGCGTTAAAAGAAATTGGTGTAGATGTTATTGTAGTTAGAGTTAAGACACAGCATAATTTTGGTAAGGTTTTAGAGAGAATGGGATATGAAAATACTGAACTATCCTTTACTAAGCACGTAGGAGAATAACTATGGGGATTACAGCCGCTGTTACGACCGTTGCAGGTACGGTATACTCTGCTAGTCAACAAAGAAGTGCTGCTCGTTCTCAACGAAGGGCGCAAAGAGCGCAACAAAGATCACAAGAGAGAATGGCGGACGCTAGGCAGGTGAGAGAATCTCAGCAGGCCATCCGTAGACGTAGGGCGCAGCGTGCTCAGATTATTGCTGGAGCTGAAGCAGGCGGTGCTGCTGGTAGCAGTGGTGAGGCAGGGGCTATCTCTAGTATTGGAGCGCAAACTGCTAGCAATATTGGTTTTGCTGGTCAGCAGGTTGCTGAGTCTAGACGTGGTGCTAGAGAAGTTGGAGGCTATATGCAAGCAGCCCAAACTGCTATGGGCAGAGCACAACTTGGACAAACTGTGGCTAGTATTGGCGGAGAAATGATGGGTCCACAAGGCCTCGCTGGTGTTGTTGAGCAAGCCCTTAGAAGAAACGGCTGAGGCGGCCATAATACATCCACTGTACAAAGAACTGATAGAGCGTATCCGTGGTAGTAATAGGAGAATATAGTGCCTAGAATTCCTGTTGAACTGTTACAATTTGATAGAGACCCTGCGCAGACTACTGAAGCAGATCGTCTTGTAGCCCAGCATCACGCTGTAGCTGCTTGGATGATGGATGAAAACCCTGTTCCTGTATTTACTCAAGTGCAGGAACGTGGAGGGTCACAGTCTCTTGAAGACACTGCTGTTGTTAATATGCAAGAGCAGCTTAATGCTATTCGTACATTTGTTCAAGGAGAATTAGAAATTAATCCTGAGCAAGCTGCTATGGATATTGAGCTTTTGCCTCAGATTGAAGACGACATTAGAGCAGAAGCAGGCACTCCTTTCTTTGCCTATGAGCAGCTTGTTGAGCAGATGGTTGCAGATGAGCCTGATGTTGACAGGGGCTTGATTGAGTATGAAGCAGAGCAGGCTGTATACGGCACTATTATGGCAGGTGTTTTTGATAATGATTGGAAAGGAACCGCTGCTGACTTTGTAGCTTCTATGTTTTTTCCGAACGAAAGCAAGATTGCTGCTGATATTGTAGAGGGCGGTTGGTGGACTTCTGCTAATGACGTGGCTGAGTTTGCTTCTGTTTGGAATGCAATGGATAGAGAAGACAGACTCAACTCGTTTGTGTCTCTTGTAGATTCTGTTAAAGAACGTACTCCTAACGAACTTAAAGCACTTCAGTTTTTAAATTCCGTTGTTGATCCAATGGAAACGGCTAACCTTGGCTTTGCCCACGCCATGGACAAGCTAGGTGCTGGTGCTGTAGTAGCTGATATTGGTTTGCTTGGTTATGGGATTGCTCGTAGAGCTATGAATCCTATCAGACAGCTTCATAGACTTAACAAAGATAAGAAAGCTGCTGAGCTTCTCACTATGGCTAGTGAGCAGCCTGATATTGCTCGTGCTGTTAGTCTTGATCCTATTGAGGCACAGCCCACTTCGTTTAGTATTGAAACTCTTGGTGTTCCTGAAGGTGTTAGCAGAGAAATTGCTAAGGGTATTGCCCGTACTAATGAGCAAATTTCCACCTCTAGCACACAGATGCTTGAAGAGGGTATCCGTGATCTAGTTACCAATCCTGCTCGTGCTTTAGAAAGAATGCAGAGAGAAATTCGTGCTGATGAGGCAGGAACGGCTGTGTTTGACATTCGGCATGTAGAAACTACCCCACAGGGAGCTACGTTTGAATACCAAGTGGTGGATTCAAGCGGAGGTTATCAGAAAACAGTTAAAAAGCCTTTCATCCTAAATGATATTACGGGAGGCTTTGACGTGGATGGCTATAAAAGCCGTCTCACTGTAGGAAGATTGATTGAAAGTCCTAACATTAAGTTTCAGGACGTTCGTGATGCTATGGTAAGTACGTACCAGCGAGGTTTGTTCGCTAGTTCTAAGCTTCGTAAAGATTTTTCTAAAGAGTTTGGTAGAATTTACCGTAGTGCTCCCCATGCTGAGCGCACTAAAGTTAGTCGGGCGCTGGAGCAAGGCAATCTAGAGTCTACTATCTACGACTACAACACCCTGAAGGGTCGTTTTGGTATGGATGATAGAGGTGTTGCTCAATATTATGAGTTTCGTAATCTGATGGACAATGCATTCCATCTTAAAAACAGAGAAATTGCTACGTCTTATGCTACTTCTGGCTTTAAACAGTATAGCTTAGACGATCAGCAGTACATTATGCGCCAGTATGATACCCCACAGAGCGCAGAAGCCGCTATCGAACAGACAGGAACCCTCGATGTTTTAGTTGTGCGAGGCGCTGATGATTCTTTCCCTCTTAATTTACGTGCTACTCCTGATGGTAGTGTGTCTCCTCAGTTGCGAGAGCTGATGGATGAGGGGTATGTACTCTTGCGTCCAAATAAAGCCAATCAAGCTGTTCATCATGGCGACAATCACTATGGTATGGTGCTAGCTAAGCGAGAGGAAGTGACAAACATCACTCCTGATACGCCTGTGCTTAATTATGAGCGTGGTTATGTGCCCATCATGTACCAAGATGCCAACTACTTTGGTAGCAGGGCTGTGTACGGCTCTGTGGACGGTGTAACTAGGCAGGTAGATGGTCACACTACTACATATTTCACTAATCGTACAGATGCAGAGCAGTGGGCTAGAGAAAATAACATCCGTCATTTACAGGAACAGCTTGGTAGCAGAGAGCTTGCCGAACAGGCTGTCAATGATCCTAATGTTAATCTGCCTTATTCTATAACTACAGGCAGAGGCATGGCTGCTGAAGAATTTGACAGCTTAGCTTTTGGTGGATTGTACACTGGTGATCGTGCTCCTACTAGACTACGTAGAGGGGTAGAAGAAGAGTCTGCTGAGTTTGTAGACCCCATCTATTCCATGCAGAAGTATATGGATAACATTGCCAACAATCTTCCTCTTGCTGCCTATCGCACAGGGCTAGAACGTAAGTGGATGGAGCAGGCTAGAGCAGTAGGTGCTATTCCTCCTGAGTATAATCAAGGCTTTCGTAATGCCATCGAATCAGTAAGAGCTAACACTGCTCTCGACTTCCAGACTAAAAAGTTTTTGGAAGATGCTCATACTCATATTCAATACAATAATCGTGTTCCCACTCTTGGTGAACAAGAAACTGCGGGACGTATCGTTCATTGGGCGGAAAGACTTGAGGGAATCTTAGGCAAAGAAAACAGACTGTCCGCTAACTTGCAGCGACTTGACCATATTCATGGGCCTGATGCTATTCGTGCTGCTACGTTCCATACCCTGCTGGGGTTAGGTAATCCTGCTCAGTTTTTTATTCAGGCAGCAGGTAGCACCATTGCTATGTCTGTAAATCCTGTCTATGCTTCTAGAGGATTACCTAAAGCTATGGGCATTGGTATGTTGGATAACATCATTGATCCTACAGCAAAAGCCCATGCGTTAGAGCGTATGGAATCTACTGTTCCGGGCATTACTGATGCTTACAGAGCATGGGAACGTACGGGCTTTCATGCTGACGCTGTGGGTGCTAGTGCTGACTACCGTAGTATGCTGTCTAGTAATCCGATGGGCACTGATCTTGCTTCTAGAGCAGCAGGTGCTGGTGGTAATTTCCTAGATAAAACTGCTGTGTTTTACAAAGCAGGGGAACTATTTAACCGACGTATCAGTTTCTCCACTGCTCTTACTAGACACTTGGATCAGGGTGGTAAGCTGGATGAGCAGGGCATTAAGGAAGTTATGAATCGTACCAACACTTACCTTCTTCATATGGATAGGTCTAATAAGGCTGAGTTCCAGAAAGGATGGTTTTCTGTGCCTACTCAGTTTATGCAGGTGCATACACGTTTCATTGAATCTATGCTTGGGCACCAGCTTAGTAGGTCTGAAAAGGCTAAGCTTGCTACAGGCCAGCTTGCTTTGTTTGGTAGCTTAGGTATTCCTTTTGGGCCTCCTATGCTTGGCTTCTTTATGGACCAAGCAGGAATTGCTCCGGGAGACCTAAGGGAAGGAGAAGTGGCTGCTCTTACTGAGGGCATGACAGGTGTTCTTCTTTCTCAAGCATTTGAGATTGATGTTAATGCTGCTCCAAGAGGTGCTATTCCTTTTGGTATTGGTGAAGCAATAGATAGATTTTTCACTGAAGATGCTACTATGTGGGAAGTGTTGAGCGGAGCTGCTGGTGTTCTGCCTGATCGTGCTTTCCAAATTGGTGGTAGTATGGCTAACATGCTAGCCTCTGGTGGCTTTGATCCTAGTAATTATGACGAGCATGATCTTAAAGCAGCTAGTAGTATGTTGCTTGAGTTTGCTTCTTCTACTCGTAATGCTCTTGGTGCATACACTCTTGCTACTAATGGCCATCTGCGGGATGCTAGAGGTAACTTAGTTACTACGTCTACTGATCCTAATATCCAGACACTGATTGCCAGTGGCATGGGTTTCCAGCTCACTGAAATTGCAGATATGTATGACAATCTCAATTCAGAGCGTATGGTAAATGAGCGTATTGACAACATGGTTGATATGATTTCTGATACTCTCTATCGTCGATACAATGCTGGTGCTCCTATGGATGAGGAAATGGGTAGACGGGTAGAGATTATGATTGGTATGATTACTGACAATGAGCCTCCTTATATTCGAGATCAGGTGACGCAGAGACTTATTAGTCGTATTGAGAATGCCGACACCCAAATGGACAGAGCTAATAGAGCTATGTTTGAACGTGTAATAAATGAAACTTACACTTCTGTAGATAATATGTCTCGTAGTAATGCCCGTAAAATGCAAGAGGCTTACGATTTTATGGAACAGTGGTCTGTTGAAGAGGAATAAATATGCCGTTTAATACTTTTAACGTACAAGATGTGCAGGCACATACACAGACTTCTGTAGTGGAAGGAGCTAGAGACGATAGCCTCTCCACTATGTTGGGCTTAGGCTTTGAGGTGGGTAGAGGTGNTATGGCGGGCAGAGCTATGGCACGCCTCACTGGTGCTGAGGCTACTGCCGATTCTGTGCAGCAGGAAGATGTGTATGGTACTTATACACGTGAAGAAGGAGAGCCAGCACAGCTTGCTATTGACCAAGACCTAACACGTATTACTAATGCTCGTAAGCAGGGCAACATTAGTGCTGAACGTGCTAGAGCCTTGGTTAATATCCGGCTCCGACAGGCCATCAATGACAATCCTATGTTTACCAAAGAACTCACTGCAAGAGCACAGAGCTTCTTTGATGAGATTGGTGGTGGTGCAGGTCGCACTGCTGGTGGGGATATTCTAAGTCCCACCAGTGAAGAACAATTAGAAACGAAGCTAGAACAGGATCGTATCACTGCTCTTAATAGAGAGCAGCTTGAGGCGGAGCAACTTGGCATGACGGTACAGGAATACCGAAAGCGCCAGCGTCACATGGATGATATTGCTTATTCTAATGCTGTTCTTGAAGGTATGACCAGAGAAATGGAGCATGAACAGGCCCTAACTGACCAAGATCGTATGATGCAGAATAGGGACTTCACTCGTCATTTAGGCAACCATCGTGCGGGTGTCCAGGTCGAACTTATGAGAGATATTGGGCAGTATATGGAAGAGCGGGGAGGTGTAATTGATCCTCAAACCCGACAGGGGCTTCGTAATAGAGTGCAGAAGGAGTTTGGGCAAATGACTGCTTGGCTCGACATGCAAGCAGCATATATGGACGCTCAAGAAACTACAAGGCATCGTAATGCTTTAGAAAGTTGGAGAGATAACATTATTGGCACTATTGAAGAAGCTGATATGGAATCCCTTGCTACTACTATGAGAGACTATAATAACGTAGTTGCTGATTTACATGTACAGCACGAACTGCCGGATCTTTGGGCATTAGGTCGAATTGATAGTTCTCTTGTTGAGCGTGCAATTACTTTATATTCTAATGAAGACAAACTGCGAATGACTGCTAGGTTTGATCCTATTGCTCAATTTGCTCTTGAATTTTCTGAAACTGCTGGGGAAGGAATTCCCGGCATGATGAAATATAGAGCAAAACAGATTGAAACTATTGCTACTGGTAGCCCAGAAGCTAGGGCACAATTGCCGGGCAGTGAGGAAGAAAAAGACAATGCTCTCGATTCTATTGAACTTGACTTTATTTCTAGCAGAGAAGAGGGCAGTGATCTGTTAGAAGAAAACTCTTGGCAAGACTTTCCTAATATTCTTAATCGTCAGGGAGGTGTAGCTTTTAATGCTGCTGCTACTCCTAAGACGGTGAAGAAGGTCAATAAGGACCCCGAGAAGCAGCGCATCCTAACCCAAAACTTTGATAGATACACTCGGGCAGTACAGAGTGCTATCCGTCAAGGCAACTTGGATATGTCTGAAATCAGTATTAGAGAGAATGAGTTTAGCCCTAGAGAGATTGGTAGGTATTCTGATAGCTTCTTAACTCGTGAATATTGGAACAATCGTAGGCATGGAGATAGAGCAGGTCCTAGCCTTATTGTAGAAGCTGGCGGTCCTAGAGAACGTCGGAGCCGCCTAATGTTCGGTACTGGTGTTGATCCTCATGATCCTAGAGGTATTCAGCATAGTGCTGTAGCGGACTACTCTGACGAAGACAGAGGCATTAATAATATTGTTAGCGATTTACAGGCGCTTGTAAATGTTGCAGATGCGTACCCCAACTTAGAAGTAGAGGGGCAGCCTATGAGAGACGTACTTATGGAGAGACTTGGAATTGGAGAACAAACTACTGATAGTGCTGAGCCTCAGCCTGATGTTGGCACTAGCGTACAAGACGTGGAATGGGACGAGCCTACCATTGGTGGGGAAGCCTCTCCTACCCAGCTAGAGATGTCTGGTGATGGGGTTAGACAAGAGCCTATTCCCGGTCCTTGGCAAAGAGGTGAAGCTATGGAACCCGGAGCTAGAGAGAATGTGATTCAGGGCGTGTTAGAGCATCTGCCTCGCAGAGAAGGAAGAGGTACTGATGTTGCTGGTGATGTGCCTACGGGTAGCTTCGGCATTACTCAGTCTGCACTGAATCAGATTGGATGGAACGACAGAAATCCTGAAGAACTTTCCGATGATGAGGCTATGGAAGCTGCTCGTATATTTACGGAGCAAGCATACGATCATATGGCTTCTAACATGGAAGCATTTATCAATGCTCCAGAAGAAGTACAGGAAGAGATTATTGATGCTTCCTACAACTTAGGTTTCCATAATGTATCTCGCTATCCTGCTCTTAATAGAAAGCTTGAGCAAGGAGATTGGCTTGGTGCTATGAGAGAAGGCCTGCTTGACACTGCCACAGCTAATGGACAAAGCCTTAGAGGCTTAGCTGTTAGACGCTCTGAGAATTATAACAGAGTAGCAGAAATGTTAGGAGAACCTACTATTCAGCAGGTTGAACAGATGGAGGATGGATTGATTATCTATAGAGACAGTGAAGGAAGAGAAATCTTTCGGTTCCGGCCAAGGAATGGACGGCATTCTGATAGTGGTACAGGTACAATCAACGTATAAAAGAAAGGCCCCTCAAAAGGGGCCTTTTTTATTGCTTAGACTTCACAACTACCACCAGCACATGCTAGCGTTTGTACACCTTCTGTGTGGTCTTCACTTTCATACTGACTAAGTTCAGTCCAATCTACGTCCTTTGGCATTTTATCAAGCCATTGCTCATACTCTTCCTTAGTAATAGACTGATAAGGAGCCTGCTGGTATACATGGTCTTGGCGAGGCAAGAAACTAACACCACTAATATCGTCAAACCTATCCCAAACCCACTGACCAACTTCTAAGAACTCGTCATTGCTATAGTAACAAGTCATAGAAGGCTTATGCTCACACCAATAATCTTGGTATACAGACCATAAATCAAGCTGGTCAATAGCACTCATTTCATCCGCAGTGACAGAACCTTCAGGGCTTTTCATTGGAAAGTAAAACACCCAATTAGAAGGATTCATCTGGTCTTCTTCGTGATAAAATCCCTTGTCAATCATAAAGTTTGAAAGAGGGTCTTTCTTATCAGCACGTACAGTACGAAGGTAGTATTCAGAGAAACGAGGATGAATACCAGAAGCGCTGTCTACTAGCTGGCTTACAGTTCCCGATGGTTTAACGCAGCTAATAGAGACAGATGGATTGATGCCAAGCTTTTGTGCCCATTCAATGTTAACAGAAATGGCATGTTCTTTCATATCACGAAGCATCTTTTGAATATCACCATTGGACCAAGAATAAGCAATAGGATTGTCCATAATCCCAGTCATAGACACACCAAGCAGTCGTTCTTCTTCTGTATTTTCTCTCCACTTCTTACGTAGATAAGAGAAGTCAGTAAGGGTAGACTGCAAAGTACCAATGATAGTAGCAACCTCTACCTTATCTTTAATGTCTTCATAGGTATCATCTGCTCGAATAACAACTTCCGACAGATTGCAAAACTGCTTTGACCGCAGAATAATTTCAGAGCCTCACACTGCAAGTATCAATGACATTCTTACTGTGCGCTGGACTGTCGCATATCATACGTGTGACCAAGTTTTACCTTTACGAATAAAACTAATCACATAGTGCTTAACGCCGTACATCATACCAATATCTTTATTAGATAATCCAGCAGGTATGTGTATGTACTTTATCTCAGAGACTTGTTTTTCAGAGAGCGTTGCTTTGCCGTTCTTTTCTCCACGAGACCATGCAGGTCTGTTGTCTCTGTTTTTGCGCCAAGATTCTTTAGCCCTGTAGCTACGGGCTTCTTTTGAATCTTTCTTAGCTATGCCTTCTCTAGTGGCGATAGCTGTAGCACTTCTATGTTTACTTGCATTCTCTTTGTCAGAGTACCAAGAAGGTTCTACCCCAAGATTACCTCCCGCCTGTGAATTCCATCCAATATTTAGGCAGGAACGATATAGCTGTTCTAGGAACAGGGCTTCTTCTTGAGATATATTATCTATTATTATCTCCTTGATAAGATTATCCCAACCATACTTATTCTTAGCACATGTAAAATGATTGTTTCTTTTGTTCTTTTGGTGTGCTCTCATTCTCTCTTCAAAGTTTTTAGTTATTCCAATATAACCTTGAGAATGAATATCTGTATGATCTTCTAATCTAATCCAATATAAACAATACATATGATCCCCTTCGCTCAGTCTCTCACGCTGCACGATTTCTCTGCTTGCGCCCTGTAGATTTGTCATAATCGTCCAAGTCAATTAGAAGGGGTTTTAAATCCACACTTTTATTTAATGGCTAATGGATTAGTTCCAAAGTCGTAATTAGGATCACGTCGATTAGTCTGTTCAGCTTGTCGTTTGCTAGCAGTGCGAGAAAAGATGCCTCGTTCTCCTGAATGACTCTTGTACAGACTCATCCATTCATCAAGAAACACCTCATATTCAGGACGTTCATCAGCAACATAGCTGTTGTTAGCAAGGGCACGCTGAGGATTGTCCTGCCACCACTGTCCACTCTTAGCAATACGCATACGATCATCAGACAGATTAGACAAGCTAATAAGAGCAGAGCGACGAACACCCCCAGCAACTACAATGTCTGCAATCTTACACACAAGGTCATGACATTCAAGAGACGTTAGCTTACGCCCAGCAGCACGTTTAAACAGATCAACACTAAACTTGAACAGATTGTCAAGAGGAGCAGGACCACTAGCTCTACCACCAAAAGTTTTAAGTGGTGCGCCCGCAGGGCGTATATTACTCAAGTCCCACTTAGGAACTTCGCCTTGCCACAGCAGGCTAAGCAATTCCTTAAATGCCTTGGCCCAGCCAAGCTTGCTGTCTCTCACCTGAATAACAGTGTCACTAGGAAAGAACTTTTCAGCAATTTCGGGCAGTTTGCTAATACTCTGACGTTCCACGCTAAAGCCAACACCAGTGCCATTCATCAAAATGTATAAAATCTCGTCAAAGTCACGAGGATGTTCAATAGCAGTGTAGGCACAGTTGTATCCTGCTACGTTACAGCGATCCAGAGCCTCGCCAGCAGTCATTAAAGACCTCATGCTAGGCATTACATCAAGATGTAAAATAGCGTCTCTTACACGGCCTCTCAGTGCCTTCTCTTGATCTGGGACTTTATCAACCCAAAACTCAATAAGTCGGTCAACAGTCTCTTCCCACATTTCTCGCCGCCCCCATTCGGGACGGAAGCGAGCATAACGACTGAGAGCAATAAACTTAGAGTATTCTGGATTAGACGTAGATGCAAAATAGTCTGTCATTTATCGTCCTTTGTTTTATTTTTGTTGGATTCTCTTTGTTGTAGCCTTAGCACATACTCTAGTGCCAAAGACCTACCATCTTTCCAAGCAAACCCCACCAGTAGATAGAATAGTAAGCTAAGTAGGAAGACAGGAATAGTTAGAAATTGTAAAAGTTTAAGCATAGCGCCTCTTTAGTTCTTCTTGTTCAATAAATGATACAGCCTGTGTATTGCCAAGATCATCTGTGTGCATATCTACTACCCCATGCCACCACATCTTAGCTGTTGCTCTATTCCATCCTTCAATCATTTCTGGATTAGCATAGCAACCAATAGACAGGCCATGAATTTTATTGCCGTCTGCTGTAGTACGTGTAGCATAGTCAAGAATGTGGCTATGTCCTTGCACAGAAGAAGCAAAGTTTTTAGCTAGCAAGTTCTTGCCGATGTTTTCACCACTAATCGGTCTGCCACTTACGCCAGTAGGGAAGTAGTGTGTGAATTGCCAACCAGCAATGGATAGCACATCACCAAATTGAATAAGTTCCCAACCATGTTCTTCATACTTTAAGTCAGCAATACTAATAACACCTTCTAGCTCTGCTTGTGAATTAACAGCACGGCTAATTCGGTCTTCGTGGTTGCCAAGAGTCATGTACATAGCAGGATGGTATTGCTGCTTCTTATTCTTTTGCTGCCTCTTGTTGTACTTTTGCATTGGTGCGTGCAGCTTAGCAAGAGCATCATGCACAGACTGAATATCCTTAGTGTAACGTCTGCCCTCAAATCCCTTAGTTCCCTTGTCATATGAGGATAGGCTAGGCATGTCAGCAAAGTCTCCAATGCAAACAATAATGTCAGGACGTTCTTTCATAATGTGCTTGCCTAGCCATTCAAATCTATCATTATTATGCTCAGGATGGGCATGAGGATCACCAATCAACAGCCATTTCATCTATGATCTCCGCTACCTTGGAGTGTATTATTTACCATACGACGGTGTAGTTTTTCTCTATTCATCTTAACTACATCTTCAAGAGAGTAGCCAAGAACATCTGCACACTGTGCAATGTAGTATTGTACGTCTCCAAGCTCATTCACTAGGTCAAGAATATTTAATTCGCCATCACGTAGATACTTTTTAACTTTGTCTGCAACTTCTCCTGCTTCTCCAGCAAGACCCAGTGCTGTGTAGCTAAGCTGTTCATTGTAAGTAGTGCAACGTTCTTTGTAGATTGCAGTGGTGCGTGTAAATTTTTGGTATTCTTTAAAGTTCATATCACATCCAAATAGTTTGAGGAGCTAAGTGTGCATATTCAATAAGACAAACAGCATACACAATCATTTCTCTTCCTCAACAAATGTAACAATAATTGGGGTAGCTTCTTTGAGAATGTCTAATGCTTCTGCAATATCTTCTTCATTGTCTTTGCTTCTGACTAGATTAGACATGGCATCCTCTAACATCATCATGTCTACACTAGAAATAAAATAACCTCTCATTCATTCTTCCTCCACAACTTGCATCTGCTGTGCAATTAAATGTTGAAGCAGCAGCTCCACTGCCGTAATCTCTCGAAAGCCTGGAACAAAGTTTGACGCAATCATCATGTTGCCGTTCTCAAAGTCTTCTTTGGAGAATGACATATAAAAGCACAGTTCATTGTCGTCGTTTTGTAGGGTTTCAATTGCTTTTTCTTTTAAGCCACCTTTCTTACGAGTAAAATTAACTACGTTAGCCATTAAGAATACACTCCAACGTTGTTTCTAAATTCATGCAACTTAGTGAGACAGTCCATTGCTTTGTCAATGTCTCTATCTTCTTTCTTTCTTAAAGCGTATTTAACTACTTTGGCTTCTAAAGGATTAAGATCATTAATCATTGCAAACTCAATCACTTGGATAGGATGCTGTCTATAATGTGCTGGTCCGTCGTTGCGGCTAGGGAAGGCTCTATTAAACAGCACAGCTAGCTCTGCGTAAAAATCATCGTGCATTCTTTTCCTCCTGTCTATATACTTCAACAATGTGCATACAAAGCAAGTCTGTCAACGTCTCTAAATCGTCTTTAGGAAAGTATCCATGAATGTCTCTATACCCTGTTAAGTATTTCATGCGGCTATACAAATCACTTTCTGCTTGTTGATTTTTGTCTGGCATCATTGGTTTTTCCTTGATGGCATACCTTGCACATCACCGCAAGTTTATCTTCTGATACAAATAGTCTTTCAACAAAAGCCGGTAGATCGTTATAGTGATTAAGACTTCCCACATCTTCAATGTGATCCACCTGAACATCCTTTGCTTTAAACCACTTTTTGCAACTGGAGCATTTGTATTCATACTTATGTCGTTTGCCCTCTACTTTCTTTCGTGCATTGTTTAGCACTTTGTATTTAGGTGGCCAGCGGGTCCATGCTCTTCGTAAAGCAGAACGAACAAAGCTCCAAAATCTAGCAGTAGTCCAGTCTGGATATTCAGGAAATGGTGGTGTTTTTTTACCCATACACTTCTCCAAATCCTTCACAGTGAGGGCACTTTACTTCTTTTCTTCCTACTAAGAGAATGCCAGTGCCGTAGCATATAGGACAAGGAATAGGAGCTTCATCGTATTCTAGCTTTGCTTTAATTTTCTTTCGGTCCGATCTCTCCACAGAGGTATCGTCGGAAATCAATCGGTTTTTTGATCTGGTCATAAGTCCTCAACATCCACAAAAGAATAGCTTGTTCCCAAATAACAAACGAATCACCATACTGCTCTAAGTACATAGCTTCTGCTACATCCCATATGCCACCAAAGCCATGCTCTTCTAGAAGCTTATCTGCTCTAGCATTGCCTATTTTTCGCAGGCCGGGAATGTTGTCTGTCCTGTCTCCTGTCAATAATTGCCTAGCAAAAGCATAAACAGCATCTTGTGGCGTCTGATACACTACATCACCTGTGTCTAGATTGTAGTGGTGTCCTTCAATCATTAGCAGGTCTTTGTCAATAGAACAAATTACAGTGTCCTCTGTTTGTAAGATGCCTAGCAAGTCGTCAGCTTCAATATCTTTTGTCACTTGGATTGGATGCTTTCTTGTCATGCTCTCTTTTAGCGCTTCGTAATGCACTGGCTTCGGGGCATCTATCCTGTTCCCCTTGTAGGGAAGTGTTGTAGCTACGTCGTCTCGAAAGTTGTTGTTGCCTGACAGAATTAATTGGTAGTCGTTGCATCCTGATTCTTCCACCGTCCTTTCTACTACTTTGTAGACGTTATGAATAGCATGAGATACATGCTCAGCCACCACTTCTTTTTCTACTACAATGTCTTCCATGTCAGCAGTGGCTTCTTTCATTTCTGCTGCGGATTCGTATGTGTCAATATAGCAGGAGGCATCAGAGCCCCCTGCCATGACATGGTAGAGTGTGTGCTGCGCTGCAAATCCGCATTTATACAGCAGCACATCAGCATCAATGTTAGCTCTCATCTTCCTCAGACTCTTCTTCAATAACAGGAGTGCCATCAGGCGGAGTCTGGTTGTCGAACACATGCTGAGTGTCATGGAAGTATCGAGTAGTCACTTCATCAACCAGAGCCATGAACACATCGTAACGCTTGGCCTTTGCCGAGGGCATACTAACCACATCATTCTGAATCATAGCACCCACCGCAGCAATAGCGGCATTGCGACTGCTCTGCCAGTTGATGGAAGCCTGTACATTGGCGTCACGTTCTTCCTTCTTAGCCCAGTAGTCATCCTTACCACCAGCACTCTTCTTAGCAAAGCTACTAACTTTAGCACCAGAAGACACAGAAGCTTCCTTCTTCTGCACACTAGATGGGTCCATGTTCATGAACTTACCATTACGAGTAAAGGTAAATTCAATGTAATCTCCTTCGTCAAATGACGGAGGATTCTTGGCACCAGTACCATACCACTCACCGTCTACGTTGGCATTGTAGTAGCCAGCTTTGTTACGAAATACTTTTTCAACAGTACCCTTGGCAGCTTCCATTACTTACTCTCCAGTTCGTTCACTTCATCTTCAGTGTATTCTACTTCAGCATACTCATACGTCTTGAAATAGATTAGCTTGTTGCCATCATGTACAATAATATCACCCTGTTCAGTGGTTCTTACTGCCGTAGGGTTTTCATAATTACAAACTTCATCATTATGAAACACAATAGTACATTTCTTTACAGCCATTTTTCCTCCCAATCAGGCTTGTCAGCCCAATATTCATTTAGTTCTACTTCCGCTTCAAGCGGTACATTAAAATCAATGTTGTATACATCAAGAAGATATTTATAAACATCTGATGTAAAGGATTGGACAGCTAGTTCTTCATAAAGTTCAGCCTCCTGCGGATGAATTTCAGCAATAGCAGAGTCATGAATCGTGTTTACAATCTTACTCTCCATTTTCTTAGCAGTCATACGATGCCACAAGTAGGTGACAGCAATAGGAATGATCTCTCCTGTAGCTAAGTATTGAATAGGATAGTTAGAGATTGCTGTAGTGTTGGTGACATAGCCAGACCTGTCCATTTTAGTAGAAGGCCAATAAAACACCATACCAGTAGGTAGCACAAGCTGTTTAGTCTTTAACACTTCTGTAATCCAAGCATTTTGTGCAGCATCTATGCCCGGATACTTAGCACGGAAGGCTTTGTAGTAAGCTTGTTCAGCCTTTGTCCCAGAGCTGCCTCCAAATAGCGGTTTGAATGTGTGTGCTTTTGCTCCTTGTCTATCTGTTTTCTGTCCAGCAGCAGTGATAGTGTCGGATGTGTATTGATGAACGTCAAAGCCATTCTTAATATCCTCTGTTGCTACCTCATCTTGTCCATACCAAGCAGCAATACGAAATTCTAGCTGTGCTCCGTCAACTTCTCCCATAAGCCAGCCATCATGCTTGGCACTGAATAGAGGCTTAAAGTCACGCAGCATGTTTTGAAACTGAATCTTGTATCGCTTGCCATTACTGGATAGTCGGTGGGTTTGTGTAATAGTTTGGTTAAATTGGCCGTGCAGTACACCGGCGTTCTCTTCTACACACTCCATCATTTTGGTAAGAGCTTTAGTCAGCTTAGCGTTTAGGTCTGTTAATTTCTCTTGCAATGCAATAAACTTTTTCTGGTCTTTTGTACGGGCCTTTAAGTTTTGCAGCGTTGCAATGTCAGTTTTCCTGCCTCCAGCACCCGTACGAATAGGCTCACCCTTTCTGTCAGTTGGCTCTTCAAATCCTAGAACATCATAGATAAATTCTCCTACTTGCTTCGGACTCTTGAAATTAACACCATCAGAGAACTCATTAAACTCTTGTACTAACTGGTCGTATTCCTCCTTGAGCTTATTGTGCAATAACTTGACACGTCTATGATCTAGTGCCATGCCCTGTGCTTCAATATCTACTAGAGGCACAGTGAAAAGGCAGTGGGTGTACATAGTGCGATGCAGATCACTGTCAAAGATTTGCTCACGCTGATGCAAAAACAACTTTTCTGTATATGCTGTGTCGTTCTTAGCATACTTACCAAGTACAGACTTAGGAAGATCAGAAGGACAGATACCTGCTTTAATGGACTTGCTGATAAAGCTATCCTTCATAGGAAAGCCTCTCCTGTCAAGACAAGCATCAAGAGACAGGGGCATCTTTCTATTACCAGCAATCACATACTCTGCAATCTGTGTGTCCCAAACAACCAGCTTAGTTAGATTAATGCCTGCTCTAAGCATCCATGCCAAATCAAACTTAGCATTGTGAGCTACAATGAAGTCACTGTCCTCTAGCAAGGAGTAAAACCACTCAGGAATCTGATACTCATTCCACCATGCAATTTGTGTGGGCTTGTTATACTGCTTCCACGTTACAATAAGGAGGCGGTTGTCTACATTGAGTGCATCTCCTTTCTCTAGGTTGGTGGTTTCTACATCAAATACAACATAGTTGTTGGACAGATAGATGTTAGGATCAGGATTGGTTAGATGTTTGGGAAGTTGCACACTATTTATTCCTCAATAACAGATGTTGGTTTGTTTACATGCACACTCTGATGGAAGTAGTTCCCATTAATCTTATTCTTACATACAGACAGCATGATACTATCGTGCTTACGACTAACCTCGTCAACACCAACACCAATCATCAAATCAACCTGACCGGGAATACCTGTGTTGGAGAAGTCTACATCACCCATATCAAGAACAAGCTTATTCTCTGCACTGTCTCCTGCTTGTGTTACAGAGAATACAGTGGTGCCATACTGCTTGCCAAGTGTACGTGCTGCCTGTGCTGCTTTCTCAAGAGCCAGCACCTTATTCGCCTCAAACATATTGAGATTACGAAGCTGGTCAATAAACATTACATCAGGCTTGTACTCCTCAATCAGCCTACGAAGTTCCGGCATAGTGCCGGGCGCAAGACCAGCAAAGATTAGATTCTCATACCCATGCTGATACGCTACAGCCTCTGCTTTGTCAGGATCGCCCACTACATCATGCTTACTCTTATCCGTTAGAGCACACACAAGACGCAGCAGCATCTGCTCATCAGGGTCTTCATTGCCTACATACAGAACCTTGTAGCCAGACTTGAGCAAGCCGACAGCATTAGTAATGCTCATCATTGTCTTGCCACTATCAGGACGCCCAAAGATTAGAACATGGCTACCAGCCACAACACCCCCATCCAACTGCTCAGCAAAAGAAGCAGGAAATAGAGGAATGAGAGAATGGCCAGTGGTAGCAGCAGCAATATTATGAATGCTATGGTTAGTGTAGACACGATTGTCTTCTTCATCGAGTCCACCGTTGGATACCCATTGGTATTGGTCGATGAGTTCTGAGATTTCTTCATCACGGCCACCTGCAATAGCTTCTGAGAGATTATGTCCAATGCTCTCCAGCTTTGTTTGTGCATAGCTATGCACTACATTAGGAATGCTAGCAGAACAATGCCTGACGCCATCTAAGGCAGCTTGTAGGGTAGATGCTTGACGAGGATAGGAGTGTTGCAAATCCTTATCTACTACATCATAGTCTACACTCTCCGCTTTAGGGTCGCGTTCGTAATAGTCCTTTGCTTCTTCAAACAGAATCTGTCCAATGTCAGACAGATCGGACACATCAATCATTGATGCTAGCTTGTAAAATGCTTTGTTGTTTTCGTAGATTGCTTTAAGTAGTTTTTGTTCCATCACGTTCCTTTACACATAGGATAGTAGCTCTGTTAAAACTTCGTTGTCTGTATCTTTGGGATCTTCTTCAAGCAACACTACATTACACTCCGGCCAAATGAGGGAATAGGTACGCTTCCATTTGAAAGCCTTAGACACAGCATCAGGATCAAGCATCATCACAATTTTGCTAGATGTTCTACCTAACCAGATAGCCATTTCCTCGCTGATGTGTGTACCTACAATAGAAACAGCACGGACATTACCTCTGCTATTCTGCTGCACTTTGAGCATGGAGAAATAATCTTCCACCACCACTGTCACTGGCTTGCCCATATACTCTTTGCTCTTGCCTCTATGCTCTTGGTAGTAAGGGCCTTGCGAGTAAGGGTAGAGAACAGCCTTTGGTTCTGTCCCATCAAAGTAGCGTAGTTGTCTACTAACTTTATTGCTCTTGATAGAATAGACAGGAAGAAGATAGTTTAGTTCATCTATATCTACAATTCCTAGCTCTTGTAAGTAGCGAGGATGGATGCCAAATCTCTCTTGTAAGAAAGAGAACGGATAATCAATTGGCCACCATACAGGGCCATCATACATCCTAATCTTTGTTTTTTTACCTTTCTTTGGTGCTTCTACGTCTGAAGAATTGGAAGGAATAAATCCACTAGCTCCGCAGCTAGCACGGAAACAATGATAGATGAGGCCAGTGTCTTTGCGTGTAATAGCTAGCTTGTGCTCATGCTGCGCACAACAGAAGGGACACTCAGCCATGATCGTATCATCCACAGCTAGATGTAGAGCAGTTAGTTTAATCTCCTGTTTTCTAGCATCCAGATTCATTATCTTCCTCAGATATAACCCATTCTTCATTAACAGGACCAGCAATAGCCTGATCCCAATACACTCTCCCTGTAGTTGTTAAGCTGCCCACACTTCCATTAGGCATACGAAGAACAACACCAATCTCTTCAGCACCGTGCTGTTTTAGATAGGCTAGCTTTTTGTTATACATGCTCATCTTCTAATTCCTCTATCACATCATAGTAGATGCGTTCATAATCATCTTCTGAAATGAAGCGCATGATTTCATTATGTGTGTACCTACCATTCACATCTGTAAACTCAAGCTCTAGCTCTGGTCCTTCTGCTGGAATAGCATCATCAGGGTGTCCATCACATCGAGGAGGAATATAAGGCAGATAGTGTGCTACATTAGCGTACACATGCAGAGCCAATCCTCTATGATCTCTGATTCTGTACCGCTTCATAAAGCTCTCTCCTAATAATGTAGTCAAAGATTAAGTTGGCGTTGTATAGATTTATCGGGGGAATGTTCAATGGGCCAGTGGTGTTCACAAGTGTAATATCCTCTTAGTTCTTTATATGGGGGATTTGCAAAATAACTTTGTCTAAACTCACTAGGCTCTGCTGTGTATCTATAGCAGTGTTCTTTTAGTGGGCACTCTCTACCAGTACACATAGTAATATCAGGCACAGCTAATCTCTCCACACTTTATCGTGTTTGAAAACCCGCATCAGCGAGTCTTGCCAGCGTCCGGGGTGGCGGTGGGTTGATCCAGTTAGTCATAGCAACGCCTCCGGCACGTCTACCTCGTCGCCCAGCGTTGATGCAACGAAGCAGCGCATGGCTGCGATAAGCGGGGTAGGGCCGGTTTGTTGACGGCCTGACTTTTTGTTCCAAGCGACCATCTGCCCGCTTTCCCGGCAAATGCGAGCGTAGAATGTCCCGTGGGATGGGCTGGTGGGGTTGAAATACTCACGGAACGAAATGCCGTACTGCTCGATGATCGGCCCAGCTTGGCCCCAGTCTATGGAGGGGCGGTAATCTGAGTAGTGCTCCGCCCACCGTTGCAGGTTCC
>SR_TP_S13solDRAFT_1000055_pt1 | contig 64806 bp, 67 predicted proteins | sample SodReaTP_S13sol_FD_11159 | JGI IMG/M metagenome (IMG submission 11159) | reverse complement strand
CTTGGCCGCAACCTTCATCTGCATGGCGCCCGGGGCGTTGGCCTACACCTGGCTCGGCTATGCCGGTGCCGAGGCCATCGCCGGCGGCGAGCGCGCCATCCAGGCCATACTGATCGCGCTGGCCCTGCTGGCGCTGGTGCTGTTCCTGCCCCGACTGATCCGCCGCATCCGCCGGCAACCCCTGCCCGATGAGCATCCGCCCCCCACCGGGAGAGACCTATGAAGCACGACCTGGTCATCATCGGCGGCGGCGTGGGGGGGCTGGTGACGGCCAGCGTTGCCGGCCAACTGGGCGTGGACACCGTCCTGGTGGATGCCGGCGAGAACCTGGGCGGCGACTGCCTGCACCATGGTTGCGTACCCAGCAAGACCCTGATCCGCTCCGCGGAGGTGGCCCAACTGATACACCGGGCCGAGGAATTCGGGCTGGCGGCGAACCCCGGCCCGGTGGACCTGGGTGCCGTGATGGATCGCGTCCACGCCGTGATCGGTCAGATCCAGCAGCACGACGACCCGGACCGGTTCCGGGCCTACGGGGGGACGTCCGCTTCGGTCACGCCCGTTTCACCGACGCGGACACGGTGATCGTCGACGGGGAACGGCTGCAGGCGCGACGCTTTCTGATAGCCCCGGCTCTCGTCCCGCGGTACCGCCGATCCCCGGGCTGACGGATGCCGACTTCCATACCAACGAGACCATCTTCGGGCTCAGGACGCTGCCCCGCCGCCTGGCCGTGCTGGGCGGCGGCCCCATCGGTATCGAGCTGGCCCAGGCCTTCGCCCGTCTCGGCAGCCAGGTCACCGTAGTGGAGATGGCCGGTCAGATCCTGCCACGCGATGACGCAGAGCTGACCGCTGAGCTGCGCCAGGTGCTGGAAACAGAAGGGCTCACCCTGCATACCCGCACCACGGTGGAGCGGATCGAGCAGGCCGACGGGATCTCGCGGCTGGCCTGCCGCAACGGAACCGCGCACTGGACTGTGGAGGCCGATACCCTGCTGCTGGCCGCCGGCCGCACGCCCAACCTGGACCTTGACCTGGAGGCTGCCGGGGTGGATTTCGGCCCGCGCGGCATACGGGTGGACCGGAGGCAGCGGAGCAGCGTCCGCCATATCTACGCGGTCGGCGACTGCTGCGGCCCCTACCCCTTTACCCACATGGCGGAGTACCAGGCCGGCATCGTCATCGCCAACGCGCTTTTCTGCATACCGAAAAAGGCCGACTACCGGGTGGTCCCCTGGGTGACCTACACGGCGCCCGAACTGGCCACCGTCGGGCTGACCGAGGACGAGGCCCGGGCCCGCAATATCAAGGTGGAGGTGCTTCGCTTCCCCTTCAGCGCCGTGGATCGCGCCCTGGCGGAGGGGGAGACGGCCGGGCAAGCGAAGCTGATCGTGCGCCGGGGCCGACTGGTGGGTGCCAGCATCCTCGGGCCACACGCCGGCGAACTAATCCACGAGGCCGTTCTGGCCATCCAGGCTCGCTTGCGCGTTGGCACCCTGGCTGCCGCCATCCACGCCTACCCGACCCTGGCCCAGGTTTTCCGACGGGCGGTGAACACCCGGTACACCGAGACACTCTACAGTGACAGGACCCGCAAACTGGTCGCCCTGCTGCAGCGCTGGCTACCGGGACGCTGACCCCTTGCAGGCACCCCACGGAGGATTCATGAGCGCCACCTTCCCGCAACTGCAACCCACCACCTTTCCGGCCATCCGCCGCCGCCAGCTGGAAACCCTGCAGGTAAACGTTGGCTATGTGTGCAACCAGACCTGTTTCCACTGCCACGTGAACGCCGGCCCCAACCGCAAGGAAAAGATGGACCGCGCCACTGCAGACCTGGTGCTGGACTACCTGCGGCACTCCGGTGCGCGCACCCTGGACCTGACGGGCGGGGCACCGGAGCTGAACCCGCAGTTCCACTACCTCGTGGAGGGGGCCCGAGCGCTGGGCGTGCATGTCATGGACCGCTGCAATCTCACGGTACTGGAGCAGCCCGGGCAGGAGAACCTGGGCGACTTTCTCGCCGCCCACCGGGTAGAGGTGGTGGCGTCGCTGCCCTGTTATTCGGCAGACAACGTCGACAGCCAGCGCGGCGACGGGGTCTTCGAACAGAGCATCAATGGCCTCCGGCAACTCAATGCGCTGGGTTACGGCCAGCCGGACAGCGGGCTCACCCTGAACCTCGTCTACAACCCCCTGGGCGCAACCCTGCCGCCGCCCCAGGACCAACTGGAGGCGGATTACAAGCAGCACCTGGCGGATGAGTTCGGCATCGTGTTCAACGGCCTGTACACGATCACCAACATGCCCATCCACCGCTTCGCCAAACAGCTCTATAAGTCCGGGCAGTACGAGACCTATATGGCCCTGCTCAAGTCCGCCTACCGGCCGGAAAACCTGGCCAACGTCATGTGCCGCAATCTGCTCAGCGTGGACTGGCGGGGCTACGTTTACGACTGCGACTTCAACCAGATGCTCGCCATCCCGTTGGGTGCCGACGCCAAGCCCCGTAACCACCTGCGCGATCTCATCGGACGCGAGCTCAGCGGTTCCCCCATCGCCGTCGCGGACCACTGCTACGGCTGCACCGCCGGGCAAGGGTCCAGTTGCGGGGGCGCGCTATGACAGGTGGGTAGCCAAGGCGGGCAACACCTCGTGGCACCGGGCCTCGACCTTGAAGCGAAGCAAACCGTCTGCGCGGGTGCGGCCCTGGTTGATCGCGACCAAAGGCTTGCCGCGGGCCGCCGCCTCGCGGGCAAAGCGGTAGCCGGACCAGACCACCAGCGATGACCCCACCACCAGCAGGGCGTCGCTGGCCGCCAACGCCGCACGCACGGCGCTGACCCGGGCCGGCGGCACACTCTCGCCGAAGAACACCACATCCGGTTTCAGCACGCCGCCACAGCCGTGGCAATGGGCGATGCGGAAGCCGTCATAGGCATCCTCGTCCAGCTCCGCGTCACCGTCCGGGTTGATACCGTGCACGGTGGCCGCCCAGTCGGGGTTGAGCGCGTCCAACTCCGCCTGCAGCGCTTCTCGGGGTGTCCGCCGCTCACAATCCTGACAGACCACCTCTGAAAGCGTGCCATGCAATTCGGTCACCGCCGGACTCCCGGCCTTGTGGTGCAGTCGATCCACGTTCTGGGTAACCAGATCACCCAGATAACCAGCGTGCTGAAGGGCGGCCAGTCCATGATGGGCCGGGTTGGGTCGTGCAGCCTGCATCCGCGGCCAGCCCAGGTAGCTGCGCGCCCAATAGCGCCGCCGCAACACCTCGCTGCCCATGAAGGCCTGGTACTGCATCGGCTGACGGTGCACCCAGCGGCCCTCGTAATCCCGGTAGGCGGGAATGCCGGACCCGGTGCTGATGCCGGCACCAGTCAGGACCAGGGTGCGGGGGTGAGCGGCGAGGAAATCCGCCAGCGCATCCCAGCCGGCAGTGGGCACCTCGACCTCGGGCCAGCGGCGAACATCGGGCATCCGAATCTGCACGGCCACCGCTCAGTCCCTCGCCGAGGTATCACAACCACTGGCACCGCAGCGCCGGACGTAGCGGCGATCCGCATACCAGGCGTAAACCCGGTCCAGCGGCCCGACCAGACGGGTGCCGCGCACCAGCCGGGCCAGCCAGCGCCAGTAGGGCAGTCGCGCCCAAATCACCGCGAAGCCGTCCACCCCGTGGCGCAGACGCCCGGTCTCATCCAGGCAGTGGAAGCGCCGCATGGCCGTCTCCCAACTGATGTCGACGTCCGAAAGCACCTCGGGGCGGGCGTGGATATCCCGCCACTCCACCGCCCCCTCACGATCCAGCCGCTGGTAATGGGCAATCTCCCGCCGGCAGACCGGACATCCGCCATCGTAAAAGGCCACAGGCCTGTTGTGCTGCATTACTGCCACGGTTCGCTCCTCCAACTCAGCGCTCCAGCACGTACTGGCCGGGCGCCTCCATCAAGGGGGGGTGGGCATCACTGCCCTGGGGCGGTGGCGCCACCCGCTCGCCGCAGCGCTGCGCCAGCCAGTCCCGCCAGTCCTCCCACCAACTGCCCGGCGTGAGGGACTGCTCCGCCCGCCATTGCTCGGGATCGGTGAGGCCCGTGGCCGGGCCGGCCCAGAAGCTGCGCTTGGGCGGGTCCACCGGCGGGGTGACGATGCCGAAGATGTGCCCCGAGGTACTGAGCACACCGCGCACTTCGCCGGCCACCAGAGCGGGCAGACGGAAGACCTGCTTCCAGGGCGCAATGTGGTCATCGACGGTGCCCACGCAGTATAGCGGCTGACGGATCCGCCCCAGGTCGATCCGGCGACCGGCCAGTTCCACCCCGTCCGGCTCGCGCAGGCGGTTATGCAGGTAGAACTCGCGCAGATACTCGCTGTGCATCGCCTTCGGCAGCCGGGTGTTGTCGGTGTTCCAGAAAAGCACGTCGAAGGGCGTCGGGTCCTCCCCATGCAGGTAGTTGCGGATGTAGTAATGCCAAATCAGGGTGTTGGGGCGCAGCATCCGGAAGGAAAAGGCCAGCGCCTCTCCGGGCAGGTACCCCGGCCCCTCCATCATCCGTTCCAGCGCTTCGATGGCCGGTTCACTAATGAAGGCGCCGATCTCGCCCGGGTCCTCGAAATCGACCAGGGTGGTGAAGGTGGTCCAGTGGGCGATGGGGTTGTTCCGCGCCCCGCCCGGCCCGCGGTTGCGCCAGGCCATGTAGCAGCTCAGCAGCGTGCCGCCGATGCAGTAGCCGATGGCGTGCACCCGGGGCGAGCCGGTGATCTCGCGGACCGCCTGAACCGCCGGATCCAGGCCCTCGCTCAGGTAATCACCGAACCGCAGGTCCCGCATCTCCGGCCCGGGGTTCCGCCAGCTGATCAGGAACACGGTAAAGCCCTGCTGCACCAGCCAGCGGACCATGCTCTTGCGGCGGTTGAGATCGAGCACGTAGTACTTGTTGATCCAGGGGGGCACGAACAGCAGGGGCACCGAATGAACCGTGTCGGTGGCCGGTCGGTACTGGATCACCTCCACGAGCCGGTTGCGGTAAATCACCTGCCCGGTTGTGGTGGCGACGTTGCCCCCCACGTGGAAAGCCGCCCGATCGGTCATCGGCAGTTCACCGGCCAGCAGATCCCGCCCGAACTGGCGCAGCCCCCGCAGCGCGCTCTCACCGCCGCTGGCGAGAAACTTCTCCACCGCCTGGGGATTACTCCAGAAGTCATTGCCCGGGGCCGAGGCATCCACCCACTGGCGCCCCCAGAACGCGGCCCGTTTTAGCAACGCCGGGTCCATGCCCGGCGTTTCATAAACGGCGTTCATCCACCAGCGGGAGTTGAACAAGTAAGCCTGCATCAGGCTGTTCAGGGCGGGGTTCTGCTCCCAGGCCGGATCCTTGAACCGGATATCGTGCGAGTGGGGGTGCTCCACCGTTTGCGGCGGAAACCCTGAAAGCCGGCGCCAGGCCTCCTGCCCGAAAGCCGCACCGCCGGCAGCATAGCGCAGCGCCATGTTCCGGGCGTAATCGGGGTGGCGCAGCCATTGCAGCCCCAGCTCCGCCCAGGCTTCACCCACACCCCATGGATCCAGCCGTGCAGGCAGCGGTTCCGGCCTTGGCTTGTCCTCCACGATTCGGCTCCCTCTCAGTGCTAATAAACCCGTTCGAATACCCAGAGTATTAGGCCCGGCAGGAGAGGTCCAGCCGCGCTTCGAATCCGGCCGACGCCCCGCGCCGGCGCCCCCTCGAAAAATCACCCGTGAGCCGCCCCGTTAAGCATTTTCCGCTAGGTAATCCAACGAATTACGCCAAATGACCCATGCCCCTATTCTGACAGTGCGCCAACCGGAAACAGGGCATCACCCAGACCCGGGAGGCGCAGACCACAAAAGGGATTCGGCCAGAGAGAAAAAGGCCCGATCCGCAAACCGCGAAAGCGCAGGAGAATGCCATGAAACCGCTTATCAAGACCGCCGTAACCCTGACCCTCGGCGCCGGCCTCACCGTCTCCGGACTGGCCTCGGCCCAGAACTGGACCACGTTCGTCGATCAGGTCCGGGCCAATCCGCCGACCACCCTGTCCGAAGCCCAGGGCGCCGGTGTCGGGCAGAACTACGAGACCTGGGTCAATCATGTCCGGGATAACGGCCCCGAAGAGCGTAGCTTCGGCGACCCCCTGGTCGGCCAGAACTACCTGCCATTCATCCAGTCCGTGCGCGAGCGGACCCTGCAACGCAAGCAGGCGGATCGGCCAGGGGCCGCTCATCAACCGGCCGAGCGGGAACGCGCCCGGCACGGACGCAACAGCGTCCTTGACGCCAGGACCCGCAACCACAGGATCTGATTATGGCGCCCGATGCCCGGAGACGCGGCCGACGGCCCCGTCAGGCCCAGGCCCGCGTCTCCGGCATTTCCGATAGGTAGAGTCACGTAATGATCCGCCGGCTCCCGCCATCTAGGCTTGCAACGTGATTCTGATATTCCCGTTTACCACAGGAGAGGCCAATGAGTGCCGAATGCCAGCTGAACCTGCCACCGCGCACCATGGATGATGCGGATGAGCGCGTTGCCGCACCCTTGAAGGCAGCGCACGACAAGCTCGGTTTCGTGCCCAACATGTACACTGGGATGGCGAACCTGCCCCCGCTGCTGCAGACCTACCTGGACGGCTATGACCGGTTCCGGTCCGAGTGCGGCCTCTCCCCGCAGGAGCAGGAGGTCGTCTTTCTGACCATCAGCCGGCGAAATGGCTGCGGGTACTGCATGGCGGCCCACAGCACCATAGCGGACAAGATGTCCGGCGTACCCGAACCCGTCACGGACGCGCTAAGGGAGGGCCATCCATTGCCGGATGACCGCCTCGAGGCGCTGCGTCAGTTCACGGACATCATGGTTGAAACGCGCGGCCATCCGGGGCACGACGACCTGCAGGCCTTCCTTGACGCCGGTTACCGGGAGGCTGACGTCCTCGCGATCATTCTCGCCATCGCGGTGAAGACGCTCAGCAATTTCTCCAACCACCTGCTCCACCCGGAGGTGGATGAACTCTTCCGGGAACGTCAGTGGACCCCCTGATTACGTAGTTTCCCCCATACCCGCTAATCGGGCCGCCACCTAGGCTTCTAACGCGGGCGGCGCACCGGGCTGCCCGCCAGAGGGACTGCACGGGGGAAACCAGATGAATGCCACAGACCACCGCCGTCGCTACTGGCTGGGCGGCAAGCGAAAACGCGAGCAGGACATCTTCTTCGAGGAGGCACTCGACCCGGCGCTGTGGCAGCCCGGGGACGCGGATGACTGGCACGCCTGCTGGTACACCGGCATGCCGCCCCGGGAGGTCTTCCGCCAGACGGGACCTGACCGAACCGTCAACCATATCCCCGGCAACAATTGCCTCACGGTCAAAAGCCGGCTCTACCAGACAGTCCACAACCTGCAGCGACGTTTGGCGGCCAGCCGCCCGGCCGGACACCCGGACCTGACGCGAGCGGATTTCGTGCCCCGGGTCTTCAGCATGCCGGGCGACTACCATGCCCTGCAGGCCCACGCCGCCGCCCATCCCGACAAGCGCTGGCTGCTCAAGCCGAAGAACTCGGCGCGCGGCAAGGACATCTCGCTGGTATCGGACGTCGCAGAGGTACCTACCGACGACCGCTGGATGGTGCAGGAGTACCTGAGCCAGCCGCACCTGATGCAGGGGCGCAAGTACGTCCTGCGCCTCTACGTGCTGATCACCTCGGTGGAACCGTTACGCGTCTACCTTTACGAACAGGGGTTCGCCAAGCTCGCCTCCATGCCCTATAGCCTGGAGGATGCCGACAACCCCTACGTCCACCTCACCAATCCCGACGTCAACGCCCGCAACGAGGCCGCCGACGACCCCGTGGTCTTCGTGGACCTGGCGCGCTACCGCCGCTGGTTGCGGGAGCAGGGCCACGACGACGCGGCACTGTTCGACCGACTGCGCGATATCGTTGCGCTGACCACCATCGCGGCGCGGGAGAACCTGCGGGCACAGTTGGCGCACCAGGGCGCTGATCCGGCCGGTTGCTACGAGCTCATCGGCATGGACTGCCTGGTCGACGACCGGATCCGGCCCTGGCTGCTGGAGTGCAATCTCAGTCCCTCGCTGGGCGTTTGCGCCGCACCCGAGGATGGGGGCCACATCGAAGCCGGCATCAAGCGTCGGTTGGTGGCCGACTTGGTGGCCATGGCCGGCCTCAACGATCCGGCCCCCGACAGTACAGAGCAGCACGACGACCCCGTCGCGCGCTGGCGCGCCGAAGCGGAACGGGAGGCCCGCCACTCGGGAGGCTTCGAGCGTCTGCTCCCGACAGCCGATGCGGCCGGCTACCTCGCCTGCTTCCCCCTGCCCCGCTTCGCCGACGTGGCGCTGGCCGACAGCATGCGCAAGGCCCCAGTGAAACGCCCCGCACTGCATCGCTGGCAGGTGGCCGAGGTGATCACCGAGGAAGAACTGCTGCTTTACGGAGAAGCGCACCAGGCCCTGTACGCCACCAATCCCACCGCCGCCCTGATCTGGCTGCACGCTACCAACGGCAAGCACCCCGGCGAGATCGTCGATGCATTGCAACAGACCCTTCAGGGCGCGGACCGGGGCACCCTGGAACAGCAGGTCTGGGAGGCCCTGGCCGACTGGGCGGAGGTCGGGCTCCTGGTCCAGTGCCCGGAGCCGTTGCCGGGCGAACCGGCGGTGAAAGCCACGGCACCCCCGGGCGAAACAGCCAACAGGGATCGGGCCGACACGCCCCACACCCTCTCGCTCCGGGTGGCGCAACAGCCGCTGCACCTGCGCACCTGGAGCGGTCCGGCCGCGGAGCGCCTTTTCCCGTTGCTGGCACCGCTGGCAGTGGCAGCGCCCGCCGGAGAGTCGCTGCAGGTGGAGATCGGCCGCTCCCGCCGAGGCTACACGGTATTGGTGGGCGGCGAGGTGGAGGCCGAACACCTGCGGCTGGCGGAGCTGGGACCGTGGTTCGTCCGAGCTCTGCTGCGCCGTGCACCAAGCTCCGGCACCGTGGCGGTCAGCAGCACCCTGGTGACTGTCGATCCCGCGGCACCCGACGCCGCGGTGCTGGTCTGCCGCGCCGGCGCGACCGACGACGACGGTCTGGCAGCCACCCTGACGGGCGACACCGGTCCCGCATGGGGGAGCGGTGCCACCATCGCGCTGGCGGGTGATGGCCACGCCCGTCCGCTCGGCCTCCCGCTCCGTCGGGCCCGGCACCCTTCGACCCTTTCAGAGGACCCGCTCTGGTGGTTCGGCCAGCGCGGCCATCTGGTGCCGGCAACCGGAACGCCCGGACCGGACAACCACCTGCGGGTGGCCGCCATTCTGGTGGCGATGCCGGGTGAGCACGACGGAACACCGGACCACCCCCCCCGGCGACTGAGCCTGCGCGAGGCCTTGGGCCATCTGCTGCCAGAGACGGCCAGCCACGGTGGTACCGGCCTCGACCGCCAGACCCTGTCACGGTTTGCCGACTGGGTGGCCCAACGCCCGGTGTACGCGGTGCACCATCGGGAAACACCCGGGATCACCACGCGGAGGGTGTACCACATTCTGCATGACGTCACCCAGAAAAAGAGGAAGGAAAAAGCACTGCAATAGTCGCCCATTACGCCGGGTGTTCCGTGATACTACGGATACCCGGAATCTATTCACACCTCTATTGTAGACATCAAGGATCGGCCGTTAACGACCCGTTTCCGGTCCCATTATCAAGCTGCAAAAGAGGGTGACAAAAGATGATCATGACAGCCGCATTATCGACAGCCAATGCAGAATTGCAGAGGGTGGAACGACACGCCCACTGGCTACTCCGGGCAGTAATATTCTCGGTATTAACCTACATGGGTGTCGACAAGTTTCTGGGTGCAGGCATCGGTCCCTGGGCTGAAATGATGGGCCTCCCCTTGGGTGTTGCCCTACTCGTGGCCCTCGCAGAAATCGCCGCTGGCGTCCTGGTGGTACTCGGCGCCCTGACCAACAGCTGGGTCACCCGGCTCGGTGCACTGGCCACAGTGCCGGTATTGCTGGGCGCGATCTTCATGGTGCATTGGGGCCAGTGGCACTTCATGCCTACGGCGACCCATCCCATGGGCGGGATGATGTTTCAGGTGAGCCTGCTATTCGTGGCGCTTTATCTCCTGGCGAGGGGCAACAATCAATGACGATGCCGGGGCGTGCCCCGGCCATTTCCGAGCCCCAAAGGATCTCAACGGTTTTCAAGGTCCGGGTGGGTCCTCAACCGAGTGACAGGAGGCAACATGAGTGACGACAAAACAGTCCGACAGCAGTTGCTGCGCACTTTATCGCGCAGCGTCGCCTACACCGTACCCGTACTGGCGATCGTCGGCGGCAGCGCCGGCATCCACGCCATCATGTCTGATGCGGTCGCCGACAGTGGCTACCAGATGATGGCCGCCGCGGAGGGTGAGGGCGAAGCCGAGGCGGCGGGCGCCGGTGAGGCGGAGGCTGCCGGCGAGGCCGAGGCGGAAGGCGAGGCCGAAGGTGAAGCGGAAGGCGAAGGCGAAGGAGAGGCCGAGGGTGAAGGTGAAGGTGAAGCGGAGGGTGAAGGCGGCTACTGATGCCGCCCTGCCCCACACCGACGCACCGGCATCCGCCCGTGCACAGGGATGTGCATTCTGTCGCAGTGCAGGTGAAGGCCACCGGCGCGGAGAGGGCCACCGCGGCCCCGCCGGGCTACCTGCCCAACCTAGGGATCAAGTCATGGGGTATCAGCACGAATGCATGAACGGTCATCCCGTCACCGCCAGCCTGGTGGATGATAACCGGCATTTCCTCCGGCAACTGGCCGGCCTCGTTGGCGAGCTGGACGTTGAACGCTTCCGGGCCTGCAGCGGGCCTTACGGGGGTAATGGTATCGGCAGACAGGTCCGGCACATCCTCGAGCATGTGCAGTCGCTGCTGGCCGGTGCCCGGGGTGAACTCGATTACGATGACCGCGATCGGGACCCGGTGCTGGAACAGGACCCGGACCGTGCTCTGGAAACGTTGGCCAGGCTGGATGACCGGCTCGGCCAGGAGCTGGCAGCCCTGGCACCGGACACTCCCCTTCGCGTCGCCTGCGTCTGCAACACGGCATCGGGCCCTCATCGGACCTGGACACCCTCCAGCCTCCAGCGGGAGTTGATGTTCCTCATCAGCCACACGGTGCACCACATGGCATTGATCGCCATGCTCGCGGAGGAGGCCGGCCTGCGGCCCGGTGAAGAGTTCGGGGTTGCGCCATCGACGCTTCGCCACTGGCGCGCCAAGCCATCGTTCACCGTGCCGGCGCCCGCGGGCTGAACCGCCCGCCTGGAGCATGCCATGTCCATTACGTCCTGGCCGCCACCGCTGCGGTATGTGCCGTACCTGTTATGCGTTGCCGCACTCGCGGTGTCGGTGCTCTGCCTCCAGATCAGTCCTACCTGGAGCTGGGGTGTGGCGCTGTTCGGCGGCCTGTCCTTGCTGGGGAGCTGGGATCTACTGCAACCACGACGCAGCATCAGCCGGAACTACCCTGTCATCGCCCATCTACGCTACTGCCTGGAAGGTATAGGCCCAGAGATCCGGCAATACTTTATCGAATCGGACACCGATGAGCGGCCCTTTTCCCGGGAGCAGCGCTCGGTGGTCTACCAGCGCGCCAAGAATCAACTCGACAAGCGGCCCTTCGGGTCCTTGCTCCACCTTTATGGCGATGGTTACGAATGGTTCAGCCACTCCATTCAGCCGGTAGAGGTGCTGCCCTCGGCCTATCGCCTTGAAATCGGAGGGCGCCACTGCCGGCAACCCTACTCCGCCAGCGTCTTCAATATCTCCGCCATGAGCTTTGGCGCCCTCTCCGCCAACGCGATTCTGGCGTTGAACAAGGGAGCCCGGCTGGGCGGTTTCTATCAGGACACCGGCGGGGGCGGAATCTCCCGATATCACCTGGAACACGGTGGAGATCTGGTCTGGGAGATCGGATCCGGCTACTTCGGCTGCAGGAATCCTGACGGCACCTTCAGCGCCGATCGATTCACGGCGACCGCCCGCCTGGACACCGTGCGAATGATCGAGGTCAAGCTCTCCCAGGGCGCCAAGCCGGGTCACGGGGGCATCCTGCCTGCCGCCAAGGTGAGTCCGGAGATCGCTGCCGCCCGCGGTGTCCCCGAGGCGCAGGATGTCATCTCCCCGCCACGCCACTCCGCCTTCGACACGCCCCGGGAGCTGATGCAGTTCATCGGCCAGTTGCGTGAACTCTCCGGCGGCAAGCCAGTCGGGTTCAAGCTGGCCATTGGTCACCCCTGGGAGTGGTTTGCGCTCGCCAAGGCAATGCAGGTGAGCGAACACCGTCCTGACTTCATCGTTGTTGATGGCGGCGAAGGGGGTACTGGAGCGGCCGCCCTGGAGTCCATCAACCGGCTGGGCATGCCGCTGGACGAGGCGCTGCTGCTCGTGCACAACACCCTGGTCGGAACCGGGCTGCGGGGAGAGATCCGCCTCGGGGCCGCCGGGAAGCTGACCAGCGGTTTCAAGATCGCGCGTACCCTGGCGCTGGGCGCAGATTGGTGCAACGCCGCCCGGGGTTTCATGTTCGCCCTCGGCTGCATCCAGTCCCTGAGCTGTCATACCGACCTCTGCCCTAGCGGCGTCGCCACCCAGGACCCACACCGGGCTCGTGCCTTGCACCCCGCAGACAAGGCTCAACGCGTAAGAAACTTCCATGCCGGCACGGTGGAGGCTCTGGGCGGCCTGCTCGCCGCCGCCGGACTACACCACGCCTGTCAGATAAGACCCGATCATATCCACCGGCGCCTGTCAGGGGCCGACGTGCGCACCTTCGCAGAGCTCTACCACTTTGTCGGAAGCGGTGCCCTGCTCACGGGCATACCCGATCACCCGGTATTCCGCGCGCATTGGGCGTCCGCATCACCGGATACTTTTAACCCCGCCCCCGGGGCGACGCACGAGAGGAGCCGCCATGACAGAAGCGAAATGAAGCAACCGGTAACCGACTTGTCCCACCCGTGAGGAGGACGCTTATGAAAACGGATGTGCAAAAAGAGGCAGGACGGCAACGTCTGCTGCGGAATCTGTCCTGCGGGGCCGTGGCCTCGGCCCCATTGATCGCGCTGGCCGCTTACAGCTCGGCCGGCGTCATGGCCGCCCAGCCTGTCGAGCCCCGATCCGCACCTGCCGCGGCGTACATCACCCCGGTCGCAGAGGCCGAGGCGGAGGCCCGCGCCGAAGGCGAGGCTGAGGGCGAGGCTGAGGGCGAGGCTGAAGCCGATGAAGCCATGCGCGATGCGGTCACGCGGCCACCGGGCTATCAGCCCTTCGAAGGTGACCCCGAAACCCTGGCAGCGCTCGGCGAGGAGTTGTTCCACAACCGGGAGCTATCCACCAACAATCTCGCCTGCGCCAGTTGCCACATGGAAGGCGCCGGTTACGCCAACACCTTTGCCGAACCCTTCCCCCACCTGGTGGCGATGGCCGAGCGGGACTTCGGGCTGAGCGAGGTGCACCTCGACGAGATGGTCCAGATCTGCATGGTATCGCCCATGGCCGCCGAACCACTGGAATGGGACTCGGAGGCACTGGCCGCCCTGGTGGAGTACATGAAGCTGGAACAGGCCGCATTCCGCGAGGATTGAATCCTGGACCACCGGCCCCGCGCACCCGCCGCCCGGGCCGGTGGCGCGGGGCCGGCCAGAACGTGGGAGGGCAGGTCGCTCGTCACGGCCCCGCCACTCACTCCAGCGGGGGCCGGTCACGGTAGGCCCTGCAGGCCAGCGCCAGCCTCGCCAGGTGAGACGCACTTCGCGCCTGCATCTTCTGCATCAGGTTGCCCCGGTGGATCTCCACCGTCCGGACACTGACATTCAGATCCCGGGCGATCAGCTTGTTGGGCTTTCCGTCCAGCAACCCGTCCAGAACCTGTCGCTCCCTTGGCGTCAACAGGGTCAGCCGGGCCTCGATCTCTTCCCGCCGGCCCTGGTCCTCTCGTTGTGCCGCGTCCAGCTCAAGCCCCTGGCCCACGGCACTGAGCAGGGCCTCGTCATCAAATGGCTTTTCCAGGAAGTCCAGGGCCCCCTCGTTCACCGCCTTGACCGCCATCGGGATATCGCCGTGCCCGGTAATAAAGACCACCGGCATTCTCACCCCCCGCTCGTGAAGGGTCTTCTGCAGCGTCAGCCCATCCATGTCCGGCAACCGCACATCCAGCACCAGACACCCGCTGTCATCAGGCGTGACGCCCTGCAGCAGCCCGGCGGCATCCTCGTAGGCGCGGACCGTTATGCCCTCGGTGATCAGCAGCAGGCTGACTGCCTCCCGGATATCATCATCATCATCCACCAGATAGACGGTCGGTCTCCGTGTGACCATGGCTCGACTCCAACGGTAGTGTGAAACGGAACTCGGCCCCACCAGCATTGCCGTTACGGGCGGTAAACGCACCGCCGTGGGACTCGATGATCGAACGGCAGAGCGCCAGCCCGATACCCATCCCGCCCCGCTTCCAGCTGGTGAAGGGCTCGAACAGACGGGAGAGGTGTTCCGGCGGAATGCCCGGGCCGTTGTCACTCACCTGCAACACCAGCTCCTGGCGGCGCCGGAAAACGGAGACGCGGGTATGGGCATCCGGACGCCCCTCGAGCACCTCACCGGCATTGCGGAGAAGGTTCACCAGCACCTGCTCGATCTGGATCGGCGCTGCCTCCACCAAAGGCAGGTCCGGGGCAATATGCACCTGCAGGCCGACCCCCCGCTGTGCCAGTTCCGGCCGCATCAGCGCCTCGGCATGACGAACCAGTTTCGCGGGACTGCACTGCTGCCTGTCGGGTGCCTCCCGACTGGCAAAGGCGCGGATCTGGCGCATGGTCTCCGAGGCCCGCCTGGCGTTCTGCTCCAGTCGCTCCAGGGCATCGGCGGCGGCCTCCGGATCGCCGCGCCGCAGCAGCCGACGTCCGGCCTGTGCGTAGGTGGTCAATGCGCAGAGGGGCTGGTTCAGCTCGTGGGCCAGAGTCGCCGACAACTGCCCCATCAGATTGATCCGCCCCGCCCGCGCGAGGCTCTCGAGGTGATCGCGCGCGCGCGCCTCCGCGCCCTCCCGCTCCGCCCGGATGGCGGTCAGGGAGAGGCCCGTTATCACCAGCAGGCCCAATTGCGCATTCAGCGATAACAGGCTGTGCTCCAGGCCGAGGGCCGCGAAGGGGCCAAAACCGAGCCCGGTGGCCGTTAGCGCCAGCACGCCGGAAAGGCAGATCAAACCGGTGGTGATCTGCACCGGACACTGCAATGCCGCGTACATGATCAGCGGGAACACCAGGTAGGAGAGCGGAAGCGCCACCGCGAGGGAGAGCGGCGCCAGGTAGACGACCACCGAGGTGGTAATCGCCCCCGCGATCAACGCGCCGCCGATACGGTAATCGAGTCCCGGGGGCAGCAGAAACCGCCCCCCCAGCAGCGCGAACAGCAGCGGCGCAATCAGGGCCAGCCCCATCAGGTCGGCCGCCCAGCAGACCCACCAGGTCCCCGCAAAGGAAGCCTGTTCGGAGCCTGCCGCAACGCCGTAAGCCCCGACCACGGCATTCAGCCCGGAACTGACCCCGCCGCCGGCCACCAGAAACAGGCCCAGGTCGCGCAACCGTCTCAGCCGTGGGTCAAAACGCCAGTGCCGCAGCAGGCCGGCCCCCAGGGCCGTCGCCGCCACGGTGGCCAGGATGCTCACGGCCCGGTCCATCGCGGGCACCATATCGCCGGTGAACCCCACGGCGATGAGCGCCGCCCCCAGAGCGACGGCCGGCAGCATCCGGTACCCGTACAGGAACACGAAGACCAGCCCGACGCCCGTCGCCGGCCAGACCAGCGGAATACCCAGCTCGTCGGGCGTAAAGGCGAAGCCCCAGGCCCCCACGGCGACATACAGCGCTACCAGCGCCGCGCTGAGCAGCAGCACCCGCACTCTGGATGGCGCGGTGGCGGCCGACCGCTTTTGCGAATCCGGTATGGCGTGCCCTGCTGAGTGACTCACCGGTGAAAGGCCCTGTCCGTATCAGTACTGATGCGTGGTGCTGACAGTATGTACGGCAGCGGCCATCCGGGGTAATGCGTGAAACCCCGTAGTTCCGGCGGGATGCCGCTCAGACCGTGGGAGGCGGCGGCATCAGGCCGGTTGTTCCCGCGTCCTGCGGCTCAGCCCGAATAACCAGAAGGCGGCCAGGCCGAGTACCGCCGCCAGCGAGACCAGGTAGGGCCCCCAGCCAAACCCGTGGTAGATGAAGCCGGGTAGAAACGAACCCACCGTACCGCCGGCGTAGTAGAAGGCGATGTACAGGCCATTGACCACGCCGCGCTGATCCCCGGCACGCCGGTTCAGGAACCCCGGAGCCAGGGAGTGGATCAGGAACATCCCGCCGCAAAAGACGAACATCCCGAGGAAGATCAACCAAACCGGATGGGCAAAGAAAAACGCCAGGGAGCCGGCGAAGATCAGCGTCCCCAGCAGCATGGTGTTCACCTGGCCGCCAATCCGGTCGGCAATTTTGAGGGAGAGCAGCGAGGTGACCACGCCCATGAGGTACCCCGAGTACATTAACGCGATTCCGGTCTCGTTCATGCCGCTGCCGAGTTCCACCAGCCGGAAGGGCAGGAAGTTGAGCAGCGACGCGAAGACGTAGAAGGCGCAGAAGATGACCCCGTACAGACGCAGGAAGCTGGGCTGGCGCAGCACCTCCGCCACTGTGCCCAGGCGCAGCTTCTGGAAGCTGACCGGAGGGTCGGCGTCCAGTCGGCGTAGCAGCAGGGCGCACAAGGTCAACGCCACCCCCAGGAACAGGAACGACCAGCGCCAGCCGAACTCCGTGGAGATGATCCCGGAGACCGCCCGCCCGACGAACCCGCCCATCACCGTGGCGGCCACGTAGAAGGCCATCACCCGCGAGATCCGGCTTTGCTCCGCGCTGGCCGACAGATAGGTCATCAGCGAGGTGAGGATCGCCGGGATCAACAGCCCCTGCAACAGGCGCAGGAACAGGAAGAATTCGAAGTGCTGGACGAAGAAGATGGCGTATTCGGTGACCGCCAGCAGCGCCGTGGCACCGATGAGCAGTCGCTTGGCGGAAAAGCGCTGAAGCACGAACCCGTAGGCCACCGGCGCGATGGCCAGTGGCAGCAGGGTCACGGTGATGAGCAGCGAGGCACGCGGCTCACTGACCGAGAAGGCCTCCTGCAGCACCGGCAGCAGCGGCTGCGGTGCGTAGATCGCGGAGAAGGCCAGCAGGGTGCAGTAGACGGCGATCAGCAGCTGGGTAATGCGCAAGGGTCATCGGCTCCTTACGCATCACCGGCCACGACCCGCCGGCGGGCCGCGGCAAAGTCCATCATCCGCCCCAGCGAGACCCGCGCCCGCTCGGCTACCGCCTCATCCACGTGGATCTCATTGTCACCCTCTTCCAGCACCCGGAGCAGGCTGCGCAGGCCGTTCATGGCCATCCACGGGCAGTGGGCGCAGCTGGAGCAGGTGGCACCGCGCCCGGCGGTGGGGGCCTTGAGCAGTTCCTTTTCCGGGGCGGCTTCGAGCATCTTGTGGAAGATGCCTGCGTCGGTGGCCACGATGAACTGCTTTTCATCCCGCGTGGTGACCGCCTCCAACAGCTTGGAGGTGGAGCCCACCACGTCCGCCTGTTCCACCACGGCACGGGGGGACTCCGGGTGCACCAGCACCAAGGCCCCCGGGTACTCGGCGCGAAGCTGCTCCAGCTCCAGCCCCTTGAACTCCTCGTGCACGATGCAGCTGCCTTCCCAGAGGATCATGTCCGCACCGGTCTCCCGCTGCAGGTAATCACCCAGGTGCTTGTCCGGCCCCCAGAGGAGCTTCTCGCCCTTTGCCTTCAGGTGATTGATGATGTCCAGCGCGATGCTGGAGGTCACCACCCAGTCAGCGCGCGCCTTTACCGCTGCAGAGGTGTTGGCATAGACCACCACGGTGCGATCCGGGTACTGGTCGCACCAGGCGGCGAACTCGTCCGGCGGACAGCCCTCGTCCAGCGAGCAGGTGGCCTCCAGGTCGGGCATGAGCACACGCTTTTCCGGGGTGAGGATCTTCGCCGTCTCGCCCATGAAACGCACCCCGGCCACTACCAGCGTGGAGGCCTCGTGCTCGGCACCGAAGCGGGCCATGTCCAGCGAGTCGGAGACGTAGCCCCCGGTCCGATCGGCCAGAATCTGCAGGTCCGGGTCGGTGTAGTAGTGCGCGACCAGCACGGCGTTGCGCTCGCGCAGCAGTTCGGCGATGCGCGCCATCAACCGTTCGCGCTCGTCACCGCCGACCCCGTCCGCGGCCCGTTGCGGCTGCTCGCGGAAGTGCTGAGGGCGTTCCATACGGATGGCCTGCGCATTGCTCATAAAATCCACCTCCGGCCCCGGGGCCGCCTTGCCTACTTGATGATCCGCACCTCGCCCGGGCTTTTCGCACGGTAGAGGCGCGCAGGGCGGTGCTTGCCGCCGCTGTAACGCTTTCCGGTGTCCTCCAGGCAGTTCAGGGCCTGTAGGCGTTTACGGAAATTCCGCTTGTCCAGGCGTTCGCCCAGGATGGTCTCGTAAACCCCCTGTAACGACGACAGGGTAAATTCCTCCGGCATGAACTGCAGGGCGATGGTGGAGTAGTCCAGCTTCCCCACCAGTCGCCTTCGGGCCGCACCCACGATCTGCCGGTGATCGAAGGCCAGCGGCGGCAACTCGTCCTCCGGGAACCAGTCCAACCGCTCCACCCCGCCGCGAACGTGCAGCCGGTCGTAGGGGACCAGCGCATAATAGGCCACGGAGAGCACCCGGCCGCGGGGGTCACGCCCCGGCTGGCCGAAGGTGTAGAGCTGTTCCAGGTACACGCCCTGGATGCCGGTCTTCTCCAGCAACACGCGCTGGGCGCAGTCGTCCAGCGCCTCGCCCTCGTCCAGCAACCCGCCGGGCAGGCACCACAACCCCGCGTAGGGGGCGGTGACCCGCCTGACAAGCAGCACGCTGAGGCGACCCTCGTAGATGGTGAAGATCACCACATCGGCGCTGACGGCGGCGTTGGTTCTCGGGGCAATCTGCATGTTCTTGGCTAGTGTGACAAGGAAAGAAACTTAGTGTTCCTTTAACACTATGTCAATCCGTGCGTGCCGGTTGCTCAGTCCACCACCGGAACCAGCCCATACTCCCGCTCGACGATCAGGGCCACCCAGTCCAGCGGGCTGAAGGGCATCCCGGCCAGCACGCCGGCCCCCACGGCCATGGCGGCTGTAACCAGGGTCGGCCATAGCAGCCAGCTGTGGGTCTCGCCCCGGCCCAGGTCGCGCTCTTGCGGCCATTGCGCCGGAGGCTCCCGGAACCAGATCCGGTGGAGCACCGGCAGAAAGTAGGCGGCATTCAGCAGCGTGCTGGCCACCAGCACGGCAATGAAGGCAGGCATGCCCGCCTCCACCATGCCGATGCCCAGGTGCCACTTGCTGATAAAGCCGGCCAGCGGGGGCGCGCCGATCATGCCGAAGGCCCCCAGGGTGAAGGCGGTCATGGTCAGGGGCATGCGTCGCCCGGTGCCGTCCAGGTTCTGGATCTTGTGCACGCCGAGGGTCTCGGCCACGCTGCCCGCGCAGAAGAACAGGGTGATCTTCATCAGGCCCTGGTGTACCAGGTCACCAGCCCGCCCACGGTCGCCACCGGCCCGGCCACCGCCACCCCGAGGGTGATATAGGAGACCTGGCTGACGGTGGAGAAGGCGAGCCGGCGCTTGATGTCGTCCTGGGCCAGGGCCCGCCACGACCCGTAAAGGATGGTGACCGAGGCGAGCAGTGCCAGCGGCACGCCCACCCCCAGGTCGAGCACCACGTCCACGCCATAGAGGTCCTGCACCAGACGCACGATGCCAAACGCCCCCGCTTTTACCACCGCCACCGCGTGCAGCAGCGCGGAGACTGGGGCCGGCGCCACCATCGCCGTGGGCAGCCAGCCGTGCAGCGGCACCAGCGCCGCCTTTACGCCAATCCCCAGCGCCATCATCCAGAAAAAGATGGTCAGCGGCAGCGCCTGACCGGGTAACACCTCACCCACCACCCCGCCGGGCTGGAACTCCTGGAGCCCGGTGAGCAGGTAGAACCCAACCATGCCGGGCAACAGGACCAACCCCGCACCGAGGGTGTAGCGCAAGTAGACCGCGCCACCGCGCATCGCCGCGTGGCTGCCCTTGTGAACGACCAGCGGCCAGGTGGACAGCGTGAGCAGTTCATAGAAGAGGAAGAAGGTGAACAGGTTGCCGGCGGTGGCGATGCCCATGGTCGCCGCCACGCAGAGGCTGAAGAACCCGAAGAAACGCGCGCGGTGCGGCTGACCCTCCAGGTAGCCGATGGCGTAGATGGTGGTCAGCAACCAAAGCACCGCCGACAGCGATATGAACAGCATCGCCAGGGCGTCGGCGTGGAGCACGATGGCCGGCCCGTCCGGGATCACCGTCCAGTGGAAGTGGAAGTCGTGGCCGGACCAGACGCCCATCAGCATTACGCCGACCAGGGCCAGCTTGGCCAGCGCACCGGCGAGATTCATCGCCGTTCGCGCGCGGTTCCGGCGCTCGCCCAGCAGGAAGATCACCACCGCGGTGACCAGGGAGGTCATCATCACCCAGACGGGCATGGCAGTGTACAGCGCGCTCATGGCCCCCCCTCCGCGATGGAGAGCAGGTCCAGCAGCGGTTCCGCCCCGAGCCCCAGCCCCACCGCGGCCAATGCCAGCAGCAGCGGCGGCAGGTTCAGCGCCGGTCCCAGGCGGTGGGCCCCTCTGGCCCCCTCGCCCGGTGCCGCTGCATGGCGCACGAAGATGCGCATGACCCGGAACAGGTAGGCCGCCGCCAGCAGCCCGCTCGCCATCACCAGCAGGGCCCAGAACCACTGGCCACCCTCCAGTGCCCCCTGCACCAGCAACCACTTGGCCACAAATCCGCCGGCCGGAGGCAGTCCCATCAGGCTGACTGCCGCCAGCCCGAAGGCGAACAGGCTCGGCGCTAGCACACTGCCCAGCTCCCGCATCTCGGCCAGCCGGTCGTGCCCCACCACGATCATGATGTTCCCCGCCGCGAGGAAGAGCGCCGCCTTGGCCACCCCGTGGGCCAGGCCGTGGTAAACCACACCCTGCCAGGCCGCGAAGCTGGCTGCCAGGGGAAAGATCAGCAGCAGGTAGCCCAGCTGGGCGACGGTGGAGTAGGCGATCACCTGCTTCAGCCGCGTTTGCCGGAAGGCCCAGATCGACCCGAGCACCATGGCCGCACCGCCGATCACCCCCAGCACCTGGCCGGCCAGCGGGCCCAGCAGGTCCGGGAAGCCCCAGAGCCATACCCGCAGCACCAGGTAGACCGCGGCCTTCACCACCAGCGCGGAGAGGATGGCAGAGACGGGTGCCGGCGCGTTGCCGTGGGCCGGCGGCAGCCAGGCGTGCAGCGGGAACAGCGCGGCCTTGGCAAACAGCCCGGCAGTCATGAGCCCCGCTGCCAGGGCGGCATAGGGCTCACCGGCCAGTGCCGGCAGGCCATGCAGATGGAGGGTGCCGGCGCCGGCGTAGAGCAGCGCCACCCCGAGCAGCCAGGCCAGCGACCCCAGCAGCGCGAACAGCAGGTACAGCAGCGAGGCGCGCAGGGCCTCCGCCTTGCCCGCCAGCGCCACCATGGGCACGGCCGCCAGGGTAACCAGCTCCAGCATCACGTACAGGTTGAACAGGTCCGCGGACAGGAACAGGCCATTCAGCGACGACCAGAGCAGCCACCACATGGGCCAGTAGTAGCGGGCCCTGGCCTGATCACCGAACCAGGCCAGGGCATAGGGCACCACGGCCAGCATCACCACCGCGGTAAGCCAGAGCATCAGCAGCGCCAGCCCGTCGGCGTACAACTCGATACCCAGCGGCGCCGCCCAGCCACCCAGCGGGTGCACCAGGACACCGTCGGCCACCACCGCGCCGGTCAGCACCACCAGCGAGACGACGGTCCCCGCAGCACCGATTGCGAGCCACGCCCCCCGCCCCCGGCCATGGAACAGGTAGTCGGCCAGCGCTACCAGCAGCGGCCAGAAGATCGCCCAGACCGCCCCCGTCATCCGCCCTCGTCCTCCCTGCCCTCAAGGCTGACGCACCCGGTGTCCCGGTGGTAGCGCCGCAACAGCGCCAGGGCAAAGGCGGTGGCGCTGACCGCGATGACGATGCCGGTGAGCACCATGGCGTGGGGCACCGGGTCCGGCGGCTGACCGTCCCGCACCGCCCAGGCAATCAACAGCAGGAAGACCGCATTGCCGATCACATTCACGGCGAGAATGCGGCGCAGCAGGTGGGTCTGCACGAGCAATCCGTAAACGCCGATCCCGAACAGGGCCGCCGCGGTCAGAACGTAGAGCAGTACCTGGTCCATCACTCCCCTCCCCGGAGACCGCCAGAGCCGCTGAACAACAGCGCCAGGGTGAGCGCAATCGAGAGCATCAGCGCGCTCTCCACCACCAGGATGATTGGATAGGACCAGCCGGCCGGATAGCTGAGCATGTAACCCTCGAAACCGAAGCCCAGGGCCCCGGCCACCGTAAACACCGCCAGCCCCAGCACCAGCAAGGCTCGCTCATGGAAGCTGCTGTTCATGGTGGGCCGGACACGCCCGGTGAGGCGCAGCAGCACCCCCAGCGCGGCTAGCACCGCACCGGCCTGGAACGCGCCCCCGGGCGCTGAGGTGCCCGCCCAGAGCAAGTAGCCTGCCATCAGCACGATCAGCGGCACCAGCAGCGCCAGCAGCGGGGCCACCAGCACCGGCTCACGCAACCCCGGGCGCTGCCAGGGGCCCGGCCCGGAGGCGCGCAGCGGCTCAGCCACCACCCGGGCCCCGAGCAGCGCCAACAGCAGCACCCCCAGCTCCATGAGGGTGTCGTAGGCACGAAAGACCAGCAACACGCCGGTAACGGGGTTGTCCACCGCGAGGTCGTCCATGCGCGCCAGGGCCTCCCGCCCAGCGGGCGTCTCCACCCCTGGCACGGTCAACAGCACCCAGGCCAGCACGCCGAAGGCCAGGGCGCAGAGCACCGCGATAAGGCCTGCCAGCGGCCGCGACACCCGGGGCTCCGGCAGGCGCTGCTCGTGGCGCGCCAGCAGCGCCCGGTAGGCCGAGAGCAGCAATGCCCCGGTCAGGCCGGCACCGATGGCCGCCTCGGCCAACGCCAGGTCGGGCGCGGCCAGGCGCGCCCAGCAGAGGCTCATGAACAAACCGAAGACGATGAACATCACCACCGACCGGAACACGCGGGGGGCACTCACCGCCTGCCAGGCCAGCCAGAGCAGACCCAGCACCAGCAGGCTGTCCAGCCACCAGTCCATCATGGCTCGGCCCGCTCCCTGCCCCCCTGCTCGCGGAGGGCGTAGCGGGCAATGAGATGGCAGGAGACGGTGCCGGCCAGCAGCGCCAGGGCCCAGATCACGGCCAGCTTGAGGGCCGTCCAGGGACTGCCGGCGAGGATCGCCAGCCCGAGAACCAGCAGGCCAAGCCCGACGTTATCGGCCTTGGTCAGGGCGTGCAGCCGGGAGAAAACGCCGGGAAAACGCAGCAGGCCGACGGTGCCGGCCAGGAAGAACCCCGAACCGACCGCGATGAGTGACCAGGCCACCACTGCTGCCACGTTCACTCCCGCTCCTCCGCCCGCCGGGGCAGGCGCACGAAGGCCACGCTGACCAGGGTGGCCAACAGCACGAACAATAGCGCGACGTCCCGCAGCGCGGGGAGGTTCATGGCCTCGGCCAGGATCAACAGGACGGCCACGGTGGTGGTACCGAACAGCTGGGCCGCCAGCATCCGGTCGGCGGGCGTGGGACCACGCCATACCCGGACCAGCCCTGTCAGCAGGTTGAGCATGAGAAAAACCGCCACCAGCAGCAGGGCCGTATCCATCAACCACTCCCTCGACTAAAGCCGCAATGCGTATAGCCGCGCGATGTGTTGCTCCAGTTCGTCGAGTTCGCCTTCCAGGCCCGGCGTCAGGGCGTGCACCACCAGCTCGTCGTCCACCAACTCGGCGCATAGCGTACCGGGCATCAGGCTGATCACGCTGACCAGTAGGCTGCGCGGTCCGCCGGGCGGCAGTCGCAACGGCCGCACGACCCACTGCGGCTCCAACGGCAGGGTCGGGCGCAAGGCGCGCCAGGCCACATCCACGCCGCCCCGCAGGGAGCGGTCCACGAAGAAGAGCACGAAGCCCGGCAGCGCCCGCCAGCTGACCCTGAGGAGGTCGGTCGGGGCCCACCACGCGCCGGCCAGTGCGGCGGCCGCCACCACCAGCAGGCCCAGCGGATCCCAGCCGGTGCCGGCGGTGAACACGGCCCAGAGTAACACGGCCGCCAGGCCCGCCCAGAACAAGCGGTAGGGCCGGAGCCGAGCCATACGCTCAGACCTCCGAACCCAGTTTCCGGGCCCGCGCCATGGTCGCCTCCGGGTCGCGCAGGGTGCGCGGCGGGCCACCCGCCTCCGGCCAGCCCTGGATGTGCTCCATGACCACCCCTGCCAACATGTCGAGATGGTCCTCGCGGTCGTTCAGCGCCTTGATGTAGCTTAGCTTCTCGCCCCCGTGTTCCTCGAAGATCTCGGCATTCTCGCCTTCGATCTCCTCCAGGGTCTCCAGGCAGTCGGCCGAGAACCCGGGACAGATCACATCCAACCGCTTCAGGCCGGACTTGGCGAGCTTCTCCACCGTCTCGTCGGTGTAGGGCTGCAGCCACACCTCCTTGCCGAACAGCGACTGGAAGGTCACCTGCCAGGCGTCGTCCGGCAGCTCCAGCTTTTCCGCCACCAGCCGGGCGGTCTTTTGACACTGGCAGTGGTAGGGGTCGCCGTCCAGCAGGTAGCGGCGCGGGGTGCCGTGGAAGGAGAAGAGCATCTTCTCGCCGCGGCCGTGCTCCGCCCAATGCTCCCGGATACTGGCCGCCAACGCGTCGATGTAGCGCTCATCGTCGTGGTACTGGCCGATGAAGCGGAACTCGGGCACCCAGCGCCAGCGCTTTAGCTCGTCCGCCACCGCATCGAAAGTGGAACCTGTGGTGGAGCCGGAGTACTGCGGGTAGAGGGGCAGCACCACGATACGCTCCGCCCCCTGGTCGCGCAGCTTCTGCAGCCCCGAGGCGATGGAGGGATTGCCGTAACGCATGGCCAGCTCGGCCACCACGGGCCCGTCACAGTGCTCGCGCAACCGCTTGAGGATACCGTCGGTCTGCTTGTTGCCGATCAGCAGCAGCGGTGACCCCTCGTCGGTCCACACTTCCCGGTAGGCCTCGGCCGATTTCGCCGGACGGGTGCGCAGGACAATGCCGTTGAGGATCAACCACCACAGCCATCGTGGCGCCTCCACCACCCGGGGGTCCCAGAGGAACTCGGCCAGATACCGGCGGAGCGCGGGGGTAGTCGGGGCATCCGGCGTCCCCAGGTTGGTTACCAGCACCCCGAGGCGCGGCTTATCGTCGTGCCGGAACCCTTTCCGGCCCTCGTACAGGGACTTGACGGTCAACTGCGACATACGGGCTGGCTCCCATGCTGTGTGTTTAGTGAGGCCTCATGATAGCAACGGTCTATCAATGTTTCGTTTTTGATTACCTTTTGAACCGATAGGCAAAGCCCCGCTCACCCCAGCCCCTCCGGCTTTTGCCGATCAGCGCGCTCGCGCATCGTCTGTACCAGGTGTTTGGCATCCGGCCGGCGCAGCAGGCTGGTGCGCAGGTGGGCCAGGGTGCCGTCGGTGAAGCCGAACATGGTGCCGGAGAGCGAGCGGCGGACGATGAACAGCCTGTCCAGCTCATAGACCCGCCAGCCGCCACCGGGGGTGAAGGCCCTCAGCACCTCGAAGTGCTCACCGTCCTCGCGGGCCAGCGGCTGCTGGCTGCCATTCCAGACCAGCATCCCCACCAGGTAGACCACCAGCACGCCCAGAAACAGGTTCATGTAAAAGGCGCCCGGCTCGTCCGGGGTCAATCGCCCCTGGCTGATGCCGGCAGCAAGCAAGGCCGGGATCACCACCAACACCACGATACCCACCCAGCGGGTCACCGGGCTCATCCAGTATTCACGCACAATTCCACCTGCCTTTGTCCTGAGAGATGCCGATGATAACCCATGGCCGCACCCGGTTCCGAACGGCGACCCGAGACGCAAAAGGGCCACCGGGCGGGACAGCCATGCGCCATCCCATCCGGTGGCCCCGTTGTTACAGGGCCGGTCACGCGGGGGCATGCCCCGCCGGCGACCGGCTCAAGCCGCGATCACGGCAGCCACTGCTCCACGATGTCGCGGTTTTCCTCGACCCACTTCTTGGCGTTCTCGTAGGGGTCGCCGCCCTCCTCGTTCATGACCATCACCTCGGCCATGTGCTCAGGCTCCCAGTGGAAGTTGTCGAGGATAGCGAAGGCTGTGGGGTGATCCTCTTCCAGGCCCTGCCGGACAATGGTGTGGATCTCTTCCTCACCCCCGTAGACGCCCTTCGGGTCCTCCAGGTATTTCAGGTCCCAGCGCCCCTCCTTCCAGTGGGGGGTCCAGCCGGTGACCACCACCCACTCCTCGCCGCGGATGGCGTCGCGCAGGGCCGCGGCCATGGTGGCCCCGGAACCGTCCACGAGGCGCAGATCCAACCCATACTCATCAATCGCGGTCTCGGTGGTGCTCATGATGCCGGCACCCGGATCGATGCCGACAATGCGGCCATCGAAGCGATCGGCGTGGTCGTTCAGCTCCTCAATGGAGTCGATATCCACATAAGCCGGCACAACCAGCCCGATTCGCGTACCAACCAGGTTCGGCCCCAGGTCTACTACCTGGTCGCGGGTCTGCTCCAGGTAGCTTTCATGGGTGGTGGGCAGCCAGGCGGCCACCATGGCGTCCTGGTCACCGCTGGCCACGGCCTGCCACATGGCCGCCGCACTGACAGAGGTGGTGCGCACGTCGTAGCCCGCCTCCTCGAGTACCACACGGACCACGTTGGTGCTGGCCACTTCGCTGTCCCACTCCACGTAGGGCATGTTGATGCGGCCCTCGGCCGCCGCGGACAGGGAGGTGACCATCAACGTGCCGGCCGCTGACACGGCAAACAGACTGCTCAGCGATTTTCTCATAGCGCTCCACTCCTTTATGACGTGAACTAGCTCTTCTTGGCTTGCTTGCGACCCCGGCCGATCTTCTGGGTGACGCGATCGAGGATCATGGCCAGGATGACGATGGCGATGCCGGCTTCGAAGCCCATACCGGACTGCAGGCGCTGAATGGCGCGCCATACCTCGCCCCCCAGCCCGCCGGCGCCGATCATGGCCGCGATGACCACCATCGACAGGGCCAGCATGATGGTCTGGTTGATACCCGCCATGATGGTGGGCACGGCCAGCGGCAGCTGCACCTTGAAAAGCTTCTGCCGTCGGGTGGCACCAAAGGCGTCCGCCGCCTCCACCAGCTCGGCGGGCACCTGCCGTATCCCCAGTGTAGTCAGCCGGATCGCCGGTGGCATGGAGAAGATCACCGTGGCAAACATGGCCGCCACCGGCCCCAGGCCGAAGAAGGGCACCGCCGGGATCAGGTAGACGAAGGCCGGCATGGTCTGCATGAAGTCCAGCACCGGCGTCATGACCCGGTGGGCACGCTCGGACAGGCCACCGAGTATGCCAATGGGCATGGCGATAGCCACCGCCACCGCCGTGGCGAACAGCACCAGGGTGAGGGTCTCCATGGTGGCCACCCACAGCTGCAGGTTCCACAGCAGCGCCAGCCCCAGGCCCGTGCCGATGGCCACCCGCCGACCGGCCAACAGCCAGGCCAGTGCCATGAAACCGAGGATCGCCACCCAGGGTGGCGGATAGGTCAGCGCCCCGACCACCACGTCCACGCCATCGCCCATGAAGCGGCTGATGGCGCGGGTCACCAGGGCAAACTTGTCGGTCAGCCAGTCCAGGCCACTGTCAATCCAGTCGGCCAGCGGGATCTTGCCAATGATGGGAAATTCCTGGCTCATGAGGACTGCCCTCCCTTAACCTGCTCGCCCGCGGCGGCTGTCTCGCCCTCCTCTGGTGACGCGCTCTCGGAAGCGACGGCATCATCCTGCCCGGGGTGCTCGGGGAGCACATCGACGTCCTGGGTCTCGGCCAGGGCGGAAAGCACATTGCTCTTGACCACCGTGCCTAGCAGCTTGTCATTCTCATCGACCACTGCCACGGGAATCCGGCTGTCGGCCAGCAGGGTGATCAGCTCGGCGATGGGGGCGTCCTCGCGGACCGTGCTGAACTCGGTATCGAGGATGCCGGTCAGGTCCTTGTCCCCGCGTTTGATGGCCGCGGCGCAGTCATCGGCCCAGACCACGCCCTTGACCCGGAAGTCGCGGGAGGTGACGAACAGGCTGTACAAGCTTTCCTCCTGCATCTTGTGCAGGGCGGTGCGCGGGCCGTCCGACTCGAAAGCCACCACCCGGGCCTTGCCCATGATCGCACCGGCGGTGAGCACCTGGGTTTTATCCACGTCCTCGACGAAGCGCTGCACGTAGCGGGAGGCCGGGTTGCTGAGGATCTCCTCCGGGGTGCCGATCTGCACTACCCCACCGGCCTTCATCAGCACGATGCGATCACCCAGCTTCAACGCCTCGTCCAGGTCGTGGGTGATGAACAGGATGGTCTTTTTCATCCGCGCCTGCAGGTCGACCAGCTCGTTCTGCATGTCACGGCGGATCAACGGGTCGAGGGCACTGAAAGCCTCGTCCATCAGCAATATGTCCGGGTCCACCGCCAGCGCCCGGGCCAGACCCACGCGCTGCTGCATGCCGCCGGAGAGTTGGTTGGGGTAGGCGTCCTCCCACCCCTTCAGGCCCACCAGCTCCAGGGCGCGGCGGGCCTCGGCCTCGCGCTTGTCCTTGTCCATCCCCTGGATTTCGAGCCCGAACGCGGCGTTCTCCACAATACTGCGGTTGGGCAGCAGCGCGAAGTTCTGGAAGACCATGCCGAATTTGCGGCGACGCAGTTCGAAGAGCTTCTCGTCGCTGAACCCGACGATGTCCTCCCCGTCCACCTCGATGCTGCCTGCAGTGGGCTCTATGAGGCGGTTCACGCAGCGGATCAGGGTGGATTTGCCACTGCCCGAGAGGCCCATCACCACCAGGATTTCGCCCTCATCCACGTCGAAGGAGACGTCGTTGAGGCCGACCGTCAATCCCAGTTTTTCGTGGATCTCTTCCGGGCTGACCCCCTCGCGGAGCTGCTTCAGGCCCTCGTCGGGCCGGTCGCCGAACACTTTGGTGAGATTACGAACACGTATTCTGTGCAAACTGATTCGACTCCGAGTTGCCCCAAGTAGAAAGGTCTTTCTTATAGCCCATCCAATGGCGGATGGTAATACATTCAATCCTAGCAGACTGACGGGTTTTCTCGCGACCGCCCGGCACGCCGGGACGGACCACTCGCCGTCCTCAGGCCGCCTCCTCATCCGCCGGCGGCGGCTTCACCCGGAACAGCCAGGTGTAGAGCGCCGGCACCAGGAACAGCGCCAACAGCGTGGCGAACAGCAGCCCGCCGATCATGCTCACCGCCATCACCCGGAACAGGGTATCGGTCAGCATCGGGGTCATGCCCAGCGCGGTGGTCAACGCGGTCATCGAGATGGGCGAGAGCCTGCCCACCGAGGCCTCCACCACCGCCTCGTAGTGGTCCATGCCCTTGTCGATGTACTGCTCGATCTGGTCCAGCAACACCACGCCGTTCTTGATCAGCATGCCCGATAACGCTATCAGCCCCAGCAGTGCCATGAAGCCGAAGGGCAAGCCGGTGAGCAGCAGCCCGGCGGTCACCCCGACGATGGCCAGCGGTATGGTGGAAAAGATGATCAGGGGCTGGCGCAGGCCGTTGAACAGCGCCACGGTGATCAGCACCATCAGCGCCAGGCTCACCGGCACCTTCGACAGCACCTCGGCCTCGCTGCGCTCGGCGGCCTCGTACTCGCCGCCCCACTCGAAGTGGTACCCCGGAGGCAGGTCGATGGCCTCGATCTCGGCGCGGACCCGGGCGTGCAGTTCGTGGGCCTCGATGTTTACCGGGTCCGCCTGCACGGTGAGCGTGGGCTGACGGTGGCGGCGCCAGCGCAGGCTGTCCTCGCTGCCCACCCGCAGGTCTTCCAGCAGGTGGTCCAGCGGCAACGACCAGGGCTGCTCCATGGGCCAGACCTGCACCTGCCGCAGGTCGGACAGCGGCCCCCGCTCCTCCGGCGGCCGACGCAACCGGATGGGCAGGCGGTCGTCGCCCTCGCGGTACATGCCCATGGTGAGCCCGTCCTCGGCCCGCTGCAACGCCTGGCCGATGGCCTCGCGGGTCACCCCGGCGCGGCGCGCTGCCGCCTGGTCGATGACCGGCTCCAGCGTTTTCACCGGCTGACGCCAGTCGTGGCGGACGTACTTGGCCTCCGGGTCGGCCCGCAGGATGGCTTGCGCCTCCTCGGCCAACTCCCGCAGCACGGCCGGGTCCGGCCCGCGGAAGCGCGCCTCGATCTTGAACTTCTCCACCGAGGCCAGGCTGAAGGGCCTCATCCGCGGCTCTGCCTGCGGGAAGTGCTGTTGCAGGTACTCGTCGCCCCGGCGGACGATCTCCTCCACCTGGTCGGCACTCTGCAGCCGGATCAGCAACTGGCCGTAGCTCTGGTTGTGCAGCTCCGGCTCCATGGCCAGCACGATGCGGGGCGGGCCTTCGCCGATGAAGCTGGTCACCTGCTCCACCTCCGGCATGGCCTTGAAGTGCGCCTCGATACCGCGCAGGTCCTCCGCCACCTGCTCGACCCGGGCCCCTTCCGGCAGCCAGTAGTCCAGCATCACCTCGTCGCGGTCGGCATTGGGGAAAAAGCTCTGGTCCACGTAGCGGAAGCCCAGCGCCGCCAGCACCACGGTGGCGATCACCGCCACCACCACCAGCGGCCGGTGGCGCAGCACCGCATGTAGCCACTGCCGGTAACCCTGGTAAAACCGGCTCTGGTAGGGCTCGGTGGTCTGCCCACCCGGCTTGAACAGCAAAAAGCCCAGCAGCGGCACGATGGTCATGGCCGCCACCCAGCTCACCAGCAGCGATATGCCCACCACCTGGAACAGGCTGGCCACATACTCGCCGGTGTCGTCCTCGGCCAGAAAGATGGCCAGGAAGCCGAAGATACCCACCAGGGTCGCCCCCAGCAGCGGCAGCCCGCTCTCCCTCACCGCCTCACGGGCCGCCTGCAACCGCTCCACGCCTCGGCGGATCTTCACCTGCATCAGGTCGGCGGTAACGATGGCGTTATCCACCATCATGCCCAGGGAGATGATCATGGCCCCCACCGAGGCCCGGTGCAGGTCGATGCCGAAGACACGCATGAACACCAGGGTGGTGGCCACGGTGAGCAGCAGCGCCACCCCCACCATCAGACCGCTGCGCAGCCCGGTGAACAGGCAGAGCACGCCGAGCACGATCACCAGTGCGATCAGCACGTTGCGGATAAAGCCGCTGACCGCATCCTCGACGATCTGCGGTTGCCAGGCCACTACGCCGATGTCCATGCCCGCCGGGGTGAAGGGCGCCAGCTCGTCGAGCCGTTGCTGGACGGCGCGCCCCATCTCCACCACGTTACTGCCTTCCTGGTGGGACAGGGCGATGCCCACGGCCGGCTCGCCGTTGTAGCGCATCAGGGGCCGGGGCGGAGTTACCGGCGCGCGGTTCACCTCGGCGATGTCACCGAGCCGGACCAGCTCGCCCGCTTCCCCGCCGGGGATCAAAAAGTCGCGCAACTCGTCCAGGGTGTTGAAGGTGCCGCTGGGGATCAGCCGCAGGCGGCGGTCCTCCACGTTGGCCCAGCCGGCATCGCGCACCTGGGTCTGGTCGTAGAGCAGCGGCACCACCTGGCCTGCCGCCAGCCCCAGGCTGGCGATGCGTGACTCGGACAGGTCCACGTAGACAGCCTCCGGCTGCTCGCCCCAGAGCATGCCGCGGGCCACGTGGTCGACGCCGAGCAGGTCGCGCTTCAGCTCATCGGCGTAATCCTCCAGCCGGGCGCGTTCCACGCCCTCGCCGTGCACCGCCAGCACCACGCTGTAGACGTCACCGAAATCGTCCACCACGAGCGAGGGGTGGGCCCCTTCGGGCAGGCCGGCCTGGGCGTCGCCCACCTTCTGGCGCAACCGGTCCCAGATCTGCGGCAGGTCATCGGCACGGTAGCGCTGCTGGATCTCCACGTAGATGACCGACTCGCCGGCGCGGGAGAGGCTGCGTACGTGGTCCAGCTGGTCCAGGTCCTGGATCGCCCGTTCCAGCGGGTCGGTGACCTGCCGTTCCACCTCCTCGGGGGATGCCCCGGGGTACTGGGTGACCACCAGCGCCAGCTTGATGCTGAACTCCGGGTCCTCCAGCCAGCCCACGTTGTGGTAGGCCTGCCAGCCCATCACCACCAGCAACGCGGCCGCCACCAGGGTGGTAATACGGTGGCGTATCGCCAGCGCCGCCAGGTTCATCGGGAGGCCTCCACCTCCAGCGGTGTCACCCGCTGCCCCTCGCGCAGGAAGACCGCGCCAACGCTAACCACGCGGTCACCCACGTTCAGTGCCTCGGCGGCCAGCTGCAGCCGGTCGGCCTGCAGGCCGAGCACGGTCACCGGCACCGGCTCCAGGGTGTCGTCCTCGCGCAGCCGCCAGACCCGCGGCTCGTCCTCCCGGTCGTCCAGCGCCCCCATGGGCAGCAGCCAGACGGAGTCCTCGTCGATCGCGGGCTGGAGCAGCACCCGGGCCCGCATGCCCGGGCTGGCCCCGTCCGGCGGCTCATCCAGGCGCAGCCGGATGCGCCAGGTCCCGGTAGCGGGGCTGGGGGTACTGGCGCGGTGGACCAGCCGGGCGCGGTGCAACGCCTCGCCCAGCATCGGCAGCCGGACCTGCAGGGGGCCGGTCAGGGCTCCGCCCACGAGCAGCCGCTCGGGGATATCCACGGTGACATCCAGGCTGTCGGTGTTCTGAAACAGCACCACCGGCTGGCCCGCCTCCACCATCTGCCCCGGCTCCACCATCCGCTGCGCCAGCACGCCGTCCGTCGGGGCCTGCAAGCGGGTGTCCTGGAGGTTGTCGCGGGCGCTCTCCAGCTCCTGGCGGGTGCGCTCCACCCGGGCACTGGCCTGGGCCAGGGCGGCCCGGGCCTGGTCCAGTTGCAGTTCGGTCACCCCGGGGCCCTCGGCTGCGCGCCGGAGGCGGCGCTTTTCCGTTTCCGCCAGGCTGCGGGCCGCCTCGGCCTCGGCCAAGGCCTCCTTCAGGCCGTCCACCCGGCGCTGATAGTCGCGGGGGTCCATGCGGGCGAGCAGGTCACCGGCGCTGACCCGGTCACCTTCCGACAGGGGCAGTTCATCCACCGGGCCGGAGACGCGGAAGGCCAGCGGGGACTCGTCGTGGGCACGCAGCTGCCCGGGCAGGGTCACCAGCTCCTGGGCCGGCTGCAGTCGCGCCGGTTCCACGTACACGGGCCGGGGCAGGTCGCTGTGATCGGCCTCGGGCGCGTCGTCGCAGCCGACCAGCAGCAGCGCCAACCCCAAGGCCAGCAAGACCGGCAGGCGGGTAAGAAAGAATCGGTTGCGTCTCAAACTGCCCCCCTGGTCCCTGGTTCCTGATCCTTGGTCCCGGGGCCCTGGTACCGCCGGGATGAGGCTCCGGGTCGGTTATTCGCTACTGGCGGTCTCATCGCCCCGGAGGGCGGCCAGCAGGGTATGCCAGGACAAGGTCGCACACTTGGTCCGGCCTGGGAAGTTGCGCACCCCGGCCAGCACCGGCAGCTCGCCGGGCAGCGCGTCGCCCTCGCTTGCACGGTCGGTGAGCACGGTCTGGAGCCGGTGGAACAGCGCCTCCACCCCGGCCTCGTCCAGCCCGGTCACCGCATCCGTCATCATGGAGCTGGACGCCGTGCAAATGGCGCAGGCCTCGCCGGTGAAGCTCACCGCCTCCAGCCGGCCGTCCTCGCCCGTGCGCACGTAGACCCGGATACGATCGCCACACACGGGATTGTGTCCCTCCGCCCGATGGCTGCAGGGCTCCAACGGCGCATGGTTATGCGGATCGCGATTATGGGCAAGAACGGTCTTGCGGTAGAGGTCACTCAGCTCGGCCATGATCTCCCCAGCGACAAAAACTGCCATTATACCGAAGTCACCAGGACACCGGCCGCGGACAGAAAAATGCCCGGGTTCGGGGGACGAAACCCGGGCCAAACGGAGGTGGCAGCCAGGCTGCCTTGGCAAAGGAGAACCGGAAGGCCGGCGTGTACGACCGGCCCGCCGTCAGGCTGACATCCGGTCAGCCACCGAACAGGTCGAGCACCTTGTTGACGCCCCGCACCAGCGCGTCCACCTCGGCCTCGGTGTTGTACACCGCAAACGAGGCCCGGGCAGTGGCCGGCACGTTGAAGCGTTGCATCACTGGTTCGGCGCAGTGATGGCCGGTGCGGATGGCCACACCCTGTTGATCCAGGATGGTGCCGATATCGTGCGGATGGGCCTCTTCCATCACGAAGGAGAGCACCGCGGCCTTGTCCGGGGCCGTTCCCAGCAGCCGCACACCTTTCAGCGCGCCCATCTGCTCCGTAGCGTAGTCGAGCAAACGGGCTTCGTGAGCAGCAATCGCCTCTAATCCGACGGACTGCACCCAATCCACCGCGGCCCCCAGGGCAATCACCCCCGCGATATTGGGCGTGCCCGCCTCAAAGCGGGCCGGCGGATCGGCGTACAGGGTCTTCTCGAAGCTGACGGTGCGGATCATGTCGCCGCCGCCCTGCCAGGGCCGCATGGCCTTCAGCAGGTCGTAACGGCCGTAGAGCACGCCCACGCCGCTCGGACCGTACAGCTTGTGGCCGGAGAAGGCGTAGAAATCGCACCCCAGGTCCTGCACGTCCACCGGGCCGTGGGGCACCGCCTGGGCGCCGTCCAGCATGACCGGTATGTCCCGCGCCTTGGCCTGCTCGATCATCCACCGCACCGGGTTGATAGTGCCCAGGGCGTTGGAGACATGGCCGACGGAGAAGAACCGCGTGCGCTCACTGAGCAGGGCCTGGAAGGCCTCCAGGTCCAGTTCGCCATTGTCCTGCACCGGGATCACCTTGAGCTCCGCCCCCGTGCGCTCGCAGAGCATCTGCCAGGGCACAATGTTGGAATGGTGCTCAATGTGACTGATGAGGATCTCGTCGCCCGGCCTGAGCATAGGCTCCACGAAGCTGTGGGCCACCAGGTTGATGGCCTCGGTGGTGCCCCGCAGGAAGACGATCTCCGCATCGCGCTCGGCGTTCAGGAGCCGCTGCACCTTCTCGCGCGCGCCCTCGAAGGCCGTGGTGCAGCGCTGGGACAGCGCGTGCACGCCGCGGTGGATGTTGGCGTAGTACCGGCGGTAACACTCCGCCTCCGCCTCGATCACCGCTTCCGGCTTCTGACAACTGGCGGCGTTGTCCAGGTAAACCAGCGGGTAGCCGTTTACCTCCTGGTGCAGAACCGGGAACTCGGCCCTCAGGGCCGCCACATCCAGCGGCGGCCCGGCCCGGTCCCGGTCGCGAACCGGGTCAACCGTGCTCATACAAGCCCCTCGAAGTCGGCCTGCCCCGGCAGGAAGCCGCCCAGCAGGCGTTGCTGATAGGTCTTCAGGCTATCCAGCTTAACGTCACTGAGCACTTCGTTGGCAAAGGCCCAGGTGAGCAGCGCCTGAGCGCTCTCTTGGTCCATACCGCGGCTGCGCAGGTAGAAGATGGCCTCCTTGTCCAGCTCGCCGACGGTGGAGCCGTGGGAGCACTTCACGTCGTCCGCGTAGATCTCCAACCGGGGGTTGGAGTGGGCCAGCGCCATCGGGCTCAGGAGCAGGTTGCGGTTCTCCTGGAAGCCGTCGGTCTTCTGGGCGCCCTCTTCCACCTTGAGCAGGCCGTCAAACACCGCCTCGGCCTTGTCCTTGAGGATGCCCTTGAACAGCTGGCTGCTGTGGCCATGCTCGCAGTCGTGGGTCATCCAGGTGTGCTGGTCGGTGAAGCGCTTGGCATCACCCAGGTACAGCCCGTTGATGATCACCTCGGCGGCTGTGCCCTTGAGCAGACCGTAATAGTCCACCCGGCTGACGCGACCGCCGTAGTTGAAGTTCTGCACGTGCACGCGGGCGTCTCGCCCTGCCTGGGCGTAGACGGCACCCAGGTGGAAGGCGTCTTTGCCCTCGCGCTGCAGCCGGTCCACCCGCACGTTGGCGTTGTCCTCGGCGATGATCTCGGTCACCGGGCTGGCCAGGTAGGCGTTGCCGTCCGGGCCGCCGTGCCACTCAATCAAACGGCACTCGGCGCTCTCCTCGGCGTGCACCAGCACGCGGGGCCAGGAGGCGCGCTCGCCACCGGCCTCGGAGCAGGCGAAGACGAACAGCACCTCCTGCTCCACCGCCTTGCCCCGGGGCACGTGCACGTAGGCCCCCTGTTGGGCGAACGCCGTGTTCAGGGCGATGAAGGGGTTCTGCTCGTAGTCCGCGTAGGCGGCCAGGTGCTGCTGCACGTCCGCCTCGTCCAGGGCGTCGGCCAGCGGCTTGACCGTCATGCCCTCCGGCAGCTCATCCATGGTGGAGTGCTGCGGGCTGAACACGCCGTCGATGAACACCAGGCGCGGGGCGTCGGGGGCCACCGAGATGGCCTCCTGAAGCACCTGCGGCGCCACGCCCAGGCTCTCGGCCGGGCGGTAGTGGTGCTGGAGCAGCGCGTCCAGCTTGATGTTCCGCCAGGCCTCCCAGCGCCGGGTGGGGAACCCCATGCGCTCGAAGGCCTCGATGGCGGCCTGGCGACGGGCCTCCAGCCAGTCCGGCCCCTGCTGCTCGGGCGACCGCTGGCGGAAGTCCTCCAGGTAAACGCTATGCTTTTCTGCCAAGGCTTCCATTCGGTCCTCCTCAGGCCGCGTTTTCACCAAACAGGGCGTAACCGGACTCTTCCAGCTCCAGCGCCAGGGTGTGGTCACCGGACTTGACGATCTTGCCGTCCAGCATCACGTGCACCTTGTCGGGCTGGATGTAGTTGAGCAGGCGCTGATAGTGGGTGATCAGCAGGAACGAACGGTGCGGATGGCGCAGGGCGTTCACGCCATCGGAGACCACCCGCAGGGCGTCGATGTCCAGCCCGGAGTCGGTCTCGTCCAGGATGGCCAGGTGGGGTGCCAGCGCGGCCAGCTGGAAGATCTCATTGCGCTTTTTCTCACCACCGGAGAAGCCCTCGTTGACCGGGCGGTTCACCAGCTCGTCGCCCATCTTCACCATCTTGGCCGCGTCCTTGATGTGGCGCAGCACCTCGACGGCGGAGAGCTCCGGCTCACCCCGGTACTGGCGCACCGAGTTGATGGCGGTCTTCAGGAAATAGACGTTGGACACGCCGGGCACCTCCACCGGGTACTGGAACCCCAGGAAGACGCCCTCGCCGGCCCGCTCCTCCGGCTCCAGGTCCAGCAGGTCCTTGCCGCGGAAGGTGACCTCGCCGGCGGTGACCTCGTAGTTCTCGTCACCGGCCAGCACCTTGGACAGGGTGGACTTGCCCGAGCCGTTGGGGCCCATGATGGCGTGCACCTCGCCCTCGCCAATGTCCAGGTCCACGCCCTTGAGGATCTCGGTGTCTTCCACCCGGGCATGCAGGTTTCTGATCTTCAGCATGTCTTACTCCGTTTCCTATCTCTTGAGTGTTCGTCTAACCGATCGCCAAAGGCGCGTTTAACCCACGCTGTCTTCCAGGGTGACCGCCAGCAGGGCCTGGGCCTCCACCGCGAACTCCATGGGCAGCTCCTTGAAGACCTCCTTACAGAAGCCGTTCACCACCAGGTTCACCGCATCCTCCTCGCTCAGCCCGCGCTGGCGCAGGTAGAAGATCTGGTCCTCGCTGATCTTCGAGGTGGTGGCCTCGTGCTCCAGCTGGGCACTCGGGTGCTGCACGTCGATGTAGGGGAAGGTGTGCGCCCCGCAGGTGTCGCTCATCAGCATGGAGTCACACTGCGAGTAGTTGCGCGCCCCGCTGGCGGTGGGGGCGATGCGCACCAGGCCGCGGTAGCTCTGCTCACCGTGGTCGGCCGAGATCCCCTTGGAGATGATCGTGCTCTTGGTGTTCTTGCCCATGTGGATCATCTTGGTGCCGGTGTCGGCCTGCTGCCGGCCCCGGGTCACCGCCACCGAGTAGAACTCGCCCACCGAGTCGTCGCCCTTCAGCACGCAGCTGGGGTACTTCCAGGTGATGGCTGAGCCGGTCTCCACCTGCGTCCAGCTGATCTTGGAGCGGGCGCCCTCGGCCAGGCCGCGCTTGGTGACGAAGTTGTAGATGCCGCCCTTGCCGTTCTCGTCGCCCGGGTACCAGTTCTGCACCGTGGAGTACTTGATGGTGGCGTCCTTGTGGGCCACCAGCTCCACCACCGCGGCGTGCAGCTGGTTGTCATCCCGCATGGGGGCGGTGCAGCCCTCCAGGTAGGAGACCTCGGCGCCCTCGTCGGCGATGATCAGCGTGCGCTCGAACTGCCCGGTGTTGGAGGCGTTCATGCGGAAGTAGGTGGACAGCTCCATCGGGCAGCGCACCCCCTTGGGGATGTACACAAAACTGCCGTCGGAGAAGACCGCCGAGTTCAGCGCCGCGAAGAAGTTGTCGCCCCGGGGCACCACCGAACCGATGTACTTCTTCACCAGCTCCGGATGCTCGCGGACGGCCTCCGACATGGAACAGAAAATGATGCCCTGCTCGGCCAGCTTCTCCCGGTAGGTGGTACCGATGGAGACGGAATCGAATACCGCGTCCACGGCCACGCCGGCCAGCTGCTCGCGCTCGTGCATGGGCACGCCCAGCTTCTCGTAGGTCTCGAGCAGCTTGGGGTCCACCTCGTCCAGGCTCTTCGGCCGGTCATCGTCCGACTTGGGCGCGGCGAAGTAGCTGATAGCCTGGAAGTCGATCTGCGGGTAGTCCACGTGCGCCCACTTGGGGTGGGGCATCTTCAGCCAGTTGCGGTAGGCCTCCAGACGCCACTCCAGCATCCACTCCGGCTCCCCCTTTTTCTCGGAGATGAACCGGACGGTGTCTTCACTGAGGCCCGGCGGCAGGAACTCCTGCTCGATGTCCGTGGTGAAGCCGGCCTCGTAGCCCTTCTTCGTATGCTGCTCGATAATGTCTTTGCTCGCCGACATGGCTGCTGCTCCGTTCAGTTGATGAACGACGGGTTTCTGCTCAGTAAATGCTTCCTGAGGATGCGCGCGGGCACACGCTCACGAAGCATCCCCCTTGAGGGAGCCGGGCTGCGGCGCCATCATGCGCAACGGCACCACCGGCTCGCTCATATCCTTCAGGCTGATACTGCCCAGGGCCTGCTGCACCACCTGGCTGATCCGCCACCAGTTGGCGCTGGTGGTACAGGCATCGCCGTACTGGCAGGCATCCACCCCCTCCTCCACGCATTCGGTGAAGGCGATGGGGCCCTCCAGGGCGGTGATGATCTCGGCCACCGAGATCTCCCGGGCCGGGCGGGCCAGCCCATAGCCGCCCTTGGCACCACGGTAGGACACAAGCACACCGGCGCGGGTCAGATTCTTGAGAATCTTCGCCACCATGGGCTGGGGCAACCCCTGCTGCTCGGCCAGGCGCACGGTGCTGAAGCGCTGCTCTGGCGACCGGGCCATGGCGGTGAGGATGCCGATGCCGTAGTCGGTTTCTCTGTTAATCCGTACCATGATGGTCTGGATTCTAAACCATACCGGACCGATTTGGTACTCTTTGAGTTATTCTAATTTCTATCCGACCAATAGAGGAGAGCTCAGTTGCAGGCTCGACGCACCCCCTTCCCCTGTCCCGTCATCAAGCTGGTGGAGCACGCCCGAAGCTGGGAGATCACCTATTTCAACAGCCACGGGCACGTACAGCACATCGCCACCGCCAAGTCGGAACCGGGTGCATTACGGGTGGCCAGGCAGGTGGCGGAGCTCTATGGCTACAAGGGCAAGGTGCTGATCCAGAACGCTCACGGGCTTTTCGAGGACCGCATTTAGGGCGTATCCGCCCCGTCATTGTCCTCGGGGCTGTCCGGGTCGGGCAGCGGCAGTTCCAGCTCCGGGTCGTCCGGGTCGTTGAGGCTGGTCAGGTCGGGCAACTCGCTAAGACTGCCCAGGTTGAAGTAGTCGAGAAAGGCGCGGGTGGTGGCGTAGAGGCCGGGCCGGCCGGGCACGTCCTTGTGGCCGACAATGCGCACCCAGCCCCGGTCGGTCAGGGTGCGCATGATGGAACTGCTCACGGTCACCCCGCGGATCTCCTCGATCTCGCCACGGGTCACCGGCTGCCGGTAGGCAATGATGGCCAGGGTCTCCAGCAGGGCCCGGGAATAGCGCCCCGGCTTCTCCTCCCAGAGCCGCGACACCCAGGGGGCGTATTGTTCACGCACCTGGATGCGCCAGCCGCTGGCCACCCGCTTCACTTCCAGCCCACGGCCCGTGTAGTCGTGCTCCAGCTCCGCCAGGGCCTGGCGCAGCGTCTGCCGGTCCGGCGCCAGCATCGGGTCGAACAGCCCCTGCATCTGCTCCAGGTCCAGCGGGCCTTCCGACGCCATCAGCGCCGCTTCCAGGATGTACTTGACGGGCGGGTTCGATGCCATGGCTCAAACAGTTAGCGGGCGATCAGCGGGCGCGTACGTAGATTGGCGCGTAGGGTTCGTTCTGGGTCAGCTCGATCAGCGACTCCTTGACCAGTTCCAGCACGGCCAGAAAGCTCACCACCAGCCCCTGACGCCCCTCGCGCCGGGGGAAGAGATCAGTGAAGCACCGGTACTGCTCACCGTCCAGCCGGCCCAGCAGTTCGGTCATGCGCTCGCGCACGGACAGCGCCTCCTTCTGCACCTGGTGGTGCTCGTAGTGGCTGGAGCGCTGCAACACCTCGGCGAAGGCCAGCAGCAACTCGCGCATGCTCACCTCGGGCTCGCGCTGGCGTGGCTCGCTGCCCGGCGCGTCCAGCCGCACCCGGAAAACGTCGCGGCCCACGCGGGGCAGCCCGTCCAGGTCCTCGGCCGCCTGCTTGTAGCGCTCGTACTCCTGCAGACGGCGGATCAGCTCCGCCCGCGGGTCCTCCTCTTCCTCCTCGGTGGCCGGCGGGCGCGGCAGCAGCATGCGCGATTTGATCTCCGCCAGCATCGCGGCCATTACCAGGTACTCCGCCGCCAGCTCCAGGCGCAGCTCGCGCATCACCTCCACGTACCTCATGTACTGCCGGGTGATCTCGGCGATGGGGATGTCGCGGATGTCCAGGTTCTGGCGCCGGATCAGGTAGAGCAACAGATCCAACGGGCCCTCGAAGGTCTCCAGGAAGACCTCCAGGGCGTCCGGTGGGATGTAGAGATCCTCGGGCAGGTCGGTGACCGGCTGGCCGCCGACCCGCGCCAAGGCCTCACCCGCTGCTTCGACCGCCCCGGCATCCGTGGAGCGGGCCGCGGCCGCGGCGTCACCGCTGTCCGGCGTGGAGGTGCTCACCGATAGATCAGCCCCATGGCGGTGCGCACCTCGTCCAGGGTCTCCCGGGCCTCGTCGCGGGCGGCCTCGCAGCCATCGTTGACGATGCTGCGCACCATGTCCATGTCATCCTCGAACTCGCGGCCGCGCGCCCGGATGGGGGCCAACTCCTGCTCCATGCCCTCGAGCATGCACATCTTGCAGTCCACGCAGCCAATGCCGGCGGTGGTGCAGCCCTCCCAGACCCACTGGCGGTCGGCCTCGCTGGAGTAGAGCTTGTGGAAGTCCCAGACCGGGCACTTCTCCGGGTTGCCCGGGTCGGTGCGGCGCACGCGGGCCGGGTCGGTCTGCATGGTGCGGACCTTGTGCTTCACCGCCTCCGGGTCCTCGCGCAGGCCGATGAAGTTGTTGTAGGACTTGGACATCTTGCGGCCGTCCAGCCCGGGCATCCTGGCGTTGGGCGTGAGCAGCGCCTGGGGCTCGGGCAGCACGTTGCGCCCGGTACCGTCCAGGTAGCCGAACAGCCGCTCGCGGTCGGCCAGCGTCAGGTTCTGCTGGGTCTCCAGCAGGGCCCGGGCCTTGTCCAGCGCCTCGCGGTCGCCCTGCTCCTGGTAGCTGCGCCGGGTCTCGCGGTAGAGACGGGCGTTCTTCTTGCCCATCTTCTTGATCGCCTCTTCGGCCCGCTCCACGAAGTCCGGCTCCACGCCGTAAAAATGGTTGAACCGGCGCGCCACCTCGCGGGTGATCTCCACGTGCGCCACCTGGTCCTCTCCCACCGGCACGGCATCGGCCTTGTAGACCAGGATGTCCGCGCTCTGCAGCAGCGGATACCCCAGAAAGCCGTAGGTGGCCAGATCCTTCTCGCGCAACTGCTCCTGCTGGTCCTTGTAGGTAGGCACGCGCTCCAGCCAGCCCAGCGGCGTGATCATGGAGAGTAGCAGGTGCAGCTCGGCGTGCTCCGGCACCCGCGACTGGATGAACAGGCGCGCCATGTTGGGGTTGACCCCGCAGGCCAGCCAGTCGATGACCATGTCCCAGCCGGACTGGGCGATACCGCGGGTATCGTCGTACTCGGTGGTCAGCGCGTGCCAGTCGGCCACGAAGAAGAAGCACTCGTGTTCCTGTTGCAGGCGCACCCAGTTCTTGAGTACCCCGTGGTAGTGCCCCAAGTGCAGGCGCCCCGTGGGGCGCATGCCTGACAGGACACGGCTTTGGGCGGTGAGCTTGGCCAAGGGTTCTGCCTCCAGTCGGTCGGGCCGTTCGCGGATTCGGTTACAACAACGGGGAGCGATGATAACCGAATCCCGGCTTCGCCTCAGCCGGCAAAGCCGGGATCGGGTGCACAGTGGCGTTCAGGCGCGGAAGATCGAGGGGTCACCGGCACCCTCGCGCAGCACCTCGGGGGCGTCCCCGGACAGGTCGACCACCGTGCTGGGCTCCAGCCCGCCTGGCCCGCCGTCGATCACCGCGTCCACCTGGTGCTCCAGCGCGGCGCGGATGTCCGAAGGGTCGGTCATGGGCATCTCGTCGTCAGGCATGATCAGACTGACGGTCATCAGCGGCTCGCCCAGCTCCGCCAGGATCGCCTGGGTGGTCGGGTGATCGGGTACGCGGATGCCGATGGTCTTCTTCTTCGGGTGCTGGAGCAGGCGCGGCACCTTGGAGGTGGCCTTGAGCACGAAGGTGTAGGGGCCCGGGGTGTGCGATTTCAGCAGGCGGTAGGCGTAGTTCTCCAAGCGGGCGTAGTTCCCGATATCGGAGAGGTCGCGGCAGGCCAGGGCGAAGTCGTGATCCGCGCGCAGACGGCGGATCTGGCGGATCCGGTCCAGTGCCTGTTTCTCGCCGATGCCGCAGCCCAGGGCGTAGCTGGAATCGGTGGGGTAGGCGATGACGCCGCCGGCGCGGATGATCTCCACCGTCCGCTTGACCAACCGGGCCTGGGGGGTGACCGGGTGAATCTCGAAGTATTGGCTCATGAAAGCTCCTCCTGAGTGCTGCTCGGGGCGGTGTGTTTTTGTTCAATCATGGCAGCCCCACCCTATCATGCAGCCCACCGCCCCGGCGGCGCGCCGCATCGCTACAAAAACCGATGATAGGTGTAGGATACGGCGCTGACCCCACCCAACATGGAGACACACGCATGTACTACGCCATTATCAGCGAAGATGTCCCCAACAGCCTGGCGCTGCGCAAGCAGGCCCGGCCGGAGCACCTGGCGCGGCTGGAGGCGCTGAAGGACGAGGGCCGGCTGCTGATCGCCGGGCCCCACCCGGCCATCGATGCCGAGGACCCGGGCGAGGCCGGCTTCTCCGGCAGCCTGGTGGTCGCCGAGTTCCCCAGCGCGGAGGACGCCCAGGCCTGGGCCAACGCCGACCCCTACATGGACGCCGGCGTCTACGCGAAGGTCACCGTAAAGCCGTTCAAGAAGGTGCTGCCGTGAGTGGGAACGAACGCGTCGAGATGATCCGCCAGCGCCTGGAGGCGGCACTGGACGTCCACAGCCTGGAGGTCCAGGACGACAGCCACAAACACGCGAACCACGCCGGTGCCCAGGCTGGCGGCGGGCATTTCCAGGTGCGGGTGGTCAGCCCCGACTTCCAGGGCCTGAACACCCTGCAGCGCCACCGCAAGGTCTACGACGCCATGGGCGATGCCATGCGCAACGACGTCATCCACGCCCTGGGCATCAAGGCGCTGACCCCGGACGAGGCCTGAACGGCCCCCAACCTGCCTGCGCCGGCCCTAGCGGTCCCCGTTAACCGCCGGCCGGCCGGGCAGCCCGCGGGTGGCGATATAAAGCCCGGCCAGGATCGCCGCGGCACCCACTCCGTGGTACTGCTCCAGCCGCTCGCCCAGGAAGAGAATGGCCATAGCGGAGCCAAATACCGGAACCAGATAAATGAACATGGCGGTCCGCGCCGGCCCCAGCACCCGCACGCCGTTGTTCCAGAACAGGTAGGCGAGCAGCGACGGGAAGATGCCCACGTAGATCAGCGGCGGCACCATCTCCAGCACCGAACCCTGCACCGGCCCCACCATGACCAGCTCCCAGACCAGGAAGGGCACGATCACCGGGATACCCAGCGCGATCATCACCGCGAGCAGCGGCACCGCCGGGATGTCCGGCCCGTAGCGCTTGAGCAGCAGCGAGTAGAGCCCCCAGCAGAGCACCGCCAGGACCATCACCAGGTCCCCTGGGTTGAACTCCAGGTTGAAGAGTATCTGTCGATCGCCCTGGCTGACGATGGCCAGCACCCCGAGAAAGGCGAGGATGATCCCGACGATCTCGTGCTTTTTCAGTCGCTGGCCGAAGAACACCAGCCCCATCAGCCCGATGGCCACCGGCATGGTGGAGTTGACCAGGGTGATATTCGTGGCCGTAGTGAACTGCGCCGCCAGGTAGAGCAGCGTATTGAACAGCCCCACGCTGAGCGCCGCCAGCACCCAGAGGATAGGCCAGTGGCGGCGGATGGTGGCCCAGTGGGCGCGGATCGGGCCCCAGGCGAAGGGCAGGATGATCAGCAGCGCCAGCACCCAGCGCAGGAAGGAGAGCGTGAAAGGGGGGAACCACTCCGAGGTGGCCCGTGCCACCACCGCGTTACCGCCCCAGAACAACGTGGTGGCCACCAGGCCAAGCACGGCAAGTACCACCGGGTTGCGCAGGCTGACGAACATGCTCCCCCCAAAACATGTAGAAGCGCAGCCCCGAGGCGCCGGCGCCTGTCCCTATCAGGGCACTGGCGCCGGCCCAACGGAACTGCGCTCCTACAGTAACCGTGTAACTTGCTTGTAGGTGGCCTACAGCTTACCGCAGATGGCGCCCCTCCTTCAGGGCGGCGATGCGGTCATCCAGCGGCGGGTGGCTCATGAACCACTGCTTGACGCTGCTTCCCCGGTTGCCGTTGATGCCGAAGGCCTGCAACTGGTCGGGCAGGTGCTCCTGGTCCACCGACCGCTTCAGCCGCTCCAGGGCGGCCACCATGTTCTCACGCCCGGCCAGCTTGGCGCCGCCGGCGTCAGCACGGTACTCCCGCTGGCGCGAGAACCACATGACGATCACCGAGGCCAGGATGCCGAGCACGATCTGGGCAAAGATGGAGGTGATGAAATAGGCCGGCCCGTGGCCCTCCTCGGTCTTGAACACCGCCCGGTCTACGAAGTGGCCGATGATGCGCGAGAAGAAGACCACGAAGGTGTTCACCACGCCCTGGATCAGGGTCAGGGTCACCATGTCGCCGTTGCTGATGTGGGCCACCTCGTGCCCGATCACCGCCTCGGCTTCCTCCCGGGTCATGTTCTGCAACAGCCCAGTGCTCACCGCCACCATGGAGTTGTCACGCCGCGCACCGGTGGCGAAGGCGTTGATATCGGGCGCGTCGTATACGGCCACCTCCGGCATGCCGATGCCCTCTTGGCGGGCAAAACGGCGCACCGTGTCCACCAGCCACTGCTCGGACTGGCTGCGCGGCTGCTCGATCACCCGGGCGCCGGTCATCTTCTTGGCCACGAACTTGGACATGGCCAGCGAGATGAACGAACCCCCGAAGCCGATCACCGCGGCGATAATCAGCAGCCCGCCGTAATCGAGCCCACGGCCGGTCTCGTCCAGCGTGCCGATCCCGAACACCGCCTGCAGAATGAACAGCACCACACCCAGGACCACCAGGATCGCCAGGTTGGTGAGCAGGAAAAGCCCTATGCGCTTCATCGTCGCTTCGTCTCCCGTTGATTGCTCTGCCCATGGCCGGCCCCGATAGTGCCTCACCGGAGCGGCCGTTCAAATTATCCTTCGGATTAGATGAGGGCAAGACTCAGGAGTTCAAGGCGAGTCACGCGTAGTGGTCGATCAGCCCCTGCGGCTGCAGGCGTTGCACCGGCCCCTCGGCCAAGGCCTCGTCGCCGGCGTCATCCTCGCCCGCCGCGCCGGCCCCGAACAGGCCGCTGGCCTGCCCCTGGGCCCAGAAGCCCTCGTCCTGGCGCTCGGAGACATCCACGTCCACGCTGCCCTGGCCCTGCTCGGCGAGCATCTCGCGCAGCCGCGGCAGTTCGGACTCCACCGCCTCGCGGGCGCTGGCCTGCTGGGCGGTAATCTGGATGGTGGTGCGCTCATCCTGGGTGGCGATCTTGATATCCAGCGGCCCCAGCCCCGGCGGGTCCAGGCGGATCCGCGCCTGCTGCACCTGCTGCTGGATCATCATAACCATCCGCTCGCCCAGGGCGCGGCCGAAGCCGGGCTGGTTGGCCGGGGTGGAGAGCTGAAAACTGGGCAGGGCCTGTTGCACCGGCTGGGCACCGGGCCGGGAGGTGCCGTTGGACTCCCCGGCCGCCAGCAGCCCCGAGAACCCGATACCGGCGTCAGCCCGGGGCTGGGCCTGCGGCTGGGCCGAGTTGCGTCCCTCCACCCTCGCGCTCGCCCCGTTCCTGGGTCAGGGTCTGTTGCAGCAGGGTCTCGGCCCGTTCGGTACTGGTGCCGGCACGCCCCTTCATGGCGTCCGCCACCGCGTCGCGCAGCCCCTCACCGGTGCCGGTGGGTTCCAGCATCCGGCCGGTGGTCTGCAACAGGTTGAGCAGCTCGGCCGGGTCCTCGTCCTCGGGGATCAGGTCGTGCAGGGCCCACAGCGGCAGGGCCGGCACCTCGCCGGTCAGGCGCGCCTCGGCCCCCCGGGCACTGCGCGCCTCCAGTTCCTCGGCATCCGCCTGCTTGTCCGCCATCGCCGCCAGCACCAGCGGCAGCAGCTTGCCGCCCTCCGGCAATTCGCCGTCCAGCGCGGCCAGTTTTTCCTGCAGGCGGGCCAGCTGCTCGGGGTCCTCAAGCAGGGCCTTCAGCTCTGCCTTGTCCAGGTCACCGAAGGCGTCGGTGTCCAGCAGGGCGTCCATGAACTCGCCCTCGCCTTCGCCCTCCGCCGCCTTGCCCAGCAGCATCTGCAGCACTTCGGGGGCGCCCGCTGCCGGCTCTGCCCGCGGCATATCGACAGGTGTGGTCACAGTTGATGCTCTCCAGTCTGAGTACCCTGGCAGACCGGCCCACCGGCCGGCGTACTGCCCTCACGGGAATCAAAGCAATTTCGGGGCCAGCTCAGGAACCGAGCAACGGGTTGGTGTAGGTGCGGCGCGCCAGTTCGTCCAGCTGCAGTTGCTCGCGGCGGTCGGCCGCGCGCTGCTCCTCGTCGCGGAAGCGGTCGACGACGCGGTCGACGGCGCGGGAGTGGCTGTAGGCGTCCAGCCAGTCCTGGCGCTGGGCCTCCACTGCGCGGCGGGCCTCGGCCACGGCCTTGTGCTGCTGCTGGATGGCCTGATCGATGCGGGAGATGAAGGCGTTGAAATCGCGCAGCCGGGCGGCGTTGATACCGCCGTTCTGGTCCTGGAGCTGCTGGGCATACTCCTGGCGGAAGGTCATCAGCTGCTGCAGCTGCTGGCGCTGGGCGTCCAGCTTTTGGCGGGCCTCGCCCAGCTCGCGCCCGGCCTCGTCGGCCTTGTCACCGGCCAGGCGCTGCACGGGTTGCAGGCGTGCGGAACGGTTCATATCGCCTCCTCGTCGGACGGTGCCGACGCTTAATCCCTATTATGACCCGGCTTATTCCGGCTGTCAGCCATTTCCTTTTCCGGTCTGCGCCTGATCACTGAGCAGCCCGAAAAGCTGCTCCAGGCTTTCCTGGAAATTCACTGCCGTGGATACATCCTGCTGCAGAAAGGCGCGCAGCCGCGGCATGATGGCGATGGCCTCATCCACCCGCGCATCGCTGCCCTTCTGGTAGGCTCCCACGCTGATCAGGTCCTGGTTCTCCCGGTAGGTGGACCAGAGCTGGCGGAACCGCCGGGTCAGCTTCTGGTGCGCCGGCTGGGTGATATTGATCATGGCCCGGCTCACCGAGGCCTCGATGTCGATGGCCGGGTAGTGGCCGGCGTCGGCCAGCTGCCGCGACAGCACCAGGTGGCCGTCCAGGATGGCCCGGGCGGCGTCCGCAATCGGGTCCTGCTGGTCGTCGCCCTCGGTCAGGACGGTGTAGAAGGCGGTGATCGAGCCGCCGTCGTCCGGCCCGTTGCCGGCCCGCTCCACCAGCCGCGGCAGCAGGGCGAACACCGAGGGCGGGTAGCCCTTGGTGGTGGGCGGTTCGCCGATGGCCAGGCCGATCTCGCGCTGCGCCTGGGCGTAGCGGGTCAGCGAGTCCATCAGTAGCAGCACGTTCAGGCCCTGGTCGCGGAAGTACTCGGCGATGCTGGTGGCGAGCATCGCCCCGTGCAGGCGCATCAGCGGCGACTTGTCCGCCGGCGAGGCCACCACCACCGCCCGCGCCAGGCCTTCTTCGCCCAGGATGTCGGTGATGAACTCCTTGACCTCGCGGCCCCGCTCGCCGATCAGCCCCACCACCACCACGTCAGTGTTGGTGTAGCGGGTCATCATGCCCAGCAGCACGCTCTTGCCCACGCCGGAGCCGGCGAAAAGGCCCATGCGCTGGCCGCGGCCCACGGTGAACAGGCTGTTGATGGCGCGCACGCCCACGTCCAGTGGCTGCTTGATGGGCGCCCGGGCCAGCGGGTTGATGCCCTCGCCCACCAGGCTGCGCTTTTCGCTGTGGTCCAGCGGCCCCTTGCCATCCAGCGGGTAGCCGCCGCCGTCCAGCACCCGACCCAGCAGCCCCGGGCCCATCCCCGCCTCGGCGGTGCCGCCACGGGGCACCACCCGGGCGTTGGGCATGACCCCGTGCAGTTCGCCGGTGGGCATCAGGTAGAGCTTGTCGCCGGCGAAGCCCACCACCTCCGCCTCCACGTCGCGGTCCTGCTGGGTGTGCAGGGTGCAGCGGCTGCCCAGCGGCGCCTGGCAGCCCTCCGCCTCCAGGGTCAGGCCCACCATGCGGCGCAGCACGCCCTCCACCACCAGGCGGGGGGGTGCCACCCGTTCACTGCGCTGGCGCAGCCGCTCGGCCCAGCGGCCGGTGCGGCGCGGCACCTCGGCCTCAGCCATCCTGCTCGCCCTCCCGCGCCGTGTCGTCGTCGCCGGCTGCCTGCCCGCGGCCGTTGCCCAGCACCTGCTGCGCCAGCTGCGCCAGACGGTGCTCCAGGGTGGCGTCGACGTGCGAGGTCTGGGTGCTGACCCGGCAGCCGCCCCGGCTGATCGCCGGGTCATCCACCAGTTGCCAGGCGTGCTCGGTGTCGCCGTCGGCGCTCAGGGTTTCCCGCAAAAAGCGGGCGTCGTCCGGGTGCAGGTGCACCTCCACGTTGCGCGCCCCCACCGGCAGCAGCCCGACGGCCTCGCGGATCACCCGGACGATCTCGCCCGGCTGGAGGCGCAACTCGCGGTAGATGATCTGGCGGGCCAGGTGGACGGCCAGCTCGGTGAGCGCCTGCTCCACCTCCTCGTCCATCTGCTCCAGGGGCCGGTCCAGCTGACGCACCAGCTGGTCCATCCGCCGCGCCAGTTTTTTGACCTCCTTTTCACCGGCGCGATAGCCGGCCTGGTAGCCCGCTTCCCGGCCGGCGGCCTCGCCCCGCTTCAGCCCCTCGGCGTGGCCGGCCTCCTGGCCGGCCTGCTCGCCGGCCCGGTAGCCCTCCTCCCAGGCCTGCTGCTGGAGCGCTTCGATGTCCGCGGCGGTGGGCATGCGCGGCGCTTCCACCCGCTTGGGTTTCCGAAAGCCGGCGTACTCACGCTCGGCCGCCCGGTCCCCGGAGGGCTGCTCGTCGGCCGGCGCCTTGCCGGAGGCGGAGCGCGGCGGTGCCGGCTTTTCCTCCGGCGGGCGCGACTGGCGGCCACCGGCCGCCTCCTTGCCCCAGCGGGCGAAGGTCTCGCCCGCGGCCTCCGCCGGGATGATGCGCACGTGGGGCCGTGCGCTGTCACCGGACGGCCCGCCGCCCGCCGCGCCGTTGCGCGCCTTGCCACTCATGCCGTCAGCCCCCGTGGTTCAGTCATCAGAGCATCTCCTCGCCGCCACCGCCGAGCACGATCTGGCCCTCGTCGGCCAGCCGCTTGGCCACGGCCAGGATCTCCTTCTGCGCGCCCTCCACGTCGCTGATCCGGGCCGGCCCCATGGTCTCCAGATCGTCGGCCAGCATCTCGGCAGCGCGGCGCGAGAGGTTGTTCATGATCTTGTCCTTCAGCTTGTCGTCGGCGCCCTTCAGCGCCAGCACCAGCTGCTCGGTGCTGATCTCGCGCAGGATGGTCTGGATGGAGCGGTCGTCCACCTCCATCAGATCCTCGAAGACGAACATCAGCTCCTGGATCTTCTCCGCCAGCTCGGCATCGAACTCGCGGATGTTGTCCAGGATGGTGTTCTCGGTGCTGGTGTCCAGGTTGTTGAGGATGCCCGCCGCCGAGTGCAGCCCGCCGATGCTGGAGGACTTGACCCGCTGCTGGCCGGAAAACTGGCGCTCCATGATCTCGTCCAGCTCCTTCAGCGCGGCCGGCTGGATGCCGTCCAGCGTGGCCACCCGCATCAGCACGTCGTGGCGCACCCGCTCGGAGAGTGAATCCAGCACCTCGGCGGCCTGGTCCGACTCCAGGTAGGCCAGCACGATGGCTATGATCTGTGGGTGCTCCAGGCGGATCATCTCGGCGATGGTGCGCGGGTCCAGCCACTTGAGCTGGTCCAGCCCCTGGGTGGACCCGCCCATCAGGATGCGGTCGATGATGCCGCCCGCCTTGTCCTCGCCCAGCGCCTTGGTCAACACCGAGCGCACGTAGTCGTTGGTGCCGATACCCAGCGCCGTCTGCTCCTGCACGGTCTGCACGAAGGAGCTGAGCACGTCGTCCACGTCGTCGCGGGAGACCTGCTCCATCGCGCTCATGCTCTGCCCCAGGCGCTGGACCTCGCGCGGGCCCAGGTGCTTCATGATGTTCGCCGCCTCGTCTTCTCCGAGGCTCATCATGAAGACCGCCGCCCGGTCGGTGCCCTTGAGTCTGTTATCGTCTGCCATCGTCTTCCGCCAGCCAGGACTTGATCACGTTGGCCGCCAGCTCGGGCTCATCGGTCACGAGCTTCTTGGCCGCATCCAGTTTGGCCTCGTAGGGCTTGTGTTGCACGCCCGCCAGCAGGGCCTGCTCGTTGGCGTCCGGTCCGGTGAGCTGGGCCGCGGCGCCGCCGCCCCCCTGCTGCGCGATACGCGCCTGCTCGTCCGCCGCCCGTTCACGGTCGCGCTGCTCCTGCTGGCGCTGGCGCTGCATGCCCTTGATCAGCGGCCGCACCACGAAGAGCAGCAGGGCGATGAAGGCGAGTGCCGCAATCCCCAGCCGGATCAGCTCGCGCACCCACTCGCGCTCCATCAGCGGCACCGCCGGCATGGCCTCCTCCACCAGGTCCTCTTCCAGGAAGGCGGCGTTGACCACGTTGACACTGTCGCCGCGCTCGGCGTCGAAGCCCACGGCCTCCTGCACCAGGGCGTTGATCCGGTCCAGTTCCTCTTCGGACAGCGCCTCGCGCACGGTGTTGCCCTCCTCGTCGGTGGTGGTGCGCTCGTCCACCACCACCGCGACGGAGACCCGCTGGATGCTGCCCACCGGATCGCGCACGTGGCGCAGGGTGCGGCTGATCTCGTAGTTGCGGGTCTCGGAGGAGCTGATGTCCACGGGCGGCATGGCCTGGAACTCGCCGTTCTCGTCCTCCTCCATGCCCAGCTCGCCCGCACCCGGGGGCTGGTTGGAGAGCGCGCCGGGCACGCCCATCGGGCCCTGGTCCTGCTGGGTGCGGCGGCCCTGCAGGGCCTCGCTGCGGATCACCCGGCTGTCCGGGTCGAACAGCTCCTCGGTGCGCTCCTGTTCGGAGAAATCCAGGCTGGCGTTGACCTGGGCGCGGACCCGGTTCTGACCCACGATGGGCGCCAGCAGGTCCTCGATGCGGCGCACGTAGGTCTCTTCCACTTGGCTCTTGTACTCGAACTGGGTCGCGGTGCTGCCCAGGCCGCGCTCCTCGTCGCGGGTGAGCAGCCGGCCACGCTCGTCCACCACACTCACCTGCTCGTGCTCCAGCTCCGGCACGCTGCTGGCCACCATGTGCACGATGGCCTCCACGTGCTCGTCGCTCAGGCGCCGGCCCTGGGCCACGCTGACCACCACCGAGGCGCGGGGCTGGCGGCGATCCCGCACGAAGACGGACTCGCGGGGCAGCGCCAGGTGCACCCGGGCGGAATCCACCTGCCGGATGGTGGCGATGGAGCGGGACAGCTCGGTCTCCAGGGCGCGGTCAAAGCGGGCGCCCTCCATGAACTCGCTGGTGCCGAAAGAGGAGTCTTCCTGCAGGGTCTCGAAGCCGAAGCCGCTGCCCCGGGGCAGCCCCTCGGCGGCCAGCTGCAGGCGGGCCGGGTGGACCTGGTCGGAGGGCACGCGGATGGCACCGGTGCGCTCCTCCATGCGGTAGGGGATGCCCTGCTCGTCCAGTTGCTCGATGACGGCGGCGGCGTCCTGGTCGTCCAGTTCGCTGAACAGGGTGCGGTAGCTGGGCTCCTGCGCCCAGAGGTAGAGCACCACCCCGGCACCAATGGTGAACAGCAGCACCACCGCGAGGCCCAGGCGCATCAGGTTCTGCCGCCCGCCCAGCATGGCCTCCAGCTGGTCCACCCCCGGAATGCGGCCGGCTGTGCCGCCCATGCCGCCGCGGCCGGCACCACCGGCACCGCCGCGCTCGGCCATCTGCTGGCCCGCGCCGCCTTCCGTCTCCGTCAGTGCCTGGCTTGCCTCGGCCATTGCCTTCCCCGTTCAATCAGAATGCCGTCAGATTATCGTCAGGCCGGTCAGACCTGCATGTTGGAGACTTCCTGGTAGGCCTCCAGCAGCCGGTTCCGGGTCTCCTTCAGCGCCTCGAAGGCCACCCGGGACTTCTGCTGGGCGATCATCACCTCGGTGAGGTTCACGTCCTCGCCCCGCGCCACGGCGTCGGTCATGGCCGTGGAGGTCTGCTGCATGCCGTTCACGTTCTCGATGGCCTCGCGCATCATCGCCGTGAAATCGGCGCCGGGGGCCTGCCCCTGGCCCGGCGTCGGCTCATTGCGCGTCTGGGCCGCGACCTCCTGCAGCTGCTGCAGTGCCTGGTTGACCTGAAAGCTGTTATTGACGTTCATGGTGCCGGCCTCCACCGGTGCCTGCCGTTATCCCGACTCACGCCTGTCCGTATGCATATTCCGCGCCGGCCTTCGAGGGCACATGGAACCCGTCCTTGCGCAGACGGGCCACACGGTAGCGCAGCGTGCGGTCAGAAATGCCCAGCTTCTCCGCCGCCTGTTTGCGGTTGCCGCGGCACTCGCGCAGGGTGTCCATGATCACGCGGAACTCCTGCTCCCGCAGGTTGTGCCCCAGGGTGGCGGGCTCATCTTCCGTTGGCGCCCCGTCGGCGCTGGTGTCGGCGGCCGCCGGGGCCGCCGGCATTTCGTCGCCGGCCCTGACGGCCGGCTGCGCGGGACGGCGCGCGGCAGCCGTGGGCACGGGCTCGATGACCAGGTCATCGGCACTGATGCGCGGGCCGTCCGCCAGGATCATGGCGCGCTGGATGACGTTCTCCAGCTCGCGCACGTTGCCCGGCCAGTCGTGGCCCAGCAGACGGCTGCGGGCGGCGTCGTCCAGCTGCGCCCCCTCCGGCCCCAGGCCGGCGTGCTTGGCCATGAAGGCCTCGGCCAGGGGCAGCACATCGTCCAGCCGCTCGCGCAGCGGCGGCAGGTGGATCGGGAAGACGTGCAGCCGGTAGTAGAGATCCTCACGGAACTGACCGCTCGCCACCGCATCGCGCAGGTCGCGGTTGCTGCTGGCCAGCACCCGCACGTCCAGCGGGATGCTCTCGGTGCCGCAAAGCCGTTCGATCTCCCGCTCCTGCAGCACCCGCAGCAGCTTCGCCTGCAGGTTGGTGTCGATCTCGCTGATTTCGTCCAGCAGCACGGTGCCGCCCTGGGCCTGCTCGAACTTGCCGGCGTGGCTGCGGCTGGCGCCCGTGAAGGCGCCCTTCTCGAAGCCGAAGAGCACCGCCTCGATCATCTGTTCGGGGATGGCTGCGCAGTTCACCGCCACGAAGGGGCCCTCGGCGCGGCCGGAGTGTTCATGGATGTGACGGGCCAGCATCTCCTTGCCGGTGCCCGACTCGCCGGTGATCAGCACGCTCACATCCTTCTGCGCCACCCGACGGGCCATGCGGAACACCTCGCGGGAGCGCGCATCCTGAGCGACCAGATCCTGCTCCTCGCCCACCAGCCGGCGCACCGTCTGCACCAGCTCCAGCGAGGAGCAGCTCTCCGCCAGGTACTCGGCGGCGCCGGCGCGCATGGCCAGCTTGGCCTCGTCGACCGAGGGCTGCGGCGCCAGCAGCACCAGCGGCGGCGCCGAGGGCAGTTGTGCCAGTTGCCGCCACTGCCGGGTCTCCGCGCTGGTCTGCACGATCACCAGCGCCAGACTGCGCCGCTCCAGCAGCCGCTGGGCGTGGGTGTAGTCGGAGACGCCGATGGGCTGGAACCCCGCCTCGCGCAGCAACAGGCAGCGCCGGCGGCTGAACTCCTGATCCGCGGTGACGATGAGCACGCTGGGTTGCGACATGGTGAAAACCTCGTGTTCCTTGTCCGGGCCAGGCCCGCGGTGACTTTGACCGGCAAGGAAGCACGGGGTGTGCCATATGCTGCAAGCTATTGTCTTTGAATGGTTTTCAAGAGGATCGGCAAGAACGTGTCTGGCGGCAGAAAGCTGCCCCGACGGATTCCCGACACCCGGCAAGCTCAGCGGGAGATGTCGTACTTGCGCAGCTTCTCCACCAGCGTGGTGCGACGCAGTTGCAGCAGCTTCGCCGCCCGGGCCACCACGCCGTCGGCGTGGTCCAGGGCGTCCTCGATGAGCTGCTGCTCCACGTCGGCCAGGGCTGCCTTCAGATTAACGCCATCGCCCTGCCAGTCCACGTCGGTAATGGCGTACCGGGGCGAGTCGACCTGTTGGCCGGCGGCCGGGTCGGCGCCGTTACCGGCGCGGGTCGGTGCATCGGGGGCGGGTTCATCCCCCGGATGGGCGGCGCGGCCCGGGTTAGCGGGACTCACGTCCGGTTCTGGTTCGGAGGGCTCCGAGGGCTCCGCGGCACGCAGAAAGGGCGGGATGTCCTCCAGCGGGGCGCGCTCCTCCTCGGGCCGCGCCGAGGGCACGCCCCCGGCGGGTGCCGCCGGCGCTTCAGCCGCCATCGCCGGCTCGGGGGCGGGCTCCGGTTGGGGTGACGGATTCCCGCCACCGGGGAGGTAAGCCGTTGCCGGGTCCACCGGTACGCCTGCCGCCTGGCGGATCCGGACCGGCAAGTCGTCCACCTGCACCTCGTCGTAGGCGCAGAGGATGGCGAGCCGCTCCACCACGTTGGCCAGCTCGCGGACGTTACCCGGCCACTCGTACTGGGCCAGGCAGGACATGGCGGCGGCGCTGAAGCGCACCGAGCCCCGGCCCTCATCCTCGATACGCCGGACCAGCTCCTCGATGAGCACAGGGATGTCGGAAGGCCGCCCCCGCAGCGGCGGCACCTCGATGGGAAACACGTTCAGGCGGTAGAAGAGATCCTCGCGGAAGTCGTTGGTGCGGATGTTCTCTTCCAGGTTGCGGTGGGTGGCGGCGATCACCCGCACGTCCGCCTCCATGGTGCGGTTGCTGCCCACCCGCTCGAAGGTGCGCTCCTGGAGCACGCGCAGCAGCTTCACCTGCATGGGCATGCTCATGTCACCGATCTCGTCCAGGAAGATGGTGCCGCCTTTCGCCAGCTCGAAGCGGCCCTGGCGGGCGCTGATGGCGCCGGTGAAGGCACCCTTCTCGTGGCCGAACAACTCCGACTCCAGCAACTCGCCGGGGATGGCGCCGCAGTTGATGGGCACGAACGGCTTGTCGGCGCGGCCGGACTGGTAGTGGATGTTCTGCGCCACCACCTCTTTACCGGTGCCCGACTCGCCCAGGATCAGCACGCTGGCCTCGGTGTCGGCCACCTGCTCGATCATCCGGTTGACCATCTGCATGGGGCGGCTCTGCCCCACCAGGCGGGGGGCCTTGCCCTTGGGACGGGTCTGGCTCTCGCGGCTGCGCTGGGCGTTCTGGGCCAGCGCCTGCTTGAGCGCGGCACCGAACTGGGCCTGGCGCAGGGGGAGTTGCAGGGTACCGAGCACGTTGGCCCCGGCGTCCAGCCCACGGGGCTGGCCCGATTCGGAGACCAGGAAGACCGGGAGTTCCGGCAACTCCTGCCAGAGCACCTCGAGCGCCGCCTGTCGGTCCTTGCGCTCGCCGTCGGCGGCAATCAAAGCCAGGGCGTATTGGCGGCTCGGCTCCAGTGCCTTGGCCAGTTCCCCATCTGCAGGCCCGCGCACCACCTCGTGCTCCAGGAACCGCACCGCCGCCTCGACGGCGCCAGCGCGCTCGCTGTCGTCATCCAATACCAGGACCTGAACCACTGCTCCCCCCAAAGGCCAAATAGCCGCGCTAATGACCGGAGTTTAGCCACAGCGTGCGACTGCCGTCAAAATTACGACAAAGGCCCCTTGCCGGCCGTGAGGCAAGACAGGGTGGCCACCGTCTGTGCTACATTCCGACCAATGAGCAGCATCACCGAACTGGAAAAAGAGATCCTTAGCCTGCCCTACGAGTCCCGAAAGCGGCTGGCCATGGCAGCTTGGTCCAGTCTTGAGCGGGACCAGCAGGGGAAAGTGCTCAGTGATGCCCAAGGACTGGCCACGGCTCTGGAACGGGATAAGGACATCGAAAGCGGCAAAGCCCAACCGATCAGTTACTCTCAGTTCCGGCGCCTGACTGACGGTCGCCGGACGCATGAAGATTGAGTTTCACCCCGCCACAATCGACGAAGTCAACAAGGCCACAGCTTTTTACAACAAGCGAGAGCCTGGCTTGGGTGACGCATTCCGCGAAGAGGTCTATGCGGCCATAGACAAACTGACGATCCAACCCCGTCAGTGGCCGGTGCTCAGTGGGGATATCAGGTAATGCCTGGTGGGTCGATTTCCCTGGGCCATCCTGTACCGTATCCGCGGTGGCGGGCGGGTGATCCGAATTCTCACGATCCGTCACCAACGCAGGCATCCGCGCTATGGGACGCGGCGCAGGTAGATCGCCGCGGCGCTCGCGATGACGGTTTTCGCCCAAGGGGGATGCCGAAGTGGGAAGTCAGTCGTTGCGGAAGCGCTGGTAGGCGCGGTGGCCGGCGGCGCCTTTGCGGGCGTTGATGAGGGTATGGCCGAGCGCTTCCAGCCGGGCCTCCAGCAGGGGCCGGAGGCGGTTGTCCAATTCGAGGATGCGCTCCAGGCGGGTGACCAGGGCCTGGTAGCGGTCCGGGTCTTCAACGGCGCTGCTGTCGATGGCGCGGGCCAGCTCGCCGCGACGGGTCTCGCTGGCCACTACCTCGTCCCACTCCCCGGCCTCGGCGAGCGCAAGGCGGCGGCGCGCCAGGTGCTCCAGCTCCACCGCCGCCTCCAGTATGGCCTCGTCGCGGGACAGGGGCATGGGTGCGTTCAGCCCTCGTTGGCCGCGGCGCGTTTCGCCGCTTCCTTGTCGCGCAGCTCCTTGGGGATGGCCTGCCAGGCCTCACGGATCTGCTTCAGCAGGTCCGACACCTCGTCCAGCATGGCCTCGTCGTTCTGCGCATTGGCACTGACCAGGCGGCGCTGCATGTAGTCGTAGAGGTTGTCCAGGTTGGCGGCCAGCTCACCGCCGGTCTCCTGGTCCAGCCCGCCGCGCAGCCCGTCAATAATGGCGATGGCCTTGCCGATGAGCTGGCTCTTGGTGGCGCGGTCGCCCTGCAGTAGGGCGCCCTTGGCCTGGGCGATCCGGTCGATGCCGCCGTCGAGCAGCATCTCGATGAGCCGGTGCGGGTCGGCGTAGGCCGCACCGCTGTAGGCACCCACCTGCTGGTACTGGTCGATTCCGCTGTTCATGGCTGCGTAACTCATTCCCGCTGCCCTCTCCCTAGTGGATGATTGTCACCCATATCTAACGGCAATTCATCCCCGAACTTGAGAGTGACGCCCCCGTCATCGCGCCACCGGGAGCCTCCGTCATCGCGAGGAGCGAAGCGACGTGGCGATCCCCAATCATGGGACTGCCACGCCCCTTCGGGGCTCGCAGTGACGCGCGGGGAGGGCTCGCAGTGACGCGCGGGGAGGGCTCGCAGTGACGCGCGGGGAGGACTCGCAGTGACGCGCGGGGAGGGCTCGCGGTGACTGGAGAGAGGGATTGCTCGCCGGTTACTGCTGGTTCAGCAGGCCCAGCTGATTGTCCAGGAACTCACTCGTCTGGTTCATCTGGGCGATCATCGAGTCCATGGCCGAGAACTGGCGGATCAGCCGCGCCTCCAGCCGGTCCATGCGCATATCCAGCCGCTCCTGCTGGGGCGCCAGCGCCGCCAGCCGGTCCTGCAGGGACTCGGTGCGGTTGTTGATTACGCTGTCCCGGCCGGTGAACTCGTCCACCGCGCCCTGCAGCCGGGTGGCAATTCCGTTCTCGCCGTCCGTGAACAGCCGGACCACGTCCAGCCGGTTCTCGTTCAGGGCATCTTCCAGCCGGCTGTCGTTGATCTCCAGGGTGCCGTCGCGCTGGGTAGTGATGCCCAGGTCGGCCAGGGTGCGCACCGGGCCCTCGGCACCGGGCACCGGCTCGCTGATGAGCTGGCGCATGCGGGACTGCACCGAGCGCAGGGTGGAGTCACCCTTCAGCTCGCCGGCCTCACCGGACTCCGGGTCGAAGGCGTTCAGATCACCGAGGGTGCGCTGCAGGCTGTTGTAGGCCTCGACGAAATCGCGCACCGCCGACTCCGCCGCCCCCGGCTCCTGGGTGACGTTGACGCGCGCCTGGTCCACCGCGTTGAGGGTCAGGGTCACCCCGTCGATCACGCCGCTGATCTCGTTGGTGGGGCGGGTGATGCGCAGACCGTCCACGAACAGCTCGGCGTTCTGCGCCTCGCGCAGTTGGGAGAAGTTATCGCCGGCGCGCACGCCATCCTCGTCCGGGTCGTCAAGGCTCGCCGCGTCAAAGGCCAGTCGCTCGAGCAGGGCATCGCCCTCGTCGTCATCCGCGTCCACCTCGATGGCGGTGACCGCATTGGCCTGCCCCGGCTCCCGGCTGGTGACCACCAGCCGAGGCCCTTCGCCATCGTCCACCACCGAGGCACGCAGGAACTCGCTCTCGTTGTTGATGGCAGAGCGCACGTCCTGAAGGGTGTCGGCGCCCTCTTCCAGCCGGAAGGTCTCGGTGACGGCGTCATCGCCCTCGCCCAGGGTGATAGTGAAGGTGCCGGTGCCCAGCGAGGTGGTGCCGGCGGAGAAATCCTCCACATCCTCGAACAGGCCCGAGTTGGTGGCGATGCGCTGGGCCTGCGCCAGTTGGGTGACGTTCACGTCGTAGCTGCCGGGCGGGGCGTCGCGGTTGGCAGAGACGGTGACCGCCGACTCGTTGTTGCTAGCCGCCTCGACACTGCGAAAATCGCTCTCTCCGGAGACGTTGCCCAGCGCACTGCCAAAGTCGCTGATCGCGCCCTGGAGCTTGCCCAGACCGGAGACCTGCGCCTCCAGCCGCGACTCCTGGCGGTCGATGCGCTGCTGGCCGGGCTGGCGCTCGGCCTCGACCAACTGGTCCACAAGGTCCCGGATATCCAGCCCGGAGCCCACACCGAGCGAACTGATGCTCGCCATCTCGCCCACCTTCCTGTTTCAGTTAAAGGCGCCTCACGCCTCGTGACCCACCCTGCTGTCATTGCGACCTCAGCGCCCCGTCATTGCGAGCGCAGCGAAGCAATCTCCCTGCAGAGGCAATCTCGATCAGTGGATTGCTTCGTCGCGTTGCTCCTCGCAATGACCGTTATCAAGTCGCTCGTCGCAATGACGGTGAGCGCATTGCGCCCGTTCCATGCCGTGCTACGCCTGTTCCCGTACCAGCAGGCCGCGTAACTCTTCCAGCTGCTCGGCGATGGCCAGGATCTCCTCCGGCGGAAACTGCCGGATCAGCTCCTCGTTCTTGGAGTCGAACACCTTGACCACCGTCCGCCCGGTGTCCTCGTCGATACTGAACTCCAGGTCGCGCTGGACCACCTGCACGAACTCGTTGATCCGGTCCACGGCATCGCTGACCGACTCGCCGGTCGGGTCGCCGGCGGCCCGCGCCTCCTCCGGCCGGGCGGCGTCGAGGGCCGGATCCACCGGCCGTGCCGAATCCGGCTGGGGCGGGCGTGACGCGGCCTCGCTCTGGCGGACGCCCTCGCCCGCCGGCGCACTCTGGCTTCCGGTAGCCGCCGGGCGCATGCCCTCAGCGTTGGACGTTGTCACGGTGTTGTTGGTATCCATCTGCTGCCTCCTGCCACCGGCCTCACCCAGGCCCCTGCGCCAGCCCTTGCGCCATCGCGGACGCTCAGTGCCTCCGTCATCGCAAGCACCTCCCCCCGCTGCGCGGCCCCGAATCGGGCGCGAACCGAGAACGACACCCCGTCATCGCGAGGGCCGACAGGCCCGCGGCGATCCACACGCCGGTCTGGACTGCCGCGTCGGCTGCGCCTCCTCGCAGTGACGAGGGTGCAGCCAGATTACTCCTAACCGTATCATCGGCCCCTTTCCAGACAACTTTAGCCCCGCGGGCAGTGAAAGCCCACACCCGGACAGAAAAAGGCCCGGAGTGGCATCGCCGCCCCGGGCCAAAAAAACGCACAAATTGTGGAAATGGACAATCCGGACAGCGCCTCAGGCCTGATCCCTCACCAAAAGACCGCGGACCTCGTCGAGTTGCTCCGCGATGGCCAGGATCTCGTCGGCGGGAAACTGGCGGACCAGCTCCTCGCTACCGGAGTCGAACACCCGCACCACGGTGCGGCCGGTATCGTCGTGTACGCTGAACTCCAGATCGCGCTGGACCACCTGGACAAAGTCGTTGATGCGATCCACCGCGTCGGCGACCTTCTCGGCGTTACGCTCCGCCTGCTGGGCCGCCTCGGCCGCCCCGCCACCCTGGCGGGTGCCGGAAACGTATTCGGCCCCCGAAGGCGCGAGCGAGACCTTCCCCTGGCTCTCACCCGTCCCCGAGGGCCGTAGCATCTGAACATTCAGCGTAGACACCTTCATGCTGGTATCCATCTGATCCTCCTCCCCCGATGGCGGGGTCAGAGGCGACCCGGGGCATCCTGCCCCGAGCCACCCCGCTACTCAGTTCCCGAAGGCCCGATTACTGGAGCAGGCCCAGCACGTTGTTCGGGATCTGGTTGGCCTGCGCCAGGACGGAGGTACCGGCCTGCTGCAGGATCTGACCCCGGGTCAGAGCCGCGGTTTCCGCGGCAAAGTCGGCGTCGAGAATGCGGCTCCGGGACGCCTCCAGGTTCTCCGAGGTCACATTAAGGTTCGCTACTGTGGACTCGAAGCGGTTCTGGACCGCACCGAGGTCCGCCCGCAGCCCGTTGACCTGCTGAAGGACGAAGTCCATCGTGCCGATCGCGTCACTGGCACCGTCCCGGGTTGAAATATCGACGTCGGTCAGGCTCTGCTCATCAAAATTGTCGGTGTCGGAAAAGTCTGCATCCAAGCCAATATTTCCGATGTCATCGCCTTCGACGTCGACGTTCTCGCCCAGCGCACCCACAAATTCGATTGCGCGGAACGCCCCGGCCTCATCTTCGGCACCAGTGCCCAAGTCGCCCAGTCCATCAAGCGTCAAGCCGACAGCCTCGGTGCCGTTCTCACTCCTTTCGAACTCGAGGTCAACGCCTTCACCCGTTAGTACAACCTCTCCGTCATCATACTCTGCAGTAACCCCACTGATTCCTGCATCGTTGATAGCCGCCGCCAGGTTTTCACCGGCAGTCGTTTCGTTGTCGTCACCCTCAAAGGTTACCGTCTCGTCGTTCAACTGGAAGCTGATCGTGCCACCGTCCCCTGCAGTTGACCCGAAGTCGCTTAGGTTAGTGATGGTCGCTTCCACCTCGTCGGCCCGCTGTGCCTCAACCCCCGCCTCGCCACCGACGGCGTTGATAGCGGCCACGACGTCGTCCAGTGTCTCAGCATCGCCGACTTCGACCTCAGCACCGTTAACGGTGAAGTCACTGAGATCAAGATCGCCGGCAGTATCAAAGGCCTCGGCGAAGTCAATAACGTCCCCGGTTGACACACGAGCGCCCAGGTTTTCCGAACGGGCGTCGACACCATCCACTGATATGGTCTGCCCCTGGTTCGCACCCACTTGGAAGAGAAGCTCTTCCAGCGACCCATCCAGAACGTTCTGATCGTTGAACTGAGTTGCCTCCGCAATACGCCCCGCCTCAGCAACCAACTGATCTACTTCATTGTTAAGCGCCTGACGATCCGAAGAAGAGTTGGTGTCGTTGGCGGACTGGACCGCCAGCTCACGGATACGCTGGGCGATGTTGCCAATCTCTTCCAGCGCCCCCTCTGCGGTCTGGGCGAAAGAGATACCGTCGTTGGCATTACGAACCGCCTGGTTGTTGCCGTTGATCTGCGCCGTGAAACGCTCCGAGATTGCCAGACCCGCCGCATCGTCCTTCGCGCTATTGATGCGAAGCCCGGAAGACAGCCGCTCCAGGGACACGTTGAGCTGACTCTGGGACGAATTCAGGTTCCGCTGAGCGTTCAGGGACGCGATGTTGGTGTTGATTACCTGTGACATGACTGAGCCCTCCTGGGACACGGGAGCCTCTGGCTCCGGCTGAACTTGTTGCTGTCCGGGGCCGGCGACCGGCGCCTTTCTGCCCCTTTCAAGCCGCTTAACGGCAACGGCCCGGAAACCTTTAGCCCCGACACGGAAAAAATTTTCCGCTTGTCCTCCGTCTGCAAGCCGCCGAAGCAATCCGATATAGTGCAAGCCGCAAACCTTCACACACAGGACGCCAGAGGACCCATGCCCAGGAAAAAGACTGCCCACGCAAAGCGACTGGCCCACCTATCATCGCTGATACAGAGCGGTGAGTTGGCGAAGGCAGAGGAGGCCTGTGCTCAGGCTCGCCGCGAGCACCCGCACGACCCCGGAGTTCTGAGCGCTGCTGCCAGGCTGTATTGGCTGCGGGGTGACAGGGATCAGGCGGTGCAGGCCGGCGAGGAAGCAATAAGGGCATCCAGGCACAAGAACCCGGACTTGATCGCCAACCACGCTCGGACGCTATACGACATGCGTAGGTTTGGGGAAAGCCTGAGCTGGGTAGAGAGTGGACTCCAACGACACAACGGACATCCCAGGTTGCTTGAATTGCACGCCGCGCTACTCGTCAAGAGGAGCCGCCGCACCGAAGCACGAGAGATCCTGGATCGATTGATTGCGCAGGAGCCGACCCCAGGCCGCCTGGACCTGCTTGGCCAGATCCTTTTCGACATGGGTGAGCCTGTAGAGGGCCTGAACCGCATGGCCGAGGCCCACAGGCAGGACCCGGCAAATATAACTCTACACAACAACTACATCTTCTACTCCCACTATATGCCCGAGCTGGATGCCCGGGCACTACAAGCCAGGCTGGTAGAGTGGTACCAGCACCGCATCGCCCACCTGCCCGTGACCGAGAGATTTGACCGAAACCGCGACCCTGAGCGTCCCCTGCGAATCGGTTTCATTTCGAACGGATTCCGGATGCACCCGGCCGGCACCCTCAGCCTCGGCCCCATCATGATGCTCAGCCGGTACTTCCAGCATGAGATCTACCTCTATTCCACATCCCCGGAGAGCTCTGCCGATGAGATCACAAGATCATTCAAGAACGAAGCAGACAATTGGCAGGTGGTGCACGGCCTGTCTGACCGGGCACTTCACGAGAAATTGCTGGGCAACGAGCTTGATATTCTGATCGAGATGACCGGCCCAACGGGCAATTCCGCGCTCCTGGCCGTCGCGCGCCGAGCCGCTCCGGTGCAGATCAAATGGGTGGGTGGGCTGTTCAACACCTCGGTTGTACCCGCCATCGACTACCTCTTGACGGACTGGATGGAAAACCCTGAAGGCAGTGAAAAAACCTTCATGGAGAAACTGATCCGACTGCCTTCTGGTTACGTAACGTACCGTCCCCCCTCCTACCTCCCGAGAGTCAATAGCCTGCCCGCCCTAGAAAACGGCTACGTGACCTTTGGTTGCCTGAATAAAACCCACAAGATAAACCCAGTTATTGCCGGGGTCTGGGCGGGAATCCTGAGAGAAGTGCCCAACAGTCGCATTCTATTAACCTGAATCCGTGAGACCAGCCCCCAGAAATGCTTCTAACCTACTGAACTGCATGGCAATATAGCGAATATCGCCATTCACCCAGATAGTGCCATGCCCAACGTCAAGTTCCGTGCCAGTCGCCGCACCCTCACCAGCCACGCCGGGCTGTCCATCATCGGGCAATGCTTCGAGATCGCTGGCGTCGACAGCATCGACAGCCGCTTCC
>SR_TP_S13solDRAFT_1000054_pt1 | contig 65712 bp, 45 predicted proteins | sample SodReaTP_S13sol_FD_11159 | JGI IMG/M metagenome (IMG submission 11159) | reverse complement strand
ACGGCGGCGCGCCGCGGCTGCGGGTCGAGGCCGGCGGCCGGACCCTGCCCGCCGCCGCGCCGGAGCCGGCGGTCGAGACGGAGGCGGTGGCCGCAACGGAGTCGGCGGCCGCGCTCCGGGCGCTGGACGTCGAACAGCCGCGCGACCTGCGCGGGGTGCTGGCACTGGCGCGCAAGCACGGCGAGCTGCGCCTCGCCGGGCATCTGCGCAACGACGTCCACCTCGTGCGCTTCGAGGCGGGACGAATCGAGATCAACCCGGGCGAGCACGCGCCGCGCGATCTGACCGGCACGCTCGGCAAGCAGCTGACCGACTGGACGGGCATGCGCTGGCTGGTGAGCGTCAGCGACGCACCCGGACAGCCGACCCTGGCGCAGCAGGAGGCGGCGGCCGAGCTGCGGCTGCGCAACGAGGTGATGGAGCACCCGCTGGTGCGGGCGGTGCTGGACGCCTTTCCGGGCGCCGAGCTCGCGCGGGTGGCCGCCCCCGTCGAGGCGGTACCGGCCGAGGGCGCGGCGGAGCCGCCGGGCGAAGAGATGGAGGAGGAGGCATGAAGAACCTCGGACAGCTGATGAAGCAGGCGCAGGAGATGCAGTCCCGCATGGCGGAGATGCAGGAGCGTCTGCAGGAGGCCGAAGTGGTCGGCCAGGCCGGCGGCGGCATGGTGCAGGTGACGGTCAACGGCAAGCACGAGGTGCGCCGCGTGAAGATCGACCCGGCGCTGATCGACCCCGCCGAGGCGGAGGTGCTGGAGGACCTGATCGCCGCCGCGGTGAACGACGCCCGCGGCAAGATCGAGGTCTACATGCAGGAGGAGATGCAGAAGCTGACCGGCGGCATGAACCTGCCGCCCGGCTTCAAGCTGCCGTTCTGATGCGGCTTTCGTCATCCTGAGAGCGCAGCGGCCGAGGACCAGGAGTCGGTGACAAGAGGCGGTTCGTCATCGCGAGCGACCGAAGGGAGCGCGGCGAGCCAGGGGCCAGAGGCCAACGGCCCTGGATTGCTTCGCTTCGCTCGCAATGACACGGGAGACCGCCTTCCTTCATGACAGCCCCCTCCGAAATCGACCGCCTGATCCGGCAGTTGGCGCGCCTGCCCGGTCTGGGGCCGCGCTCGGCGCGCCGGGCGGCGCTCTACCTGCTGCAGCGGCGCGAGCAGGCGCTGCTGCCGCTGGCCGAGGCGCTGTCGCGCGCCGCCGAGCGCATCTCCCCCTGCTCGACCTGCTGCAATCTCGACGACAGCGACCCCTGCCGCATCTGCCGCGATCCGGGGCGTGACGGGAGCACGCTCTGCGTCGTCGAGGAGGTCGGCGACCTCTGGGCGCTGGAGCGCAGCGGCGCCTTCGCCGGCCGCTATCACGTGCTCGGCGGCTCGCTCTCGGCGCTGGACGGGCGCGGTCCCGAGCAGCTGGAGCTGCCGCGGCTCTGGGCGCGGGCGCGCGACCCGCAGGTGCAGGAGGTGATCCTGGCGCTCAGCGCCACGGTCGACGGCCAGACCACCGCCCACTACCTCGCCGAGCGCCTGGCCGATCTGCCGCTGCGGGTGACCCGGCTCGGCCAGGGCGTGCCGGTCGGCGGCGACCTCGACTACCTCGACGACGGCACGCTGCTCGCCGCCTTCAGCGCCCGCCGCCCGGCATAAAGCGGCCCAACTGGCGCCGCAATCGGGGCGGAGGCTCGCCGGCGATCGACAACCGCCTTCGGAGCCCCCCTCATGTCGCTGCGCGTCACACTGCTCGCCGCCGGCCTCCTCGCCGCCGCCACGCCGCTCTACGCCCAGGAGCGCGGCGTCTCGCTGCAGGCGCAGCAGGGCCTGACCCTGACGCTCTACCAGGACGGCCTCGGCCTGGTGCACGACAATCGCTGGGTGCCGCTGGTGCCGGGTGAGAACCGGCTGGCGATCACCGGGGTCAGCGAGCGGCTGATCGGCGGCAGCCTGGTGCTGCAGGCTCCGGGGGAGGAGGGGGACGGCGCGCTGCGGCTGCTGGAGCAGTCGATGCTGCCGGCCGACCTGACCCCGCACGAGCTGCTGCGGCGCGCGGTGGGACAGCGGGTGCAGCTGGTCACGACCGACGCCGAGGGGCGCGAGCGGAGCGAGCCGGCGACCCTGTTGTCGATGGCCGGCGGCCCGGTGCTGCGGGTCGGCGACCGCATCGAGATCGCCCCGCCGGGCCGCATCGTGCTGCTCGACCTGCCCGACGGCCTGCGCGCCGAGCCGCAACTGGCGGTGACGCTGCGCGCCGAGGAGGCCGGCGCGCGGGAACTGGTCTTCGCCTACCTGAGCGAGGGGCTCTCCTGGCGCACCGACTACGTCGCCACCCTGGCCGAGGACGGCGAGACGCTGCGGCTGGAGGGCTGGGCCACGCTGGTCAACGACACCGCCGCCCCCTTCGAGCGGGCGCGGCTGCGGCTGGTCGCCGGCAGCGTCGCCCGGGCCCCCTCCGAGGAGCCCTATCCATCGCCGATGATGCTGCGCGCGGCGGCGGCGCCGATGGAGATGGCGGTGGCCTATGACGAGATGCCGGCGGCCGTGGCGGCGGCCGACCGCTACCTCTACGACACCGGCCGCGAGGTCGACCTGATGCCGGGCGAGCGCAAGCGCCTCTCGCTGTTCCAGGAGCCCGCCGTGCCGGCGGTCCGCCGCTACCGCTTCGAGGGCCTGGTGAGCGCCGGCGGCCCCGACCGCCAAGGGCCGGTCAATGCCGCGCTGACCCTGGAGTTCGAGAACGAGGGCAACTTCGCCCGGCCGCTGCCGCGCGGCAGCGTCCGGGTCTACGAGCCGGCCGGCGAGGGCCCGGCGATCTTCGCCGGCGAGGCGGCGATCGGCCACACGCCGGTCGGCGGCGAGGTCTCGCTGCGCCTCGGCGAGGCCTTCGACGTCACCGCCGAGGCCCGCCAGACCGCCTACGAGCGCCTCTCCGACCGCAGCTACGAGGCGGCCGGCGCGGTCGTCCTGCGCAACGCCAAGGAGGAGGCGGTAGAGGTGCAGGTCGCCGGCGCGCTGCCGCGCGGCGCCCGCATCCTGCAGGAGAGCGCCCCGCACGAGGCCGAGAGCGCGACCCGCCCGGTCTGGACCCTGACGGTGCCCCCCGGCGGCGAGACCGAGCTCACCTACCGCGTGCGGGTGAACTGAGGCCCTTCCCCTCTCGCCGTCATCCTGAGCGTCAGCGAAGGATCTCGGGCCGGTTGGAGTCCCAGTCTGCACGAGATCCTTCGGCCTCAGGATTACGAGCGGTGTTTCGGAGGTGCCTTTGGCCCGGTCCTTCGTGACGCGCCGCTTCGCGTCGCTCCTCAGGACGAGGGAGTGCAAAGGGCTTCGTCGTGCCGTTTCCCTTTGCACTCCCTCGTCCTGAGGAGGGGCGAAGCCCCGTCACGAAGGACTGGGCCAGGGGCGCCCCGCCTCGCCCCGCCTCAGTGCCGGAAGTGGCGCAGGCCGGTGAAGACCATGGCGAGGCCGGCCTTGTCGGCGGCCTCGATCACCTCCGGGTCGCGCAGCGAGCCGCCGGGTTGGATCACCGCGGTGGCGCCGGCCTCGACGGCGGCGAGCAGGCCGTCGGCGAAGGGGAAGAAGGCGTCGGAGGCGACCACGCTGCCCTGGGTCGCGGCCTCGCCGCCGGCCTCCCTGGCCTTCCAGGCGGCGATGCGGCTGGAGTCGACGCGGCTCATCTGCCCGGCGCCGATGCCGACGGTGCGGCGGTCCTTGGCGTAGACGATGGCGTTGGACTTCACGTGCTTGGCGACGCGGAAGGCGAAGAGCAGGTCGATCAGCTCCGCCTCGCTCGGCGCCCGCTTCGTCACCACGCGGAAGTCGCCCGGCCCGGCGCGGCCGTGGTCGCGGTCCTGCAGCAGCAGCCCGCCGGCCAGGGCCTTGAAGTTCCAGCCCGGCGCCGCCGGGTCGGCCAGGCTGCCGGTCGAGAGCAGCCGCAGGTTCTTCTTCGTCGCCAGCACCTCCAGCGCCGCCGGCTCCACCAGCGGCGCGATCACCACCTCGGCGAAGACCTGGGCGATCAGCCCGGCCGTCTCGGCGTCGAGCGGGCGGTTGAGGGCGACGATGCCGCCGTAGGCGCTGACCGGGTCGCAGGCCAGCGCGCGGCGGTAGGCCTCGGCCGGCGTGTCGCCCTCGGCGACGCCGCAGGGGTTGGCGTGCTTGACGATGACCACGGCGTTGCGGTCGAACTCGCAGACCGCCTCGAAGGCCGCGTCGGTGTCGTTGAGGTTGTTGTAGCTCAGCGCCTTGCCCTGCAGTTGCTCGGCCGTGGCGACCCCCGGGCGCGCCGGGCCCCAGCGGTAGAAGGCGGCGCGCTGGTGCGGGTTCTCGCCGTAGCGCAGCACCTCGACCCGCTCGGCGGCGATGGCGAGGTCGCGCGGCGGCCCCTCCTCCTCCTGCGCGCTCATCCAGTTGGAGATGGCGGCGTCGTAGGCGGCGGTGCAGGCAAAGGCCTTGGCGGCCAGGCGGCGGCGCGTCGGCCCGCCGACCGAGCCGCCGCTGGCGCGGATCTCCTCCAGCACGGCATCGTAGTCCGCCGGGTCGGTCAGCACCGTCACCGACTCGTGGTTCTTGGCGGCGGCTCGGATCATCGCCGGGCCGCCGACGTCGATCTTCTCGATGCAGGCCGCGCGGTCGGCGCCGGCGGCGACGGTCTCGCGGAAGGGGTAGAGGTTGACCGCCAGCAGGTCGATCTCGCCGATGCCGTGCTCGGCCATCGCGGCGCGGTGCGCCTCCAGGTCGCGGCGCCCTAGCAGGCCGCCGTGGATCTTCGGATGCAGCGTCTTGACCCGGCCGTCGAGGATCTCGGGGGAGCCCGTGTAGTCCGCCACCTCGGTCACCGGGATGCCGGCGTCGCGCAGCGCCGTGGCCGAGCCGCCGGTCGAGAGCACCTCGACGCCGCGCGCCGCCAGCGCGCGCCCGAGCTCGACGAGCCCGCTCTTGTCGCTGACCGACAGCAGCGCGCGCTTGATCTTGACGGGTTCTTCCAGGGAGGCTTCGGGCGACTTTTCCGAGGGGGACTCGCGGGTCATGGACGGCTCCGGCTGCGGGTGGCGGCGCCCTGTTTTACGCAAGCCGCCCCCCGGCGTCACCCCTGGCGCGGGCTTCGCAGCTCAGCGCCGCCCGGGCGTCTCGCGGCGGATCGCCCACTTCACCTGGGCACCGCTCTCGTCGAGCCGGCCGTGCAGCACCAGCTGCAGGGCGCGGCGCGGCTCGCCGTCGCCGAAGTAGACGCTCTCCTCCAGGGTCAGCTCCTCGGCGCCGGCCGCGCGCAGGCGCCAGCCGCCGCCCTTGGGCAGGCGCAGCAGCATGCCGCCGCCCTGCAGCGGCGCCGCCTGTACCTGCGGGTGCAGGTGGAAGCGCAGGGCATAGGCGAGCCCCGCGCCGCGTGCCGGCTCGGCCAGCTCCACCCGGTCCTCGCCGCGCAGGTCGTCGCCGCCCGGCGCCAGGTAGAGCCGGCGGTGGTGGATCGCGCCGTAGGGCAGCAGGTAGCCGTCGTGCTGCATCTCCAGCAGCGTCGCCCCGTCCAGCTCCTCGCGGCGGCAGTGGACCGTCTCCGGGCGCTGCAGCAGCCCCGGCCCGACCCGTCGGCCAGAGGCCGCCAGCGCCGCCGAGTTGGTCTCCGCCAGGGTGAGGGTGGAGTGGGCGGCGGTCGCCCGCACCGCCTGGCGCCAGGACCTGCCCGCCGCGCCCGGCCCGGGCGTGCCGCAGTTCACCACCAGGCGTTCGCGGCCGATGCTCAGCTCCATCGAGAGGGTGCCGGCGTGGGCGCAGCTGTCGAGCCCGGGCGGGGCCGGCACGCCGGCGTCGACCAGCAGCAGGGTGCGGCCGGCCTGGACGCGCTGGAAGCCGCTCTGCGGCGCCGAGAGCCGCGGCCGCCGACGCGCGTCGGCACGGCGCAGCACCATGTCGACCTTGAAGCCCTCCTCGGCGCTGGAGCCGTTGAAGAGCGCCAGCCCGCCGTCGCCGTGCTGGAAGAGGCGCAGGGTCGGTCCCATGGCCTCGATCGCCAGCTGCAGCTCGGCGGGGGCCTCGACCCCGGCGGCGTGCAGCGTCGACTTCACGTCCACCAGGTCGCGCAGCACGCCGAGATGGCGCGCCGGACTGCGCTCGCAGTGGCCGCCGTCCGGCAGGATCTGCTGCGGCAGTTCGGCCGCCAGCAGCTCCAGCGCCCGGCGCAGCCAGCGGCCGCCGCCGGGCAGGCAGGCGCCGGCGATGGCGAGGCCGCGCAGCGCCAGGATCAGGTCGGCGCCGGTCAGGCCGGCCGGCAGCACCCGGGCCAGGTGCGCCGCCTGGCGCGCGGCGGAGTCCAGCAGGGCCTGGCGGAACTCCACCTCCGCCGAACTGGCGAAGAAGTCGTACTGCCCGAGCCAGTGCGACAGGCGGCGGCCGATCACCAGCGGGTCCCAGGCCGGCTCGCTCCAGCGCCGGCCGTGCGCCTCGATCCAGGCGGCCGTGAGGCTGCGCGCCAGCCGCCGGGCGGCGTCGCCGTTGCAGGCGCGCAGGTCGCGCAGCCAGGCGAAGCCGTGCAGCTCGGTGATCCATTCGGCCGAGGCGCCGCGCGGCCGCCAGGGCGGCGTGGGATCCAGCAGGCTCTGGCCGGCGAAGCGGAAGCGGCCTTCCACCAGGGCCGTGCCCTGGCTCCCGTCGCCCGGCCAGGGGTCGGGCGGCAGCGCCAGCGGCTGTGCCACCCGGCAGCCGGGCAGCAGCGCCGCGTAGAAGGGAAGACTCAGCAGCGGCCGGCGCAGGCGGTAGGCGATGCGGCCGAGCAGCAGGCCGCGCGGCATGGCGCGCAGCGCCGCAAGATGATCGCGCAGTCCGGGGTCCGGCCGCACCGCGCGGCGCGGGGGCGGCGGGCGCGACGGCGAATCGTCGGCCACCGCGGCGCCCACCGTCAGGCTTCGCCGCGCAGGCGGCGGATGTTGTCGGCGTAGGCGCCGGGGCCGCCGCGGAAGGTGGCCGTGCCGGCCACCAGCACGTCGGCGCCGGCCTCGGCGGCGCGGCGGGCCGTCTCTGCGTTGATGCCGCCGTCGACCTCCAGGTCGATGGGCTTGCCCAGGGCGTCGATGCGCCGGCGCACCGCCTCGATGCGCGGCAGCGCGGCCTCGATGAAGGCCTGGCCGCCGAAGCCGGGGTTGACGCTCATGATCAGCACCAGGTCGAGCTCTTCCAGGACCGGGTCGAGCACCTCCAGCGGCGTCGCCGGGTTGAGCGAGACCCCGGCCTTCTTGCCGTGCGACTTGATGAGCTGCAGCGTGCGGTGCAGGTGCGGCCCGGCCTCGGGATGCACCGTGATGATGTCGGCCCCGGCGGCGGCGAACTCGGCGATGTAGGGGTCGACCGGCGCGATCATCAGGTGCACGTCGAAGGGCAGGCTGCTGTGCGGGCGCAGCGCCTTCACCACCTGCGGGCCGATGGTGATGTTGGGCACGAAGTGCCCGTCCATCACGTCGACGTGGATGTAGTCGGCGCCGGCCTGGCTGACGGCGGCGACCTCCTCGCCCAGGCGGGCGAAGTCGGCGGAGAGGATCGAGGGCGAGATGCGGAGCGGCTGCGGCATGGAAGTCCTAGTATCAGCAAGGTTTCGCGGCGTCAAAGCCGGCGCAGGCGGCAGGCGTAGAAGCCGTCCATGCCGCCCCGCTCGGCCCAGTGGCCCGGCAGGGTCCGGATCGCCCCCTCGGGCGTGACCGCTTCCGGCGGCAGGCCCAGGCTCTCCGCCTCCGCCGGCTCCACGGCGAAGGGGGCGCCGCGCGCCAGCAGCGCCTCGATCCGGCCCGGCCCCTCCTCGGGCAGCAGCGAGCAGACGGCGTAGACCAGGCGGCCGCCGGGCGCGAGCAGCGCCGCCGCGGCCTCGAGCAGCCGGTCCTGCAGCGCCGTCAGCGCCGGCAGCTCCTCCGGCCGGCGGTGCAGGGCGACGTCGGGGTGGCGGCGCAGCGTGCCGGTGGCGCTGCAGGGCGCGTCCAGCAGCACGGCTTCGAAGGGCTCGGGCGGGCGCCAGGCCGTGGCGTCTGCCTGGACGCAGGCGGCGGCGAGGCCGGTGCGTGCCAGGTTCTCCTGCACCAGCCGCAGCCGCTTGGCGTGCAGCTCGACGGCCGTGACCGCGGCGCCCGCGGCGGCCAGCTGCAGGGTCTTGCCGCCCGGTGCGGCACAGAGGTCGACGATGCGCTCGCCGGCACGCGGCGCCAGCAGGCCGACCGGCAGGGCGGCGGCGGCGTCCTGGACCCACCAGGCGCCCTCGGCGTAGCCGGGCAGGCGCGTCACCTCGCCGGCGCCGGGGGGCAGCCGCAGCGTGCCGCCGGGCAGGATCGCCGCGCCCAGGCGTTCGGCCCAGGCTTCGGCCTGTCCGGGGTCGCGCAGCGTCAGGTCGAGCGGCGGATCGCTCTGCTGCACCGACGCGAGCGTGCGCACCGCCGCCTCGCCGTAGGCCGCGACCAGCCGCTCCCAGAGCCAGGGCGGCAGGCTCAGGCGGTCGGCGTCGAGCGCGGCGAGCAGTGTCTCGCCCTCGCGGGCCAGGCGGCGCAGCACGGCGTTGACCAGCCCGGCCAGCCCCTCCAGCCCGACCGCCTTGGCCAGGGTCACGCCGGTCGCCACGGCGGCGTGCGGCGGCGTGCCCAGGAACAGCAGCTGCGCCGCGCCCAGGCGCAGCACGTCCTGGCCGCGCGCGCGCTTGCCCGTGAGCGGCCGCTCCAGCAGCGCCGCCAGCACCGCGTCGATCTCGCCCAGGCGGCGCACCACGGTGCTTGCCAGCAGCCGGGCGAAGCCGCGGTCGCGCGGGCTCAGGCCGGCCAGCCGCGGATGCCCGGCGAAGGCCTCGTCGAGCGCGCGGCCGCGCTCCAGCACGTTCTGCAGCACGTCGAGGGCGAGGCGGCGCGGGTCGGTGGCGGGCATGGCCGGCCTTTAGCACGCGGCACGGCGGGGGTCACGCGCCGGGGGGCCTGTGCTCGTCCTGGCTTCACCGCACTTCCGCGTCATCCTGAGCGCAGCGAAGGATCTCGATCCAAGGGAGCTCCTCGGTTACCGCCTTTTTGTCTCACGCGGAGCCGCGGAGGCGCGGAGGCCATGCCTCACTGCACCTCCGCGCCTCCGCGGCTCCGCGTGAGACCGGACGAAGCGGTCCGCAGGCCGTGGCGGCGCTGTTTGCGCAGCACGGATCGAGATCCTTCGCTGGCGCTCAGGATGACGCGCGGAGAGGATATCAGGTGGAGCGCTCCCCCTCGCCGCCGGTCCAGAACTCGGGCCAGAGCTGCTGCACGACCGGGCCGTCGGCGGCGAAAGCGTGGCAGGAGTCGAGCAGGCGCGGGCGCTTGCCGGGCGGGCGGGGGGCGGGCGGGCGCTCGCGGTCGCGCACGGCGAGGATGGTCTGGAAGGCGACCGTGCCGATCGCCATCAGCATCTCGGTGATGTGGGTGCAGCCGCCGGTGCCGCCCAGTTCGTCCCGGAGCAGGTTGCGCCAGCCCGGCGCGATGCGCAGGCCCACCAGCTTCGCGTAGTTCGGCGTGGCGCCCGGGCAGGTCCCGAAGGGCGAGGCGTCGGTGACGGCCTCGATCGCGCGGATGGTGAAGTCGTCGTCCAGCGTCAGCCGCACCTGCATGTCGTGCACCGGCGTGCCGGGCTCGATGCGGCCGCGGTGGGCGTTGTCGAAGCCGTAGTTCTTGGTGTCGACGATGCGGCCCTCGATGTCCCAGAGGCCGTCGGCACGGCGGTAGCCGCGGAAATCGTAGCGGCGCTCGTGCAGCGGCTCGCGCGCGGCCGGCGGGGACAGGGGCATGGGCGGGCTCCTCGGCGGGGGCTGGGGCTGGCTGGCCCCGCGCACCTTAGACCCGGCCGGCCGGTGGTCAAGCCGCGGCCGGTCGAGCCGCCGGAACCCGCGCCTCAGCCGTGGCCGTAGCCGGTGTCGAAGAGCAGCATGTCGCGCTGGCGTAGGTCGTCCTCCACCTCCTCCAGCACCACGGCGAAGAGATCGCGGATGGAGACCATGCCGACGATCGTCTCGCCGTCGACCACCGGCAGGTGGCGGTAGCCCTTCGCCCGCATGCGCTGCAGCGCCTCCGCCGCGGTGTCGTCGGGACGCAGCGTGTCGGGATCGGGGGTCATGACCTGGGCCAGGCTGGTGGTGGCCGGGTCGCGGTCGGCCGCCACGACTCGGCGCAGCAGGTCGCGCTCGGTGAAGATGCCGGTGAGCCGGCCCGCTTCGCCGATCATCACCGCGCTGATACCGCGCTCGGCCATGATCGCGGTGGCGGCCCGCACCGAGGTGTCGGACGTCAGCGTGGTCAGTTCCTGACCGGAGACGATGTCGGGGACGATCCGGTGCTGCATGGCTGTCCTCCCGCCTGACGCGAAGTGGGCCGTCCTGGCCCGGGCGCCGCATTGACCATAAGCATGTCGGGGCGCGGTGGCCACGGTCAAGGGCCGAGGTGGGGCCGCGGTCAGGAGGCCGCGTCGGCCGCCGCGGTCTTGTCCGTGTCCAGCGGCGTCACCTTCAGCAGGGTGATCTGGTTGCGCTGGCGGCCGAGGATCTCGAAGCGGAAGCCGTGGAAGGAGAAGGCCTGGCCGACGTCGGGGATGCGCCGCGCCTCGTGCAGCACCAGGCCGGCCACCGTGGAGGCCTCCTCGTCCGGCAGGCGCCAGTCGCAGCGGCGGTTGAGGTCGCGCAGCGTCACGGTGCCGGCGACGATGGCGGCGCCGTCCTGGAGCAGCTCGACGCCCTCCACCCGCACGTCGGTCTCGTCGGAGATGTCGCCGACGATCTCCTCCAGGATGTCCTCCAGGGTGACGATCCCCAGCATCTCGCCGTACTCGTCGACCACCACGGCGATGTGCTCCTTGCGGCTGCGGAAGACCTGGAGCTGCGAGAGCAGGTCGGTGGAGTCGGGGATGAACCAGGGCTTGGCGGCGATCGCCATGAGATCGAGCCGCTCCAGCCGGCCCTCGGCCGCCTGGACCGCCCGGAACAGCGCCTTGACGTGGAGCACGCCGACGATGTTCTCGGGCGTGTCGCGCCACAGCGGCAGACGGGTGTAGGGGCTGTCCATCACCTGCCGCACCAGCTTGTCGGGCGCCTCCTCGACGTTGAGGGCGAGCACGTTGCGCCGGTGCACCATGATGTCGGCCACCTCGACGTCGGCCAGGTCCAGGATCGAGCGCATCATCTCGCGCTCGTGGCGCACCTCCTCGTCGTCCTCACCCTGGTGCAGCTCGATGGCGCCGCGCAGCTCCTCCTCCCAGCGCTCGGCGGCCAGGTGCGAGGCCGGCCCGGCCCCGGCGGCGCGCAGCGTGCGCGAGACGACGAACTGCACCAGCCGGACCACGGGGCCGAGCAGCAGCACGACGACCCGCATCGCCGGCGCCACCGTCACGGCCAGGCGGTCGGCGTGATAGAGCGCGAAGGTCTTGGGCAGCACCTCGGCGAAGACCAGCACCAGCGCGGTCATGGCCAGCGTCGCGTAGACCACGCCGGCCTCGCCGACCAGCGAGATCAGCGCCGAGGTGGCCAGCGCCGAGGCCAGGATGTTGACCAGGTTGTTGCCCAGCAGGATGGCGCCGATCATCCGCTCCTTGCGCTCCCAGAGCTTGTTGACGACGCCGGCGCGGGCGTCGCCCTGGCGCTCCAGGGTGTGCATGCGCGCCCGCGAGGCCGCGGTCAGTGCGGTCTCCGAGCCGGAGAAGAAAGCGGAGAGCACCAGCAGGCCGAGAATGGCCGCGCCGCTGAGCAGTATAGCCGTGTCCATCTTGTGCTCGCGGTATGGGTGGGAGAGGGCCGGACCTCAGGGCAGAACGACGGGGGAGGGCGCGGGCAGCGTCTCGGCAATGCACTCGGCCAGCAGCCGCTCCACTTCCGCCTCGGCGACGGCCTCGGTGACGAAGGCCTCGCCGATGCCGCGCGCCAGCACGAAGGTCAGGCGTCCGTCGTGCGCCTTCTTGTCCCGGCGCATGTGGGCGAGCAGCCGCTGCGGGTCCCAGGCGCGCGCGGCCAGGCGCTCGAAACCGGTCGGCAGGTCGACCGCGGCCAGGTGACGGCGCACCCGGTCCGCCTCCTCGGGCGCGCAGAGGCCGAGCTGGGCCGAGAGGTCGAAGGCGAGCGCCATGCCGATCGCCACCCCCTCGCCGTGCAGCAGCTCGTCGCCGTAGCCGCACTCGGCCTCCAGGGCGTGGCCGAAGGTGTGGCCCAGGTTCAGCAGCTGCCGCCGGCCGGCCTCGCGCTCGTCGGCGGCCACCACCTCGGCCTTCATGGCGCAGGCGTGCAGCACGGCCTTGCGGCGCGCATCGGCGTCGCCCTCGATCAGCAGCCGGCCGTGCCCCTCCAGCCAGGCGAAGAAGGCGGCGTCGCCCAGCAGGCCGTACTTCACCACCTCGGCGTAGCCGGCCAGCAGCTCGCGCCGCGGCAGGGTGGAGAGCGCCGCGGTGTCGGCCAGCACCAGGCGCGGCTGGTGGAAGGCGCCGATCAGGTTCTTGCCGCTGGCGGCGTTGATGCCGGTCTTGCCGCCGACCGAGCTGTCCACCTGGGCCAGCAGCGTCGTCGGCACCTGCACGAAGTCGATGCCGCGCAGCAGCACCGCCGCGGCGAAGCCGCAGAGGTCGCCGACCACGCCGCCGCCCAGGGCCAGCAGCGTCGTGCGGCGGTCGACGCCGGCTTCGAGCAGCCGTTCGCAGAGGCCGGAGAAGTGGTGGAAGCTCTTGCTCGCCTCGCCCGGCGGCAGCACGAAGGCCTCGTGCGCCAGGCCGGCGGCGTCGAGACCGTGCTGCAGGGCGGCGAGATGCAGCTCCGCCACCCGGGCGTCGGTCACCACCAGCACGCGGTTGCTCCGCAGCAGCGGCCGCAGGTGCGCGCCGGCGCGGCCGATCAGCCCCTCGCCCACCAGGATCTCGTAGCTGCGCTCGCCCAGTCCGACGGTGAGCGCTTCGTGTCCGGTCAAGAACCCCTCCCTTTGCGCTTGGGCGCCGGCAGCCAGCCGTCGCGGCGCAGCGCCTCCAGGACCCGCTCCAGCGTCGCCTCCGGCGGCCCGTCGAGGCTGTCCACCGTCACCTCGGCCTCGGCGTAGACCGGATGGCGCTCCTCCATCAGCCGGGTCAGCACGCGGCGGGGATCGTCGCGCTGCAGCAGCGGCCGATTGTCGCGCCGGGCCGTGCGGCGGAGCAGCAGTTCCAGTTCCGCGCGCAGCCAGACGGCGACGCCGGCCTCGCGGATCGCCGCGCGGGTCCGCGGGTCCATGTAGGCGCCGCCGCCGGTGGCGATCACCATCGGCGTCTCGCTCTCCAGCAGGCGGGCGATGACGCGGCGCTCGCCGTCGCGGAAAGCGGGCTCGCCGTGGCGCTCGAAGATCTCCGGGATGCTGCAGCCGGCCGCCGACTCGATCTCGTTGTCGGCGTCGACGAAATCGCGGCCGAGCCGCTGCGCCAGGCGTCGCCCGATGCAGGACTTGCCGGCGCCCATCAGGCCGACCAGGACCAGATGCCGGCGAGCGGTCGCCGCCTCGGGCGCCGCCTGGGCCGGCGAGGCCGTGCTCATGCGTCGCGCCGGCCGTCCGACCGGCGTTGCACGGGGGGGAGGCCGCGCCTATGTTGCGAGCGGTGGTGCCGCGTTTTCGCCATGGTCCGAGCTTACCACCATCGTCGGGGGAAGGGGCAAGTCCGGCGCCGAGTCGCGGCCGCGAGCGGTCCCGATGCGCCGGTCCCGAACCTCGCCGCGAGATTGCCTACGGGATGATGTCATGGGTCGCGTCAGCCTTTTTGTCGTGCTTCTGATTCTGGTCGCGCTGCTCGGCGGGGCCGCGGCGTTGCTGACCGTCGACGTGGCGCCGGCGACCCGAACCATCGAGAAGGTCGTCCCGGATGCACGCATCGGCAGCTAGCCTGCTGGCCGCCGGGCTGGCCGGGGCGTTGCTGGCCTCCGCCCCCGCGGCGGCGCAGGGCTTCGGCGGCAGCGGCCAGCCGCGCCAGCTCTTTCCGCAGCCCGAGTCGACGCCCGACCCGGCGCCGTCGGGCGAGGCCCTGCCGGCACCGCGGCTCTTCGAGCCTTCGGGCCCCCGCCTGGAGGTGCAGCCGCCCGCCGGGCTCGGGTTGGAGCCGCCCACCGGGCTCGGGGAGGACCGCCCCTTCGACCCGGCGCCCGAGGCGCGCCCGCTGCTGCCCGGGCGCAGCCTGCCGAGCGAGATCGAGGGCGAGGGCACGCTGATCCTGCGCGGCGGCATCGAGGTCGACCGCCTGGGCGGCGGCGGCCTGCTGGAGACCGCCGGACCGCTGGAGCCGGGTGAGGGCGGGCTGGGGCTCGATCTCTGGGCCGGCAGCGACCGCGAGAGCCTGATCCGGCTGCTCGCCGCGGCGCCGCGGCGGATCGAGTCGCCGGCCCTGCGCGACCTGGTGCTGCGCCTGCTGCTCTCCTCGGCGACGCCGCCGACGGGCGCCGCCGGCCAGTCGGCGCCCGGCGCGCTGCTGCGTGCCCGCGCCGACCTGCTTTACGACCTCGGCGCTTTCGAGGGCCTGCGCAGCCTGCTGCAGCGTCTGCCGCGCGGTGCCGACTCCGAGCCGGAGCTGGCGCGGCTGCGCGTCGAGACCGCCCTGCTGGAGCGCGACCGGGCCGAGGCCTGCCGCGAGACCCGCGGCGGCATCGAGATCTTTCCGCAGACGGCCTTCTGGCAGGAGGCCCTGATCTACTGCCAGATCAGCGAGGGCGAGGAAGCCGCCGCCGGCATCGGCCTGTCGCTGCTGCGCGAGGCCGGGGACGGCGATCCCGAGATCCAGCGGCTCGCCGAGGCGGCGCTGGGGCTGGGCGAGCCGCCGGAGCCGGCGCGCGCCGAGGCGCTGGTGCTGGCCTATCTGGCGCTGCTCGACCGGCCGCCGCCGACGGCCCTGGTGGAGTCGGCCCCGCCCGGCCTGCTGCCGGTGCTGGCGCGACAGAGCCGGCTGGAGCCGGCGCTGCGCCTGCAGCTCGCCGAGCGCGCCGCCGAGGTCGGCGCGTTGCCGCGCCGTGCGCTGGCCGAGGCCTACGAACAGGAGCGCTTCTCCTCGGCGGAACTGGCCGAGCCGCTGCGCGCCGGCCGCGAGATCGGCGGCGCCCGTGGCCGCGCGCTGCTCTACAAGGGCGCCTGGCGGACGCGGGTGCCGGAGGAGCGGGCGGCCCTGCTGCTGGCCCTGGTCGAGGAGGCCGCCGCCGAGGGCCTGGAACTGAGCGCCCTGGGCGTGGCCGCGCCGCTGCTGCTCGAACTGCAGCCCGGCAGCGCGCCGGCCGCCGCCGCCTCGCTGGCGGTGCGCGCCCTGCTGCCGGAGGGCCGGCTCGAGGCGAGTGCCGCCTGGCTGGCGGCGCTGCGCTCGGCCGCCGCCGTCGATGCGGAGGCCCGGCAGGCCTATGCCGAGATCTGGCCGCTGGCACGGCTCGCCGGCCTCGAGGGCGAGGGACAGCTCGATCTGGAGCGCTGGCGGGCGCAGCGCAGCGAAGAGCGCGACCCGCAGCAGCTCGATCGCCAGGCGGCGCTGTTGCGCAGCCTGCTCGAGGCTCTGGACGGCGCGCCGGTCGCCGGCCTGCCGCCGCTGCTCTCACGCGTCGGCGGCAGCGGGCCGCCCTCGCCGGCCGCGCTCTTCGGCCTGCGCAGCGCTGCCGCCGAAGGCCGGCGCGGCGAGACTGTGCTCTATGCCCTGCTGCTGCTCGGCGAGGGATCGGCTGCCGAGGCTCATCCGCAGTCGCTGGTCGAGGCGGTCGCCGCCCTGGCGGCGGTCGGGCTGGGTCCCGAGGCGCGGGCGATCGCCGTCGAAACACTCCTTCTCCAAGGTCTCTGAGGAACGATACCACCATGTCAGCCAAACGCGGCTCCACTCGCCGGATCCCGGCCGGCCCGGCCGACGGCCGCATCGACGCCTTCCTGGAAATGTTGGCGGCGGAGCGGGGTGCCGCCCGCAACACGCTCGATGCCTACCGCCGCGACCTACGCGACGCCTCGGCCTATCTCGACGGCCGCGGCGGCAGCCTCCAGGCCGCGGGCGCGCCCGAGCTGCAGTCCTACATGGAGCAGCTCTCCGCCAACGGCCTCTCGGCCCGCACGGCGGCGCGGCGCCTCTCGGCGCTGCGGCAGTTCTTCCGCTTCCTGCACGGCGAGGGCTGGCGCGACGACGATCCCACGGCGCAGCTCGAGAGCCCGCGGCAGGGGCGGCGCCTGCCGAAGGTGCTGAGCGAGGAGGAGGTGGACCGCCTGCTGGCCGCCGCCCGCTCCAAGCAGGGGCCGGAGGGGGTGCGTCTCGTCGCCCTGCTGGAGCTGCTCTACGCCACCGGCCTGCGCGTCTCGGAGCTGGTCGGCCTGCCCTACTCCGCGGTCGCGCGCGAGCCGGAGATGCTGCTGGTGCGGGGCAAGGGCGAGCGCGAGCGGCTGGTGCCGATCGGCGCGGCGGCCCGCGCCGCCCTGGCCGACTACAAGGCGGTGCGGCTGCTGTTCCTGAAGCGGCCGGCCGACGAGCGCTGGCTCTTCCCCTCGCGCAGCGCCGGCGGCCACCTGACGCGCCACCGCGTCGCCCAGCTGCTGAAGGAGCTGGCGGTCGAGGCCGGGCTGGATCCGAGCAAGATCTCGCCACACGTGCTGCGCCATGCCTTTGCCAGCCACCTGCTGGCGGGCGGCGCCGACCTGCGTGCCGTGCAGCAGATGCTCGGCCACGCCGACATCGCCACCACGCAGATCTATACCCACGTGCTGAACGAGCGGCTCAAGTCGCTGGTGCGCGAGAGTCATCCCCTGGCGCGTGCGCCGGCCAACGATCCCGCCCGCAAGCCCGCGAAGCGGACGGCCGAGCGCGGTTGAAAGTGGTAATACCAGTCGCTAGCCTTCTCCCTGCGGCGGGGGAAGGGCCACGCCGTCAACTCGGGAAGGACCGGCCATGAGCTTCACCATCGTCGAGCAGGCGCCCGCGCGCATGAACCGCAGCGAACTGGCGGTGCCGGGCAGCAACTACCGTTTCATCGAGAAGGCGGCCGACTCCGCGGCCGACGTGGTCTTCCTGGACCTCGAGGACGCGGTGGCGCCCGACGACAAGGCGCAGGCCCGCAAGAACATCGTCAAGGCGCTGAACGAGGTGGACTTCGGCAAGAAGACCCTCTCGGTCCGCATCAACGGGCTCGACACCCACTACATGTACCGCGACGTGGTCGACATCGTGGAGCAGGGCGGCGAGCGGCTCGATCTCATCATGATTCCCAAGGCCGGCACCGCCGCCGACATCTACGCCGTCGACATGCTGGTGACGCAGATCGAGGACGCGGTCGGCCGCAAGAAGCGCCTGGGCTTCGAGATGATCATCGAGACGGCGCTGGGCATGGCCAACGTCGAGGCCATCGCCACGGCCTCCAAGCGCAACGAGGCGCTGCACTTCGGTGTCGCCGACTACGCCGCCTCGACGCGTGCGCGCACCACCAACATCGGCGGGCCGAATCCGCTCTACGGCGTGCTGACCGATCCGGACGAGGCCGGCGGGCGCGACTATCACTGGGGCGACATGTGGCACTACGCCATCGCCCGCATGGTGGTGGCGGCCCGTGCCGCCGGGCTGCGGCCGGTCGACGGTCCCTTCGGCGACATCCAGGACCAGGAGGGCTACAAGGCCCAGGCGCGTCGCGCCGCGGTGCTGGGCTGCGAGGGCAAGTGGGCGATCCATCCCACGCAGATCGACCTCGCCAACGAACTCTTCGCCCCCAGAGCCGAGGAGGTCGATAAGGCCAACCGCATCATCGCCGCCATGGCCCAGGCCCAGAAGGAAGGCAAGGGCGCCGTCACCCTGGACGGCCGCCTGATCGACATCGCCTCGATCAAGCAGGCCGAGGTGCTGGTGCAGAAGGCCAGGCAGATCGCCGACGCCGGCTGAGGCCGGGCCGGCCGCCCGAGGGGGTGGCACGGCCGCGGCTGTGCTACCCTGACGCCTCACCGTCGCCGGTCGAGGAGCCATGCCCGCCCAGCTGCCCGCGATTTCCCTGCTCGCCCCGCGCTTCCTGCTGTTCTACGGCCTCTGGCTGCTGCTGTCGGGAGCGCGGGTGGACTTTCTGCTGCCGGGCCTCGTCGCCACCGCCCTGGCGACGGCGGCGAGCGCGCTGATCTGGCGCGGCGGCGGGCGGCGCCTGCGGTTCGGCGCCCTGCTGGCCTACCTGCCGCACTTCCTCTGGCGCTCCTTCGCCGGCGGCCTAGACGTGGCCGCCCGGGTCTTCCATCCGCGGCTGCCGATAGCGCCGGCCTTCCTGAGCCATCGCTGCCGCGCCGAGGAGGAGACGGCGCGGGTTCTCTTCTGCGACGCGATCAGCCTGATGCCCGGCACGCTGGGCGCGCGGCTGGAGGGGCGCGAGGCGCTGGTGCATCTGCTCGCCGACGAGGCGGCGGTCCGCCGACAGCTCGAGGTCGAGGAGCGGCGGGTCGCCGACCTCTTCGGCGAGAGAGCCGGGGAGGAGAGCAGCGGGGGGCCGCCGTGACCGACTTCTACCAACTCGTCGCCGCCTTCCTGCTGCTGACCGTGCTGCTCGGCCTCTGGCGGGTGGTGCGCGGGCCGCGGCCGGCCGACCGCATGGTCGCTGCGCAGCTCTTCGGCACCACCGGCATCGCTGTGGTGCTGCTGCTCGGCGCGGCGGCGGAGGAGCCGGCGGCGGCCGACATCGCCGTGGTCTTCGCGCTGCTGGCGTCGCTGGCCGTCGTGGTCTTCGTCCGCTGCGCGCGCCGCCTCTCCGAGGGGGAGCGGGAGCCGCCGGAGGAGTCCGGCCGGTGACGGAACTGGTGACGGAGCTGCTCTCGGGCCTGCTGATCCTGGTCGGCGCCGCCTTCTTCCTGGCCGGCACCCTGGGGCTGCTGCGCCTGCCCGACCTCTTCACCCGGCTGCACGCCCTGACCAAGGCGGACAACCTGGGCCTCGGCTTCGTGGTCGCCGGCCTGATGCTGCAGGCGCCGGGCCTGCTGGCGGCGGCGAAGCTGCTGCTGGTCTGGCTGCTGGCGATGCTGGCCGCCGCCACCGCCGCCCAGCTGGTCGCCCTGCACGGGCACGACCGTGGCCGCGACGAGGACCGCGGGCGGGAGGACTGGGAATGACGACGGAAACCGCCTGGTCGGCGCTGCTGCTCGACGGGCTGCTGGTGGTGCTGCTGCTGCTGGTCGCGGCCCTGGCCCTGGGGCATCGCCGCATCTTCGCCTGCGCGGTCCTCTTCATCGTCTTCGGCCTGCTGCTCGCCGTGGTCTGGCTGCGGCTGGGCGCCCCCGACGTGGCGCTGGCCGAGGCGGCGATCGGTGCCGGCATCACCGGGGCGCTGGTCATCGCCACGCTCTCCCGCCTCGCCGCCCCCCGCCGTACCGATCCCCGCGGTACCGCCAGGCGGCCTGCGCCGGACCGTGACGACGAGGAGCGGCGCTGATGTTCCGCCCCGTCGATCCGCCCGAGCCCCGCTTCGGCCCCGTGGAGGCCCTGACCGGCGGCGCCTGCCTCGCCCTCTTCGGGCTGCTGGCCTGGGCCGCGCTGGCCCTGCCGGCGGCGCCGGTCGGGCTCGGCGAGGCCGTGGCGGAGCGACTGCCGGAGAGCGGCCTGGGCAACGCCGTCAACGCGGTGCTGCTGAACTTCCGCGCCTTCGACACGCTGCTGGAGAAGGCGGTGCTGCTGCTGGCGCTGGTCGGCCTCTGGGCCCTGGCCCCCGGCGTTGCCTGGCGGGTCCCGCCGGGCAACTTCCTGACCGAGGCGCCGCCGGAACCGCAGCTGGTGCTGCTGCTCAAGGTGCTGGTGCCGCTGTCGCTGCTCGCCGCGCTCTACCTGCTCTGGCTCGGCGCCGACGCGCCGGGCGGGGCCTTCCAGGCCGGGACGGTGATCGCGGCGGTGGCCATCCTGCTGGTGCTCGGCCGGATCCTGCCCTCCACCTCGCACGGCGGCGCCTGGCCGCGGGCCGGGGCGATGGCGGGCTTCCTGCTCTTCGCCGGCATCGGCCTGGCCTGCCTGCCGCTCGGCCGGGCCTTCCTGGATTTCCCGCCGGCGATCGCCAAGCCGCTGATCCTGGCGATCGAGGCCGGCATCACCCTCTCGGTCGCGGTGACGCTCTTCCTGCTGGCCGGCGGCCTGCCGTCGCGCCGGGGAGGACGGCCGTGACGCAGCCGCTGCTCTACAGCCTCTGCGGCCTGGCGCTGGTGGCGCTGGCGCTGCACGCCTTTCTGACGCGGCGCCACCTGGTCCGCCGCATCATCGCCCTGAACGTGATGGGCGGCGGCGTCTTCTTGGTCTTCGGGGGCATGGCCAGCCGCGGCGGCGCGGTCGATCCCGTGCCCCAGGCGCTGGTGATCACCGGCATCGTCGTGGCCGTCGCCACCACGGCCCTCGCGCTGGCCCTGGCCCTGCGCCTGTTCCGCGAGACCGGCCGCATCGACCTCGACGAGCCGAACGACTCGGGCGCGCCGGACGAGCCGAACCCCGGGGCCGAGGCGCGATGACGCTGCCCTTCTCCGGCTCCGAGGCCGTCTTGCCGCCGGCGCTGCTGCTCCCGCTGCTGATCGTGCTGCCGGCGCTGCTGGCGGCCCTCTTGCTGCTGCCGGGGCGCTGGAGCCTGCGGCTGGTGCCGGCGGCGGCGGTACTGCTGGTCGGCCTGGTGCTGGCGGCGCTGTTCGCCGCCGTGGCCGAGAGCGGCCGGGTCACGGCCGCGCTGGGCGGCTGGGAAGCGCCGCTCGGCATCACCCTGCGCGCCGACGGCCCGGCGCTGGCCTTCCTGCTGCTGACCGCCCTGGTGATGGCGGCGATCCTGCTCTACGCCGCCGGCGAGGGCCGCGAGCGCCGGGAGGCGCGGATTCTCGGCACGCTGCTGCTCTTCCTCTGGGCCGGGCTCAACGCCGTCTTCCTCTCGCACGACCTCTTCAACCTCTATGTAGCGCTGGAGATCGCGGGCCTGTCCGGCGTCGCCCTGGTGGCGCTGGCCGGCGGCGCCACGGCGCTGCGGGCGCAGATGCGCTACCTGCTCTTCGCTACCCTCGGTTCGCTGCTCTATCTGCTGGGCGTGGCGCTGCTCTACGCGGAACTGGGCGTGCTCGACCTGGGCCTGGTGGCCGAGCGGGTGGAGCGCAGCCCGCCGGCGCTGGTCGCGCTGGCACTGATGACGCTGGGCCTGCTGCTCAAGGCGGCGATCTGGCCGCTGCACTTCTGGCTGCCGCCGGCCCACGCCAGCGCGCCGCCGCCGGTCAGCGCGGCGCTCTCGGCGCTGGTGGTGAAGGCGGCGCTCTACCTGCTGGTCCGGCTCTGGTTCGACGTGCTCCCCGGCCTGCCGACGGAGGCGGCCTGGCAGCTGCTCGGGGTGCTCGGCGCGGTGGCGGTGATCTGGGGCTCCTTGCTGGCGCTGCGGCAGGAGCGGCTGAAGCTGATGATCGCCTATTCCACCGTGGCGCAGCTCGGCTACATGCTTTTCCTCTTCCCCCTGGCCCGGCCCGGCAGCCCGGTGGCGGCCGAAGCCTGGCAGGGCGGCCTGCTGCAGATGCTCTCGCACGGCCTCGCCAAGGCCTCGATGTTCCTCGCCGCCGGCGCGATCGTGGCCGCGCTGGGCAGCGACCGGCGGGCGGCCCTGGCCGGCGGCAGCCGGCGGGTGCCGCTGCCGCTCTTCGCCCTGGCCCTGGTCGGGCTCTCGATCCTGGGCCTGCCGCCGAGCGGCGGCTTCCTCGCCAAGTGGCTGCTGCTGCGCGCCGCCCTGGAGGTCGGGCAGTGGTGGCTGGCCCTGGTGATGCTCCTCGGCGGGCTGCTGGCGGCCGCCTACCTGCTGCGCTTCCTCCTGCCCGCCTTCCGTCCGGTACCGGTGGGGGAGGCGGCCGCGCGGATCCCGAGCGGCGCGGCCGGAGCCGCCGCGCTCGGCCTGGCGCTGCTTTCCGTGGCGCTGGGGCTGGGCGCCGCGCCGATCCTGGCGCTGCTGGCGGAGGCCGCGCCGTGATCGCCGGCTGGCTCTATCCCCTGGCTCTGCTGGGCTGCGCCCTGGGACCGGCGGTGATCATCCTGCTGCTCGGCCGCGAGCAGGTGGCGCTGCGCAACCTGGTCAACCTGGCCGGCGCGGCGATCAAGCTGCTGCTGGTGGGGGCTACGCTCTGGGGCGTCTACCAGGGGCAGACCTACGGCCTGCGCCTGCCGCTGGGCGCCGGGCTGGAGCTGCAGCTGCAGATCGACGCGCTGTCGCTGCTCTTCGTCACCCTCTCGGCCCTGCTGTGGTTCGTCACCACGGTCTATGCCATCGCCTACCTGAAGGACGACGGCGAGCAGCGCCGCTTCTTCGCCTTCTTCAGCCTCTGCGTGGCCGCCACGGTGGGCATCGCGCTGGCCGGCAACCTGCTGACCTTCTTCCTCTTCTACGAGCTGCTGACGCTCTCCACCCTGCCGCTGGTGGTGCACAAGGGCGACGAGAAGGCCATGGCGGCCGGGCGGACCTACCTGCGCTACACCCTGGGCGGCAGCGCCCTGCTGCTGCTCGGCATCCTCTGGCTCGAGGCCCTGGCCGGCTCGGGCAGCTTCCTGGAGCCGCCGCTGGGCATGGTGGCGCTGGCACAGGAGCGGCCCATGCTGCTGGTCGCCGTCTTCGCCCTGCTGGTGAGCGGCCTGGCGGTGAAGGCGGCCATGGTGCCGCTGCACGGCTGGCTGCCCGCGGCCATGGTGGCGCCGGCGCCGGTCAGCGCGCTGCTGCACGCCGTCGCCGTGGTCAAGGCCGGCGCCTTCGGCATCGTGCGCATCGTCTTCGACCTCTACGGCGTCGCGCTCACCGCCGAGCTGGGGCTGGGCCTGCCGCTGGCCGCCGCCGCCTCCGTGACCATCCTGCTCGGCTCCCTGATCGCCCTGCAGCAGCAGGAGATCAAACGGCGGCTGGCCTACTCCACGATCAGCCAGGTCTCCTACATCATGCTCGGCGCGGCGCTGCTCTCGCCGCTGGCGCTGGTGGGCTGTCTGGTGCATCTGGTGCATCAGGGCATCATGAAGATCACCCTCTTCTTCTGCGCCGGCGTGCTGGAGAAGAGCCTGGGCGTCACGCGCGTCGAGCAGCTCGACGGCGTCGGCCCGCGCCTGCCGCTGACCATGCTGGCCTTCAGCGTCGGCGCCCTCGGCATGATCGGCGTGCCGCCGATCGCCGGCTTCGTCTCCAAGTGGTACCTGGGGTTGGGCGCACTGCAGGCCGGTCAGGACTGGGTGATCCTGGTGCTGGCCGGGAGCAGCCTGTTGAATGCCGCCTATTTCCTGCCGCTGCTCTACCGCGCCTGGTTCCGCCCGCCGCGCCAGTCCTGGCCCGAGCCGGCGGCCGGCACGCGCTGGGAGGCCCCGGTCTGGCTGGTGCTGCCGGCGATCTTCACCGCCCTGGCGGCGATCGGCGCCGGGCTCTTCGCCGCCTTTCCGGCCAGCCCGCTGGAGTGGGCGCGGCTGATCGTCGAGCGGGAGTACGGCACGCCATGAGCCTCACGCCCGCCCTGCTGCTGCTGGCGCTGACGCCCTTCCTGCCGCTGGCGCTGGCGCTCGCCATGGTGCCGCGGCCCAGCCGCGCGGCGGTCGGCCTGCTGCTGCCGCTGGCGCCGCTGCCGGCGCTGGGGGCGGCCCTGCTGGTGCAGCCCGGGCAAGAGGTGCTCCTGCCCGGCGTGCTGCTGGGGCTCGACCTCGGGCTCGACGCCCGGCGCCGGCTGCTGCTGCTGGTCACGGCGCTGCTCTGGCTGGCGGGGGCGGTCTACAGCCGCGGCTACCTGCGGGGCCGGGCCGGACGGGCGCGCTACGAGGCCTTCTTCCTGGTCACCATGGGGGGCAATCTCGGGCTGATCGTGGCGTTGGACGTGCCGGGCTTCTACCTCTTCTTCAGCCTGATGACGCTGGCATCCTACATCCTGGTGGTCTTCGAGGGCAGCGAGCGCGCCTACCGCGCCGGGCGCGCCTACATCCTGCTGTCGATCCTGGGCGAGACGGCGCTGCTGCTGGGCTTCCTGCGCGCGACGGCGGCCGCGGAGAGCCTGGTGATCGCCGCGATTCCGGCCGCGCTGGCCGAGGGCGAGGCTGCGACGCTGCTGCTGCTCTTCGCGGGCTTCGCCATCAAGGCCGGCCAGCTGCCGTTGCACGTCTGGCTGCCGCTGGCGCATTCGGCGGCGCCGACCGCGGCCTCGGCGGTGCTCTCCGGCGCGATGATCAAGGCCGGGCTGCTGGGGATGGTGCTCTTCCTGCCGCTGGGTGAGGCGGCGCTGCCCGGTCCCGGCCTGGCGCTCGCCGGGCTGGGACTCGCCACCGCCTTCTACGGCGTCTTCTGCGGCCTGTCGCAGGACGACCCCAAGACCGTGCTGGCCTATTCCAGCCTCAGCCAGATGGGCCTGCTGGTTGCGGCGCTGGGCGTAGTGCTGGCGGCGCCGGAGGCCGGGCCGCTGCTGCTGCCGGCGGTGCTCCTCTACGCCGCCCACCACGGACTGTCCAAGGCGGCGCTCTTCTTCGCCGTCGGCGTGGTGCGCCAGACCGACCGCGGGCGACTGGCGGCGCTGGCCGTGGCGGTGGTGGCGGCCGCGGCCATCGCCGGCGCGCCGCTGACCGCCGGCGCCCTGGCCAAGCTGCTGCTGAAGCAGGCGGCGGAGACGGGAGCGGAAGCGGGGGAAGGGGCGCGGGCCGGGGCGCTGTTGCTGGCGCTGCTCTCGGCTTCGGCGGTGGCGACCGGCCTCTTGATGCTGCGCTTCCTGGCGCGCCTGGGCGTCGCCGCGGCGGCGGCGGCGGAGCGGCCCGGCGCCGGCGCCCTGCTCTGGCTGCCCTTCCTGGCGATCGCCCTGCTGGGCCAGGTCCTGCCCTGGATGATCGTGGCCTCCGACCGTGGCGGCGCCGCCGCCGGCTGGGGCAGCGCGCTGACGGCCTACGGGCTTTGGGAGAGCGGCTGGCCGCCGCTCCTGGCCATCGCACTGCTGCTGCTGTGGCGCCGGCTGCGCCGCGCCGGCCTGCCGGCGCCGCCGCCGGTGCCGGAGGGCGACTGGCTGGCGCTGCTGCCCGACCGCCGGGCCAGCCTGGCCGCCTGGCTCGGGCTCTACCGCCGCGGCGCCTTCGCGCTGCGCCGCCGCCCGAAGCTGCTGGCCGAGGCGACGGTTCGGGCTACGGCGCTGCCGGCCCGGCTGGAGGCGGGGCTGCTGGCGCGGGCGCCCGGTGCGCTAGCGCTGCTGCTGCTGGCCGCCGCCCTGGTCCTGGCTCTTTTCCCGCACGACGGTTGATTCGGGTGCGCGCTTCGACTAACGCTGAAACGGCGAGTCGACCGGAGGACCGCGTGTCGCAGATCGCCGAAAAGCCACTCTACGATCCCCTGCATCCGGATTTCGTTCGCGATCCCTACCCCTTCTACCGCCGGCTGCGCGAGAGCGACCCCCTGCACCGCTCGCCGGCCGGCTTCTGGATTCTGACGCGCCACGCCGAGATCTCGACGCTGCTGCGCGACCGCCGCCTGCGCCGCAACTTCGACGACCTGCTGACCGCCTTCTACGGCATGGCCTGGCACGGGGAGCCGGTCTGGGGCTATCCGCTGCAGACCGTGCTCTTCGCCAATCCGCCCCGCCACGGCCGGCTGCGCGCCGTGCTCAGCAAGGCCTTCTCGGCGGCCCGGGTGGAGGGCGCACGCGCGCTCTCGGCGGCGCAGGCGCAGCGCCTGCTCGACCGGGTCGAGGGCGACGGCGGCATGGACCTGCGCAGCGACTTCGCCTATCCGCTGGCCATCGGCGTGATCTGCGATCTGCTCGGCCTGCCGCAGGCCGACGCCCCCTGGATCGCCGGCGAGGTGGAGTGCCTGATGCTCTCCTTCGAGGCGCGGCCGCTGAGCCGCGGCGAGCTCGACGCCGCCAATGCCGCGCTGGCCCGGCTCGACGCCTATTTCGCCGAGCGTTTCGCCGAGCGTCGCGCGGCGCCGCGCGACGACATCCTGACGCTGCTCTGCCGGCCGGAAACGGGCACGGCGGCGCTGCCGCCCGAGGCGCTGATCGCCAACGTCGTCATGCTCTTCACCGCCGGCTACGAGACCACCGCCAACCAGATCTGCAACGGCCTGATCGCGCTGCACCGCCACCCGGAGCAGCTCGCCGCCCTGCGCGGCCGTCCCGACGGCGAACGCCGCATCGACGCCACGGCGGTGGAGGAGCTCTATCGCTACGATACCTCGGCCCAGGTGGCCGCGCGCGCCGCCGACGCCGAGATCGAGATCGCCGGCCATCGCATCGCCGAGGGCGAGATGGTCTGCCTGGTGTTGGGCGCCGCCAACCGCGACCCCGATGCCTTCCCCGAGCCGGATCGCCTCGACCTCGCCCGCGGCGCCCAGGGTGACGGGAGCGGTGGCGGGAGCGGCCGGGCGCTCACCTTCGGCGGCGGCCCCCATTTCTGCCTCGGCGCCCGGCTGTCGCGCATCGAGGCGGAGGAGGCCTTCACCGCCCTCTTCGAGCGCCTGCCGCAGCTGGAGCCGCTCGATCTCGAGGCCCTGCGGTGGCGCGCCGGCAGCGTCCTGCGCGGCGTCGAGGCCCTGCCGGTGCGGTGGTAGGCGGCGCCGTTCGGCGCGCCGGGCCCTGAAGCCCTATCGCGGCGCCTGTCCCGGCATCCGTACTTCCGGCGCCACCGGGGCGCCGCCCGGGGCTGCCGCGCCTCCGGCCGTCCCGCTCGGGATGGTGGAGGGCGGCTCGGCGAGGCCCTGGAGGCTGCGCAGGCGCTCGCTCAGTTCGCCGAAGTCGGGCTGGGGCACGGCGCCGCCCTGGTGCTGGAAAGCGGTGGGGCGCTCGTCGTCGGTGCGCTCCGAGGGCGCGCGCTCGGCCTCCATCGGCGCCAGTACGCGCCCGGAGAGGTCACGGACGCTGGACGGCGGCGTGTCGAGCATGCGCTGCGGGCGCGCCTCCTCGTGCTGCACCGCGCTGGTGGTCGGCACCTCGGGCAGGGCGGCGCTGGGCGCCGGCGGTGCGGTGACCGGCTCCAGGCGCTCCGGCGCTCCGGCGGCGCCGTCGTCCGTGAACTCGCCGGTGTTGAGGATCACCGGCAGGCCGTCCGGGCCACCCATGATCACCATCTTGGCGTTGCGCGAGGAGGCTATGGCCAGCGTCGCATCGATGCCGCGCAGGCGCAGGTACTCGTTGGTGATGGTGCCCGAGACGATCTCCTGGAAGTCGCGGATGCCCTGGGCTTCGATCTGCTTGCGCAGCCGCTCCTTCTCCTCGCGCGCCAGGCGGAAGTCGTACTCCAGCATCACCTGGTACTGCTGCGCCTTGCGCTCGATGGCCTCCACCACCGCGGCCGGCAGCACCACGGAGCGGATCAGCACGTCCTCCACGAAGACCAGCCGCCCGGCCAGGCCCTGGGCGATCAGCGAGGAGCCGAGCTGGGTGACCATGCGCTCCAGGATCTGCGCCTGGATGAAGGCGCGGGTCTCGGTATAGAGCTGCTCCGGCGTGTAGCGCGAGATCAGCTCGCGGGCGTGGGAGCCGATCTCCGGATAGACCAGTATCTCCGGATAGGAGGGGCCGATCAGGCGGTGCAGCGCGCCCACGGAATCGCGGTTGATGCGGTAGCGCACGGCGATCTCCACCTGCATGGAGAGGCCGTTGGAGGAGATGGTGTCGTAGGTGCGTGCGCTGGTCCGCAGGCGGGCGTCGTAGATGTAGACCTCGTCCCAGGGGAAGATGATCCGCACGCCTTCGTCGAAGTGGAAGTCGGTGACCGTGCCGCCGAAGAAGCGCAGCCAGAGCACGCCGACGTGGCCGGCCGGGATCTGCACGATCATGCGCGGCAGCAGCAGCACCGTGACGAAGACGAAGGCCAGCGCCACGACGAAGAGGGTGAAGGCGTTGCGCCGGCGCCAGGCGCTCATGCGCTGCAGCAGGCCTGGGCGCCGCTCCTTCTCCGGCCGCTCGTCCGCTGCGCCGGCGGGGATGCCGCCCTCCTGCGCAATGTCAGACATGCCCGCCCCCCCGTGGCTCGATCGTTGGTCTCGCCCGCCCGGCCTAGTCGCCGGGCATCACGGGGTCGAGGAATAGCTGCTTCCGTCGCGCTCACCAAGCTTCATCCGCAGCAGTGCCGCCCGGGTCTTGCGGTCGGGACGGAACAGCAGCAGCAGCAGCAGGCCGATCACCGGGCTGAGCAGTAGCGAGATCAGGAACTGGCCGAGGAAGCCGACGGCCGTGTTCCGGCCCATGAAGCCGACCAGGACGCAACCCAGAAGGTAGAGGAGAATGGCCAAGCCGGACATGCGGCGCTTCAACTCCGAACAAACTACCGCCGCCCGTCGGGGCTTCCCCCGGACGAGCGGCGGGCGGTCTCGGCGTCAGGCGGCGGCGCGGGTGGTCGCGCCCTTCACCTGGGCACGGCCTTCCTCGAACTTCTCCTTGAAGAAGTCCTCCACCTTCTTGGGATCGAAGGTCAGGAAGGTGCCGCCGGAGGCGAAGTGCTGATTGAAGACCTTGCCGACGGCATAGGTGAAGGCTGCCGCGAAGAAGGGCTTGGTCAGCGCCATGGCGACGGCGCCGAACAGCGGCACCGCGCGCAGCATCAGCATGGTCACGCCGAAGCCCACGGTCTGGGTCGAGGCGGTCGCCAGCAGCGAGCCCACCGAGGACTTCACCGCGTTCTCCTTGAAGGGGATGCCGTAGAGCCCCGAGAGCTGTTGCAGCATGCGAACCTGCACGGCGATCAGTGCCGCCGCGTCGAGCACCACCACGGGAATGAGGCCGGCACCGGCCGACCAGTACATGTAGCGGCGGATCAACGCCGCGCTGGCCTCCTCGATGTCGGTCGGCACGGCTGCCTCGGTTTCCGGCGCCTCGCTTTCCGGCGCCGCGGTCTCGGCCGCCTGGGCTTCCTGCTCCGCCTTGGTCTCGGACTTCACCGCCATGTCGGCCTCCTCGCTCGCCGTGGATTTCGGCTCTCGCGAACCGTGCGGCGGAAGCCCGCCGCTTCTGCCGGGCGAGGCACAAGGCCCCGCAACCGCAGTTTTTCAAGGTGATGGTAAGGCTCGCGTGCGATCCGGGTCAAATTCTATTGTCGTTACAGCCGGCCGCGGCGCTGCAGCCGGCCGTCGTTGACAGGCTCCGAGGCGCCGCGCAGGCTGCGTCGCCGAGAGCGGGAGGCGAGACAGGGGTGGTGCCGGCGAGCCTGAGCCTGAAGGTCGGGGCGGCGACTGCCGTCGTCGTCGTCGTGGCGCTCGCGCTGGCCACGCTGCTCAATGCCCTGCGCTTCCAGGAAACCTACGAGCGCCTGGCCAGCGAGCGCTTCCGCTTCGTCGCCGCCGAGCTGCGCACCCTGGCCTCCATCAGCCTCGACTTCGGCCTGCAGCTCGAGGACAACGCCGGCCTGCTGACGGCGCTGCAGCGCGAGGCCGCGGTCGACGAGAGCATTCTGGCCGTGACCATCCACGACTGCGAGGGTGCGCCGCTGCTGCAGGCCGGCGACGCCGCCGCCTCGCGCCGGCCCTGGCTGCAGCGGCTGGGCGAGGAGGAGTGGCGCACCTTCTCCGGCGAGGCGGTCGGCGTCGGCCTGATGATCCGTGACAGCATCGGTCTCTGCGCCGGCGGCGTCGCGGTGGAGCTGGCCGGCGCCGCCTATGCCGCCACCTTGGCTGCGGCCCGGCGCACCCTGCTGGGTGCCGCGCCGCTGGCGCTGGCGACCATTCCGCTGGTCGCCCTGGTGGCCGCCGCCGTCTTCCGCCGTCACCGCCGGGTGTTGGCGGCGCTGCAGCGCGACCTGGACCGGGTGGAGGCGGCCGACGCCGTGGGGTCCGAGCCGGCGACGCTCGATCCCGCCGCGCTGGTGCGGGCGCGCCGCCTGACCGGCGGCGACGCGGCGTTGGGTGAGCTGGTGGCGGCCTATGCCGAGGCGCGGCCCATGCTGCGCCGGGCCGCCGCGGCGCCTCCCGCCCCTCCGCGCGGGGGCGGGGAGCCATGATCCTACGCTGGCTGGCCGGCTCCACGGCGCGCATGCTGATCGCCGCGGTGCTGGTGATGGTGCTGGCGCTGGTGGCGGCCTCGCGCCTGGCGGTGGCGGTCAACGAGCGGCATCTGGCGCCGGAGCTGACCCTGAAGGCGCAGACCGTCACCGAGAGCGTGCGGCGGCAGATCGAGCGGGCGCTGGCGCACGGTGTGCCGCTCGACGGCCTGGCGGGGATGGAGGCCTACTTCGCGCACCTGGCGGAGCAGGATGCCGAGATCGCCTTCCTGGCGGTCTCAGCCGAGGGCCGGCTGCTGCTGCGCGAAGGCCTGGACGGGGGCGCCGTGGCCGCGCTGCCCTCGGCGCTGCTGCAGCCGCCGGAGGGCGCGGCGGCGGAGCAGAGCCTGGAGCAGGGGCAGCTGGTGACCCGCGCGGCGCTGCGCCGCGACGGGGCGACGGTGGGGACGCTGGTGGTCGGCCACGATCACGCGCGGCTGATGCGGCCCGTCACCTCCAACCTGACCGACATCGCGGTGGTGCTGGTCGTCGCCTCGCTGCTGGCCTTCGAACTGCTGCTGCTGGTGGTGGCGCTCAACGTCTCCCTGCCGCTGCGCCACGCCGCCGAGCAGCTGCGGGGGCTGGCGCGCCGGCGCTACCGGCTCGTCGCCGGGGCGTTGCCGCGCGACGAGCTGGGCCGGCTCGGACTCCGCCTCGACCGGCTGGTCGCCCGCCGCGCCGCCGCCGATCCCGAGGCCGGCGGCGCCCGACGGGTGGTGGAGACCCGGCTGATCGGGGTGCGCCTGCTCGCCTTCCTCTTCGTCTTCGCCGAGGAACTGGCGCGGCCCTTCCTGCCGCTCTACCTGAGGGAAGTCACCGCCGAAGGGATCGGCGCCGGCCTGGGCGACGATCTGCGCATCGGCGTCGTCATGTCGGCGCAGCTGGTGACCGTCGCCCTCTGCATGCCGCTGGCCTCGCTCTTCTACGACCGCTTCGGCCGGCGCCGCCTCTATCTGCTCGGTGCGCTGCTCTCGACCCTGGGGCTGCTCGGCACCGGCCTCTGCGAGGGCCTGCCGGCACTGCTGGCGGCGCGCGTGGTCTCGGCCATCGGCTACGCCATGATGTTCGTCGCCTGCCAGGGCTTCGTGCTGGAGGCGACCAACAACGCCAACCGCGCGCAGGGCAGCGCCATGATGGTCGGCGGCATCATGCTGGCGGACATCTGCGGCCCGGCGATCGGCGGCATCCTCGCCGCGCACATCGGCTTCGCCCAGACCTTCCTGCTCGGCGCCGCCGTCGCCGCCACCGCCGGCCTGCTGCTGCCGCTGCTGATGGGCGGCGCACGCGACCACGCCGAGGCGCCGGCGAAGATCACCCTGGCCGGCTTCTGCGAGACCTTCCGCAACCGCCGCTTCCGCGCGCTGCTGTTCTTCGCCGCCGTGCCGGCCAAGCTGGTGCTCAGCGGCTACCTCTATGTGCTGGTGCCGCTGGAACTGCTGAAGATCGGCATCTCGGTCGCCGACGTCGGGCGGGTGATGCTGCTCTATGGCCTGGCCGCGGTCTTCTTCGCCAGCCTCTTCGCGCGCCTCGCCGATCGCAGCGGCCGGCACCGGGAGGTGGTCGCTCTCGGCGGCGCCGTCGCCGGTCTCGGCATGGCGCCGATCCTGGTGGTCGAAGGCTTTCCGGTGGTGCTGCTGGGGGTGCTGGCGCTGGGTATCGGCCAGGCCATGTCGATCTCGCCGCAGCTGGCGCTGGCCACGCGCCTCGGCGCGGCGGAGATCGAGCGGCACGGCCAGGGCGTGGTGATGGCCAGCCTGCGCCTGGTGGAGCGCCTGGGCGGCGCCTGTGGGCCGCTGGTCGCGGTGACGCTGATGGGCCTGCTGGGCCTGGAGGCCGCGATGGGCGCCCTGGGCCTCTATCTCCTGGTCTCCGCCGCTCTGTTGCTGCTGTCGCTGCGCGGCCTGCCGCAGAAACCGCGGGCCGGGTCGTCGTGAGCCCGGCGGGGACGAGCGGGCCGGCACCGGGCGGCTTTCCGCCCAGCGGCCTGCTGCCGCGGCGCCACGGCCGGCCCTGCGACCCGCCGCTGGCCTTCGAGGGGCGGCGGTTGGGGCCGGAGGACCTGCCGGCCGTGATCGCGCTGCACGCACTGAGCCGGCAGGGTGTGGCCGCCGAGCTGGTGGCGCACGACTCCGACGACTTCTTCCGGCTGCGGCTGGCGGAGCGGGGGCGGCTGCTCGGGCTCTTCGCGGAGGGGGAACTGGTCGCCTACGGCGTGCTCGGCCTGCCGCGCGCCGGCGACGCCAGCTTTGCCGACGACCTGCCGGACCCGCCGCCGGCCGAGAGCGTCGCCGAGGTCGACGGCGTGGCGGTCCGCCCCGACCTGCGCGGCAACGGGCTGCACCGTCTCCTGGTGCGTTGGCGCCTGGCCGAGGCAGCCGGCCGCGCGCTGGCCCTGGCGACGGCGGCGCCCGGCAACCTCTACAGCCTGTCCAACCTGCTCTCCTGCGGCTTCGAGGCGGTCGCCCTGCTGCACAAGTACGGCGGCGCCCGGCGCTTCCTGCTGGCGCGGCCGCTGGACGCCGAACCGCCGGCGCCCGCCGCCGCGCAGGGGCGCTGGGTGCCGCTCGAGCGCCTGGAGGAACAGCAGGCGCTGCTGCGGGACGGCTGGCGCGGCTGCCGCCTGCGGCTGGGCGAGCCGGCGCTGCTCTATCGTCCGCCGGTTGCCTCGGCGGGCGGCTCGCCCCTATCGTAGCTGCGCCGGGCCGATCCGGGGGAGGAAGGGGGGCGGCATGGGTGCGGTCATCGCCGTCGCGACGCTGAAGGGCGGCAGCGGCAAGAGTACGGTCGCCGGCTGCCTGGCGGTGCATTGGCAGCTGCAGGGCCGGACGCCGGCGCTGCTCGACGCCGATCCGCAGCGCTCGCTGCTGCGGCTGGCCGAACGCGAGCGCCGTCTCGGCGGCGTCGCCGTCTCGGCGCCGACCGGCGGCCCGCTGGGCGAGGAGGCGCGGCGCCTGGCGGCGGCGCAGGGTCTCGCCATCGTCGACACCCCCGGCTTCGAGAACGAGCAGACCCGCGCCGCCATCGCCGCCGCCGACCTTGTGATCCTGCCGGTCAAGGCCTCGCCGCTCGACGTCGACGTCATGGGTGACACCATGGAGACGCTGTTCCGCCTGCGCGGCGGCGAGCGGCCGGGCTTCCGCTGCCTGCTGACCCAGACCACGCGCGACAGCGTGATCGCGCGCCACGTCCGCGGCGAGCTGGCCGCCGCCGGTTTCCCGCTGCTGCGCGCCGAGCTGACCTCGCGCGTGATCTACGCCGAGGCGGCGCTGTTCGGCGCCACCCCCAGCCTGCTGCAGCCGCGCGGGGCCGCGGCCGCCGAGATCGCCGCCCTGGCGGCGGAGCTGGACGCTCTCCTGCCCACCCTGGGGGCCGCCCCCGCGAGGAAGCGCCGATGAGCCGCAAACTGCCGCAGGTGACCCGGCGCACCCTGGACGATATCGCGCGCGACGCCGGGGCGTCCGAGGAGGAGAGGGTCGCCGCGCCGGAGCCGCCGCCCGCCGGCGCGCCGGAGCCGTCCTCCGCAGACAGCATTGCGGCGCCGGACGTCCGGCGGGTGCAGGCGCTGGCCCTGGTCGACCGCTTCACCGCCTGGTCGGCGATCGGCGGCGCGGTGCCGCTGCCTCTGCTCGACCTGGCGAGCATCGCCGCGCTGCAGGTGCAGCTGGTGCGCCGCCTCGCCGCGCTCTACGAGCGGCCCTTCTCCGGCGAGGCGGTGCGCGGCACCCTGCTGGCCGCCTCGGCGGCCGCGCTCTCCGCCGGCGGTGGCAATCTGGCCGGCATGCTGCTGGCGCGCAGCCTGCCCTGGGGGCAGCTGCTGAACATGTGGGTCTCCTCCGGGCTGGCGGCGGCCACCACCCAGGCCATCGGCCGCGCCTACGTCCTGCACTTCGAGAGCGGCGGCACCGCCCTCGACCTCGACCCCGCGACCCTGGCCGAGCACTACCGTCGGGCCCTGGCCGAGCGCGGGTCGGCGGAGAAGGGCCGGGCCTGATCTTCTGCTGCGATCTGCGTCTTGAGGATAATGCAAAAATGCATTACCTTATGGCGATGGGCTTGCGGAAGCGCCTTTCACCGTCGTCCTGAGCGCAGCGAAGGATAGTGCGGGAAGAGAGCGCCAGCCGGGTCGAGATTCGTCGCTGCGCTCAGGATGGCGAGAGTCGCTTCGACGGCTCGCTGGCAGGAGGTGGGTGCGAGATGCGATTCGGCCCGGCACGAAAGGAACCCGCCATGACGAGGATGACCGTGACGGCGCGGGGCCAGGTCACGTTCCGCAAGGAGGTGCTCAGGCATCTCGGGATTCGGCCGGGTGACAGGATCGAGCTGGACCTTCTGCCGGGTGGCCGGGCGGAGCTGAGGGCGGCGCAGCCCGAGGGCTCTTTCCGGAACCTGCACGGCTTCCTGAAGGGGAAGACCAACGGCCGTGCGCTCACCCTCGATGAGATCGACGAGGCGATCGCCGAGGCCGGTGCGGCTGCCGGTGCCGGCGGGCGATGAGGGTCACGGCCGATACCAACGTTCTGCTGCGCGCCTTCGTCGCCGACGACGAACAGCAGGCCGCCGCCGCGGTCGAGCTGATGGCGGAGGCGGCGGTCGTGGCGGTGAGCCTGCAGGCGCTGTGCGAGTTCGTATGGGTCCTGGCCCGCCGATACCAGGTCGCGCCGGAGGATATCGCCGCCGCGATCCGCGCTCTGCTGACGACGCGGAACGTCGTCGTAAACCGGCCGGCGGTGGAGGCGGGTCTGTCGCTGCTCGAGGCGGGCGGGGATTTCGCGGACGGCGTGATCGCCCACGACGGAAGTTGGCTCGGCGGCGAGACCTTTGTCTCCTTCGACAGGAAGGCGGTGAAGCTGCTCGCGGCGCAGGGGCGACCCACCCGGCTCCTGTCGTAGGCGCGAGCGTACCGCGATCCCCGGCTGCGGTCCGCAGCCTGCGTCAGCCGCCGCTTTCCGGCTGGCCGGGCCCCGAGGGCGCCTCCGAGAGCGGCCCGTCGGGTGGATCGTTGCGCAGCCAGCCGCGTTCCCGGTAGTAGCGCTCGGCGCCGCGGTGGAAGGGCAGGGCGTTGCCCTTGGCGTAGAAGTCGTAGGCGACGACGCCGGCCAGGGCGGGATGCTGCGCGCGGAAGAACTCCGCGTTCTCCACCAGGGCCTTGACCAGGTGGTAGACGACGTAGGCGGGCAGTTCCTCGTGCACCACCAGGGAAGCCTTGAAGCCGTAGGACACGACCGCCTGCAGCTGGTTGCGGTAGGTGCCCGCGGGCAGGGTCAGCTCGAAGAGGTAGTCGGTGTCGGCGACCATCTCGGCGACCTGCGGCGACCAGATGCCGACGATCTGCGCGTCGCAGCGCTCCACCGCCTGGGCGATCAGCGAGGAGGGATGGCCGATCCAGCTGGCGAAGGCGTCGATGGAGCCTTCGCAGAGGGCGAGCAGGTTGCTGTCCTGGGTCGCGGCGTAGTGCCGTCGCAGGTCGGAGAGCGCGATGCCGTGCAGGTCGAGCATCTGCGTCCAGAGCAGCCGCGTGCCGCTGCCCTCGGGGCCGAGATTGACGCGCTTGCCGCGGATGTCCTCGAAGCGCTCGATGCCGGAACCCGGCCGGACCACCAGCACGCCGATCTCGTCGTGCAGCGACAGCGCCGAGCGGCCGCCGAGGATCGGCCGCTGGCCGATCGCGGCGAAGTAGTTGGTGTCGGACTGCACCACGATGGCCTGGGCGCGCCCCTCGTTCATCAGCTGCACGTTGCCGCCGACGCCGGAGGAGCGCAGCGGCACGCAGTGGATGCCGTGCTCGTCGAAGGTGGCCTCCAGCGTGCGGCAGACGGCGCTGGCGACGTAGAAGTAGGTGCCCAGGGTGGTGCCGCTGTAGATCGCCAGGAACCACTCCGCGCGCCGCGTCGGGTCGGACAGCGGCAGGTCGAAGTTGGCCCCTTCCTCGTTCTGCGGCGGCACGGCGTCGGGCATGAAGGCCGGCCGGCTCGGCGGCGCCAGGCCCTGGGCGGCCGCCGCGGCCGGCAGGCAGGCGAGCAGGAGGGCGCAGAGCAGAGCCCGGCGGCCGCACCATCTCTTCGCCCCGTCGATCGCCTTCTTCATGAGGCGCGACGATAGCGCAACTGCCGGAGCCGGGGTAGCGCAGCCGGTGCTCACCCGCGTTCCAGCCGCATCTTTCCGTCCGCCATGTGGTAGAGGCGGTCGGCCGCGCCGAAGTAGCGCTCGTCGTGGGTGATGCAGATCAGCATGCGGCCCTCGCGCTTCAGCTCGGGCAGGATCTCCTCGTAGAAGCGCCGGCGGAACAGCGGATCCTGGTCGGCCGCCCATTCGTCCAGCATCAGGATGGGCGCCTCCTCCAGGATCGCCACCGCGAGCGCCAGTCGCTTGCGCTGGCCGGCGGAGAGGTCGGTGGTGGTGAAGGCGCCCTCGACCACCCGGGTCTTGCCGGTCAGCTCGAAACGCTCCAGCTCGGCGGCGATGCGCTCCGGCGACACGCCCTCCAGCCCGTGCAGGCGGCGGAAGAGGTAGTAGTCGGAGAAGACCGCGGCGACGCGGTCGCGGTAGGCGGCGTAGCCTTCGACCGGCAGCGGCGTCCCGTCCAGCAGCAGCCGTCCCGCCTGCGGATGCACCAGCCCGCTCATCAGGCGGAACAGCGTCGACTTGCCGGAGCCGTTGCCGCCGGTGACGAAGACGATCTCGCCGGCCCGGAAGCGGGCGGAGACCGGTCCCAGCACGAAGCCGAGCTTGCCCTGCGCGTCGCGGAACTCGTAGCGCAGGCCGTCCAGTTCCAGGGTCTCCGGCCGGACGCCGGGGGGCAGTTCCTCCGCCTCCTCGTCCGGGGCGTCGCCGCCGACGCGCTGCAGCCGCTGCTCCAGGGCGCGGATGTTGCGCAGCGCCTGCAGCGAGTCGTTCATGGCCGGGATGCTCTGCGCCAGGGCGCCCAGCGGGCCGACCATGAAGAGCGCGCCCACGGTCGCCTCGACGATGACGTCGTGGTAGTGCGTGGTGAAGAGCGGGACGACGAAGACCATGACGCCGAGCAGCAGGTAGAACAGCAGCTGCGTGGCCACGAACTCCCGCGACCAGACCCGCTTGATCGTCACCGTGCGCTCGCGCGCGCTCTCCGAGGCCTGTTCGATCTCGCGCAGCACCGAGTCGCCCCGCGCCCGGTTCAGCGTCACCTCCTTGAAGCCGGCGAGCAGGCCGCGCAGCCCCTCGAAGAGCCGCCCCTGCTCCACCGCCAGGGCGTCGGACTGCTGCTTCAGCCGCCGCAGCCGGCCCAGGTGGAAGGCGATCGCCAGCAGGCCGAAGAGCCCGGCCATCAGGAAGGCGACGAAGGACAGCCAGGCGAGGTAGAGCGAGACGAAGACCAGCAGCACCGCCTGCTGGCCGCCGACCACCAGCACCGGCAGGCTGTTGGAGATCGACTGCGCCTCCTGGGTCACGGCGGCGTAGATCGGCGCGCGCCCGACCTGCTGCATCGCCGCCAGGTCGGCGGCGCGCACCCGCGTCATGATGCGCAGCCGCAGGCGGTGGATCATCGCCTCCACCTCCTGCGCCGAGGCCGACATGACGAAGCGCTGGGAGACGGCGAAGAAGTAGATGCAGAAGAGGAAGAGGAAGGCGAGGCCGAGGTGGCCGCCGCTGCCACTCTGGGCCGCGCGGTTCACCAGCGCCAGCACCAGGGTCGTCCCCAGCGCCGAGACCACCAGCATGAAGAGGAACTTGCGGTGGTCGGTCCGGCTCTCGGCCAGGATCAGGCGGAGCAGTTCCACGGCTCAGCCCTCCCCCGCGCCGGCCGCTGCCTCCACCACCTCGACCAGGCGGCCTTCCGCCAGGTGAAAGCGACGGTCGGCGGCGTCGTAGTAGTGGTCGTCGTGGGTCACCGCCAGGATGGTCAGGCCGCGGGCGCGCAGCTCCGGCAGCATCTCCCGATAGAAGCGGCGGCGGAACTGCGGGTCCTGGTCGGCGGCCCACTCGTCCAGCACCAGCAGCGGCCGGCCCTCCAGCAGCGCCACCGCCAGGGCCAGCCGCTTGCGCTGCCCGGCGGAGAGATCGATGCTGGTGAAGCCCTCCTCGCCGAGGCCGACGATGCCCTCCAGCTCGAAGTAGCGCAGCTCCCGCTCGACCCGCTCGGGCGCCAGCGCCTCCAGGCCGTGCAGCCGGCGGAAGAGATGGAAGTCCGACAGCACGGCGGCGATCAGGCCACGGTAGCTGTCGACGTTGGCGGGCCCGATCTGCCGCCCGTCCACCTCCAGGCGTCCGGCCTGCGGCTGGTACAGCCCGGTCAGAATCTTCACCAGGGTCGACTTGCCCGAGCCGTTGCCGCCGGAGACGAAGACGATCTCCCCCTTGCGCACCTCGAGGTCGAGGGGGCCGAGGTGGAAGGGATGCTCGTCGCTGGCCGCGGGGTAGCCGTACTCGATCCCCTGCAGGCGAATCTCGGCGAAGTCGGCCGGCGGCGCCGCGGCGCTGCCGCCCGCCGCGCTCTCGGCCAGGGCGGCCAGCTCGGCGTCGGTCGTCAGGATGCGGGCCGCCGCCGCCTCGGCGGCGGCGAGCACCGTCGAGGCCTGGATCACCAGGCCGATCGGCGCGACCAGGAACAGCACGGCCGTGGCGATCTGCACCAGGTCGTCGGCGAAGACGTCGGAATAGGTCGGGACGACGAAGACGACCACGCCGAGCAGCAGGTAGAAGGCGACCTGGCCGAAGATGTACTGCTCGAAGCCCTTTTCCTGGGCCACGATGCGCAGCCGCGCGGTGGTGGCAGCGGTCTCGTCGAAGTCGCGCGCCAGCGCGTCGCGGCGCGCGCGGAGCATGCGCACCTCCTTCCAGCCGTCGAGCTGGTCGGTGACGCGCTCGAAGAGCCGCTTGTCCTGCTCCATGGCCGCCGCGTGGCTCTGCAGCAGCTCCCGGCCCTTGCGGTGGTACATCGCCCCGGCGATGACGACGACGGCCACGACCAGCAGGAAGGCGACGCGGGAGACGTAGAGCACGTAGGCGAAGAGCACCACCGCCAGGATCGCCGAGCGGAAGGCGATGGCGATGTACTGGCTGTTCTGGGAGATGACGTGGGTCGACTGGGTGATGGCCTCGAAGAGCCGGGACTGACCCAGCCCCTCCAGCGCCTCCAGGTCGATCTTCCGCAGCTGTTCCACCAGACGCATCCGCGCGGCGTCGATGCAGCGCTCGACGTGGGCGGCGATACGCGCCAGCAGGTAGAGCTCGGCCAGGACGTAGAGCGCCAGCGCGCCGACGAAGACCAGCGCCAGCGGCCAGTCGACCTCGTCGATGCCGCTCTCGGCGATCTCCTGCGCGGCCCGGTTGACCAGCGCCAGCACCACCACGGTGGCGAGGCTGGAGCCGAGGGCGGCGGCGCCGAGCCGGCGCAGCGGCAGGCGCCCGTGGCGGCTCAGCAGGTCGTAGAGCTTCATGCCGGATCCGCCTCCGGCCGTGGCCGGTCGTAGCCGGCGGCGGTCGCCCGCATCTCTGCCAAGCCGCCCGTCATGGATCGAAGACCGCCCCCCGGAACTGCGCGGCTGCGACCATGCCACGGCGGCTCCGGAGATGGAATCCGTTTTGCCCGCGGCCTGCCCGGTGCCTGCTCCCGCGGCGCGGGAAGGCGGCGCTTGACTTCGGTTGCCACCAATAGGAACATAAAAGGAACATTCTTGCCCGGAGGGGCAGAGCGGAGACAAAGATGGCGGCAGAGCTCGACCCCCTGGCGATTCGCCCCCTGACGCCGGCGCTCTGGCCGCTCTTGGAAGATCTCTTCGGCAGGCAGGGCGCCTGCTACGGCTGCTGGTGCACCTACTTCCGCCTGCCGCCCGCCCTGCGCCGCGAGAACGACCGGGAGCGCAACAGGTCGGTCATGGAGGCGCTCGTCGAGGCCGGCCCGCCGCCGGGCCTGCTCGCAATCGTGGAGGGGCAGGCCGTCGGCTGGATGCAGATCGGCCCGCGCGCCGAGGTGCCCGAGTGGAACAACGCCGGCCGGGTCTCCGATCCGCTCGAGCCTGCGGAGGCGGCCGATTCGGCGGTCTGGGCCATCTCCTGCTTCTTCGTCCGTGCGCGCTGGCGCGGCCGTGGCCTGACGCACCGGCTGGTGGCCGGCGGCATCGACTTCGCCCGCGCCAACGGCGCCCGCCTGCTGGAAGCCTGCCCGATGGACCAGGCGAAGACCTCGCGCTCGCCCGGCCTTTTCGTCGGCTCGACCCGAACTTTCGAGAAGGCGGGCTTCTCGGAGGTCGCCCGCCGCAAGCCCGGCCGGCCGCTGCTGCGCCTCGCGCTCGGCTGAGCCTGCCGCCGAGCCTGCCGGGGCGGGCGGCGGTCTCGCGCGATAGGCGCCTTTGCTTGCTGCGGATTCGGGGGGGTGCTAGCGTCCGCAGGTCGCATCTCTAGGGGGCGGGGGCCGCCGATGTCGGTTGTTCGGGCGAGGGGCGCCCTGGTGGTGATCGCGGCTCTGCTCGTCTCTCCTTTTGCCGCGGCGACGGCACAGGCGCCGGGGAGTACGGTGCCGGCGGTGGCGGCCGAGCCGGTGCAGCGGAGCACGATTCGTGCCTGGCTCTCCGCGGAGGGCACTGCCCAGGCGGTCCGCCGCGAGTTCCTGAACTTCGACCGCTCCGGCAAGGTGGTGGAGATCGGTCTGGACCGGGACGGCACGACCCTGCGCGAGGGCTCTCGCCTGACCGGCCCCTCGGGCGATGCGCCCGGCCAGCTCATCGCCCGTCTCGACCAGCGCGACCTCGAGGTGTCGCTGGCCGCGCAGCGGGCGCAGGCGGAGGCGGCGCAGCGGCGGCTGGAGGGCTCCCGCATCGCCGTGGACCTGGCCCGCGCCGCGGTCGGCAACGCCCGCGATACCCTCGGCCGCACCCGCCAACTGGTGCAGGAGCGGGTCGCGCCGCAGCGCCAGCTCCAGGACGCGGAAATCGCCCTGAACGAGGCGCTGGGCCGTCAGCGCCAGGCCGAGCAGGAGCTCTCGGCCGCCGAGGCGGAGATCGACGCGGCGGCCGCGCGCGTGACCCAGGCCGAGCTGGACCTGGAGCAGAGCGAGCTCAGGGCGCCCTTCGACGGCGTGCTCAGCTTCCTCAACATCGGCCGCGGCGACTTCGTCGGGCCGCTGCAGGGCAGTGGCCTCGATCCCGGCCAGCTGGTGCGCCGCGCCAATGCGGTGATCATCGACCCCGGCGCCTTCGAAGTGGTCTCGGAGATGGCCGGGACGCTGGGTCCCAGCCTCGCTCCCGGCCTGGAGGCCCAGATCACCTGGTCGGGCCTGGATCTCTTCCGTGCCTACGACGAGGCGGTGGCTGCCGGGCAGGACCCGGCGCAGATCGCCTTGCCCGTCGCGCCGGCCGTGGTGCACTCGGTCGCCCCGGCGATCGCGCCGGACAGCCGCACCGTCCGGGTGCGCTTCCGCACGACGGGACGGGCCGAAGCGCTGATCGACGGGCTCTACGTGGCCGTGCGGGTGCAGCTGCAGGCGCGCGAGAACGTGCTGACCGTGCCGATCGCCGCGCTGCAGTACGAGGCCGGCCAGGCCTCGGTCTTCGTCCTCGACGGCGACGACGGCACGGTTACCCGGCACCGGGTGCAGCTGGGTCTCGGCGACGGCGACCGCATGGAGGTGACCCAGGGCCTGGAGGAGGGCGAACTGGTGGTCACCGTCGGCCACGAGCAGCTGATCGACGGCGCCACCGTTCGCAGGGTCGAGCCACAGGCACCGGCCGCCGCCGGCGACGGCCAGGAGGACGACGAGCAGGCCGCGCCGGACGGCTCGGGGACATGAGCGAGCCCGGCCGGGAGCCGGACCGGGAGTCGGGCCTCTTCCGCTTCCTCTTCGTCGACACCACCTTCGGCAGCCTGCTGGGCCTCCTGCTGGTGATCGGCGGGCTGGCCGCCTACGAGGCCATGGTCAAGGAGGCGACGCCCGATCTCGCCATCCCGATCGCGGTGGTCTCCACCAACTGGCCGGGCGCCGAGCCGCCGCTGGTGGAGAAGGACGTCACCCTGGTGCTGGAACGCGGCATCCGCTCGCTCAGCCGGGTGAAGCAGATCACCAGCACCTCCACCACCGGCCGCTCCACCATCATGGTCGAGTTCGACGCCGACGCGCCCGTCGAGGCCTCGATCCGCAACCTGCGCTCCGAGGTGCAGCGGCTCTCGCCGCAGCTGCCGCGGGACGCCCTGGACACCACGGTGGACGAGGTCTCCACCACCGACATCCCGATCATGACCTACATGCTGCACGGCAACGCGGAGGCCGGGGTGTTGGGCCGGGCGGCGCGCGACCTCAAGGACCGGTTTCTGCTGGTGCCCGGGGTGCGCAAGGTGGAGATCGCCGGCGCGCAGGACGACATCGTGCGCATCGCCGTGGACCCGCTGCGCCTCAACGCGGTGGGCCTGCCGATCAGCGCGGTGAGCGACGCCATCGCCCGCGCCAGCGTCGACCAGCCGCTGGGCGAGCTGCGCAGCGGCCGGCTGCAGGCGGCGATGAGCCTCTCGGGCCGCTTCAACGACGCCGAGGAGCTGCGCGGTCTGCCGATCGAGCGCACCGCCTCGGGCCACGTGGTCCGGCTGAGCGACGTCGCCGAGGTCTATCCGGACCTCTCCACCGCCACCACCCACACCTTCGTCAGCTTCGCCGGAGCCCCCCTGGGCGCCGGCGTCAGCCTGTCGCTCTTCAAGGTGCCGGGCGGCGATACGCTCGGCATCGTCGAGGCGATCAAGGCCTCGGCCGCCGGCTTCGACACCGCCGAGGGCCTGGAACTCTCGATCCTGACCGACGAATCGGTGGAGGTGAACGAAAAGCTGAGCTCGGTCTTCACCAACGGCGTGCAGGCCGTGGTCGCCGTCTCGCTGGTGCTGCTGCTGGCGCTGACCTGGCGCGAGGCGCTGATCGCCGCGCTGGCCATCCCGGTCACCTTCCTCGGCAGCATCATCGTCTTCCTGGTGCTCGGCATGAGCATGAACCAGATGGTCATCATCGGCATGGTGCTGGCGCTGGGACTGCTGGTCGACATCTTCATCCTGGTGATGGAGGGCATGCACCAGGCCCTCTTCGTCGAGCGGCGCAGTTTCCCCGACGCCGTGCGGGCGACGCTGAAGCGCTATGCCCTGGCCGCCTTCGCCGGCCAGGTCACCACCATCCTGGCGCTGATGCCGCTGCTCTTCCTCGGCGGGCTGAGCGGCAAGTTCATCCAGTTCGTGCCGCTGACGGCCATCGTCTGCCTGGTGGTCAGCTACGTCATCGCCTTCGTCTGGGCGCTGCCGATGTCGCGCCTGGTGCTGGAGCGCCGCGCCGGCGGGCTGCTCGGCCCCTCCTTCATGGACCGCGTCACCGAGCGCGCCTCCGGCCGGCTCGGCGACTGGCTGCAGCGCGTGGTGGTGCGCAACCGTTGGACCGCCGGCGTCGCCGTGGCGGCGACGTTTCTGCTCTTCGTGGTGTCGCTGGGCGCCGGCGCGACCCTGCCCTTCGAGCTCTATCCCAAGGAGGACGGCCGCAACATCGGCGTCACCGTCGAGCTGCCGCCCGGCACGCCGCTGGAGGACACCGTCGCGGTCGGCCGGGAGCTGGCGCCGATCTTCCAGGGCAAGGACTACATCGAGAGCCTGATCGTCTATGCCGGCCAGCGCAGCCCCTTCGCCGTCGGCGGCTCCTCCACCGGCAACCTGCCGCAGAGCGACATCCTCGGCTTCTCCCTCACCCTGGTGCCGCAGGAGCAGCGCGGCGGCCGCCTCGGCTACACCTTCGTGCCCGAGCTGCGGCAGGAGCTGGAGGCGGCGCTGCACGATCGGGCGGGCGTGCGCCTCGCCATCGCCGCGCAGACCGGCGGTCCCTCCAGCGCGGCCGGCATCGAGTACGAGATCCAGGGCGACTCCCTGGCGCAGCTGCGCGACGCCGCGCGCGACCTGCGCGCGCTGATCGCGGCGCAGCCGGGCACGGTCGACGTCGGCGACAACACCGGCGCGCCGAAGCTGGCGGTGGACGTCACCCCGAACCGCGAGGCCCTGCGCACCTACGGCATTCCCGTCTCCAGCCTGGCCCAGGAACTGGCGCTTTCCATGGGCGAGACCGAGGTCGCCCGCCTGCGGGCGACCGGCACGCGCGAGGACGAGAAGGTGATGCTGGGCCTGGTCTGGCCCGGCCGCGACGGCCGCGTCGGGCCGCCGGAGCAGTGGCGGGACCTGAGCTACATCATGGTGCGTGCCGCCGACGGCAGCCGCATCGACGCCACCGCCCTGTTCCACCCAGCCATGGACAGCCGGCCGCAGTCCATCCTGCACAAGGACGCGGTGCGCACCGTGACGGTCAGCGCCAATGCCGAGGGCACGACCGCGGCCGCGGTGATCGGCGCCGTCGCGCCGCAGCTCGGCGAGCTGCGCAGTCGCTATCCCGAGCTGACCATCCGCCTCGCCGGCGAGGCGCAGGAGGCCGCCGAGACCGGCTCGGACATGGGCCGGCTCTTCCTGATCACCCTGCTGCTGATCTTCACCGTGCTGGTGCTGCTGTTCAGTTCCTACCTGCTGCCGGTCATCATCCTCTGCGCCGTGCCCATGGCGCTGATCGGCACCTTCCTGGGCTTCCGCCTGATCTCCATGCCGATCTCCTTTCCGGCCATGGTCGGGCTGGTCTCGCTGATCGGCATCGTCGTCAACGTCTCCATCGTCATGGTCGAGACCATGGAGTCCTACCGCCGCGAGGGCCGGCCGCTGCGCGAGGCCGCGGCGCTCGGCGCCGCCGACCGCCTGCGCCCGATTCTCAGCACCACCGCCACCACCGTCGCCGGGCTGATCCTGCTGTCCTTCAGCAGCCCCATGTGGCAGCCGCTCTGCTACGCCATCATCTTCGGCCTGCTCGCCACCACGGTGCTGTCGCAGGTGGTCGTGCCGGCGCTCTACCTGCTGATGGCCCGCCGCGGCCCGGAGAGTGCGGCGCCCGCGCCCGCGCCCGCGTCCGCCACCCCGTCATCCTGAGCGTCGGCGAAGGATCTCGTGGGGATCGAGCTCCAACCGGCCCGAGATCCTTCGCTCACGCTCAGGACGACGCGGAGGAGGGTCGGCCTGCGGCCGCGACCTCCCACTCGATCGCCTCGACGGCGCGGGCCAGGCCCGGCTCGGCGCGCAGGGCTTCGCCCAGCGCCGCGGCCCGGGCGCGCAGGGCCGGGTCGTGCAGGGCGGCGCGAATCGCCTCGGCCAGCGCCTCCGGGGTCATGGCGTCGGCCTCGAAGGGCGGCGGCGCCACGCCCAGGCTGTGGAGCCGCCAGGCCCAGAAGAACTGGTCGTTGACGAAGGGGACCACGACCGAGGGCAGACCCTGGCGCAGCGCCTCCAGGCTGGTGCCGGCGCCGCCGTGGTGCAGTACGGCGGCGACGCGCCCCAGCAGCCACTCGTGCGGCAGGTCGCCGATCTCCATCACTTGGTCCGGTGGCGCAGCGCGGCGGTCGGCCGGCCAGCGCAGACCGCCCCAGCCGGCCTGCAGCAGCACGCGGCAGCCGACCCGCTCCACGGCCGCGGCCACGATCTTCGAGATCCAGCCGAAGTCGCGGCCCTTGCGGGTGCAGGGGTTGGAGCCGAAGGTCACCAGCAGCGGCGCCTCGCCGGCGGCCAGGAAGGCCTCGAGTGCCGGCGGCGGCACGAAGTCGGCCGGCGCCTCGCCGTGCCAGAGGCCGGTGTGGATGCCGCCTTGTGCCGGGAGCAGCCGCGGCGAGAGGCCGTAGAGACGGATCACCGGCGGTCGCCGGCGGGCGGTGACGCGGGCGCGCTCCTCGTCCGTCTCCGCCAGGTCCAGCAGCGCCGCGCGTTGCCGCTGCGGCAGGCTCGCCAGCACCTTCAGGCCGGCGCGGCCGCGCCAGGCATCCCGCGGGGAGAGGGCGAGGCGGTAGAGGTGGGTGGCGAGGTTCACCAGCCCCGGTCCGCCGGGCAGGGCGGCGGCGCGGCGCTGCCAGACCGCCAGCCGCACCACGTCGCTGCCGGCCACCACCCGCGGCAGCGCCCGCCCCGGCAGCTCCAGCGGCGGCACGTTGCTGGCGTGGAAGAAGGGCACGCCCTCCAGCCGGGCGAAGCCTTCGAGGGCGCTGTAGCGGGCGATGACCGCATCGGCGCCGCGGCAGGCCTCGCGGATGGCGGGGAAGGCGGCGAACCAGCTGTCGAAGTAGGCCGCGTCCAGATGGTTGCGGCTCTCGTCGTTGGCCCGGGCCTGGGCCTCGATCATGGCCTCGCGATCGAGCCAGATCGGGCGGAAGTCTCCCAGGCCCAGCTCGGCGGCCAGCGCCGCGTACTGCGGCGGCGCCAGGACGCGAACCTCGTGGCCGGTGCGCCGCAGCGCCTGCGCCAGCAGCAGCAGCGGCCGCACGTCGCCCATGGAGCCGGTGGCGGCCAGCGCCAGCGTCAGGCGGCGTGAGGCCTGCATCACGCTCTCCCTTGCAGGGCCTGCCGCAGCGCGGCGGCCAGGGTCTCGACATGGGGCTCGGCGATCATGGACTCGTGGCTGCCGGGCACCGGCACCACCGTCACGCCGCCCCGGGCGAGGGCGCCCCAGCCCAGGTCGTCGCCGGCGCCCTCGGCGCGGAAGAGCGTCGCGGCCAGCGGCGCGGGGGGCGGCCGGTAGCGCCGCAGCGCCGCCAGTGTTGCGCGGAAGACGGCGGTCAGGCGCCGCACCTCGGGCAGGCCGTAGCCCGGCGGCAAGGCGCCGGCCGCGCGCACCGCCTCGATCACGGCGGTCAGCCGCTCCTCCTCGCCGCCGCCCCCGGGCAGCGGCGGCGGCGCGAAGCCCGGCACCAGGTCGGGCAGCAGGCGCAGCAGCAGCGCCGCCTCGTCGATCGTGGCCGCCTCCGCCGGCGCGTGCGGCGGGGCGTCGAAGAGGGCGAGCAGCGCGATTTCTTCCCCCTCCGCCTGCAGCCGGCGCGCCATCTCGTAGGCGACGGCGCCGCCCAGGGAGTAGCCGCCGAGGCGGAAGGGGCCCCGCGGCTGCACAGTGCGCAGTTCGGTCAGATAGCGCTCCGCCATAGCCTCGATGCTGTCGAGCGGTTCCTCGGCGCTCTCCAGGCCGGGTGCCTGGAAGGCGTGGAAGGGCTGCTCCTCGCCCAGGGCCAGGGCGAGCCGCAGGTAGCAGAGGCCGCTGCCGCCGGCCGGGTGCACGGCGAAGAAGGGCGGGCGGCCGCCGCGCGGCTGCAGCGTCAGCAGCGGCGAGGCCGCTGGCGCAGGCGCCGGTTCCGCGCGCAGTCGCTCGGCCAGGGCCGCGATGCTGCGCCCCTCCAGCAGGGCCGCGAGCGGCAGCGGCCGGCCGAAGGCCTGCTCGATCCGGCCCGCCAGCCGCACTGCCAGCAGGGAGTGGCCGCCCAGCTCGAAGAAGTCTTCGTCGACGCCGACCGGCCGGCGCTGCAGCAGCTCCTCCCAGATCCCCGCCAGCTTCAGTTCGACGGCGTCGCGCGGCAGCAGCAGCGGGCGCGCCGTCGGCGGCAGGAGATCCGGCGCCGGCAGGCGGGCGCGGTCCAGCTTGCCGTTGGCGGTCAGCGGGATCGCCGCGACGGCGACGAAGGCCGCCGGCAGCAGCGGCTCGGGCAGCCGCCCGCGCAGGGCCTCGCGCAGCGCCGCCGGGTCCGGCGGGGCCGCCGGGTCCGCGGGCACGAGGTAGGCCAGGAGCGACTCGAAGCCGCCCGCGGCGCGGGCACCGGCCCCCACCACCACGGCATCGGCGACGCCGGGCTGCTCGCGCAGCCGCGCCTCGACCTCGCCCGGCTCGATGCGGTAGCCGCGCACCTTGAGCTGCTGGTCGGCGCGGCCGAGGTACTCCAGCTCGCCGTCCTCGCGGCGGCGCGCCAGGTCGCCGCTGCGGTAGAGCCGGGCGCCCGGCCGATCCGAGAAGGGATCGGGCAGGAAGCGCTCGGCCGTCAGTGCGGGGCGGCCGAGGTAGCCGCGGGCCACGCCGGCGCCGCCGACGAAGATCTCCCCCACCTGGCCGTCCGGCACCGGGCGCAGCCCGCCGTCGAGCAGGTGCAGGCTCAGGTCGTCGAGCGGCCGGCCGATCGGGCTGGAGCCGGGCATCTCCAGGTCCGCCGCCGTCATGGCGCGCAGGGTGACGTGCACCGTCGTCTCGGTGATGCCGTACATGTTCGTCAGCGCGACCTCGGGGTGGCGCTGCAGCCAGCCGCGCAGCAGGTCCGGCTGCAGCGCCTCGCCGCCGAAGATCACCCGGCGCAGGGCGAGCGGCTCGGCGGCGCGGGCGTCGGCCTCCTGCAGGGCGCGGAAGGCCGAGGGCGTCTGGTTCAGCACCGTCACCCGCTCCTCGGCCAGCAGGCGGCGGAAGGCGGCCGGGTCGCGCGCCGTCGCCGGATCGACCACGACCAGGCGGCCGCCGTAGGCCAGCGCCCCCCAGATCTCCCAGACCGAGAAGTCGAAGGCCGCGGCGTGGAAGAGCGTCCAGACCCCCTCTGGGCCGAAGCCGAAGGTCGCCTCCGTCGCGCGCAGCAGCCTGGCGACGTTGGCGTGGGTCACCAGGCAGCCCTTCGGCCGGCCGGTCGAGCCGGAGGTGTAGATGACATAGGCCAGGGCGTCGGGCGGCAGCTCGAGGCCGAGCGGCCCAGTCGGCTGCGCGGCGATGGCTGCGGCCTCGGCGTCGAGGCGCAGCGTCTCCGCCGCCCCGTCCAGCCTCTCGGCCAGGGAGCCCTCGGTCACCACCAGGCGCGCGCCGCTGTCGGCCAGGGTGTCGCGCAGCCGCTCCGGCGGGTGCGCCGGGTCGAGCGGCAGATAGGCGCCGCCGGCCTCCAGGATGGCGAGCAGCGCCGTCACCAGCTCGAGCGAGGGCCGCAGGCAGAGCCCGACCGGCGTTTCGGGGCCGACGCCCCTTGCACGCAGATGCCCGGCCAGGTGGTTCACCCGCGCCGAGAGTTCGCCATAGGTCAGCGTCTCGCCGCCGTGGGTGAGGGCCGGCGCAGCCGGCCGCGCCTCGGCCTGGCGCCGGAACAGCAGGGGCAGGGGCTCGAGGTCCTCGAAGCGATGCCGCGGCGGCTCGGGCCTCGGCCGCCGGCCCGCCGCCAGCGAGGCCAGCGGGCGCCCGCCGGCTTCCGGGAAGCCCCGCAGCAGGGCTTCCAGGCCCTCCAGCAGCGTCGCGATCTCCGCTTCCCCGAAGCGGCCGGAGTCCCAGCGCAGCTCCAGCAGCAGGCCCTCGTCCTCGCCGGCCACCAGGGTCAGCGGATAGTTGGTCTGCTCGAAAGTCTCCACCGCCTCGACCCGCAGGGCGCCGGCCGGCGCCTCGGTCAGAGGGTCGCGCGGGAAGTTCTCGTAGACCACCAGGCTCTCGAAGAGCGGCGTGCCGCGCGGCACGCCGCTCCAGCCCTGCAGCTCCACCAGGCTGGCGTGCTGCTGCCCGCGCAGGGCGGCCAGCTCCTCCTGCACCGCCGCCAGCCAGTCGGCGGCCGGGCACTCCTCCTCCAGGGTCAGGACCAGCGGCAGGGAGTTGATGAAGAGCCCGACGCTGTTCTCGATCCCGGCCAGCTCGGCCGGCCGCCCGGCCAGGGTGACGCCCACCACCACCCGCGCCTCGCCGCTGCGCCGGGCCAGCAGCAGGCCCCAGGCGGCGGTGACCAGGGTCGCCGGCGTCAGGCCGGCGTCGCGGGCGAAGGCGCGCAGCCGGGACTCCACCGCCGGCTCCAGGCGCAGGGCGCGGCGGCGGCTCGGGCCGGGAGCAGTACCGGAGCGGCCGCCGATCGGGGTCGGCGCGGTGACGCCCTGCAGCCGGGCGCGCCAGAAGATCTCCGAGTCCCCTGGGTCGCGGCGGGCGAGCCAGGCCAGATAGTCGGCGAAGGCCGGGGCCGGCGTCGTGCCCCTGCCGGTGAGGTCGCGCAGCAGCGGCCCCAGCGACCAGCCGTCCAGCAGCAGGTGGTGCCGCGTCCAGAGGAAGCGCCAGCGCGCCTCGTCCAGGCGGACCAGGGTGAAGCGCAGCAGCGGCGCGCGGGCGGGGTCCAGGCCCTCGGCGCGTTCCGCGAGGCGCAGCGCCTCGAAGCGCTCTTCCTGCGCCTCGGGCGCCAGGTCGCGCCAGTCCTCGATCCGCCAGGGCGCTTCGACCCGGCGCAGCACGACCTGGAGCGGCGTCGCCGCGGTGGCGGGAAAGACCGTGCGCAGCACCGGCTGGCGGGCCACCAGCCCGTCCCAGAGGGCGCGGAAAGATTCGGGCTCCAGCGGCCCGGAGAGGCGCCAGCTGCTCTGGTCCAGGTAGAGGCCGACGCCGGGCTCGGCCAGGGCGTGGAACAGCATCCCCTGCTGCAGCGGCGAGAGCGGCAGGACGGAGTCGATCCCCGCGGCGCCGTAGCGCGTCTGCAGCGCCGCCAGCCCGACGCCGTCCAGTCCCGGCAGCGGCAGCGGCAGCGCCGGCGCCGCCGCGAGCAGATCCAGCAGCGCGGCGAGCTGGTCTTCGAAGGCGGCGGCGAGGGGGGCGAGGGCACAACTAGACACCCTCACCCCAACCCCTCTCCCAGGGGGAGAGGGGCTTACCCTTTCTCCCTCTCCCTTTGGGAGAGGGTCGGGGTGAGGGTGTTCGTTGGTTTCGGCCTCCGACCCCAGCCACTCCACGAAGGCGCCCTCGCCGACCAGGCTGACGGTCAGCTGCAGCGGCCGGCCTTGCGGGCGGCCGGGGCCGCGGCTGGGGCCGGGGGACTCGGCGGCGAAGTCGAAGGGGCTCTCGCCGAGGTCGAAGCGGCCGAGGTAGTTGAGCTGCACCGCCGGCGCCGGCAGGGCCGCCAGCCGCGCCGCCGCCGGCCGCTCCGGCGCCAGCCGGCGCAGCGCCTCGGGCGCCAGGCCGCTGTGCGGCAGGCCCGCCAGCAGCGCGCGCACCTGCTGCAAGGCGGCCAGCGGGTCCGCCGGCAGGTCGAGCGGCAGGGGGTAGAGGCTGGTGAACCAGCCGAGCGAGCGCGCGAGGTCGAACTCCAGGCCCAGCGCGGCGGCCTCGCGGCCGTGGCCCTCCAGTTCCACCGCCGGGCCGCGGCCGCCCTGCGCCTCGCGGCAGGCCAGGCCCAGGGCCGTGAGCAGCAGCGCCAGCGGCTGTTCGGCGGCGGCGAGGCGCCGGCCGAGGGGCTGCGGCAGCGGGCGCTGCAGGCGTTCGGACGAACCTGAGGCGTTCGGTGCCGCCGGTGCGATGCCGCTCCAGTCCCGCTCCAGCCACCAGGCCGCGTCGGTGTCGAGGTCGCCGGCGCGCGCTGCCCGGCCCAGGGCCTCGGCCCAGCGGCGGGGCGCGGGATCGGGCGGGCCGAGGTCCGGCGTTTCGCCGCGCGCGGTCTGCGCCAGCGCGGCGGCGAGGTCGTCGAGCAGCACCCGCCAGGAGACGCCGTCGACCGCCAGGTGGTGGATCGCCAGCAGCAGCCGCTGGCCCCGGCCCGGGCCGAGCTGCAGCAGCGCCGGCCGCCAGAGCGGCCCGGCGCGGCGGTCGAGGGAGCGCTGAACCTCGGCCGACGCTGCCGTGACGGCCTCGGGCAGGGCCGCGTCGGCCACGCCGGAGAGGTCGACGACGTGCAGGCGCGGCCCCTCGGCCGGCGGCGCGACGCTCAGGCCTTCGCCCTCGACCCGCAGCCGCAGCAGCGGGTGGCGCCGCTCCAGCGCCGCGGCCGCCGCCTCCAGCGCCGCCGGCGCCAGCGCCTCCCGCGGCACGAGCAGCAGCGCCTGGTTGTCGTGGTCGGCGTCCTCCTGCGGACCGGCCAGGAAGGCGGCCTGCAGCGGCGTCGGCGGCAGCGGGCCCTCGATCGGCCCGCCCTCCTCCTCCGCCGCCGGTGCGGCGCCTTCCCGGACGGCGGCGACCTGCTCGGCGATGGTGCGCAGGCGGAAGGCGGTCTCGGGCGTGAGCCTGAGGCCGGCGCGGGCGGCGCGGGCGACGATCTGCAGGCTGAGGATGGAGTCGCCGCCCAGGCGGAAGAAGTCGTCGTCGATGCCGACCCGCTCCAGCTTCAGCACCTCGGCCCAGATCCCCGCCAGCAGCGTCTCGGCCTCGTCGCGGGGCGCGCGGTAGGGTGCGCCGCCGGCCCGGCCGGGGGCGGGCAGGGCGCGGCGGTCCAGCTTGCCGCTGGGGCCGAGCGGCAGGGCGGCGATCTCGACCAGTTCACCCGGCAGCATGTAGTCCGGCAGCCAGGCGGCGCAGTGCCGCGTCAGCGCGTCGCGGTCCAGGCCCGCGCCCGGCTCCGGCACCACCCAGGCGACCAGCCGCTGCTCCAGCAGCCCGGCCGCGGCCTGGCGCACGGCGGGATGGCGGCCCAGCACCGCCTCGATCTCCGCGGTCTCGATGCGGAAACCGCGCAGCTTCACCTGCTCGTCGCGGCGTCCGAGATACTCCAGCAGGCCGGCATCGTTCAGCCGCACCAGGTCGCCGCTGCGGTACATCCGCCGCCCCGGCCCGGGCGCGAAGGGATCGGGCAGGAAGCGCTCGGCGGTCAGGTCGGGGCGGCCGACGTAGCCGAGCGCCACGCCCTCGCCGCCGATATGGAGCTCGCCCGCCACGCCCCAGGGCACCGGCTGCAGGTCGTCGTCCAGGACGTACAGCGCGGTGTTGGCGAGGGGCCGGCCGATCGGCATCGGACCGGCCTCCAGCGCGCCGGCGGCGGCGATGTGGACGCAGCAGCCGACCACCGTCTCGGTCGGGCCGTACTCGTTCACCACCAGGGTCTCCGGCGCCCGCTCGCGCCAGGCGTCCAGGCTCTCGCCGAACAGCGCCTCGCCGCCGACCACGAGGTGGCGGGCGATGCCGGCCAGCGGCCCCGGCGGCAGCAGCGGCGCCAGCGCCTGGAGGTGCGAGGGGGTGAGCTTGACCAGGCTCCAGTCAGCGCCGGGCCGCAGCGTGCCGGCCAGCGGGCCGACGCCGGCATCCAGCGGCAGCAGCCGCAGGCAGCCGCCGCCCAGCAGCGGCACCAGCAGCGCCGTCACCGTCAGGTCGAAGCCGATGGAGCTGTGCACCGGCGCGCCGGCGCCCTCCTCGACGCGATAGGTCTCGGCGGCCCAGAGGGCGTAGTTCACCAGGCCGCGGTGCGGCACCATCACGCCCTTGGGCCGGCCGGTCGAGCCGGAGGTGAAGAGGACATAGGCCAGCCGCTCGCCGCCCTCGCCGCCCTCGTCGCCGCGGGGCGCCAGGGGTGAGCCGTCCAGCTTGGCCAGGCTCTCCGCCTCGGCGGCGAGGTCCAGCAGCGGCGCGTCGGGCGAGGCCGGGGGCTGTGCTGTCGCGTCGGCCACCACCAGGGCGGCGATGCCGGCGTCCTCGGCCATCTGCGCCAGGCGGGCGGGCGGGTGGATCGCATCGAGCGGCACGAAGGCGGCGCCGGCCTTGAGCACGGCCAGGATCGCGGCCGGCAGGTCGCTCGAGGGCGGCAGCTGCAGGCCGACCCGGTCGCCCGGCCGCACCCCCAGCGCCAGCAGCCGCCGGGCCAGGCGGTTCGCGCGCGCCTCCAGCGCGGCATAGCTCAGGCAGCCGTCCGCCGCCTCGACCGCCGGCGCTTCCGGCCGGCGCGCCACCACGGCCTCGACCAGGCGGTGGAAGGGCGTCTCGGCGGGATAGCTCCGGCCGGTGGCGTTGAAGTCGACCAGCAGGTGCCGGCGCTCCGCCGCGCCCAGCAGCGGCAGGTCGCCCGCCGGCCGCTGCGGGTCCTCGGCGGCGGCGGTCAGCAGGGTCGAGAGCCAGCCGGCGAGGCGGTCCATCTGCGCCGCGTCGTGGCGGCGGCCGTCGTAGTCCAGCCGGACCCGCAGCAGCCCCCCGTCGGACCGCAGGCTCAGGGCGACGGCCGCCGCATCCGGCAGGCCGTGGCGCTCCAGCAGCCGCCAGCGCAGGCCGGCCGACTCCAGGGGCGCTGCGGCCTCGGCGAAGTCGAAGGCCTGGGCCGGGACGGCGCCCTCGGGCAGGGCCAGCCGCGAGAAGCCCTCCTGCCAGCCCTTTGCCTCCTCGCGGGCACGGCGCAGCCGCGCCGGCAGCTCGGCGAAGGGGCGGTCCAGCGCCGGCGTCACCGCCAGCGGCAGCAGCCGCGCCAGGGGGCCCGGCACGCCGGCCAGCTCGGCGTAGCCGCGGCCGTCGGCGGCCAGCCCGACCAGCCCCGTCGCGCGGCCCGAGAGACGGGTCAGCAGCAGCAGCCAGGCGGCGAGCAGGACGTCCCTCGGCTCCGCATCCACTGCCGCCGCCGCCTCGAAGAGGTCGGGCGGCAGCGCCAGCGGCCGGCTCGCGCTCGCGCCGGGCGCGCGCGGTGGCGCCGGATCGAAGGGCAGGGCCTGCCGTGCGCCGCCCTCGGGATCGAGGCGGCGCCAGAAGGCCCGGGCCTCGCGGCTCTCCTCGGCCTGCAGCAGCTCGTTCTGCCAGTCTGCCACGTCGGCGTACTGCAGCAGCTCACCGGGCCAGGGTGCTGCGCCGGCATAGGCGCGGGCCAGGGCGCCGGGCAGCAGCTCCAGGCTCGGGCCGTCGGCGACCAGCGGCGAGGCCGCGACCAGCAGGCGGTGGCGCTCGGGCGCCAGGCGCGCCAGGGCGAAGGCCAGCGGCGGCGCTGTCGCCGGGTCGGGCAGGCTCGCCGCCAGGGCCGCGTCCAGGGCGGCCAGCCGCTCGCGGTCCCCGTCGTCCCGCAGGTCGTGCCGGGGCAGTTCGGGTGCCCAGGCCGGCAGCGGCGCCTGCAGCCGTCGCCCGCCCGACTCCGGGAAGCGGCTGCGCAGGATCTCGGCGCCGGCCGTCACGGCGGCCAGCGCCGCCTCCAGGCGCGCCGCCTCCAGCGGCCCCGCGATGTCGATCTCGCCCGTGAGCGGCCCTGCGCCGAGGTGCCAGGCCGCCTCCTGCTGCGGCGAGAGGGCGAAGGCTTCGGAGAGGTCGGTCATGATGCGGTCTGCCTCACGCGGAGCCACGGAGGACGCGGAGAACCAAGCCAAACACCCTCACCCCAACCCCTCTCCCAGAGGGAGAGGGGCTCGTCGGTTCTCCCTCTCCCTCTGGGAGAGGGCCGGGGTGAGGGTGTTCGGTTCATCACCGCCTCCGGCGCTGCAGCCGCGCCAGGCCGCTGCGGCGGAAGTCGGCGGGGCCGGGGCCGTCGGAGAGCTCGGAGAGCGGACGGTCGGGTTCGGCGGCCATGGCGCGCAGCAGCGTCTCGAAGCCGGCCGCCAGGGAGTCGATGGTGGCGGCCTCGAAGAGGGCGCGGCGGTAGAGGAAGGCACCCTGCAGGCCCTCGGGTGTCTGCATCAGGTTGACCATCAGGTCGAAGGGCACCGCGCGCGGCGGCACGGCGACGAAGCGCAGGCCCTCCGGCAGAGGACGGTCGCCGCTGCCGGCGGGCGGTGCCTGGAAGCTGAGCTTGGCCTGGACCAGCGGCGTGGTCCCGGACGGGCGCTCGGGCTCGTGCGCGGCCACCAGTTCCTCGAAGCCGGCCGCGCGCTCGGCGTAGGCCTGCAGCAGCTGGTCGCGGACCCGGCCCAGCAGCACGGAGGTGGTCGGGTCGCCGCCCAGGTCCAGGCGCAGCACCAGCTGTTCGACGAAGAAGCCCTGCATGGCCTCGGTCTCGGGCAGCGGCCGGTCTGCGAGGTCGCTGCCCAGCAGCAGGTCGTCGCCGGCGCCGCGGCGCTGCAGCAGGGCGGCGAAGGCGGCCAGCGTCAGCATGAAGGGCGTGGCGCCGGCCGCGGCCGCCGTGGCGGCCAGGCGATCGCTCTCGCTGCGCCCGAGCGCCAGCGGCCGCGAGGCGCCTTCCCAGCCGGCCGTCTCGCTGCGCGGCCGGTCGAGCGGCAGGCGCAGCGGCGGCGCGCCGCGCAGCCGCGCGGTGGCCCGGGCCAGGGCCTCGGCCTGCGCGCCCGGGTCGCGCGCCTGCGCCTGCCAGGCGGCGTAGTCGGCATAGTGCAGGGCGAGCGGCGGCAGGGGCGAGGGGGCACCGGCGCGGAAGGCCTGGTAGAGCGCCGTCAGCTCGCCGCTCAGCAGCGCCATGGACCAGCCGTCGGAGGCGATGTGGTGCTGCAGCAGCAGCAGGCGGTGATGCTCGGGCCCCAGCCGGTAGAGGGCCACGCGCAGGGGCGGTCCCGTCTCCAGGTCGAAGGGCTCGGCCAGGGCGCGCTGCTGCGCTTCCTCCAGTTCCGGCTCCTCGATCTCCAGCAGCGGCAGGGGGAGGGGCGCCGGTGGCTGCACCCGCTGCACCGGCCCCGTTTCGGTGGCGTGGAAGGTGGTGCGCAGGCTCTCGTGCCGCGCCACCAGGGCGTCGAGGGTCCGCTGCAGGGCCGGCAGGTCGAGCGGGCCGTCGAAGGCGACGGCTCCGGCCATGGCATAGCCGCCACCCTGGCCGACCTGCTGCAGGAACCAGAGGCGGCGCTGCGCCGCGGAGAGCGGCAGTGGCCGGCTGCGATCGGCCGGGCGCAGCGGCGGCAGGGGGGCGGCGCCGGCCTCGGCTTCCAGGCGGCGGGCCAGCGCCGCCGGGCTCGGTGCCTCGAAGAGCAGGCCCAGCGGCAGGTCGCGGCCGAGCGCGGCGCGCAGCCGCGCCGCCACCCTCACCGCCAGCAGCGAGTGGCCGCCCAGCGCGAAGAAGTCCGCGTGGCGGCCGACCGCCGGGCGCTCCAGCACCTCGGCGAAGGCCGCGGCCACCACCTGCTCCAGAGGCGAGAGCGCCTCCGCTTCCTCGGGGGTCTCTTCGGGCGGCGGTTCTGGCAGGGCGCGGCGGTCGAGCTTGCCGCTGGGCAGCCGCGGGAAGTCGTCCAGCGGCACCCAGGCCGCCGGGATCATCCAGGCCGGCAGCCGCTCCGCCAGGGCGGCGCGCAGTGCGGCCGGCCGCGGCTCGACGTCCCCGCGGCGGCGGAGATAGGCGACCAGCCGCGGCCCCCCCGGCCCCTCGCGCGGCAGCACCGCGGCGTCGGCCACGCCGGGCAGCGCCCGCAGCGCCGCCTCGATCTCGCCGGGCTCCAGGCGGAAGCCACGCAGCTTCAGCTGGGCGTCGCGGCGGCCGAGCCACTCCAGGGTGCCGTCGGGGCGGCGGCGCGCGCGGTCGCCGGTGGCGAGCATCCGCTCGCCCGGCGCGGCGGCGAAGGGATCGGGCAGGAAGCGCTCGGCGGTGAGGTCGGGCCGGCCGCGGTAGCCGCGCGCCAGCGCCGGCCCGGCCAGGAAGAGCTCGCCCGCCATGCCTGTCGGCAGCGGCCGCAGGCGGCGGTCGAGGACATAGGCGCGGGTGGCGTCGATCGGCCGGCCGATCGGCACCAGGGCAGCGCTCTCCCCGCCTTCCGCCTGCTGCACCACGGTTTGGATCGTCGCCTCGGTCGGGCCGTAGAGGTTCACCAACTCCACAGCATGCAACGCCTGCAGCCGCGCCGCCAGATCCGCCGGCAGGCCCTCGCCGCCGCAGCAGATCCGGCGCAGGGAACCGCAGGCGGCGAAGCCCGGCTCCTCCAGCAGAGCGGCCAGCAGCGAGGGCACTAGCTGCAGCACCGTGGCCTCGCGCTCGGTCGCGAAGGCGGCCAGTTCGGCCGGGCCGAAGCCCTCCCCGGCCGGCGGCAGCAGCAGCGTCGCCCCGGCCATGAGCGGCGCCAGGATCTCCCAGACCGCCGCGTCGAAGCCCGGTGCCGTGCGCTGCACCACCCGGTCCTCGGCCTGCAGCGGCAGCGCCCGCAGCATCCAGCGCATGTGGTTGGCCAGCGCGCCGTGAGTCACGACCACGCCCTTGGGCGCGCCGGTCGAGCCCGAGGTGTAGAGCAGATAGGCGGCTTGGTCGGGGTGGGGGGCGGCCCCCTCACCCCGTCCCTCTCCCACAAGGGGAGAGGGGGCGCAAAAGGCGTGGCCCGTGCTCTTAGCCCCTCTCCCCTCGTGGGAGAGGGGTTGGGGTGAGGGGGCCGCTGGAATGAGCGAAGGGAAAAGCTCCACCGCCTCCAGCCCGAGCTCGGACGCGGTGCCCGGCCGCGCCACCAGCAGGCGGGCGCCGGCGTCGCGGGCGTAGTGGGCGCGCCGGGCGGCGGGCAGGGCGGGGTCGAGCGGCAGCCAGACGGCGCCGGCCCGCAGGATCGCCAGCAGGCCGACGACCATCTCCAGGGAGCGCGGCAGGGCCAGGCCCACCACCACCTCCGGCCCGGCGCCGGCGGCGCGCAATGCGGCGGTGAAGCTCTCGACGGCGGCCTCCAGTTCGGCGCCGGCGAGCACCCGCTCGCCCTCCACCAGCCGGGCGGTCGGTGCGATCAGCGCCTCGGTGACCGGCGGCGCCGGCGCGGCCGGCAGGGCACCCTGCCAGGCGGCGGGCTCCGCCTCGGGCGGCAGCGCCGGCGGTCGGTCGGGTGCCGCGGCCATGACCGACAGGAGGCTTTCCAGGCGCCGCGCGAAGGCCTCGATCGTCGCCGGCTCGAAGAGATCGGTGGCGTACTCCAGGCCGCCGAGCAGCCCCTCCGGCGTCTCGAAGGCCGAGACCGTCAGGTCGAACTTGGCGCCGGCGGCGTCCAGCGGCAGCGGCTCCAGGCTGAGACCCGGCAGGGGTGCGGCGGCCAGCGGCATGTTCTGCAGCAGCACCATGACCTGGAACAGCGGGCTGCGGCTGGTGTCGCGCTCGGGCTGCAGCGCCTCGACGATACGCTCGAAGGGCACGGCCCGACCGGCCTCGGCGGCCAGCAGGGAGTCGCGGGCGCGGCCGATCAGGGCGCGCGCCGAGGGGTCGCCGGAGAGATCGAGGGCGAGCGGCAGGGTCTGCACGAAGAGGCCGACCAGCGGCTCGGTCTCGGGGTGGTCGCGGCCGGCCAGGGCCGTGCCCAGCACGCCCTCCTCCTGGTCCGACCAGAGCCCCAGCAGCGCCGCCACCCCGGCCAGCAGCACCGAGAAGAGCGTCGCCCCCTCCGCCTGCGCCAGGGCCTGCAGCCCGGCCAGGGTCTCGGGCGGCAGGCGGAAGCGCACCACGGCGCCGGCGTGGCTCGGCTGCCGCGGCCGCGGCCGGTCGGGCGGCAGGGTCAGCGCCGCTACGCCCTGCAGGCGCGCGCGCCAGTCCTCCAGCAGCGGTTCCAGCGCCGCGTCCTGCAGCCGGGTCCGCTGCCAGGCGGCGTAGTCGGCGTAGCGCAGCGGCAGCGGCGGCAGCGCCGCCGGCCCGGCCCCGGCAGCCTCGGCATGGAGCGCCGCCAGCTCGCGTAGCAGGATGCCGAGCGACCAGCCGTCGCAGACCAGGTGGTGCAGGCAGAGGAAGAGGACCTGCTCCTCCGCGCCCAGGCGGAAGAGGCGGGCGCGCAGCAGCGGCGGGCGGGCGAGATCGAAGGGCTTCGCCGCCTCCTCGCGCAGCCGCGTCTCGAGGGCTTCGGGCGCCAGCGACTCGATCGGCAGGGCCGGCGCCACCTCGGCGGGCTGCAGCACCGGCCGCCCCGCGATCTCGACGAAGGCGCAGCGCAGCAGCTCGTGGCGCGCCGTCAGCCCGGCCAGGGCGCGCTGCAGCGCGCCGACGTCGAGCGGGCCGCGCAGGCGCAGGGCGAAGGGCACGTTGTAGTGGGCGCCGCCCTCCTCGAGCTGCGCCAGGAACCAGAGCCGCTCCTGCGCCGGGGAGAGCGGCAGGGGTGCCTCGGGCGGCAGGCGGGGGATGCGCTCGGGCGCCTGCCGCCGCTCGCCCTCGACCAGACGCGCGAGGGCGGCGACGCTGCGGGCCTCGAAGAGGCTGCGCAGCGGCAGCTCGACGCCGAGCACGGCGCGCAGTCGCGCCGCCAGCCGCGAGGCCGCCAGCGAATGGCCGCCGAGGGCGAAGAAGTCCTGGTGGCGACCGACCGCGGGCAGCTCCAGCAGCTCGGCCCAGATGGCGGCGATGGCGGCTTCCAGCGGCGTCGCCGGAGCCTCGTCCTCCGTCGTTGCCGCGGCTTCGGGCAGCGGCAGGGCCTCGCGGTCGATTTTGCCGTTGGTGTTGAGCGGCCAGGCCGGGACCGGGATGACGGCGGCCGGGACCAGATAGGCCGGCAAGCGTTGCGCCAGGGCCTCGCGCAGCGCCGCGCCGTCGAGCGCCGCGTCTGCCGCTGGTACGACCCAGGCCAGGAGCCGCCTGCCGCCCTCGGCGGCCGGGCGGGTCAGGGCCAGCGCGGCGGCCACGCCGGGCAGCGCGCGCAGCGCCGCCTCCACCTCGCCCGGCTCGACCCGGAAGCCGCGGATCTTGATCTGCTCGTCGGCGCGGCCGATCAGGTCGAGGCTGCCGTCCGGCAGCCAGCGGCCGAGGTCGCCGCTGCGGTAGAGCCGGGCGCCGGGGCGGGTCGAGAAGGGGTCCGGCCGGAAGCGCTCTGCGGTCAGGTCGGGGCGGCCGTGGTAGCCGCGGCAGAGGCCGTCGCCGCCCAGCCAGACCTCGCCCACCGCCAGCGGCGGCAGCGGCCGCAGCGCGCGGTCCAGGACGTAGGCGGTGGAGTTGCCGATCGGCCGGCCGATCGGCACCCGCGGCGCCTCCGCCGGCAGCCCCGCCATGGGATGCCAGGTGGCGAAGGTGGTGGTCTCGGTCGGGCCGTAGACGTTGAGCAGGCGCCGCGGCCCGCCGGCCTGCAGCAGGCGGCGGCAGAGGTCCGGGTCCTGCGCCTCGCCGCCGGTCAGCAGGTGGGTCAGGCCGGCGAAGGCCTCGGGCGCCTCGCGGACCATGGCGTTGAAGAGGGCGGTCGTGAGGAAGAGCGCGGTGATCCCGCCCCCACCGTCACCCCTGGCCAAGGCGGCGGCGAAGGCGGCCGGCGCGAGCGCGGTCGGCGTGTCGATGCCGACCAGGCAGCCGCCGTTCAGCAGCGCCCCCCAGACCTCGAAGGTGGCGGCGTCGAAGGAGGCGCTGGAGACCTGCGCCACCCGGTCTTCGGGTCCCAGCGGGCAGTAGTCGGCGTTGCAGACCAGGCGCAGCACGGCGCGCTGCGGTACGGCCGCGCCCTTGGGCCGGCCGGTCGAGCCGGAGGTATAGGCGATGTAGGCCAGGGCCTCGGCCGGTATGGCGGGCAAGGACTCGGGCACGGCGCCCGGCAAATCGTCCAGCAGCAGTGTCTCGCTGCCGGGCGGCAGCCGCTCGGCCAGCGCTCCGTCGGTCACGACCGGCGTGGCGCCGCTGTCCGCCAGCATGAAGGCCAGGCGCGCGGACGGGTAGTCGGGGTCGAGCGGCAGGTAGCCGCCGCCGGCCTTGAGGATGCCGAGCCAGGCCACGACCATGGCGGCCGAGCGCTCCAGGAAGACCGCCACCGGGCGGTCGAGCCCGACGCCGCGCGCGCGCAGCGCCGCGGCCAGCGAGTCCGAGCGCCGGTCCAGCTCGGCGTAGCTCAGCCGCTCCGCGCCGAAGACCAGGGCCGGCGCCTCCGGCCGCGCTTTGACCTGCTCGGCGAAGAGGGCGGGGATGGAGGCATCCCGGGGATAGGGGCGGGCCGTGTCGTTGCAGGCGGCGAGCCTTGCCGCCAGGGCCTCCGGCGGCTCCAGCGGCAGGGTGGCGAGCGGGCCGGCGGGCGCCTCGGCCATCGCCGTCAGCAGGCAGCGGAAGCCCTGCAGCAGGCGCTCGGCCGAGGCCGGGGCGAAGCGGTCGGCGTCGTAGGCCAGGCCGCCGACCAGCCCCTGTTCCGTCTCGGCCGTCTCCAGCACCAGCGCGGCCTGGACCGAGCGGCGCGCCAAGGCCAGCGGCCGCAGCGTCACGCCCGGCCCGAGCATGAGACCGCCGTCGCCGGCCGCCGTCTCCTGGTGGGTGAAGAGCAGCTGGGTCAGGGTTTCGCCGGCTACGCCCTCGGCGGTCAGGGTCTCGACGATGCGCTCGAAGGGTGCGGCCCGGTGGGCGAAGGCCTCGCCCAGTCGCTCGCGCGCCTGCGCCAGCAGCGCCGGCAGGTCCGGCGCGGCCGCGAGATCGAGGCGTAGCAGCAGGGTGTCGGCGCAGAAGCCGATGGGCTCGGCCCCGCCCTCGCGGCGCGTCACCGGGCAGGCGATCGCCAGGCTGTCGCGCCCGCTCAGGCGGCCCAGCAGCAGGCCGAGGGCGGCGAGCAGCAGCATGAAGGGGGTCACCCCCTGTGCCCGCGCCAGGGTCCGCAGCTTGGCCGCGGTCTCCGGCGGCAGGAGGAAGGGCAGCTGCCCGCCGCGGCGCGGGCCATCTTCGCTCGGTCGGCGGTCGGCCGGCAGCTCCAGCGGCTCCAGCCCGCCCAGGCGCCGGCGCCAGTGCGCCAGCGCGGCCTGCACCGACTCCTCGGGCCGCAGCCGCTCGGCCACGGCGCGGTCGGCGAAGCTCGCCGCCGGCGCCGGCCAGACCGGCTCCCGGTCGGCGCACGCGGCCGCGTAGGCGAAGGCCAGGTCGCCCAGCAGGACCGCCAGGGAGCGGGTGTCGCAGACCGTGTGGTGCAGCACCAGCAGCAGCGCCTGCTCGCCGCCGGCGGATCGGAAGAGGCGCGCGCGCAGCAGCGAGGGGCCGGCCAGATCGAAGGACGCGTCGGCCGCCTCGGTCAGCACCGCGTCCAGGTCGGCGCCGGCATCCAGCAGCGGCAGTTCGACCGCGGCCCGCGCGTGGATCGCCTGCACCGGCCCGCCGTCCAGCAGGGCGAAGCCGGTGCGCAGGGCCTCGTGGCGGTCGACCACGGCCTGCAGCGCCCGCCGCAGCGCCGCCGGGTCCAGCGGCCCCTCGACCCGCCAGGCCAGGGCGACGTTGTAGGCGCCGGCCCCTTCCAGACGCTCGCCGAGCCAGAGGCGGCGCTGGCCCGGCGCCGTGGGGGCGAGGCGCCGGCCCTCGCCCAGCAGCGCCAGCAGCTCGGCCTTCCGCTCGGCGAGCCGGGTCCGCAGGGCCTCGTCGACCACGCCCGGCGGCGCGCGGAAGCGCAGGCTTCCCCCCTCGCTCCAGAGCTGGAGGCCGCGTTCCAGCAGCTCCAGCAGCAGGCGTTCGGCGCTCAAATCGCGCCCTCCTCGAAACTCTCGTCCGACGCCGTCGCGGCGGCCTCGCGGCCGCGCAGCGTCTCGGCCATCCCTGCCACGCTCGGGTGGTCGAAGACCAGGTCGGGGGAGAGCTCGACGCCCAGGCGCCGGCGGATCAGCGCCATGAGCTGCAGCGAGACCAGGCTGTCGCCGCCCAGCTCCCAGAAGTCGTCCTCGATGCCCAGGCCGGCCAGACCGAAGGCCTCCTCCCAGGCCGCCAGCAGCGCCGCTTCCGTGGCGTCGCGCGGCGGCAGCGGCGGGGCTGCCAGCGGCGGGCGAGGGTGGCGGCTCGCCGGGGCGGCGGGGATCTCGGGCTCGGCCGCCGGGGCAGTGCGGTAGCGCAGGCCCTCGATGCCGCCGGCGACCAGGGCGAGGCGGCGGTCCGGCGGCGCGGCGATCAGGCGCAGCGCGATCTCGGCCGCGGCGGCGGGGTCGAGGCCGCCGGGCAGGTCGCTGCCCAGGCGCTGCTGCGCCAGGGCTTCGGCGGCCCTGGCCATGCCGGTGCCGCGCCAGCGGTCCCAGGCGACGGCGACCACGCGGTCGCGCCCGGCCAGGGCCTCGGCCTCGGCGACGGCCTCCAGGACGGCGTTGCCGGCGGCGTAGGCGGCCTGGCCCGCCCCGCCCAGCACCGTGACCAGGGCGGAGCAGAGCAGCAGGCGGTGCAGCGGGTCCTCGGCCGTGGCCGCCGCCAGGTTGAGCGCACCCTGCGCCTTGACGGCGATCTCCCGCGCGGCCTCCTCGGTTGGGCGGCTGCGCAGCAGGCCGCCGGCGTTGAGCCCGGCGGCGTGAACCGCGAGCGTGATCGGCCCCAGGCGGGCGCGTCCCTCGGCCAGCGCGGCCCCCAGGGCCGCGGCATCGGTGACGTCGGCCGCCAGGACCAGCAGCTCGGTCTTCCGCCCGAGGGCTTCCAGCCGAGCGGCCGCCTCCGGCGCGGGCCGGCCGGAGCGGCTCAGCAGCAGCAGGCGCCAGCCCCGGGCCGCCAGGGCCTCGGCCAGCGCCAGCCCCACCCCGCCCAGCCCGCCGGTGAGGACGGCGACGCCGGGCGGCGGCGGCTCGGCCTCGGGCAGCGGCACGGCGCGCCATTCCGCCAGCCAGCGCCGCCCGCCGCGCAGGGCGGCGCGGCGGAAGGGCTCCTCGCCCTGGGCTTCGGCCAGGATCGCCGCGGCCAGGCTCTCGGCTGGGCCGGCGTCGAGATCCAGCGTGCGGACGCGCAGGCCCGGCTGTTCCTGCGGCAGCGTCAGCGCCGGTCCCAGCAGGCTCGCCTTGGCCGGCTCCAGGGCGGTCTCGCCGGCCACGACCTCCAGGCCGCGGGTCGCGATCACCAGCGTCGCCTCCAGGCCGGCCGGCAGAGCGGCCGCCAGGGCGCCCAGGTCGCGGAATCCCCGGGTCGCCGACTCGGCCGCCTCCGCGACCGGATCGAGACCGCGCAGGTCGAAGATGGCCTCGGGCCGCTCCATCGTCGGGGCGGTCCCGGGGGCCGGGCTCTCGACCTCGGTGCCGGCTGCGCGCAGCGCCGCCGTCAGGGCCTCGCCCACTCCGCCGCGGTCGGCCAGGACCAGACAGCGGCGCGGCGGCGCCTTCGGCGGCGCCAGAGGCGCCCGCGCCCAGCCGGGCACCGCCAGCGTCACGCTGTCGCTCGGGCCGGCGGCCGCGGCCTCGAACCAGTGGCGGCGGCGCTCGAAGGGGTAGAGCGGCAGGGGGATGCGGCGGCGGTGGAAGCCCTGCCAAAGGGCGTCCCAGTCCGGCCGATGTCCGGCCGACCAGAGTCGGCCCAGGGCCGCCTGGAAGGCCGCCGGGTCGAGCGTGGCCTCGGCCGGCAGCGGCGGCGTCTCGCCGGGCAGGGACGGCGCCTCGGCGTAGCCCTCCGGCCCTTCCAGGGCGGCGATGGCTTCCTCCAGGTCGCGCGCCACCAGCGCGCGGCGGTGGGCGTGGGCGCGGCGGCCGGCCTGCAGCGTCCAGGCGACTTCGGCCAGGCGCGGCCGGGCCTCGCGCAGGTGGCGGGCGAGCTCGGCGGAGAGCGCTTCCAGCGCCGGGCGGCTGCGGGCGGAGAGGGCCAGCAGGTGGCAGGGGCGCTCGGGGCCGGCCGCGGGCGCCGGCGGCGCCTCCTCCAGCACCACGTGGGCGTTGGTGCCGCCCAGACCGAAGGAGTTGACGCCGGCGCGGCGCGGGCGCTCGCCTCGCGGCCAGGGCGCCGGCGCCCGGGCCGGGACGAAGGGGCTGCCGTCGAGCCCCAGCGCCGGGTTGGGGCGCTCCAGGTGCAGGCTCGGCGGGATGGCTTCGCGCTCCAGCGCCAGCGCCGCCTTGAGCAGCCCGGCGACGCCGGCGGCGGCGTCGAGGTGGCCGATGTTGCCCTTGACCGAGCCGAGGCGGCAGCCGCCGGCCGGCGCGCCGGCGAAGGCCAGCTTCAGGGCCGCGACTTCGATGGGGTCGCCCACCGGCGTGCCGGTGCCGTGCGCCTCGAGATAGCCCAGGCTGCCCGGCTCGGCCTCGGCCAGCTCCAGGGCGGCGCGGATCACCCGCGCCTGGCCGTCCAGCCCGGGGGCGCCGTAGCCGGCGCGCGCCCGGCCGTCGTTGGCCACGGCCGAGCCGCGGATCACGGCGTGGATCGTGTCGCCCTCGGCCAGGGCCTCCTCCAGCCGGCGCAGCGCCACCAGGGCGACGCCGTTGCCGCCCAGGGTGCCCTGGGCCTCGGCGGCGAAGGGACGGCAGTGGCCGTCGCGCGCGGCGATGCCGCCCTCCTGCCAGCGATAGCCGGCCTGCAGGGGCAGGCTGACCGAGACGCCGCCGGCCAGCGCCAGGTCGCACTCCCCGGCGATCAGCGACTGGCAGGCCAGGTGCACCGCGACCAGGGAGGAGGAGCAGGCGGTCTGTACCGTCACCGCCGGCCCGCGCAGGTCCAGCAGGTAGGCGGCGCGGGGGCAGAGGAAGTCCTTGTCGACCGCCACCACGGTATCGAAGCCGCCGCCGGCCAGGCGTCCCGGATCGGCCGCCAGGGCCGCCAGCCAGTAGCTGTTGAGGCTGGTGGCGCCGAAGATCCCGACCGGAAGCCGCTGCGGCTCCCC
>SR_TP_S13solDRAFT_1000053_pt1 | contig 66697 bp, 55 predicted proteins | sample SodReaTP_S13sol_FD_11159 | JGI IMG/M metagenome (IMG submission 11159) | reverse complement strand
CCCAGCCGGTCGGATTGGCGCCGCACCAGCGGCAGGGCATGGCGGGTGCCGATTTTCTCGACCGGGCCGAACGGCGAACCTTCGGCATGCTCGTTCAGTGCCGCGATGAAGCCGGCGTCGTCCTCGTCCATCAACCGTTCGGCGCTGTCGGCATGCACCGACCAGACCAGCGAGGAACGGCCTTCGGGCAACGGCAGCAGTGCCAGCGGGCCGAGCGCGGTGAAGCGCTGCCAGGCGATGCCGGGGTTGAGTTTTTCGGTTTCCAGGTGGGTGACCAGGGCGCGCTGGTTGTAGTGGAAATCATGGCTTTCGATCCCGGCGGCGCGGCGCACCCGGCTGTTGGCGCCGTCGGCGCCGACCAGCAGTGCGCCGGTCAGTTGCTGCCCGTCTGCGAGTAAGACCCGGATTTCATCCGGGGTGGTTTCGATGAGGTCGATCTCGGCCGGAACGAACCGGGTGATGCGGCGCTGGCGTTCGATCTCCTGCCACAGCGCACGGTCCATCTCGGCCAGTTCGACGATCCAGCCCAGTGCGGCCAGGCCGTGCTCGGTGTCGGAAAATTCCACCGTGCCGCGACCGGCCATGACCTGCATGTCGTGGTAGGCGGCGACGCGCGATTCGCGAACATGTTGCCAGGCGTCCAGGGCTTCGAGCAGCCGGCGTGAGCCGGGGCTGAGCGCGATCACGCGCGCGTCCAGTGGATCGCCGTCTGCCAGCATGCGCGGCAGCTTGCGGTCGATCAGCGCGACTTCATGGCCGAGCCGGGCCAGCCCCAGCGCGGCCGCAGCCCCGACCGTGGAGGCACCTATGACGAGGATATCGAATCGTTCCAAAAGCTCCTTCCCCCGCTTGCGGGGGAAGGTTGGGATGGGGGCTCGGGTTTGTGCTGTACGCGTCATGATTGATGATCCGGACTCGGTTCGCGCGCCAGGCGCGGGACCGGGGTGCGAAAACCCATGGCGGCGTGGACCAGCCTGCGCTGCAGCCCGGGCAGCAGCGCGTGCGCGGCCAGCCCGATGCCGGTGCCGAGCCGGAATGGCAGGCTGGGATTGGAAAATACCCGCGCCAGGGTGTCGGTATAGCGCACCGTTTCGGCGTGGTCGTGCTTGCGCATTTTCATGTAGCGGGCCAGCCATACCGGCGCGCCGGGATCGTGCGCATCGGCCAGCACTTCGATCAGCGCGGCGACATCGCGAAGCCCCAGGTTCAGACCCTGGGCCGAGACCGGGTGGACGGTATTGGCAGCGTTGCCGATGGCGACCACGCGTTGGGCGATCGGGACTTCTGTGCGCAGCAGCTTCAGCGGATAACGGGCGCGCTTGCCGGGGCGGGAAAATCCGGAAAGGGCGGCACCGGAGCGTTTTTCCAGCATTTGCAGCAGCTCGTCGTCGCTCCAGCCCATTGCCTGTTCGATCTGATCGCCGGCGGCGACGAATACCGCGCCGTAGCGGCCTTCCGGCTGCGGCAGAAATGCCAGCGGGCCGGTGTCCGTGAAGCGCTCATGGGCAATGTCCGACGAGGGCGGCTCGGCCTGGACGTTGAAGATCATGGCCGATTGCCGGTAGTCGTGCACTCTGGAGGCGATGCCGGCAGCCTGGCGGATGGTCGACCCGGTGCCGTCGGCGGCCACCAGCAGCCGCGTCGTGATGCGCCCGCCCGAGGCCAGGCGTACCTGGACTTCATCATCGACGACCTGGAAAGTCTCGACCCGTTCCGGGCAGTACTCGGTGATTCCCGCGCTTGCGATGCACTGCTTCAGGCGCGCGCCCAGTTCGCGTGCGACGATGACTTGGCCGAAGTGGTCCAGGTCGTGCTCGGCGGCGTCGAGCCGGACGTGGCCGAAGCCACCGGCGCGGCTGATCCTGATCTGCCGGATCGGGCAGCCGGTGAGGTTACGATCGCGGATGCCCAGCGATTTCAGGATGTTCAGCGAGGCCCGGTTCATGACCAGCGTGCGGTCGTCATGGCTGGGCTGGTCGTCGGCATCGCGCGCGATGGCCTCGACGATGGCGACATCGAAGCCGGCCTGTTTCAGGCCGATGGCCAGGCTGGCGCCGGCCATGCCGCCGCCAGCAATCAGGATGTCGTGTCGAACGTCGTGGGCAGTCATGACTGCATCAGTGCCTCGATTTCATCGGCCGCCACCGGTACGTCGCGGGTCAGGATTTCCGGCGCGCCGTCGGTGATCCGCACGTCGTCCTCGATCCGGATGCCGATGCCGCGGAATTCGGCCGGGATGTCGTCGTCATCGCCAATATACAGCGCCGGCTCGACCGTGGTGACCATGTTCTTCTCCAGCACTCGCCAGTCGCCGTCGACCCGGTAATCACCGACATCGTGCACGTCCAGACCCAGCCAGTGGCCGGTCTTGTGCATGTAGAAACGCTTGTAGTGCTCACCTTCGAGGTTTTCATCCAGGCTGCCGGACAGCAGCCCCAGCTCGATCAGGCCCCCGGTCAGCACCCGGCAGGCGGCGGTGTGAATGGCATCGTAGGCATTGCCGGGGCGGGCTGCATCAATGGCCGCCTGCTGCGCGGCCAGCACCAGGTCGTAGACGCGCCGCTGGGCCGGTGAAAAGCGGCCGCTGACCGGAAAGGTTCGCGAGATATCGGCGGCGTAGCCGAAGCATTCGCAACCGGCATCGATCAGCACCAGGCCGTCGTCGGGCAGCGGCCGGTCGTTGGTCACATAGTGCAGCACCAGTGCGTTGCGGCCGCCTGCGACGATCGGCAGGTAGGCCGGCGGACAGCCGTGGCGGGTGAATTCGTGCAGCAGCTCGGCGGTCAGCGCCGGCTCGTCCAGGCCCGGGCGGCAGACCTGCATGGCGCGGCGATGGGCCTGGGCCGAGACCTTGCCGGCCCGGGCCATCAGCTTGAGCTCGTGACCGTCCTTGATCAGCCGCAATTCGTGCAGCAGATGATCCAGCGAAATGAACTCCTCGGGTCCGCGCGAGTTGCGCTTGCGCTGCCGCAACTGGTTACGCCAGCCGATCACCTGGTGATCGAAGGCCGGATCGCGGCCGACCGAATGGTAGATGTGGTGGCGATCTTCCAGCAGGCCGGGCAGGATCTCGTCGAGATCGCCGATCGGAAAGGCATCGTCCATGCCAAGCGTTTCGCGAGCCCCGTCCAGCCCCAGCCGCGGGCCGTCCCAGCGTTCGCGCTCGGGGTCGCGTTCGCGGCAGAACAGAACCTGTGCGCCGGCGTCGCGGCCGGGAACCATCACCAGCACCGCATCGGGCTCGTCAAAACCGGTCAGGTAGAGAAAGTCGCTGTCCTGGCGGAACGCGTGGTATGCATCGCCGTTGCGCAGCCGCTCGCGCGCCGACGGCACGATCAGGACGCTGTCCGGCTCGGCCAGTTGCATCAGGTCGCGCCGGCGTCGGGCCAGCGTCTTTTTCGGAATGCCGTGGATCATGCGAGATTCAGGCCGATTGGCGGTCAGGCCGACTGGCGCAGGCCTTCCTCGCGCAGCAGCAGGGTGGCGACGCGCACGAATTCGCTGATTTCGGTGAAATCGGATTCCTGTTCCTCGTGGGCAAGGTCCGGGTCGATGCCGGCGCGCGCGATCTGTTCGAGCAACCGCAGCGCCTCTCCGGCATCGCCGCCCTGGATGTGCGGCCCACCGGCACCGAACCCGGCCAGGAACCCCGAAACCCAGGCAGCCAGGCAGCGGGTGCGTTCTTCCAGCGGCCGGTCGTCGGTCGGCAGCAGCAGTTTGAAATCCATTTCCGGCGAGGCCAGCTCGGCCCGCAGCGTGCTGATGGCCGGGCCCAGTTGCTGCTGGATGCGCTCGGAATTCCAGTCGCCTACCTGCAGGCCGGCGAGCTGATCGGCCAGCTCACGATCAGTCTGCCGCGGGCCGCCGGACAGCAGGCCGATGACCACGCCGTGGGTTTCGGCCACGCGCGCCGGATCTTCGTCTGCGGCCAGCGCCAGCAGCCAGGCAAGTTTGGATTCGTTGTTGTCCATGACCTGAGGAATGGGCCTGTCGGAGTCAATGTTCAATGGTAGCATCGCGATTACGTTGTCTGATGGGCGTTTGAGCCTTTCGGACTTGTGTTGATGCCCTTGTGGCCTCTATCATTGTGATTTGATCGAACGGACGGTCACCTGCCCATGAGTATTCGAAATCTCAGCGAAGCGCTGGACCGGATCGAGGCCAGCGTCGAACAATTGCAGACACGCGTGGCCGTGCTGGAGCGCGAAAAGAGCTCGCTGCTGGCGCGCCAGGAATCCCTGGTGGCCGAGCGTGCCGGGCTGGTTCAGAAGAACGAGGAGGCCCGCTCCCGCGTGCAGGCCATGATCGAACGCCTCAAGCAACTGGAGAGTACCGGCGCATGACGGAATCGGCCCCGGTCACGGTTCGCATCCTGGATCGCGAATACCAGGTGATGTGCTCGCCCGAGGAGCGGCGCGGGCTGGTCGATGCGGCCCTGTTCCTGGATTCGCAAATGCGCGAGATCCGCGAGTCGGGCCGGTTGAGTTCGGTCGACAAGATCGCGGTGATGTGTGCGCTCAACCTGGCCGACGAGTTGCTCAAGCTTCGCCAGCAGCAGCTCGAGCGCGGCGAGAAGGTCGATCAGCGGGTACTGGAACTGGCCAGAAAGCTGGACGAAGTCGGTTCGGAGGCTTCCGCGGCCGACTGATGGGCGGTTTGATCGAAGGTCTGCAGGAAGGCGGATCGGATTGTCACGACAAGGTCTGCATCGTTGGTGTATATTGAGTTCAGGTGCTCTCTGCGGTGTTCGCCAGCGGGTCCGAATTATGCCTTGTCCCTGTTTTTTAGACCTAGGGACCGCTACTTTCCGAGCTGGTGTGCATATTCGTTCTGCGAATCGCCTGAAGGCTGGAAGAGCTTTCCCACCTGAACCTTCGGTTCAAGGTCACCGGACTTGCAGCGGCACAGGCGGAGAGCACCGCCTTTTCCCCCCGACCGACAACCCGTGAGCCAACCCGATTCAGCGCTCAAGAAGGAGCTCCGCGCCCGCCTGCTGGATACGCGGGCAAGCATGCATCCGCACCAGCGCCAGCGCGCCGACCGCCAGATCTGCGTCCATCTTCTGCGCCTGCTCGAAGAGCGCGATTGCCTGGATATGGCCGCGTTCGTGCCTTTTCGCGGCGAGCCGAACCTGATGCCGGCGCTGGAAGCGCTCAGCGAGGCGGGCCGACGGGTCTGGCTGCCGGTGGTCAATGGCCGGCAGATGCATTTCCGCCGCTGGCAGCCGGGCTGCCGGATGGAAAAGAACCGCTACGGCATTCCCGAGCCGGTCGACGGCCGCGAGTGCGCGCCCGAGCAACTGGAACTGGTGCTGACACCGCTGGTTGCGTTCTCGAACAACGGCACGCGGCTGGGCATGGGCGCGGGCTTCTACGACCGGACTTTTGCCTTCGCCCGCACCGACCCCGGCCGCGGCCCGTGGATGGTCGGCATGGCCTACACCATGCAACAGATCGACAGCCTGCCGGCCGAAGACTGGGACGTGCCGCTGGGCGCGGTGATCACCGAGCAGGGCCTGCGGGTGTTTCGGGAGTAAACGTTCTCAGCCCGGATCATGAATCACCCGGACTCAGTCCTGACGCAGCCGCTCGCTGACGGCCACCGGCGTGGGCAGCCGGAGCACGATCCAGTAGGTCGAGACCACGAAGGTCAGGATGGTGGTGGCCTGGATGATGTAGGACGCCTGCGGGCTCATCAGCCCGCTGTTGAGGCCGACCAGCGCGACCAGCAGCGAGAATTCGCTGACCTGGCCGAGCCGGATGCCGATTTCCCGGGCCACGGGCAAGCGTTCCCCTTCGCGTCGGAACAGGAGGGAGAAAAGCAACGGCTTGAGCACCAGCAATCCGGCCGCAAGTGTGATGGCGGGCAGCGCGATGTCGCCCAGGATGGACATGTCGAAGCCTGCTCCCAGCGCGCAGAAGAACACGATCAGGAAGAAGTCGCGCAATGGCTTGAGCATCTCGGCGATGAAGCGCGAGATCGGGCTGGTCGCGATCGCGACCCCGGCCAGGAACGCGCCGATTTCCAGCGACATGCCGAGTGCCTCGGCCAGCACGGCGATTGCCAGGCACCAGCCGATGGCCAGCAGGAAGATGTATTCGTGGATGCGGTCGAAGCGCTGCATCAGCCGCATCAGGCCATAGCGGCATGTGTAGAGCGCGGCGACGAACAGCAGTGGTGCCGTGACCAGCAGGGTGGCGATTTCCAGCCAGGGATTGGTTTCGCCGGCTGCGCCCTGGATGAACAGCAGCACCGCGATGGCGATGATGTCCTGCAGCAGCAGGATGGCGATGATGATTTCGCCCAGGCGCTTGTGGTGCAGGGTCGAGGTCGGTAGCAGTTTCAGCCCGAGGATGGTGCTGGAGAACATCATCGCCGCGCCGATCAGCGCCGCCTGCAGCGCCTCCAGCCCGAACAGCAGCGCCACACCGAAGCCGAAGCCCCAGAAGACCAGGCAGGTGACCACGGTCACTGCCACCGCCTCGCGCAGCATGCGCATCAGTTCGCGCGGCTCCAGGTTCAGGCCGAGCAGGAACAGCAGGAAGATGATGCCGATTTCGGCCATGCCCGACAGCACGGCGCCATCCGAGATCAGCCCGGTGCCCCAGGGGCCGAGAATCACGCCCAGCACGATGTAGGCCACCGGCAGCGCCTGGCGGGCGTACAGTGCCAGCGTGGCAATCAGTGCCGCGCCGCTGAAGATCAGGAAGACCGTCTGGATGAATCCGTCGGCGTGCATCACCCGGCCCGAACGAATGAGCTCGAAATGATTATGGCACGAGCGCCCCGCCAGCTTTACCGCCGCCGGACTAGTATCATTCGGGAAACGACGACGGGATCAATCGCGGCATGAATTACTGGCTGATGAAATCCGAGCCCGATGTGTTCGGGATCGAGCATCTGAAGAAGTGCACGAACGGGACCGAACCCTGGGACGGGATTCGCAACTACCAGGCGCGCAATTTCATGCGCGACGAGATGAAGCCCGGCGACCAGGTATTTTTTTACCATTCCAACTGCAAGCAGCCCGGCATTGTCGGCATCGCCGAGATTGCCAGCAAACCATATCCCGACCCGACCCAGTTCGATGCCGGCTCGAAGTATTTCGACGCCGGGTCCGACCCCGAAGATCCGCGCTGGGTGTTGGTCGACGTGCGCTACGTGCGCGACCTGAAGCGACCGGTGACGTTGACCGAGATGAAGGCCCGGGCCGGGGAATTCGGCGACTTCCAGTTGCTGAAGAAGGGCAACCGGCTGTCGATCATGCCGGTGACGAAAGAACATTGGCAAAAGGTACTGAAACTGGAACAGGAGAAGCCGCAATGAGCCAGGAACGTCTCAAGATCGAAGTCGCCCAGGCCGCACTCAAGCAGGTCGAGTCCGGCATGGTGCTGGGCGTGGGGACCGGGTCGACGGTCAATGCCTTCATCGATGTGCTGGCCGATTCCGGCATCCGGCTGGAAGGCGCGGTGTCGTCGTCGGAGGCGACGACCGAGCGGCTGAAGAAGATCGGCGTCGAGGTGCTCGATCTCAACCACACCGGCGATCTGGCGCTCTACATCGACGGCGCCGACGAGGTCGACGGCCACAGGCGCCTGATCAAGGGCGGCGGCGGGGCGCTGACGCGCGAGAAGATCATCGCCGGGGCCAGCAAGCGTTTCGTTTGCATCGTCGATGAATCCAAGTGCGTCAAGGTGCTCGGCGAATTTCCGCTGCCGGTCGAAGTCATCCCGATGGCGCGTTCGTTCGTGGCCCGCCAGATGCACAAACTGGGCGGTCAGCCGGAACTGCGCGAGGGATTCACCACCGACAACGGCAACCTGATCCTGGACGTGCACCACCTGGACCTGGTCGACCCGGTGGAAATGGAAGCGGCGATCAACGCCATCCCCGGCGTGGTCACCTGCGGGCTGTTTGCCCGTCGCCCGGCCGACGAGGTACTGGTCGCGGCCGAGTCCGGTGTCCGTACCCTGTAGCGACAAAGAGTGAACGCGAATAAAGGACAAAAGCGTTACACGAAGAGCACGAAGAAGGCACGAAGCTCACGAAGAAAACCCTTTCGGAATTGAAACTTCGTGAACTTCGTGCCCCCTTCGTGATCTTCGTGTCCTGCTTTTTTGGATTTTCTTGATGAACGTTCTGGTTACTGGCGGCGGCGGGTTTCTGGGTAGTGCGATTGCGCGCCGGCTGCACGCTCGTGGCGATCACGTGGCGGTGTTCAACCGTTCCGATTATCCGCAACTGCGTGGCGAAGGCATCGAATGCCTGCGTGGCGACCTGGCCGACCGGGAAGCGGTGCTTGCTGCCTGTCGCGGGCGTGATGGGGTCGTGCATGTCGGGGCGCGCGCCGGCCCCGGGTTGTACCGGCCGGATTTCGTTGCCGCCAATGTCGAGGGCACGCAGCACGTCATCGATGGCTGCCGCAACCACGGCGTGCCGGTGCTGGTGCATACCTCGTCGCCCAGCGTGGTGCATGCCGGCGGCGATATCGAGGGCAGTGACGAGCGCCTGCCGTATCCGGCGCATTTTGCCGCGCCGTACCCGGAAACCAAGGCCGAGGCTGAACGCCGGGTGCTGGCGGCCAATGGCCAGGACTTGCGCACCGTCGCCCTGCGGCCGCATTTGATCTGGGGCCCGGGCGACAACCATCTTCTGCCGCGCCTGATAGCGCGCAACAGACAGCGCCGGCTGAGGCTGCCGGCGCCGGACAAGAAGATCGATACCTGTTACATCGACAACGCCGCCGAGGCGCATGTGCTGGCGCTAGCTGATCTGCTGGGCCCGGGGCGGTCGGCCGGCAAGGCCTACTTCATCAGCAACGGCGAGCCGCGGCCGGTGATCGAGATCATGCAGCACTTGCTGGAGGCAGCCGGCGAGACGCCGCGCATCGGCCGGGTGCCACTGCCGGTGGCCCGCGCCGCAGCCGCCGTCATCGAACCGCTGTGGCGTCTGCTCCGGCTGCGCCGCGACCCGCCGGTCTCGCGCTTCATCGTCGAACACCTGGCTACCGCCCACTGGTTCGACATCCGCGCCGCCGAACGAGACTTCGGCTACCGGCCGCGGGTCAGCCTTGCGGAGGGCTTGCGGTTGCTGGCGAGTTCAGGCGCTTGATTGGTTTATCCACAGATGAACGCGGATGAACACGGATGTTTTTTATGGGGGCTCCGTACACTGGCGGAGGCGTGATTGAGCGTCAGAAAGTGTATGGGGCTTTCGTAAATCGTGAATCGTAAATAGAAAAGTCAAACCCGGCGCGCGCCTGTGGCTCGGGTGTCTTTTCGATTCGAGGTTGCCTTTTCCGCGATCAACTGTGGATAAACAAGAACCCGCTCTCAGGCAGCGATATTTCGGATTCTTTCGAACTCTTCACCGTGTTCCAACCGCGCCTGTTCAAGATCGTAATCATCCTGCAGGCCCAGCCAGAATCGCTCGCTGGTGCCGAGCGCGCGGGCGAGGCGCATTGCGCTGTCCGCGGTAATCCGGCGCTTGCCGAGCACGATCTCATTGACCCGCCGTGGGGAGGTGCCGATGGCGCGGGCAAGTGCGTTCTGGCTGATTCCGAGTGGTTCCAGGAATTCCTTCAGCAGGATCTCGCCTGGATGGATGTTGGGAAGTCTATTCATGATTTCGATCGGATCATGCGAATACTATACCGCCTCGCGTTATATAGCGCAATACGTTATGGCTTAGTACCCCCGCTGCCGGTCGACCCGGCCCAGTGGCGGCTGGCCGGCGAGGACGCGGCGGTAGCTTTGCACGGCCAGTTCGGCGGCCTCGCGGGTCAGCGTGATGCTGGCGCAGTGCGGGGTGATGAAGATTTTCGGGTGGGCCCAGAACGGGTGCTCCGGCGGCAGCGGTTCGGTGCGGAAAACATCCAGGATGGCGAAACCGGGCCGGCCGCGATCGAGGGCTGCGATCAGGTCGTCCTCGACCAGGTGCTGGCCGCGGCCGACGTTGATCAGCGTGCTGTCCGGGCGCATGCGAGCGAATAGTCCTGCATCGAGGAGGTCACGGGTTTGATCGGTCAGCGGCAGCAGGTTGATCAGGTAGTCGGCCTTTGCCGTGACCCGTTCCAGGCCGTCGCGGCCGGCGTGCATCTCGACATTGTCCGGCCCCTTGCCCGAACGGCTCCAGCCGAGAATGGGAAAGTCAAGCGCATCGAATGCATCCGCCGCGGCCCGGCCCATGGCGCCGGTGCCGAGCAGGCCGATCGTCGGCGGGGCCTCCGGCGCCCACTGGTTCCAGCGTCGCGCGTGCTGGTCGGAAACGAACCCGTCGAGCTTCTTCCAGCGCTCGACGACCACGGCGACCAGGTAGGCGGCCATGTTGGTGGCCAGTCGCGGCCCGGCCAGCCGGCCAATTGGCACGTCCGGTGGGATTTCCGGATGATCGACCAGACCGTCGACGCCGGCGCCGAGTGAGGAGACGGCTTCCAGCCCGGTCAGTTGCCCGAACAGGCCTTCGGGCGGTTTCCAGACCAGCGCGAAGCGGATTTCGGCCGGGTTGCCGGAATCGGGCCCGGCCAGATCGGGCCATACGCGCAGGTCGATATCGGGCATGCGCGCGCGGATGTGTTCGGCCAGCTCGCCGCTGTCGCGGGTCGGCGTGGCGATCAGGAAGGCCAAGGCTGTTTCCGGCTCATGCAGACATGGTCACGCAGACATGTTCACGCAGTCATGGACACTGGTAGAGGATGAATTCGCGTGCCCCGTCGCGCACCGGGCCGGCCGGCACCATTGCATCGGCACCCATTTCCAGCGCCGAGGCGCGCGCCAGGCGCTCGATTTCCTCGGCGACCTTGCCGGGGCCGCGCTGTACGCCGGCGACGCGATCGCGTACCGAGGCGCGCGTGGTGCCGACCCGGGTGCAGTCTGCGACCTCGGCCGGCTCGGCAAGCCGGATGTTTTCACCGCCCGGCGGTGGCTTGACCCAGGTACACGAGGCGATCGCCAGGATTGCGAAAACAGCAATGATTCGGAATATGGTCATGACGGAATGATCTTCTTGGTTCGGGCACGTGCCCGGGTGACGGGAGGCTCATGATAGTAAAATCACCGGCTTGATTTCACGTTCCCGGCAATCGATTCCATGAATTCATCCTCAGTCTCAGTGATAGACACCGTGGTGTTTCCGGTGGCCGGCCTCGGCACGCGCTTTCTGCCCGCGACCAAGGCCAGCCCCAAGGAAATGCTGCCCATCGTCGACAAGCCGCTGATCCAGTACGCGGTCGAGGAAGCGATTGCGGCCGGCGCGCGCACCATGGTGTTCGTCACCGGGCGCACCAAGCGCTCGATCGAAGACCACTTCGACATGGCCTACGAACTGGAAACCGAACTGGCCAACCGCGGCAAGCAGGAAATGCTCGACCTGGTGCGTGACGTGCTGCCCGAGGGCATCCAGTGCGTCTACGTTCGCCAGCGCGAGGCGCTGGGGCTGGGCCATGCGGTGCTGTGCGCCCGTCCGCTGGTCGGTGAGCGCCCGTTCGGCGTGATCCTGGCCGACGACCTGATCGATGCCGGCGACAAGCCGGTGATGAAGCAGCTGGCCGAGAAGTACGCCGCCAGCGGACGCTCGGTCATCAGCGTCGAGCGCGTGCCCAGGGAGAAGACCCGGCAGTACGGCGTGGTCGACATCGGTGATGCCGCAGGGCCGCTGGCCGCGATCCAGGCCATTGTCGAAAAGCCCGAGCCGGAACAGGCGCCGTCCAACCTGGCCGTGGTCGGCCGCTACCTGCTGACCCCGCGCATCTTCGAGCTGCTGGAAACCACCGCGCCGGACAAGCGAGGGGAGATCCAGCTGACCGACGCGATCGCCGCGCTGGTGCGGGAGCAGGGCGTGGATGCCTGGGAGTTCACCGGCCGCCACTACGACTGCGGCAGCAAGCTGGGATACCTGCAGGCCACGGTCGAATACGGCCTCAAGCATCCCGAGCTGGGGCCGGAGTTTCTCGCATATCTTGAAAACAGGGCGCAGGTGCAATGACCGAAGCCAGTCCTGCCGTCCGGCGCACGCATCTCGAAGCGCTGGAGGCTGAATCCATCCACATCATCCGCGAGGTCGCCGCGACCTTCGACAAGCCGGTAATGATGTACTCGCTGGGCAAGGATTCGGCGGTGATGCTGCACCTGGCGAAAAAGGCCTTTTACCCCGGCCGGTTGCCGTTTCCGCTGCTGCATGTCGACACGACCTGGAAGTTTCGCGACATGTACGCCTACCGCGAGAAGATCGCGGCCGACCCGGACCTGGACCTGATCGTGCATGTCAACGCCGAAGGCGTGGAGCAGGGCGTCGGGCCGTTCACGCACGGCTCGGCGGTGCACACGGACATCATGAAGACCCAGGCGCTCAAGCAGGCATTGACCCGGCACGGCTTCGACGCCGCGTTCGGCGGCGCGCGGCGCGACGAGGAGAAATCGCGCGCCAAGGAGCGGGTGTTCTCGTTTCGCGACCGCCATCACCGCTGGGACCCGAAGAACCAGCGCCCCGAGCTGTGGCAGCTCTACAACGGCCGCATCCATACCGGCGAGAGCATCCGCGTGTTCCCGCTGTCGAACTGGACCGAGCTTGATGTCTGGCAGTACATCGACCTGGAAGGCATCGAGGTCGTGCCGCTGTATTTTGCCGCGCCGCGTCCGGTGGTCGAGCGCGACGGCCTGCTGATCATGGTCGACGACGATCGCATGCCGCTGGAAGACGGCGAGACGGCCGAACAGCGCACGGTGCGCTTCCGCACGCTGGGCTGCTATCCGCTGACCGGTGCGGTCGAATCGAGCGCGACCACGCTCAAGGAAATCATCCGCGAAATGCTGCTGGCGCGCTCTTCCGAGCGCCAGGGCCGGGCCATCGATCGCGATGCCCATGCCTCCATGGAGCAGAAGAAACAGCAGGGCTATTTCTGATGCAGATTCCCGATAACCTGGCGGATGTCAATGTGGATATCGATATTGACGAATATCTCGAGCAGCATCGCCACAAGGAGCTGCTGCGCTTCATCACCTGCGGTTCGGTCGACGACGGCAAGTCCACGCTGATCGGGCGGCTGCTGTTCGATACCAAGCAGATCTTCGAGGATCAGCTTGCAGCGGTCGATCGCGATTCGCGCAAGTACGGCACCACCGGCGAGGCACCCGACCTGGCGCTGCTGGTCGACGGCCTGCAGGCCGAGCGCGAGCAGGGCATCACCATCGATGTCGCTTACCGCTACTTCGCCACCGACAAGCGCAAGTTCATCATCGCAGACACGCCCGGCCACGAGCAGTACACCCGCAACATGGTCACCGGCGCCTCGACCGCCGACCTTGCCATCGTGCTGGTCGATGCCCGCAACGGCCTGCAGGTCCAGACCCGGCGGCACAGTTACCTGGTGCACATGCTGGGCATCCGCAACGTCGTGCTGGCGATCAACAAGATGGATGCGGTCGATTACGACCAGCAGGTGTTCGAGAAAATCCGCGACGACTACACTGATTTCGCCAATCAGCTCGGGATCGAAGATTTCGTCTGCGTGCCGGTATGTGCGCTCAACGGCGCCAACGTCACGCGCAGCGCCGGGGAAATGCCGTGGTACGACGGTCCGGCCCTGCTGGAGCTGCTCGAAACCTTGCCGTTGCACGTGCACGATGAATCCCGCCCGCTGCGTTTTCCGGTGCAGTACGTCAACCGCACGCGCTCGGATTTTCGCGGCTTCTGCGGCACCGTGGCCAGCGGCTCGCTGGCGGTCGGCGACGAGGTCGTGGTGCTGCCTTCGGGCAAGCGCAGCCGTATCCGCGAGATCGTGTTGTACGAGGACTCGCTGCAAAGCGCCGGTGCCGGCCAGGCCGTCACCATTACGCTGGAAGACCAGATCGACATCAGCCGCGGCGATATGCTGGTCCATCCCGACCGGCTGCCGCGGGTGTCCGAGCTGTTCGACGCGCGCGTTGTCTGGATGCACGAGCGACCGCTACTGCCCGGCCGCCAGTACAACCTCAAGCTGGCCACCAGCGAGCTGTCGGCCACGCCCGAGACCATTCATCACCGCATCGATGTCAACACGCTGGAGCATCATCCGGCCGAGGAACTGGGCCTGAACGAAATCGGTTATTGCCGCTTTAGACTCGGCCGCAGCCTGCCGTTCGATGCCTACGACTCGATCCCCGCGACCGGCAGCTTCATCCTGATCGACCGGGTCAGCAACCTGACCGTGGGCGCCGGCATGATCACCCGACCGGTGACCGATCAACTGGCCGACAAGTCCACCAACGTGGTCTGGCACCGGCAATCGGTCGACAAGCGCGCGCGTGCCCGGCAGAAGTCGCAGAAGCCCGCGGTGCTGTGGTTCACCGGGCTTTCCGGCGCCGGCAAGTCGACCGTGGCCAACGCGCTGGAGCAGGCCTTGTTCCAGCGCGGCCATCACAGCTACCTGCTCGACGGCGACAATGTCCGCCACGGGCTCAACCGCGACCTGGGCTTCAGCGACGAGGACCGGGTCGAGAACATCCGCCGCATCGGTGAAGTGGCCCGCCTGATGGCTGATTCCGGGCTGGTAGTGCTCAGCGCCTTCATCTCGCCGTTTCGCGCCGACCGGGCGATGGTGCGCGAGTTGATGGAAGACGGTGAGTTCATCGAGATCCACGTCGACGCACCGCTGGAAGTGTGCGAATCGCGCGATCCCAAGGGCCTTTACGCCAAGGCCCGTGCCGGGGTGATCCGCAACTTCACCGGCATCGACTCGCCTTATGAACCGCCCGAATCGCCGGAGGCGGTCGTCGATACCTCGAAGTTGAGCGTCGATGAGTGTGTGGACGAGCTGCTGGGGTATTTGAAGCGCCGCGGAATCCTGATCGGCTAGGAAACCCCTGCAAAACTACTGTGTGATTCGCCATTCGCCGGGCTGGAGGCCGGCCAGACCGTGTTCGCCGATGGCGGTGCGGATCAGGCGCAGGGTGGGGTGGCCGACGGCGGCGGTCATGCGGCGGACCTGGCGGTTGCGGCCTTCGGTGAGCGTGATTTCCAGCCAGACGTCGCGCACGTTCTTGCGATAGCGCACCGGCGGATCGCGCGGCCACAGCCATTCCGGCTCCGGGATTCGCCGGACCCCGGCCGGCCGGGTCGGTCCGTCGCTGAGCGCTATGCCGTCACGCAGTTGCTGCAACGCATCCTCTCCGGGCTCGCGCTCGACCAGCACGCAGTAGGTCTTGGGCTGCTTGAACTTCGGTGACGAGATGCGCGCCTGCAATGCGCCATCATCGGTCAGCAGCAGCAAGCCCTCGGAATCCTTGTCCAGCCGCCCGGCCGGGTAAACGCCGGACACGTCGATGTAGTCGGCCAGCGTTGGACCCTCGCCGCTGAACTGGCAAAGCACACCGAACGGCTTGTTGAACGCGATCAGCAATGAACGAATCCTGCATCCGTAATGGACAGCCCTGGCATGGGTAGATCCAGATTGGTCTCAGCGTAGCCGGAAAAGAAAGCCCGGGGACAGGAAGTCCGCATTACGCGTGTTTCCAAGCAAATATTCAACCCGGATTTTCTACCGCATCAATGCGTACAGCGCCGGCACGAACAGCAGCGTGATTGCGGTGCCGACGATGACCCCGCCGATCAGGACATAGGCCAGCGGCCCCCAGAAGCTGTCGAAGGTCAGCGGCACGAAGGCAAGGGCCGCGGCAGCGGCGGTCAGTACCACCGGACGGGCGCGCCGCACCGCGGCCTCGACGATGGCCTCGCGCCGGCCCTGGCCCTCGGCCAGGTTGTCGGACACCTGCTGGGTCAGGATCAGCGTGTTGCGCATCAGGATGCCTGCCAGGCCGATCAGGCCCAGCAGAGCGACGAAGCCGAACGGCTGGTTGAACAGCAACAGCGCCAGCACCGCGCCGATCAGCCCCAGCGGGGCCGTGGCGACGACGACGAAGCTGCCGACGAAAGAGCGCATCTGCAGCATGATGAAGATCAGCATCAGCACGACCATCATCGGCATCAGCTTGTTGATCGAGTCATTGGCCTTGCCCGACTGCTCCATGGACCCGCCGATGTCGATACGGTAGCCATCGGGCAGGTTCCGGCGCAGCTCGGCCATTGCCGCCCATAGCTCGGCATTGACGTCGTTGGGCTGGGCGTCGCGGGTGTCAGCCTGGACGGCGACGAAGGGATGGCGATTGTAGCGCCAGATCACCGGTTCCTCGAACTCCACCTGAAGCTCGCCGAGTTGTGACAAGGTCACGTTGCGGCCATCGGCGGTCTTGAGCTCCAGCCCCAGCGGGTCGATCGGCCCTTCCTCGTTCAGGCCGCGCGCGACCAGACGCACGGTGCGGATATCCTGGCGGATCTCGCCGATGGTCAGGCCGTGGCTCTGGTATTCGAGCTGCTCGGCCACCTCGCGCGGTGTCAGGCCGATGCGTCGCAGCCGTTCGGTGTCCATTACCAGGTGGGCGACCGGCGCACGCTCGTCCCATTCCAGATGCGGATCGACTACGTTCGGGTGTTCAGCCATGATGTCACGCACGGCATAACCGATGCGGCGCAGCTCCATCAGATCGTCGCCGACGATGCGGTATTCCAGTGGCCAGATGACCGGCGGACCATAGAGCAGCCGCGCCACGCGCACCCGCGCCTCGGGAAAGGCGCCGTCATTGATGCGCTGCTCGAGCGCGGCCATGACGCGATTACGCGTCGCCTCGTCCTCGGTCACCGCGATGATCTTGGCAAAGGCCGGGTCGGGCTGTTCCGGATTGGCCGAGATGAAGAAGCGCGGTGCGCCGGCGCCGACGTAGGCCGACAGCGACCGGATGCCCTCCATTTCCTCCAGCACCGCCTCGGCCCGGCGGGCGATGCGGTCGGTCTGGCTGAACGACGAACCCTGCGGCAGGAAGATGCTGACCAGTACTTCGGGCCGGTCGGAGCCGGGGAAGAACTGCTTGGCCACCGGGCCTGCCATGCCCACCACGGACAGCAGCAGCAGGCCCACGGTCCCGGCCACGACCAGGCCGCGGCGGTCAACGCAGAACTCGATCAGCGCGCGCAGGCGGCGGTAGGCGGAAGTGTTGTAGCCGTCCCCGTGGTGAGCGTTGCCACGCTCGCGCAGCAGCATCGCGCCGAGCAGCGGCGTGAAGGTGACCGCCACCAGCCACGAGACCAGCAGCGCGAAGGCCAGCACCCAGAAGATGTTGCCGGCGTACTCGCCGACGCCGGACCTGGCGAAGCCGATCGGCACGAAGCCGGCCACGGTGACCAGCGTGCCGAACAGCATCGGCGCGGCGGTGGCGCGCCAGGCGAATGCCGCGGCGTCGATACGCTTCAGGCCCTCCTCCAGCTTGACCAGCATCATCTCGATCGCGATGATCGCATCGTCGACCAAAAGCCCCAGCGCGATGATCAGGGCGCCGAGCGTGATGCGGTCGAGGTTCATGCCCGAGTGCATCATCAGCAGGAAGGTCAGGCCGATTGTGGTCGGCACCGCGACGCCCACGATCAGGCCGGCGCGAAAGCCAATAGTGACGAAGCTGACCGCCATGACCACCAACACCGCAATCAGGAACTTGAGCTGGAACAGGTTGACCGCCGCAGCGATCGCATCGGCCTGATTGGTCAGGATCTTCAGCTCCACGCCCAGCGGCAGCCGGTTGCGCTCGGCTTCGAGAAAGGCCGTCAGACGATCACCCAGCGCCAGGCCATTGGTGCCGTCAGCCATCACCACGCCGAGTACCAGCGCATCGTCACCATCGGAGCGAATCAGGAACGACGGCGGATCCTCGTAGCCTTCGCGCACCCGCGCCAGGTCGCCGAGCCGCAGGATGCTGTCGCCGGCCCGGATCGGTACTTCGCGTAGCTGTTCGATTGCCGAGACGTCGCTGTCGACACGCAGATACACCCGCGGCCCGACGGTCTCGACCTGGCCGGCCGGCGCCAGGGTGTTGTGCGCCGTCACGGCATCGAAGATCTCGGCTGGAGCGATCCCCAGGTTGACCAGCTCGGCGTTGTCGAACTCCACGTAAACGCGTTGCTGGCGCTCACCGATCAGCAATGCCTTGTGCACGCCCTCGACCTGCCACAGCCGGTCGCGCACGTCCTCGGCCACGCGGGTCAGCTCGCGCATCGGCAGGCCCGGTGAGGTCAGCCCGATCAGGCTGAAAAAGACATCGGAGAAGTCGTCATTGACGATCGGCCCGATCACGCCGCGCGGCAGCAGCTCGCGCTCGTCCCACATTCGCTTGCGCACCTCGTAGAACAGCTGGGGCAGTCGTTCGGATGGGGTGTAGTCGTGAAACTCGACCTGGAGATCGGCTCGGCCGGGCCGGATCGAGGTTTCGATGCGGTACAGGCTTTCGACTTCCTGGATGCGTTTTTCCAGCCGATCGACGACCTGGTTCTGCAGTTCACTGACGGTCGCACCCGGCCACTCGACCGAGACCACCATCACGCGCACGGTGAACTGCGGATCCTCGGCCCGGCCCAGCGAGAAGAAGGCGTAGACGCCCACGAGAACCGACAGAAACAGGAAGAACAGCGTGACCGAGCGCTGCTCGACCGCGATGCGCGAGAGATTCGGAATGGGCATCGACGCGTTCTGGCTTCAGCGACGCTCGCGCACGGGCATGCCCGGCTCGAGCAGATGTGTTCCGACCGCGACCACGCGGGCATCGACCGGCAGATCCGCCAGGATCTGCGCGGTTTCGGTATCGATTGCCACCAGCACCACCGGCAGCGGCTGCACCCGACCGTTGTCGAAGACCCAGACCTGCGGCCCCTGGCCGCGCTCGTTGATCGCGCCGATCGGCACTTCCAGCAGCTGGCCATCGTCGACATCCAGCGCCACCTTGACCACGCTGCCCAATCGCAGGCCGGCGGTCGGATCGTCGAGGCTGTAGCGCGCCTGCCACGTGCGCGTTACCGTGTCGGCCGCACCGGCGACCTCGCGCAGCGTCAGCCCCAGCGGCTGGGCACTGCGGTCGAGCACGCGTCCGGTGGCCGGTACGCCGATGCGCTCGGGCAGATTGACCTGCACTTCCAATGCACCGGCCTCGGCCAGCACCGCTACCGGCTCGCCGGTCGCCACGACCTGGCCTGGCTCGCCCTGTACTTCGATCAGCACGCCGTTCGATTCCGCCGTCAGCCGCGTGTAGCCCAGCGTCAGCCCCGCCTGCTCGAGACGAGCCTGCAGCGCATCGACACGCTCGCGCGCGCTGTTTTCAGCCAGCAGCACGCGCTCGAAGAGCTGATCGCTGATGAATGCACGCTCCAGGAGCTGGCGGTTGCGCCGGGTCTCGGCCTCGGCCGTGGCCAGCTCGGCGCGCGCCGCATCGAGGTCGGCGCGGGCAACCCGGACCTGCTGCTCGTAATCGCGCGGATCGAGCTCGAACAGCGGCTGGCCGGCCTCGACGCGCTGGCCGGCATTGACCAGGCGAGCACGAATCCGGCCCGCCACCTGGAACGCCACCGGGGTTTCGAAGCGTGCCCGTACCGTGCCGGACATGCGCGCACCATTGAATTCGGCCGCCCGCGGAGCTACGGTCAGCACCGTCGGCAGCGGCCCGGCAGCTGCTTCGGGCGATGTCGAGTCGCCGCCGCAGGCAACCAGCAGCGGAACCAGCAAGGTGGAGGCAAGAATGCGTTTCATTGCGCCAGAAAATCATCCAGAAAAAGTCCGCGAAGCATAATGGATTCATCCGAAGAAACCGTGAAAAAGCGCAGAAATGATTGTCCAGCCGCCCGGCCGGGTAAACGCCGGGGATGTCGATGAAGTCGGCCAGCGTTGGACCCTCGCCGCTGAACTGGCAAAATGATTTTGTAACCGCAAGAAAAACCCTGCTGTTTCCGCCTTTCTCTTCGTGCTCTTCGTGTCCTTCGTGGTTTCCAGTCTTGCGCTTTTCATCCGCGTTCATCTGCGGTCAAAAAAGCCTTTAACTCCCAATCTTGTCCTGCGTTTTCGTCTCGAAGTCGCCTGCGTCGTGGCGTTCGTGCAACTGCATGGCAGGGTCGCCGAAGGCGCGGTTGACCATGCGCCCTCGAAGAACCGCCGGGCGTTCGTCGATCATGTTGGCCCAGCGCATGACATTTTCATACTCGTGCACGGACAGGAACTCGGCGGCATCGTACAGCCGGCCCAGTACCAACTGGCCGTACCAGGGCCAGATCGCCATGTCGGCGATGGTGTAGTCGTCGCCTGCAATGTATTTGCGTCTGGTCAGTTCAAGATCCAGCAGATCGAGCTGGCGTTTGACTTCCATGGCGTAGCGGTCGACGCAGTACTGGATGGGCTCGGGCGCGTAGGCGTAGAAATGGCCAAAGCCGCCGCCGAGATACGGTGCGGCGCCCATCTGCCAGAACAGCCAGTTCAGGCACTCGGTGCGTTGGGCATGCGTCTTTGGCAGGAACGCATCGAACTTCTCGGCCAGGTACAGCAGGATGGCGCCGGACTCGAATACCCGTTGCGGCGGATCGGTGCTGTGATCCAGCAGTGCCGGAATCTTCGAGTTCGGGTTGACGGCAACGAACCCGGAACCGAACTGATCGCCTTCGCCGATATCGATCAGCCAGGCGTCGTACTCGGCATCGGCAAAGCCGCGCGTCAGCAGCTCCTCGAACATCACCGTGACCTTGACCCCGTTGGGTGTGGCAAGCGAATAAAGCTGGTGCGGATGCCTGCCGACCGGCAATTCCTTTTCTTCCCGCGCGCCCGCGGTCGGACGATTGATACTGGCAAACTTGCCGCCGCTTTGCACATCGGGATTCCAGACCTGGGGCGGGGTGTAGTTTTCGGGGTAGCTCATGGTGGGATTCCTTGTGCGGGGCGTTGATCGAAGTGTTTCAAGAAAGGCGTGAATGGTAAATGGTAAATGGTGAATGGCAACCAGTGACCGGGATATTGCTGCCCGGAATGCCGGCCCAATAGGTGTGGCCTAGGCAGGCTGGAGAAAAGCGTGAATGGTAGGCAACCCGCTACCCGCGATGTGGCAGTTGCCGCTTTTGATTGCTATTTACCATTCACCATTTACCATTTACGCTTTTCCTACCCTGGCATCGCGCCACCCACAATCACCGGCTCGGGCTCCAGTCGGACGCCGTAGTGCTCGGATACCGAGTCCTGAATGCGACCGGCCAGTTGCATTACTTCCGGGCCGGTGGCCTGGCCGCGGTTGACCAGGACCAGGGCGTGTCTGTCGGAGACCGCCGCGCCGCCGATGGCGCGACCGCGCCAGCCGAGCTGGTCGATCATCCAGGCCGCCGACAGCTTGGTCTTGCCGGGCTTGTCCGGCCAGTGCGGAAGGTCGGGGTGCTGCTCGATCAGCTTTTCGGCCTGGTCGTCGGCGATGACCGGGTTCTTGAAGAAACTGCCGGCATTGGCGATCAGGTCCGGGTCGGGCAGCTTGCGCTTGCGCACGCGCATGACCGCCGCGGCGATGGTGCGAGGGTCGTCGGGTTGCCGATGCCCATGCTGCCGCAGTTCTTCGATCAGTGACGGGTATTCGAGTATGGGCATGCCGTCGAGATTGAGTTCCAGCCGCACGGCCAGGATCACGAAGCGGCCGGCGTCGGCGCTCTTGAAGCGGCTGTCGCGGTAGTCGAGGGCGCAGTCGGAAGCTGCCAGCCACTCGACCCGGCCGGTCTGGCGGTCGAAAGCCTGCACCGAATCCAGGCAGTGCGCCAGTTCGACGCCGTATGCGCCGATGTTCTGCATCGGGGCAGCACCCACCAGGCCGGGGATCAGGGCCAGGTTCTCGATGCCCCACAGCCCGCGGTCCAGCGACCATCGAACCAGACCGTGCCAGTCCTCGCCGGCCATGGCCGTGACCAGCACCCGGTCGCGGTCGATCACTTCGCTCTCGATGCCGCGCAGGCGGTTGACGATGACGCGGCCTTCGAAATCATCGACGAACAAGGTATTGCTGCCGCCGCCCAGCAGCATGACGGGCAGCCCGGTATCCAGCAGGGCCGGCAGGTCGTCGGGTTTTTCCAGCAGCGCCAGCTCGCGTGCGGTTGCCGGCAGGCGGAAGGTGCTGAAGCCCTCCAGGCGTGCGTTTTGGAGAATTTGGGCGGTCATTTCAGCTCCCTGATTATCTGGACGAGTCAGCCGGTTGCATAAAGAAAAACCCTTGACCACAGATTACACAGATTTTCACAGATTAATATTCTCCTGATTACGTACGTGTTACAGCCATTCCGTGAAATCAGCGCGAGGCACAGGAATCCTTGAAAAAGCATTGACACGAAGGTCACGAAGATGGCACGAAGAGCACGAAGTTTCATTTCCAAAAGGGTTTTCTTCGTGTCCTTCGTGCTTTCTTCGTGTGCTTCGTGTCCTGCTTTCCGCTTTTACACGGGTTGCTCGCGAGATTACTGATTCGTTACCAAGGTGGCTGAGTCATCTACCTGGTCAGGAATGTTTTTGTGGCGCAAAGCTGTTCAAATTCAATAATCTGTGTAAATCTGTGGCCCGCTTTTCAGCGATGCCTGAGCTATCTGCCTGATCAGGCTTCAGTCCCTCGCATCGTCGGCTTGGTCGTGCTTGGCCAGGGCCCGGGCGCAGTCGCGGATCAGTGTTGGGCCATGGTAGATGAAACCGGTGTAGAGCTGGACCAGATCGGCACCGGCGTCGAGCTTGGCGACGGCATCGTCGGCCGACATCACGCCGCCGGAGCCGATGATGGGAAAGCCCGGGCCGAGCACCTCGCGCGCAATTACCAGAACCCGGTTGGCCGGTTCGAGCAACGGCCGGCCGCTCAGGCCGCCGGCCTCGGCGGCATGCGGCAGACCGGCGACGGCATCGCGCGCGAGCGTGGTGTTGGTGGCGATCAGTCCGTCGATGCCGCTGTTGCCGATGATCTCCAGTGATGCGCGCAGTTCGGCCTCGCTCCAGTCCGGTGCAATCTTGACCACCAGCGGGCGGGTCTGGCCGCATTCCCGGGCATGACCGGCGCCGGCCTCCACCAGGGCCTGCAGCAGTGCGGTCAGCGGCGTGGTGTCCTGCAGCCGGCGCAGATTCTCGGTATTGGGCGAGGAGATGTTGATCGCAACATAATCGCAGTGCGGGTAGACCTTTTCCAGGCAGTACAGGTAGTCCTCGACGGCCTGGTCGACCGGGGTGTCCTTCTGCTTGCCGATGTTGGCGCCGACGATGCCGTCGAAGCGGCGTTCGGTCAGCCGCTTCACCAGGTGATCGACGCCGGAATTGTTGAAACCCATCCGGTTGATGATGGCCTCGGCCGGCTGGATGCGGAACATGCGCGGCTGCGGGTTGCCCGGTTGCGGTTCGGGCGTGACCGTGCCCAGCTCCAGGTGGCCGAAGCCGAGCTGGCCGAGCGCGTCGATGTAGTCGCCGTTCTTGTCCAGCCCGGCAGCCAGCCCGATCCGGTTGGGAAATTCCAGCCCCATCAGCTCGAACGGGTCGGACACCGGCGTGCCGGCGTACAGCCGCGGCAGCCCGAAATGCCCGCCGAACTTCAACGACTCCATCGCCAGCTCGTGCGCCGTCTCGGGCGAAAGCTGGAACAGACCCTTGCGCAGCCATTGGTACATTGATCCTGTCCTTGGTCAGGTCTACGGCAAAGCATTTTTACCGCAGATGAACGCGGATGAACGCAGATTTTGATGGGTGCCTCCGTTTACTGGCGCAACGGTCCCTGAATTCAGGCGATATATCAGGCTTTCGTAAATAGTGAATAGTAAATAGTAAATAGAAAAGTCAAAATCGCTCCACCCTGCATGAATCGATGCGCTGCAGATCTTGATTGCTTTGCTTCTATCCGCGTTCATCTGCGGTAAAAAACGCCTTTTTGTCAGAGATCGAACTTGATCCCCTGCGCCAGCGGCAGTTCGGTGGAGTGGTTGATGGTGTTGGTCTGGCGGCGCATGTAGTTCTGCCAAGCGTCCGAGCCGGATTCGCGGCCGCCGCCGGTTTCCTTTTCGCCGCCGAACGCGCCGCCGATTTCGGCGCCCGAGGTGCCGATGTTGACGTTGGCGATGCCACAGTCCGATCCCAGGTGGCCGAGGAAGTATTCGGCATTTCTGAGGTCGGTGGTGAAGATCGCGGACGACAGGCCCTGGCGCACGTCGTTGTGCATGGCCACGGCCTGTTCCAGGGTCTTGAAGGTCATCACGTACAGGATGGGCGCGAAGGTTTCTTCCTGGACGATGTCCCAGTCGTTCTCGGCGCGCACGATGGCCGGCTCGACGAAGTAACCCGGCCGGTCGAGTCGCTTGCCGCCGGTGAGCAGTTCACCGCCGGCCTGTTTGGCCCGCTCGATGGCGGCCAGGTAGCGCTCGATCGCGGTCTCGTCGGTCAGTGGCCCCATCAGCGTGCCTTCGTCCAGCGGGTCGCCGATGCGGACCTGCTTGTAGGCGCCGACCAGCGTTTCGATGACCTCATCGGCAATGGATTCATGCAGGAACAGACGGCGCGTCGAGGTACAGCGCTGACCGGCCGTACCAACCGCGCCGAACACGATGGCCGGGATGGCCAGTTTCAGGTCGGCGGTTTCATCGACGATCAGGGCGTTGTTGCCGCCCAGTTCCAGCAGGCTCTTGCCCATCCGGCCGGCAACCCGCGCGCCGACTTCGCGGCCGATCTGGCACGAGCCGGTAAACGACACCAGATCCACGCGCTCATCGTCGATGAAACGCTGGGCAAGTTCGTGGCCCGGTTCCATGAAGCTGGTGAAGATGGGCGGGAAGTCGGTGCCGGCCAAGGCCTCGTTGACGATGTTCTGGACCGCCACGCAGCACAGCACGCCCTTGGGTGACGGTTTCCAGATCGTGGCGTTGCCACAGATCGCCGACAGCAGCGCGTTCCAGGCCCAGACCGCGACCGGGAAGTTGAACGCGGTGACCACGCCGACGATACCCAGCGGATGCCACTGCTCGTACATGCGGTGGCCGGGGCGTTCGGAGTGCATGGTCTTGCCGTAGAGCATGCGCGACTGGCCGACGGCGAAATCGCCGATGTCGATCATCTCCTGGACTTCGCCGTCGCCCTCGGGCTTGATCTTGCCCATTTCCAGGCTGACCAGGCTGCCCAGCGGATCCTTGTACCTGCGCAGCGCCTCGGTCACCAGACGCACGGCTTCGCCGCGCCGGGGTGCGGGCACCTGGCGCCAGGCGCGTGCGGTCTCGAGCGCCTGCTGCAGAATTCTTTCGTAATCGGCTTCGGATGCGCCGTATACGCTGGCGATGACCTCGCCGGTCGCCGGGTTGATCGAATCGATCTTGCCGGCATCGGTGGTCTTCGACCATTCATTGGGGCCGAAGCAGGCTCCGGGGTTGTCGGCCTTCAGGCCGAGTGCGGCGAGGACCTGGTCTGCTCGCTGGGTCATATCTGGACTCCCTGTCAATTCGTTGCCGGGGCCGGGCCGGCGCCGCTTGAAGACGGGCCCGACGGGAAGCCCTTGATTATCTCACCGCTGACTCGGTCTCGCTGGCCTGCCCGGTCTCGACGGCCCAGTCGCCAAGTTCGCCGACCAGCCGTGCCAGGGCTCGTTCGAATGCCCGGCCGATGGCTGCCGGTTCGCTGCTGTCAACCGGTAGATCTGCATCGAACAGCCGGCTGCCCAGCAACCGTGCCGTGCGACTGTCGTACAGGCGGGCCTCGACGCGCAGGTCCACGGCCAGGCCGTTGGCGGTTTCGGCCAGCTCGAAACGCCTGAGATCCAGCGCCAGCAGGCGTTGGCCGCCACCGCTGGCCGAGCGCACCTCTGTGAGCAGGGCACGGTCGCGAATGTCGCGCACCAGCAGCGTGCGCAGCAGATCCGGGGCGGCGGCCACCCAGCGAGTGTTGCCGTAGACGCGCAACTGGCCGTCCCGGCCGCGCACCAGCACGCGGGTGGAGTCGCGCATGCGGTCCGACTCCGGCCGGGCGATGTTCAGGACCCAGTCGTGGGTCTGGCCCGCCGGCGTGCCGGCCTCGGGCTGCGGGTCCAGCAGTTGTATCGGCTCGCTCTCAGGTAGAAAGGCACAAGCCTGGCACAGCGTCAGTAGCAGGGCAATGGTAAAGGTCCTGGGATTCATCGCGGTTTGTACTCCTCGGGTTCATCGCCGCCAAACAGGAACTGCGACGGGTTCTGCTCGATCTGGCGCACGACATTGGACAGGTCGCGGATCAGCCGGCGCAGGTCTTCCATGCCGCCGTCGATCTGGCGCATGCCGACGCCGCCGATCTGGGTCAGTGCATCCTGGTTGCTGGCGATGATGGTGTCGATGCGGCCGGTCAGCGACGACAGGTTGGTCAGCGTCTCGTCGAGTTTGCCGCGGAGTTCGGGCAAGCCGGCAACGACCTCCCGATCGACCTCGGCCAGCAAGCGCTCGAAGCGGCGCGAGGTTTCGCCAAGTTGCGCGATCATGTCGGGCAGGCTCTCGCTGGCCTGGGCGGCGTTGCCCAGCAGGCGGTTCAGTTCACCATCCGGATCGGCCAGTCCGGCCAGCAGGCGGTCGGTGGAATCCAGCACCCGGTCGATGCGCGCGGTGTTGTCCTCGTCCAGAATGTTGTTGAGGCGCTCGACGATCTGGCTGGCGGTCACGAGAATACCCTCGGAAGACTCGATCAGCCTGGCCAGCGGCGAGTCGCCGGTCTTGATGCGCGCCGGTTCGCGCTGGACGGTGGGCAGCAGCGGACTGTTCGGGTCGCCGCCGCGCAACTGGATGGCGGCGCTGCCGGTCAGGCCCAGCAGCCGGATGGTGGCTTCGGTGTCCTCGTGAATGGGCACCTCGGCGTTGATCTCGACCGTGACCAGCACTTGGCGCACGTCTTCGGGATTGAGCCGAAGTTCCGACACCCGCCCGACGTTGACGCCGTTGTAGAGTACCGGACTGCCGCGGCTCAGCCCGATCACCGACTCGGTGAACAGCACTTGATAGCGGTTCCAGTCATCACCGGTGGCGAAGCGCGCGGCAAACAGGCCGAACAGGACCGCGGCGATCAGCGCCGCCAACGTCACCGCACCGATCAGTATGAAATTGGCCCGGGTCTCCATGGTTTACTCCTGTCGACTGGCCGCGCGGGCGCGCGGGCCGTGGAAATAACTTTGCACCCAATCATGGTCGAGACGCTCGATCTCTTCCAGCGGCGCCGATGCCAGTACGCGCTTGTCGGCCAGCACCGCGATTCGGTCGCTGATGGCGTAGATGGTATCGAGATCGTGGGTGATGAGGAACACCGTCAGCCCCAGCGCCTGTTGCAGCGTCCTGAGCAGGCGGTCGAAATCGGCCGCGCCGATCGGGTCCAGACCGGCGGTGGGTTCGTCCAGGAACAGCAGTTCCGGCTCCAGCGCCAGCGCGCGCGCCAGCGCGGCGCGCTTGCGCATGCCGCCGGACAGTTCCGAGGGCATCTTGTGGCAGGCGGTTTCGGGCAGGCCCGACAGCAGGACCTTCGAGCGGGCCAGGTCGCGCCGAAGCTGGGCCGAGAGTTCCGGGCGATGGGATTTGAGCGGCAGCTCGATGTTTTCCAGCACGCTCAGCGACGAGAACAGCGCGCCGTCCTGGAACAGCACGCCGGCGCGCCGGGCCATCAGTTCGCGCGCATCGTCGGTGTCGCGAATCAGGTGACCGAAGATCTCGATGCGCCCGCCCTGTGGTGGGCGCAGGCCCAGGATCGCGCGCATCAGCACCGACTTGCCGGAGCCGGAGCCGCCGACCACGGTCAGGATTTCGCCGCGCAGCACGTCCAGGTCCAGCCCGTCGTGGACCAGGTCGTCGCCGAAGCTGTTGACCAGTCCGCGCACGCGGATGACGGGGTCGCCGGAATCGTTCACCAGCCGATCTCCATGAAGTACACCGCCGCGATGGCGTCGATGACGATGACCATGGTCAGGCTGCGGACCACGGCGATGGTGGTGTGCTCGCCCACCGACTGCGCGGTGCCGGCCACGCGCATGCCTTCCAGGCAGCCGATCAGTGCGATCACCGCGGCGAAGATCGGCGCCTTGATCATGCCGACCAGGTAATGGCGCAGGGTCAGGGTCTGCTCGACCCGGTCGAAGAACAGCGTGAAGTTGATGTCCAGCGCCAGGATCGAAACCACCATGCCGCCGAACAGCCCGGAAAGCGTCGCGACAAAGGCCAGCAGCGGCAGCATGATGACCAGCGCGATCAGGCGCGGCAGCACCAGCAGTTCGATCTCGTCCAGGCCCAGCGTGCGGATGGCATCGATTTCCTCGCGCGATTTCATCATGCCGATCTGGGCGCAGAAGGCACTGGCGGTGCGCCCGGCCAGCAGGATGGCGGTCAGCAGCACGCCGAACTCGCGCACGAAGGCGAAGGTCACCAGATCGATCACGTATAATTCCGCGCCGAAGTCGGCCAGCACCGTGGCGCCCAGAAACGCCACGACCGCGCCGATCAGCGCACTGAGCAGCATCAGCAGCGGGACGGCATTCAGGCCGGACTGCTCCATGTGATAGACCACCGAGGTCAGACGCAGCCGTTGCGGTTGCACTACCAGCAGCCCGAGCCGGGTCATGGTCAGGCCGAGGAAATTAAGCAGTTGCAGGGTGTTGTCGCGCACCTCGATGGTGTTACGCCCGACCTGCTCCAGGATCTCGCGCCACTTTGGCGGGGTTTCGGGCTCTGGCTGATGGGTGCCGTCGCAGACTTCGTTGACCGCGTCGAACAGCTTGCGCCATTCATCGGGCAGGGAAATCCGGTCCGCCTCCAGTCCGCCGCGGCACAGCAATTGCTCGATCAGCAAGGCGCCGGCCGCATCCAGCCGGGTGATGCCGGAGGCGTCGATGGCCTGAAACGTGCCGAGGTCATGAATGCGCCGGTTCAGTGCCTCCAGGTGTTCCAGTACCCACGGGCCGGATGCGTGCAGGCGGCCGCTTTCGGAATCCATTTCAAGTTCTGGTTTTCGCAGCGAATCGTTCACGCACTCTGGTTCCTGAGCTGCCCGGCTATCAGGATCGCATGATCCCGGCCTTGCCGTGTGTCTTTCAATGCCTGACCCGGCGGCATGGAATCAACGGCCCAGGCAGGGAGAATAACGCCGCGGCTGGCTTTCGGCGATGAACGGAATGGCGCGGGCCCCGGGGCAGTCGCGGTCGGCCAGCTCCGGTTCGGGCCAGGCGACCCAGAACCACTCCAGTTCCGCCGGCCAGGTTCGCGCCCGGGGCTGGACCGGCAGGCGGTCGAACATGCGTGCCCAGACCGGCAAGGCCGTGGCCGCGCCGCTGATTCCGGCCGGCCGGTTGTCGTCGCGGCCGATCCAGACCACGCCCAGCCAGTCCTCGTTGTAGCCGGCAAACCAGGCATCGCGCCGGTCGCTGGTCGTGCCGGTCTTGCCGCGCACGGTGGCCTGGCGCGGTCCGGCATTCTCCAGCCGCCAGCGCAGGCTGGCCGCGGTGCCGTCGCGCGTGACCTGTTCCAGTGCGAAGTCCAGCAGCGCCAGCGCCCCGCGTTCGCGAATCGGCCGCAGACGCACCGGGTAGCGCGCCATCGGGTTGCCGTTGCGATCGATCACGTCGGTGATGGCGCGCAGCGGGGTCGAGTAACCGCCGCTGGCCAGCGGCTGGTAGAGCTGCGTGACCTGCAGCGGGCTGAGATCGATGGCGCCGAGAAATGCTGCCGGGTGCCGGGCGCTGCCCGGCGCCACGCCCAGTTGCTCCAGCAGCCGGAACAGCGGGGCGACGCCGACTTCCAGGCCGATGCGCACGGTGGCCTGGTTGTAGGATTTGGCCAGCGCGTCCAGCAGCGGCACGCGACCGTGGCTGACCTGGTCGTAGTTGCGCGGTTGCCAGTCCGGCCGGCCGCGTTGCGGCACGGTCAGCGGTTCATCGTCGATCGGCGTGACCAGTGTGAAGCGTTCGGGATCGGCCAGTGCCAGCAGATACAGAAACGGCTTGATCACCGAGCCGACCGGACGGCGCGCGTCCAGCGCGCGGTTGAAGCCGGCGCGCGCGGCATTGCGATCGCCGACCAGGGCGCGGATTTCACCGGAATTGGGCTCGGCCAGCACGATCGCGCCCTGCAGGCTGCCGGGCTCGGCTTCGACCTCGGCCAGACCTTCTGCCAGCGCCCGCTCGGCGTGGTGCTGGGCCGACGGGCTGAGCGTGGTATGGATTTTCAGGCCGGTCTCGCGCAGGTCACGGTCGCGGTAATCGGCTTGCAACTGACGGCGGACCAGGTCCATGAAGGCCGGGTGGCCGCGATTGCCGTTGGTCAGGCGCGTTCCGGCGCCCAGCGGTCGGGTGATTGCGGCTTCGTATTCGTCGCGCCGGATCAGGCCGGTTTCGTGAAAGATCTCCAGCACCAGGTTGCGGCGCGCCAGCGCGCGCTCCGGGTTGCGCACCGGGTGATACCAGGAGGCGCCGCGCACCATGCCGATCAGCAATGCGATCTGGTCGCTGGAAAGCGTCTGTACCGGCACGCCGAAGTAGAACTCGGCGGCACGGCCGAAACCGTGCACGGCCTGGTTGCCGTGCTGGCCCAGAAAGACCTCGTTGAGGTAGGCCTCCAGGATTTCGGCCTTGCTGAAACGCGCCTCCAGGCTGATCGCCATGATCGCCTCGTTGAACTTGCGAGGCAGTCGCCGGTCGGCGGTCAGGAACAGGTTCTTGATCAGTTGCTGGCTGATGGTGCTGCCGCCCTGGACCACGTCGCGGGCCCGCAGGTTGCGCATCAGCGCGCGCAGGATGGCGCGCGGGTCGACGCCGTGGTGGTGACGGAACTGGCGGTCCTCGACCGCCTGGACGCCGGCGACCAGCAGGGTCGGCATGTCGGCGATCGTGACCAGGGTACGGTCGCGATCATCACCGGGCAAAAGGCTGCCCAGCTCGGCGGCCGGCAGTCGCAGCGAGTCCAGGGCGGCGCCCGTGCTGTCGGTCAGGCCGGCAATGCGCCCGTTTGCCAGGTCCAGCCGTGCAACCAGCGCTGCCTGATCTCCATCGGCAAACTCCAGTGCCGGCAGGGCAATGGTCCAGCGCCCGCCATCGCGCCGGTATCGCCCCGGCAACAGGGGCTCGGTGGATTGCTGGCCGGCCGACTGCAGTTCGCGCTCCAGATCGGCAGGCGTCAGCGGCTTGCCGGGATATATTTCCAGCGGTCGGGCGTAGACCCGCCCGGCCTGCTTCCATTGACGCTCGCTGAAATGCTGGTGCGTGTAGCGGTCCAGGTACCAGATCCAGGGCCCCAGACCGCCGATGATTGCGCCAATCATGAACAGCGTCAGTGCGGCAATCCAGCGACGGGATGTCGGCGACGGGGCTGTTCGCTTTTTTCGGGCTGGTCTTTTTTTGCTTGCGGGCATTTCGTGGCAGGTCCGGGCTGCTGGATGCGAGGTTCGACTGGGCGCGGCTGGTTCGCGCGGGAATTCTAACGGCGGGGGGCGGCCGGATTGGGCATGGATTGAGCGATAATAACCGGTTTGGATCAAGCCGCCTGCTCGGGGCTGGTTCGGATATTGGGGGATCGGGCCCGGGTTCGCGATGGCGGGCCGAGGTGATCGCGGACGGATTCCGCTCCCACGGGTGCGGGGCTGGTTCGGTTTTTGCAGGAGCGAACTCCGATTCGCGATGGCAGGCCAAAGGCATCGCGGACGGATTCCGCTCCCACAGGTGCGGGGGCTGGTTCGGATATTGTGGGAGCGAACTCCGATTCGCGATGAATCTGGCATGGGGTCGCGGACGGATTCCGCTCCTGCAATGACTGAAATTGGAACCAGGCATGGAAGCAAGTGTATGAAGATCGGAACGATGAGAAGCAGCAGAAATCGGAATCAGGGCCGGTCATGAACGACTCGCCTGAAGCTGTTGACAGCCCGGCCGGCATGCTTCCGGCCGGTCTGGTCATCCTGGTCTGGTGTGCCGAGTCGCCCGGGCCGGCGCAACGGCAGTGGCTGCAGCGGTTGCAGGCGCGCGCCCGTGGGCCGGTGTATTCGCTGGGCGACTGGCGCGAGACCGGCCTGAGTGCGCTGGGCCGGCATCGGCATGATTTTGATGGCGCGGTCGCGGCGGCCGAAAAGCTGCACCCGGAACATTCCATCCTGCTGCTGCGCGCAGGTCTCGAGCCGCCGGCGCCGTTACCGGCATTCGAGCGGATCTTCCATGCCGAAGACCGGCCCGGCCGGATCGTCTTCCCGGGCAACCATGCCGACCGGCTCAATCCGTTCCATGGCTGGCCGGAAGATGTCGGGATCGAGCAGCCGGCGCGCCTGGTGCATTGGTGTGGGGACGGCGTCTGGCAGGCGCTTGAAAATGCCGCGCCGGATTGCCTGCTGCTGGCGCCGAAGCGCGCAACGGCACCGCTGAACACGCGCCCGGCGCATCTGGTCGACGATGCTTTCGTGCTCGATCCGGCCCGGCCGGTCCGGCCCGGCAAGGCGAAGCCATCCGAGGCTCCGGCGCTGATCGGGCAACTGGCGCTGCGCCTGCGCCACCTGGCGCTGTCCGGCGCACAGTCCGTGGCGAGCGCTGATCCCGGCCAGCCGGTCACGCTGCACATCGCGCATGGCTGGGGCGGCGGGGTCTGGCGCTGGATCGAGGATTTCATCGTCGGCGATGCCGACGGCGCGCACCTTGTGCTGGTTGCCGAGGGCGACTCCGGCGGCGATTGCTGCGGGCGGCAGCTCAGATTGTTTCTCGGTGGCGTCGAACAGGGCCTGATCCGCGAATATGCACTGGCGCCGGAGATCGGCGGCAGCGTGACCGGGCACGAGCAGTATCGCGCCGTGCTGGGGCAGGTGATCGAGCGCTTCGGCGTGGGCCGGGTCATCGTCTCCTCGCTGATCGGCCACAGCCTGGATTGCCTGGCGACCGGCCTGCCGACGCTGCAGGTGCTGCACGATTTCTATCCACTGTGGCCGTTGCTGGATTTCGATCCGCTTGCTTTTGCCGGTAAAAACGGCGCAATCGATCTGGAACGCGCGCTGGCCGAGCACGGCGACAGCCTGCGCATGGGTGCGGCGGATGCCGTTTCCTGGCGCGAACTGGGCCGCGCATGGGTCGAACGCGTGCAGGCCGGCGAAGTCATGCTGGCCGCGCCGACCGAGCATGTCATTCGACGCTGGCAGGCGCTTTGCCCCGAAGCGGGCTTGCAGATCAAGCGCATCGCGCATGCGTTTCGGCCGTTCGACGATGAGCGAGCGGTGGACGCGCCGGCGAGTGGACCGCTGCGCCTGCTGATTCCCGGCCGGCTGACCCGGGGCAAGGGGCTGGAACTGCTCAAGTCGGCCCTGCCGGAACTTCGCCGCCACGCGCGGTTGTTTGCGCTGGGCTGCGGGCGTGACGGTTTCGCGTTGTTCGGCCAGCCGGGCATCGACCTGGTGATCAACTACCGGCATGCCGATTTCCCCACGCTGGTCGAGCAGGTACGGCCGCACGCGGCGCTGTTCCTGTCGACCGTGCCGGAGACCTGGAATTACGCGCTGAGCGAGGTTCGCGCGCTGGGCGTGGTACCGATTGCGACCCGGGTGGGCAGTTTTCCCGAGCGCATTCGCGATGGCGAGGATGGATTGCTGTTCGAGCCCGAGCCGGCCGCGCTGGTCGACCTCGTCCGACGCCTGAGCGCCGAACCCGGGCAGTTGGCCGGCATGGCCGGGGCGGGCCCGCAAGAGCTTTTGCCCGCGCAGATGGTGCAGGAGTTCGATCGTCGAATACCGGTGCGGTCGATGTCGCCGGGGCCGCATCATGCAGCCTCACCCGAATTGCTGGAGTCGGCTCGGCTGGGCGCTCGGCTGGCAATGTTGGAGCAGCAGCTTGCAGCCGATGCTTCCCGACTGGATGTCATGCAGGCCGAGCTGGAACAGCGCAGCGACTGGGCGCGGCGCAGCGAACGCAGGTTCCGCGAACGCACGCGCTGGGCCGAGTCGCTGGAACGGGACCTGGAGACGACGCGCGCGCATTTTTCCGCATTGCAGGCCGAGTTCGAGCAGCGTAGCGCCTGGGCCAGCGCGTTGCAGATGGACCTTGAAAAAACTTCGGCAAATCTGGCCGAGCGTGACATGCAGCTGGCCGAGCGTGACATGCAGTTGACCGAGACGCAACTGCAACTGACGGGAGTCAGCGAGCGTCTGGAAGACCTGGCGCAGCGTCACAGTGCACTGGAACGGGATTTCGACCAGGTCATTCACAGCCGTTCGTGGCGCCTGACCCGGCCGTTGCGGGTGGCCGCGCGCGTGACGAGGAATGCGCGTGCGCGCGGGGTGTTCAATCCATTGAACTGGCCACGCCTGCTCGGACGCGTGATGCACCACCTGAAGCTGCGGGGTGTGCGGCAGACTTTGACGCTGATGCAATTGCCGCAGCCGCGGACCGGGCAGGAGGCCGAACAGGTCAAGGCGCAACTTCCGGTGCCGGAAGTCAGCGAAGTTGCCGCCCCGGTGCATCACCAGCGTCCCGAACGGCCCGATGTCAGCGTGATCGTGCCGGTCTACAACCAGTTGCACTACACCTCGGCCTGCCTGGAAAGCCTGCTGGCCGCCGAGACCCAGGTGCCGTTCGAAGTGATCGTGGTCGATGACTGTTCCAGCGATGACACACGCGCCTGGCTGAAGCAATGCAGCGGCATCCTGCATCTGCGAAACCGCAGCAACCTGGGCTTCATCGGCAGTTGCAAGCGCGGTGCGAAGAAGGCTGCCGGACGCTGGCTGGTGTTCCTGAACAACGATACCCGGGTGACCGACGGCTGGCTGGATGCACTGATCAACACCTTCGCCGAGCGCGAGGATGCCGGTATCGTCGGCGGCAAGCTTGTGTTCGGCGATGGCACGCTGCAGGAGGCCGGCGGCATCGTCTTCGCCGACGGCAGCGGCTGGAACTACGGTCGCGGTGATGATCCGGGGCGACCGGAATACGGTTTCGTCAGCGAGGCCGATTACGTCTCCGGCGCCTGCCTGGCAATCGAGCGCGAGCGCTTCCTGGCGCTGGGCGGTTTCGACCGCCACTATGCCCCGGCTTATTACGAAGATACCGACCTGTGCTTCAAGGTCCGTGCGCAAGGCCTGAAGATTTTTTATCAGCCGGCAGCATCGGTGATTCATTACGAGGGCGGCACCTCGGGTACGGATGAATCGGCCGGCATCAAGCAACACCAGGTGACCAATTGCCGGAAGTTTCGCGAACGCTGGGCGCAGGTCCTGGCGGATTATCCCGAAAACCCGCAGGAATACACACCGGCGCTGGCGCTGGCTCATCGTTATCGGAACCTGCCGAGGCGCGCGTTGGTGATCGATGCAACCACGCCGATGCCGGATCATGATTCGGGGTCGGTGCGCCTGGTCGCATTGTTGCGGCTACTCGACGAGCTCGGCTACCGCACCAGCTTCATGCCGCAGAATCTTGCCCGCGTCGGGCGTCACAGCGCGGCGCTGGAACAGGCCGGCATCGAGGTCCTGACCGCCCCCTGGATCACCGACCCGGAACCCTGGCTGGCCGAACACGGCCAAGCGCTGGACCTGGTCATGGTCAGCCGGCATTACGTGCTGGCGCCGCTGATCAAGATGATTCGCGCGTATTGCCCGAACGCCCGGCTGGTGTTCGATACCGTGGATCTGCACTTTCTGCGCGAACAGCGCGAGGCCGAGCTGGCCGGTTCGGCTTCGGCCGGGAAACTGGCCGAAAAGACCCGGTCCGCCGAGCTGGCGCTGATTCGCGAATGCGACGCCACGTTCGTGGTCAGCGAGTTCGAGAGGAATCTGCTGGCCGACCTGGTGCCCGATGCCGACGTGCGCGTGGTCTCCAACATCCACAGCCTGCGCGACCCCGGCAAGCCGTTCGAGCAGCGCCGCGATCTGGTCTTCGTCGGCGGCTTCCAGCACCCGCCCAACATCGATGCCGCGGACTGGCTGGTCGACGAGATCCTGCCCCGGGTTCATGAGCGGCTGCCCGAAGTCAAGCTGCACCTGATCGGCAGCCGCATGCCCGAGCGCATCGCCGAGCGGCGTGCGCCCGGACTGCGCGTGCACGGCTTCGTCGCGGATATCGAGCCGTTCATGACCGGCTGCCGCATTTCGGTCGCGCCGCTGCGCTACGGCGCCGGGGTCAAGGGCAAGGTCAACCAGGCCATGAGCCACGGCTTGCCGGTGGTTGCGACTTCTTGCGCGGCCGAAGGCATGTACGCCGAGCACGAAGTGGACATTCTGATGGCCGACGATGCCGAGGGCTTTGCCGCCGAAGTGGTGCGGTTGTATCAAGACGCCGAGTTGTGGAACCGGCTGGCGGCCAACGGCCGGGCCAACGTCGAACGCCATTTCTCCGTCGCCGCTGCCCGTCGGGTGCTGGAGGAATTGCTGACTGACTGATCACGCAGTTGACTCAGTCATTCAGGAGAAGCTTTTTTAACCGCAGATGAACGCAGATGAACACAGATAGGAACGGAACCTTCAAGAGCACGGAAACATTGACTTTGTAGGGTGGATAAGCGTCAGCGCATCCACCTTTCCCGGCCCGAGCGGTGGATGCGCTGACGCTTATCCACCCTACTGCGACCTGACACCGCCCCCGGCCGGTTTTGACTTTTCTATTTACGATTTACCATTTACGATTCACGAAAGCCCCATACACCACCAGAGTTCAATGGCGGCTTCGACAGCCAGCGGAGTCACCCATCAACATCCGCGTTCATCCGCGTTCATCTGCGGTAAAAAAAATCGGTTTTTCATTTCAACCGCCTGACCGCGCTGACGTTGGTGATGGCCTGCAGGCGGCCGAGGATGGTCGAGAGTTGCTCGACGTCGCCGACTTCCAGTTCCAGCCGTATTTCCACCGCTTCGGGCTGGTCGCCGCGGCCGGCCTGCATTGCGCGCACGCTGGCGTTCATGTTTGAAAGCGTGGTGCCGATGTCGCGGATCAGGTCGCGCCGGTCCCAGGCCTGGATCAGGACCCGGACCGGGTAGCGCTCGCGGCTCTCGCTGGTACTCCAGTCGACCCGGATGCGGCGTTCCGGTTCCTTTTCGGTCAGCCTGAGGTACTGGCGGCAATCGGCGCGGTGGATGCTGATGCCCCGGGTGCGGGTGATGAAGCCGGCGATGGCGTCGCCCGGCACCGGCCGGCAGCAGCGGGCGAGCTGGTACATCAGGTTGCCGATGCCCTCGATGCGCACGCGGTCGCCGGCGGTATTCGTCGCACCGGCCGGCTGTCGGCTGACCGGGATGCGGACCACCTCGTCCTCTTCACGCGGCTGGTCGCGCAACACTGCCTGGGCGACCTGGGCGGCGGTGAAGTCGCCGGCGCCGACCGCGGCCAGCAGTTCGTCCTCGCCGCGCAGATGGAAATGCCGCGCGATCGGGGCCAGCTTCGCGTTTTCCAGGTCCAGCCGTTTGAGCTCGGCCTCGACCGCGGCTCGGCCGGCGGCCAGGTTGTCCTCGAAGGCCAGGGCGCGGAAGAAATGCCGGACCTTGCCGCGTGCACGGCCCGAGCGCAGGTAGCCCAGTTGCGGATTCAGCCAGTCGCGCGAAGGCCTGGGTTCCTTGCCGGTCATGATCTCGACCCGATCGCCGTTGGCCAGCATGTGCGTCAGCGGCACGATGCGGCCGTTGACCTTGGCGCCGCGGCAGCGGTGGCCGACTTCGGTGTGCACGTGGTAGGCGAAGTCCAGCGCGGTGGCGCCCTGGGCCAGGTCGATCACGTCGCCGCGCGGCGTGAGCACGTAGACGCGGTCCTCGCTGGTCATGGATTCGAAGCTGTCGATCAGCGTCTGATCGTCCTGGGCGCCCTCGCTGCCTTCGATCAACTGGCGCATCATGCCGATGCGCTGTTCCAGCGCGGCATCGCGCGGGCCGCCTTCCTTGTAGCGCCAGTGCGCGGCCACGCCCAGCTCGGCGTGTTCGTGCATCTCCCGGGTGCGGATCTGGACTTCGAATACCCGGCCGCCGCTGCCGCGCACGGCGGTGTGCAGCGAGCGGTACAGATTGGCCTTGGGATTGGAGATGTAGTCGTCGAACTCGCCCGGTACCGGTTGCCAGTGGCTGTGCACCAGGCCCAGCACCGAGTAGCAATCGGCCACCGTCTCGACCAGCACGCGCACCGCGCGGATGTCGAACAGTTCGTGGAAATCCAGCCCCTTGCGCTGCATCTTGCGCCAGATCGAGTAGATGTGCTTGGCACGGCCGGTGATCTCGTGCGCGATGCCGGATTCACTCAGCCGACGGCCCAGCTCGTGCATGAAATCGTCGACGTAGCGGCTGCGCTCATCCTGGCGCTCGGCAACCAGGCGCTCGATGCGCGCGCTGGCTTCCGGCTCCAGGTAGCGGAAGGCCAGATCCTCCAGTTGCCACTTGAGTTGCCAGAGGCCCAGCCGATTGGCCAGCGGACCATGAATGGCCCTGGTTTCCTCGGCCAGGGTCCGGCGGTCGTCATCGTCGCGGGCCATCTGCATGCGCGCCAGTTGCCAGGCCAGCACCAGCAGCACCACCCGGACATCGGCAATCAGCGCCAGGATCAGCCGGCGCAGGCCTTCGGCGCGGCCGGAGGATTCGCTCAAGTAGCGCCGGTCAAAATGCACGACACGCACGAAGCCTTGCAGCAGGCCCTCGGCCTCGTCTTCGGTTGTGGCCGTTTCCGGCGGACCGCCATCGCTGTCGGCGCACAATGCGATGTCGAGCACTGCCAGTACCGTGGTGGCATCCGGTGCCAGCGGCCGGAGTGCGCGCAGCATGCGCCCGGCCAGCTCGCGCCTGCGCTCGCCGGCCTCGGCCAGTTGCAATCGGCGCTGCCGGATGTCGTCGCGGGCGCTCAGAGCTGCCGGCATGCGTTCGATCAACCGGTCGGGATCATGACTGCTGGCGCGGCCGGTCATGCGGTATTCATTCGGTCAGGCCGGCTTCCCGAAGCCGCTGGCGATAGCGCGATTTGTTGTGCTCCATTTCGCGGCCCAGCCGGTACAGGAAATCCCAGGCGTAGATGCCCGAATCGTGGCCATCGTCGAAGATCAGCGCGATGGCGTAGCTGCCCACCGGCTCGATCCGGACGATGTCGACCCCGGCCTTGCCGGTCAGCAGTTTCGGTTCCGACAGCCCGTGACCGCGCACTTCGGCCGACGGCGAATGGGTGCGCAGGTATTCGAAATCGAGATCGAAGCGTTGACCATCGGCAAAGCGGCATTCCAGCACGCGCCGACCACGGTCCAGGTGCAGTTCGGTCAGCTCCGGAGCAGACATCGCGGGTTCATGGCGCATTCATGGCGCATTCATGGCGTGTAGTAGGTCGGCGATCCCGGCCCCACCGGCATGCCGAGACCGAATACCCACAGGAAGAACAGCCCGACCCAGAAGATGAAATAGAAGATCGAGTAGGGCAGCATGGTGGCAATCAGCGTGCCGATGCCGAATTGCTTGTCGTAGCGCGTCGCCCAGGCCAGGATCAGGCCGAAGTAGCTCATCATCGGCGTGATGATGTTGGTGGTCGAATCACCGATCCGGTAGGCGCCCTGGATGACCTCGGGCGAATAGCCGATGAACATCAGCATGGGCACGAAGATCGGCGCGGTCACCGCCCATTGGGCGGAGGCCGATCCCAGGCTCAGGTTGACCACGCCGCAGATCATGATGAAGAACAGGAATACCAGCGGCCCGGTCAGTCCGATGTTCTGGAGGAAATCGGCCCCGGTCACGGCCGTGATCAGGCCGAGGTTGGTCCAGCCGAAGAAGGCCACGAACTGGGCGGCAAAGAACACCAGCACCACGTACAGGCCCAGGGTCGCGATCGCCGAGGCCATGCCGTCGATCACGTCGCGGTCGTTCTTCATCGTGCCGACGACCTTGCCGTAGGCAAACCCGGTGACCAGGAAGAACACGAAGATCCAGGCCACGATGGAGCGGAAGAACGGCCCCGAAGAGGCCAGGAAGCCTTCGCCGACGGCATCCGGATCGCGCAGCATGCCGGTCTCCGGGAGCACCAGCAGCGCGATCAGGCCGAGCACGCCCAGCACCGCGAGTCCGGCCGCCACCAGGCCCTTCTTCTCGTCGGCCTTCAGCGGCTTCATCTGGCTGTCGTCGAGCACATGCGGATCGGCCCGGCTGTCGTCGTAGGCGCCCAGCTTGGGCTCGACGATGAAGATCGTGACCAGCGAGCCGACCGTGGTGATCAGGAAGGTCGAGACGATCATGAAATACCAGTTGGCGGTGGCGTAGACCTCGTAATCCGGGTCGATCAGGCGCGCGGCTTCCTCGGTGATGCCGGCCAGCAGCGGATCGATGGTGCCGAGCAATAAATTGGCGCTATAGCCGCCGGAAACGCCGGCAAATGCGGCGGCCATGCCGGCCAGCGGATGACGGCCGAGTGCCAGGAAGATCGCGCCGGCCAGCGGCACCAGCACCACGTAGCCCATTTCCGATGCGGTGTTGGAAATCACGCCGGCGAACACCACGGCCACCGTGACCAGGTGTTTCGGCGCATTGAGCACGATGCCACGCACCATGGCCGACAGCAGCCCGGATTTTTCGGCCACACCGACGCCCAGCATGGCGACCAGCACCACGCCCAGGGGCGCGAAATTGACGAAGTTGGAGACCAGGTTGCCGAAGATCATGCGCAGGCCTTCGGCATTGAGCAGGCTGACCGCCTCGATCGCCGCACCTTCGGCGCCCGGGCGCGGGTCGGCCACCGAAACGCCCAGCCAGCCGAACAGCCCGGACAGGAACACCATGGCAGTGGCCAGCAGCGCGAACAGCGTGACCGGATGGGGCAGCAGGTTGCCCAGCCATTCGACGGTATCGAGAAAACGGGTGAACCAGTTGCGCTGTTCGATTCGCGCTTTGGTGACTGCGTTGCTTTCTGTCACTGGATGGTCCCGGGGGCGGCTTTTGGAAAGTGGTCGATGATAGCAACATCGGCCGTGTCGGATTCCGCGGGCTTGGCAACGATGCGAAAGCGCACCCGGATGGTTTCGGCCACGCGCAGCGCCCCGCCGGCAGCGGAAAACGGTTCCAGCCCGAAGTCGCCGTGCTCGAACGCGAATTCACCGACGGCCTCGATGCGATCCGGGCCGTGGAACACAGCCACCGGCACGGTCAGTTGCCGCACCTGGCCACGCAGCCGAATCCGGACCGTCACCTCCGGCAGCCAGGCCAGCCCGGCGGCTGTCTCAATGCTTGCCTCAAGCCGCGGCCATTGGGCTGCGTCCAGCACTTTTTCACCCAGCAGGTTGGCGCGCGTGCCCTCGATGGCCTCGGGGTCCATTTCCGGGGCCAGGCCCCACGCGGCCCGCCACTCGGGCCGGTCGACCTTGAGATCGGCCAGTTCGATGCTGAGCGCGGCACGTGTATCTTCCGGCTTGTCGCCCGGCTGAATGAAACCGGTGATGGCGCGGGTGCCGATGACGTGGCTGTGGCCCAGCCGCGCCATCGGGCCGGCCGGATCGACCCGGATCAGCAGCAGGGATTCCTCACGGTCGATCTGCAGCAGCGGCAGGTTTTCATCCGGCGTCATCGCCGACCATTCGGCCGGTTCGAGACGGGCCGTTTCCTGCACGACCGGGGCGGCGCACCCGGCAAGCGCCAGCACGCACAGCAGGGCAGGTGCCGGAATCGCGTGCCCCGGAATTCCGTGCACGATGCGCAACAACGGTTTGTTCATTGGCAGTACCTTATGATCCGCGCTCGTTCATGGTAACCGGTTGCATGATGCTGCCCGTTCGCAACACTGCCGAGGCCTACGGCCTGGTGGCCCAACTGCTGCACTGGCTGGTGGTCATCGGCATCACGCTGCAGTTCGTCTGGTCGTGGCGGATCGACGAGGCCGAATCGATCCGCCAGCAGTTTCAGCTGGTCAACCAGCACAAGTCCATCGGCATGACGGTGTTGCTGCTGGTCGTGTTCAGGATCGTCTGGCGGCTGTTCAATCGGCCGCCGCCGCTGCCGCCCTGGACGCCTGCATGGGAACGGCGCGCGGCAGCAGCCACGCACTGGCTGCTGTACGGGCTGATCCTGGCCATGCCGTTGAGCGGCTGGGCGTGGACATCTTCGGCCGGTTACGGTGCCGAGTTCTTCGGTCTGCTCGACATCCCCGGCATCGCGCCGGTCGATGAGCGGCTGGAAGAGATTCTGGGCGGCGTGCATGAATGGCTGAGTCGCGCCATCCTGGCGCTGGTCGCGCTTCACGTGCTGGCTGCGCTGCGCCATCACTTCGTGCTCAAGGACAAGGTATTGAAAAGGATGCTTCCGCTGTGGAAATGAATCGTCTGCTGATGTTGGTCGTGTTGCTGGGCTGGCTTGGGTCGTCGGCCCAGGCGGCCGAAATCTGTTACTCCGGCGGACATGAATCGGGCCAACTGCAGTTCCACGGCGCCGTGGAAGGCAGCCGCTTCAGTGGCGGGTTCGGCGAATTCCGGGTGCGTTACTGCATGCCCGAAGCAGGCCCGGAGCAGGGCAGCATCGAGGTCGAAGTTCAGCTTGCTTCGGCCGACAGCAGAAACCGCGACCGGGACGAGGCACTCCGGGACGAAGAATTCTTCGATATCGACAATCACCCGGTCTCGACCTGGCGCAGCACCTCGATTGCGGCCGATGGCGGTGATTACACGGCAGCAGGCGAGCTGTCCCTGAAGGGCATCACGGCCGGCCAGGCCATCCGGTTCACGCTGGACCCGGACGGCGAGCGCATCACGCTCAGCGGCGGCTTCACGCTGGCCGGCGACGCCGAAATCGATAGACAGCGCTTCGAAATCGGCACCGGCGAGTTCGCCGACCCGGAGTTCGTGCGCAACCGGGTGGATGTCACGTTCGAGGTCGAGCTGGGCGCCGGGGAATGAAGTGATTGTCTGCGTAGCCGATGCGGCCCTCCGGGACAAACCCAAAGCCATTTAACCGCAGATAGACGCAGATAAACGCAGATTGTCGATTCTGAATTGAGCCCCTGTGGCTGGCCGAGTTGCCGTGCAACCGACATTTGTCGAGTTGCTCTCACAGTGGCGGGCCATGGAGTTTTCTCGTAGGAGCTTGCTTGCAAGCGAATGGACTCCGGCCAAGCCACCGGAGCATTCGCTTGCAAGTAAGCTCCTACAGGAACCCCCGCCACTACCGAATCTCCCGTAGGAGCCTGCTTGCAGGCGAAGAAACCCCAGGTTGGTCGCCAACGTCATTCGCTTGCAAGCAAGCTCCTACGACAGGGGATTCTTGACATTTTCCGGTCAGGGTCGTTGCCGGCAGGGCTGGATTCCGCGATGGGTTAGAATCGAAGAAATTTCACCGATGTGGACCCCTGAAATGTTCAACAAGCTTCTGCCGTCCTGTTCCATTGCACTCCTGCTTCCGCTGCTGGTTGCCTGCGGCCCCGGTCAGTCGCCCGAGCCGTCGCCGGAGCCGCCGGCGGCTCCGGCCGTTGAACCTTCGGCCGAGACGTCGGACATTCCGGCGCTGCCGGCTGCCGGATTCGACATCGAGCGTTATGCGCGCGATCTCCAGGCGCTTTCTTCGGACGAATTCGAAGGCCGGGCTCCGGGTACGCGCGGCGAGAGGCTGACGGTCGATTACCTGGTCGCGCAGATGTCCGAAGCCGGCCTCAAGCCGGGCTACGGCGACAGTTACCTGCAGCCGGTGCCGATGGTCGAACTGACCAACCAGGCGCGCAGCCCCATCGCCATCGAGGGGGAGGGTGAGCCGCTGGAGCTGAGCTACCCGGAGCAGATGATCACGTTCAGCTCGGTTCCGGATACCGCCGAGCAGGCGATGCAGGATTCCGAGCTGGTGTTCGTCGGCTACGGCGTGGTCGCGCCGGAGTACGACTGGAACGACTATGCCGGGCTGGATGTCAAGGGCAAGACCGTGGTCATGCTGGTCAACGATCCGGGCTTCGGCGATCCGGAATCCGGCCTTTTCAACGGTTCTGCGATGACGTATTACGGCCGCTGGACCTACAAATATGAGGAAGCCGCGCGCCAGGGTGCGGCCGCGGCGTTGATCGTGCACGAGACCGAAGCGGCCTCCTACCCCTGGGAGGTGGTGATCAATTCCTGGTCCGGGGCCCAGTTCGAGCTGGCCGAGCAGGGTGATGAGCCGGTGGTGCCGGTCAAGGGCTGGATCACGCGCGACACGGCGCTGGATCTGTTTGCCCGTGCAGGTCTGGATTTCGAAGCCCACGAGCAGGCCGCCGCCCGTCCCGGATATGAGCCGGTCTCGCTGCAGGCGCGGGCTTCGGCCAGCGTGCGCAACAGCGTGCGTCAGGGCACCTCGTACAACGTGCTCGGGGTGCTGCCCGGCAGCCAGCGCCCGGACGAAGCCGTGGTCTACATGGCGCACTGGGATCACCTGGGGCGCAATCTGTCCGTGCCCGGATCGGCCGGCATCTTCAACGGCGCCATCGACAACGCTTCGGGCACCGCGGCGGTTCTTGAACTGGCGCGCATGCATGCAGCTGCCGGGGCGCCGGAGCGCTCGCTGCTGTTCCTGGCCGTGACGCTTGAAGAATACGGATTGCTGGGTTCGAAGCACTATGTCAACGATCCGGTGTTCGAGCCGGCCAATACCGTGGCCGCGATCAACCTCGATGCATTCAACTTCATGGCCGGCCCGACCCATGACATGGTCGTCATTGGTTATGGCTCGTCGGAGCTGGACCCGCTGCTGGAATCGGTGCTCGAAGCCGAAGGCCGCAGGATGGAGCCGGAGTCGACCCCGGAAGCCGGGTTCTACTACCGCTCGGATCACTTCAACTTTGCCCGCGGCGGGATTCCGGCGCTGTACGCCAAGAGCGGTGTCGATCACGTCGAACACGGCCCGGATCATGTGCTGGCCGCCGAGCGCGATTATCGCGACAACCGCTACCACAAGCCGGGCGACGAGTTCAATCCGGACTGGGATTTTCGCGGCGTTGCGGCCGATGCCTCGGTACTGTACCGGGTCGGTCGCTACCTGGCCGAGTCCGATGAATGGCCCAATTGGAACGAAGGCAACGAATTCCGCGCATTGCGCGATCGGCAAAGGTGAAAAGTCGAGTCCATACTGTGCTGAGACGCTGAATCACGGGCTGATAATCTGATTCATCGCACATTTGGCAGGTCGACGGCATGATTGTTGCATCATGAGGGCATGAATGATGCCTGTGCAACCTTTGAGCGACGATGCGAGACTGCGGACAGCAAGAGCATGATGCCGGACGAAGTCCGGCGCATGACGCGCGTGTTCGAGCATTCCGCGGCCGGCATCGCGCTGCTGGACCTGGAAGGCCACTGGCTGGATGTCAATCCGGCGTTCTGCCGCCTGGTGGGCTATACGCGCGAGGAGCTGCAGGGCAGGTCGTTCGTCGAAATCACCCATTCCGAAGATGTCGAGCGCAGCGTCGCCCAGCTCGATCGGCTCAAGCGCGGAGAGATCAGCAGCTTTTGCTTCGACAAGCGCTACCGGCATGCGACCGGCCGCGAGATCTGGGTGCGGCTGGATGTCTCCCTGCTGCGCGACGATCAGGGTCGGCCCGAACTGATCGTCACCCAGGCGCACGACATCAGCGCCAGCCTGGAGATCCGCCATCAACTGGAGGCCAACGAGGCGCGGCTGAGCTCCATCATCCGCTCCATGGCCGAAGGCGTGATGGTGATCAATCCGGACCGCAGCTTTTCGCTGGTCAACCGTCGCGCTGCGGAAATCCTGAGTTTCGAGCATGCAAGCCTGCACCTGCTTTCGCTGAATGATTTCAATCTGAAATGCGTCCATGCCGACGGCAGCAGCTTTGCGGTCGAGCAGTTTCCCGCCCTGGTCACGCTGGAAACCGGCGAGCCGCAGCGTGAAGTGGTCATGGGCGTGGAACGGCCCGACGGCTCCCGGGTCTGGATCGAGATCAGTACCGAGCCGGTCCACGGCGAGGCGTCGGAACAGGTGGGTTCGGTGGTCGCGACCTTCTCCGATATCAGCACGCGCGTGCGAACGGAACAGGCCCTGAAAGAAAGCGAGGAACGGCTTTCACTGGCGCTGGAAGGCGCCCACCTGGGCATGTGGGACTGGCAGCTAGACACGCATGAATTCAGTTTCAGCCAGATTGCCGCGCGCATGCTGGGCTATCGTGTCAGCGAGGTAGCAGCAAATATAGAGGCCGTCTCGGCACTGGCGCATCCCGAAGATCGCCCGTTGCTGGTCGAAGCGATGAATGCGCACCTGCGAGGCTTGAAGACTCAATTCGAGATCGACGTGCGCATGCGGCGCAAATCCGGCGGCTATACCTGGACCAACCTGCGCGGGCGGATCACCGAGCGGGATGCCAACGACCGACCGCTGCGCGTGACCGGCATGCTGATCGACATCAGCCAGCGCAAGGAGCTGGAAGACCGGCTCAAGGTGCTGGCCACCCGCGACGAGCTGACCGGGCTGCTCAATCGTCGCGCCGGGACCGAACGCCTGGATCACGAACTGGAACGTGCCCGGCGCAGCGGTAAGTCTTTTGCCCTGATCCTGCTCGATATCGATCACTTCAAGTCCATCAACGATCATTTCGGTCACGATGAGGGCGACCAGGTGCTCATCAGGGTGGCCGAGATGGTGCGCGAGCGCAAGCGCAAGGTCGATGCTGCGGCGCGCTGGGGCGGGGAAGAGTTCGCGATCATCCTGCCCGGCAGCGATCGTGAAGGCGGGCGAAAGTTCGCGCAGGATCTGATGGAAAACATGGCCCTGATCCAGACCCCGGACGGCAAGGGCCTGACTGCGAGCTTCGGTGTGGTCGACTGGCGCCGGGAAGATACCGCCAGCGAGCTGGTCAAGCGCGCCGACCGGCTGATGTACAAGGCCAAGAATGCCGGCCGCGCGCGGGTCGAGGTGGAGGAAGGGTAATCCTGTTTGCCTTGTTTGGCGATGCGTGGTCAGGCGCGCCCGACGTCCGGATCGTGGGGCGAGTGCAGGTATTCGCTTTCCATGGCCGATTCACGCAGCAGCCCGATCAGCGCTTCGATGCGCTGGGAAGCGGTCATCAGGCCGTCCATCTCTTCATCGTCGGATTCGCCATCCGGCTGGTGCGCGTACAGCCAGAAATGCACCGCGCCGGCGATCAGGCCATCAGCAATCGCCCAGAGATCTCCCTCCGGGTTGCTTTCCGAGATTTCGTTGCCCAGGTCCACGACCTGGTCCGCGGCGTCGTCGAACAGGAGTTCGCTATCATCCATCAGAGCTTTCCTGGAAGAGCTTCAGAGCCTTGATTGTACGCTGATAGCCGAGTTCCATCAGTTCATCGGCACGGTGAAACTCATGGATCATGCAGGCATCCTTGGGCACGTCGATGACCAGGTCGGGCTGAAACACCGCCATGTGCTGGCGGGTGATGACCGATTCCATGGTCTCCAGCGATTTCATCAGCATGGCGACCAGGCCGGGTGCCGATTCGGTGTCGGGCTCGCGCTCGATCAGGCCGTTGAAGAAAAGCCGCAGCCGTTCGATCATGCCGGCGTCTTCGTCTGCATCGCCGGCCGGTTTGTGCTGCCGGTTTTCGTGCGCTTTTGGCCGCGCGGCCGCAGCCGGTCGGCGCTCGATGTTGCCGTTGACATTGACCACGATGGTCAGGTCGGTCATGCAGCGCAGCGTGGGCGCGACCGGTACCGGGTTGAGAATGCCGCCGTCGACCAGCAAGCGCCCCCGGTAACGATGCGGGGTGAACAGGCCCGGAATGGCGATGGAGCTGCGTATGGCGTCGAACAGCGGCCCGCTGCCCAACCAGACTTCCCGGCCCTGCTCGATATCCACCGCCACGGCCGTGAATTCGATTCCGAAATCCTCGATGCGGACATCCCCGACCATGTCGCGCAGCTGGGCAATGATCTTGTCGCCGCGAATCAACCCGCCGCCGGACAGGGTCCAGTCGACCAGCCGGAAGACATCGGACTGCTCCAGCGTGCGCACCCAGTCGCGATAGGCATCGAGCTTTCCGGCCGCATACATGCCGCCGACCAGCGCGCCCATGGAGCTGCCGGCGATCGACTCGATCCGGTAGCCGGCCTCTTCCAGCGCCGCAATCGCGCCGATATGCGCCAACCCCCGCGCCCCGCCGGAGCCGAGGACCAGGGAGACGGTGGTCTGGTTGTTTTTCTCTGTCATTGGTGGTGGCTTCGCTTGATGGTGCAGCCATCGTTGAGTTCAGGCGATGTATGGAACTTTCGTAAATCGTGAATAGTAAATAGTAAATGGAAGAGTCACAACCGGTCCGGCTGGGCGACGTTTGTCAGGACTGACGTAGGGTGGATAAGCGACAGCGCATCCACCTTAGCCGGCCCGAGTGGTGGATGCGCTGTCGCTTATCCACCCTACAAAAATCGATGTGCTGTGCTTTCAAATCCTGCGCTTCTATGCGAGTCTATCTGCGTTCATCTGCGGTTGATAAGGATTTTCTGGCACGCGCATCCTTATTTCTGCTCCGGCACGTCGAAGGCCTGGCGGACCCAGGCCAGGTAGTGCTGGTCGGTGGAGACGACCTTGCCGGGCGAGTCGGAGAGTTTGACCACTGGCTGACCGTTGCATTCGGTCATCTTGATGACGATGTTGATCGGATCGACGCCGGTGTCGTGGGTCAGGTTGGTGCCGATGCCGAACGAGACGTTGGTGCGGTCGCGGAAGGTTTTCCAGATCTTCGCCGCTTTCGGGATGTCCAGCGAATCGGAAAAGATCAGGTTACGGGTCTTCGGATCGACGCGGTTTTCTTCGTAGTGCCGGATCATGGCCTCGGCCCACTCGAACGGGTCGCCGGAATCCTGGCGCGCGCCGTCGAACAGCTTGCAGAAGTACATGTCGAAGTCGCGCAGGAAGGCCTTCAGGCTGTAGGTATCCGACAGCGCAATGCCTAAGTCGCCGCGGTATTCGCGCGCCCAGACCTCGAACGCGAAGCGCTGGGTCTCGGCCAGCCTGGGCCCCAGCGCCTGGGCCGCCTGGATGAATTCGTGCGCCATGGTGCCGATCGGTACCAGCGCGAGATCCTTTGCCAGCCGCACGTTGCTGGTGCCGCGCAGGCTGTCGGGAATCTCGCGTGCAAGCGTTGTGACCACTTCGTCGTGCCAGGCACGGGAAAAGCGCCGCCGGGTACCGAAATCGGCAAAGATGAACTCGCCGGGCCGGTCCAGTGCGCGCACTTGCCCGATCTTCTTTTCCAGTCGCTTGCGCGCGGTGGAAAAGTCCATGTCCGGATGCACGCGGCGGGTGTGGAGCTCGCTGACGATGGCCAGCACCGGCACCTCGAACAGGATGGTGTGCAGCCAGGGGCCGCGGATGGTGATGGAAAGCTGCTCATCGTGTTCGCCGATCTCGACGAATCGCGATTGCAGGTGAAACAGGCGCAGGAATTCGATGAAGTCGCGCTTGAAGTAGCGCTGCGATGCCAGGAAATTCAACTCCTCGGGGTCCATGGTGAGCGAGCACAGATGCTCGATCTCGCGCTCCAGCTCTTTGGCCAACGGCCTGAGATCGACGCCCGGTGTGCGGCACTTGAACCGGTACTCGACCTCGGCGCCCGGGAACTGGTGCAGAACGGCCTGCATCATCGAGAACTTGTAGATATCGGTATCGAGCAGGGATTCGATGATCATTATTCGGGCTGGCGCTGAGGCTTGAGACAAGCATAACGGGAACTTCCGTCCGGCAGGCTTCGGCGGCATGGGCCGGCAACCCGCGACGGTTGGATCTGGGGATTGCTTCGGTCAATCCGGCCAGCGTCTCCAGGCCACGCGCACGCAATTGGACAGGGCTAGGCTTGCGGCGCAGTCCCGGCTTCCGTGTGGGCAACCATCCGGTCCGATTCGCGCTTGAACAGCGCCAGCGCGATCAGGATCGCGGCCATGGGCACCAGTGAGGCATAGAACGCGGTTTCACCGCCCAGGCGGCCGAACAGCACGCCGGTGATCATGGACCCTGTGGTGCCGCCCAGCGCCGAGGCAATCACGATCAGGCCGGTCATGGGGGCGTGCTGGTAGCGCGGCAGGGCGCTGAGCATCACCGAATTGATGGCCGGGTAGATCGGTGCCATGAACAGGCCAATGACCGGGAACAGCCAGGCCGCCAGCGGCGCGTTGTGCCAGCCGGTGATGCTGCCGGGCTCGATGCCGGCGGCCATCGGCAGGGTCAGCAGCACCAGGCTGCCCATGGCAAGTACGCAGACGGTCAGCAGCACATGCCAGGGCATCACGCGCAGCACTGCACCGGCGCTCAGCCGGCCGATGGCCAGTGAGGCGGCGAAGATGCTGGCCATTTGCACGCTCATGCTGTTGGGCAGCATCAGGACTTCGTTATTGAAGGTCGGCAGCCAGGTGCCGATGCTTTGCTCGATCAGCACGTACAGCCAGGCCGAGATGATGAAGATCAGCACCATGGGCTTGAGCGCGAGCGAAAGCATGCGGCCGAAGCCCTGGCGCACGGATTCGCCGGCAACCATGGTGCCCGATTCGTCCAGGCGGCTGGTGGCCAGCAGAAGAATGGAAACCAGGCTCAGGCCCGCCAGCACCCAGTAGACCTGCAGCCACCCGCGGCTGCCCGGATCGCCGTCGTCGATGAACGCGCCGAACAGCCAGTAGCCGGCCAGCACGCCGACCATGAACAGTCCTTCGATCAGGTTGGTCAGCGCGGCATGTGCCTGGCGCGTCTCGGTGACCAGGCCGATGGAGGAATAGACTGCCACCTTGACGATGCCGAAGGCAGCGCCGGTGATCAGGAACTTCATGCGGGTCATGGTGAAGCTGTCGAACAGCGGCATGGCAATACAGGCCACGATCACCAGGCCCAGGCCCAGCATGATGCCGCGCCGGTAGCCGAAGCGCGGAATGAACGAGGCCAGCAGGAATGAGGCCAGCGCGATCGGGATGTCCTTGAAGCCCTCCAGCGTGCCGGCCTGGGCCTTGCTGACGCCGAAGCTGGCGATCGACTGCAGGATGACCGTACCCACGCTGTTGAGCATGATGGCGAAGATCATGTAGGCGATGACCAGCGCGAGGATGATGCGAGCGTGTTTCATGTCGATCGCGATTCCGTGTGAGGTGAAAAACCCGTTGTTGGCCGGCAAGACCCTTCCCGCCGGGGGCGGGAAGGGACCGGCTTGCGGATCAGAAGCGGTAGGTCAGCGACGTTTCCACATTCCGTCCGTCCAGCGGGCGGCCGAGGAATACATTGTCGGTCACTCCCGTGCCCAGAACGCGCGTATTGCCTTCGGTCAGGGCCAGCTCGTCGGTCACGTTGACCGCCATCACGCGCAGTTCCCAGTGGTTGCGGAAGTGTGCGGTGAAACCCAGGTCCAGCGTGTCGTAGGAAGGCAGCCGTTGCTGGTTCTCGATGTCGGAAAAACGGCTGCCGACGTGGGTCCAGGTGCCGAACAGGCGCAGATCCGCCCAGCGGGTGGGGATGTGCCAGGTTGGCGTGAGTCGCATCTGGAAATCGGGCTGGCGGCGAATGGAATTGCCCGAGAACTCGCCGAAATCCTCGTACTCGGCATCCATCCAGTTGCCGGTCAGGTGAACGTCGAAGTTGTCGATCGGCCGCAGCATGGCCTCGAACTCAAGCCCGATGGCTTCCGAACCACCGATGCGGGTGATGTTCATGCCCTCGGCAAAGACCTGGAACGGCAGGCCCTCGAACTCGTTGTAGAAGCCGGTCAGGAACAGGCTGTAGATGCGCCCGGCGGTCTTGAAACCGATTTCGTACTGATCGACTTCCTGGGTGTTGTCCTGGCCGTCACGCAGGTTGTCGAACTGCGGGAAGAAGAACCCGGAATTGACCCGAGCGAACACGCTGGAGTTCGCGGTGACCAGGTAGTTCAGGCCGGCGGTCCAGGAGGTGTCGGTGTCGCTGAAGCGGATGATTCGGAAATCGCCGTTGGGTACCGAGGCGTTATTGTTATGCAGGGTCAGCGGGTTTCCGTCCAGATCGACACTGGAGACGTTTTCGACCCGGCCGTCGACGGTCTGCTTTTCCACCCGCAGGCCCAGGTCCAGGCGCCAGTTATCGGCGAATTCCCACTCATTGGCAATGAAGCCGGCGACGTTGTCGCCTTCATACTCGGCATTGAGCGAGAAGAACGAGGCGCCGCTGAAGCCTTCGTGGGTGACCTGCACGCCGTTGTCCAGCTCCACGTCGATGCGGCGCGCGTTCGGCTCGGCGGTGATCAGCATGTTGTTGCCCAGAAACCACTGGTCCTCGGCCTCGTAGTCGGCGTAGTAAAAGCCCACCGTGAGAGTGTTACCGCGGAACAGTTCGCGCGAAAGGCGGGTTTCGCTGGTGAACGACTGGATTTCCTTGTCGACCACCCAGAAGCCGGCTTCCATGACCTGCTGGTCGCCGGAAACCGGCTGGCTGCCGTTGAAGAACCGCGCCGTGCCGCTGGTTGCCGGTGCGCCGGCGGCAGCGAGGATATCCGGGTCTGAATTGACGCTGTCGATCACGCCGGCGATGAAGCTGTCAAGTGTGCGCGGCGTGGGGCCGGTGAACAGGCCGTTGGTCGGGGTATCGCCATCGAGGAAGTGGGCGCGGCTGTTCAGGTCCCAAGCGCCGAACTGAAGATCGAGCGTGGCGCCGAAGCTGGTCAGGTCCACACCGCGGCCATCGGCCAGGTCGGGCGAGATCGTACCCGGCGTTTCGCCCGGCGAGACCTGGATGTTCGGGCGGCGGAAATCGCGGCCGATCAGGGTATCGCTTTTCGGGTCGAAGCCGGGGAAGGCGCCAATGCCGCCGCCTTCCTTGATCAGCAGCGGGATACCGGTAAAGAAGGCGTTCTTGTCATCGACATGCCGGCCGAACAGGGTCAGCTCGCCATTGGAAAAGGCGCGAGTCAGCGTGCCGCTGATCTGGCCGCCCTGGTTGGCCGAGAACTCGGTGTCGCGCACGCCGTCGTCGTCGCGATAGAAGCCGCCGACGCTGAAGAACCAGTTGTCACTGATCGGGCCGCTGACGAAGCCGTCGAAGCGCTGCTTGCCCTCGCTGCCGATCAGGACGCGACCCAGGCCTTCGAATTCAGGCCCGCCCTTTTTCTGGATCAGGTTGATGGTGGCACCCGGCTGGCCGTTTGAGAATACCGGGCTGGGGCCGCCGCGCAGCACTTCGACCCGTTCGATGGTCTGGTCCAGGCGGATCAGCGAAGAGTTTTCCAGGAACGACAGCGTGGGCGGCGGGAACACCGGCGAGCCGTCGATCTGGAAGGTGACGAATGGTGCGTCCGAGCCACCGGGAAAGCCGCGCACGTCGATGTTGGCGCCGGTTTCACCGCCGGTGGATTCGACCCAGACGCCGGGCACGATCTTGAGCAGATCGGCAGTGCTGCGCGGCGCGGCATCATCGATTTCCTCGGCCGTGGCCGTGGTGATGGAAAAGCTGGCGTCGCGCTTGCTCAAGCCCCCGGCGCGCGGCGTACCGCTGACCACGATACGGTCCAGATCGCTCTCCAGGCCCTGTTCGGTTTCATCTTCTTCAGCGGCGGTTTGCGCCAGAAGCGGAAGCGGCGCCAGGGCGGCGCCGATGGCCGCGCTCAGAAGCAGTTTGCGGAATGTGTTCGGTTGCATGGTTCTACCCTCGCTATTGAGTCTTGTTGTGCTGTGGTGGGATGAGTTCCCGTTTTGTAGTGGTTGTTCAGCCCGGCTCACCTGCAGGCAGGCGGCGGGCACTTTCGCCGGATGATTGCTGCCGGATGGGCAGCGCATCGATACGAAATCGGTCGAGCCCCGGGAGCACGGCATCGGCTTCGGGCAGCTCGGCGTGCGACCCGATTCCCAGCGCAGCCATTCCGGCAGCTTTCAGTGCCGTGATGCCGGCCGCGGCATCCTCGATTCCCAGGCAGGCAGCCGGTGCGACGCCAAGGCCGGCGGCGGCCTGCAGGAAAAGCTCCGGGTCGGGCTTGCCGCGCCGGACACTGGCCGGGTCGGCAATGAAGTCGAAGCAGTCCGCGATTTCCAGACGCTCGAGAATGGTTGGCGCGTTGCGGCTGGCCGAGGCCAGCGCAATGGCCAGACCGGCCTGTCGTACCTGGTCCAGGGCGTTCAGGGCCCCCGGCAGCAGGCTGTCGGGTGAAATCCGGTGCAGGGAATCGACGTAGTAGCCATTCTTGCGCTCGGTCAGCTCTTGCCGGTCGCGGTCGCTGAAGCGGTCGGCCTGGTCACCCAGCAGCAGTTCGAGCGAGGCCTGCCGGTCGATTCCCTTGAGCTGCCGGTTGGCCCGACGGTCGAATCCGATTCCCAGCTCGTCGGCCAGCCGCTTCCAGGCCTGGTAGTGCAGTTCGGCAGTGTCGGTCAACACGCCATCCAGGTCGAAGATCACTGCCTCCAGGGGCCGGGAGGCATGCAGCAGCGGCCATCGTGCGGCCCCGGGCAGTGCCCGGGACACGGTTTCGCCCGGGCGCAGCTCCAGGCGCTCGCCGTGGTGTCGGGTTGTCATTGGCTCGCCGGCGGTCAGCGAGTAGTGTGCTCCGTCGGGGTCGACGCCGACCTCCAGCCGTCGCCCGCGCCAGCACACGGTCAGCCGGTAGCCGCGCCACTGGGCGGGCATCGCCGGTGAGAAGCAAAGCATGTCCGATTGCAGGCGCAGCCCGGCCAGACCGAAGGACAGGCATTGCCAGCTTGCGGCCATGGCCGCCATGTGCAGGCCGTGGTCGGTGTTGCCGTGCAGGTTTTCCAGATCGACCCGGAGCGTTTCGTCAATGCCGGTCATCGCCGGCCCGGGCAGATTCAGCTCCGCGGCCAGGATCGCGAACGAGCCGGCCGACAGCGTGGAGTCGTGCGTGGTGACCCCGGCGTAGTAGTCGAAGCAGTTGCGCTTGATTTCCTCGCTGATATCGTCGCCGTCCATGATCAGCGCCTGGACGACGTCGGCCTGCTTGCACACCTGGTGCCGGTACAGGGTCAGCGGGTGGTAGTGCAGCAACAGGGGGTAGTGGTCGGTCGGCGTGGCATCGAAGTCCCATTTCGGCTTTTCAAGAAAACTGTCGTCCTGGGCGTGGATGCCCAGGCGCTCATCGAACGGCAGGTACATGGCATCGGCCGCACGCTGCCAGGCCTCGATCTCGGACTCGTCCAGCTTCAGCGCCTCGGCCAGGTGCGTGCGCGCATCGGGGAACTGCTCGCCCATCTGGTGCCAGATCCCGGCGGCATGGCGCAGGTGCGCGGCGGCCATCCGGTTGGTATAGAAGTTGTTGTTGACCAGCGCGGTGTACTCGTCCGGCCCGGTGACGCCGCAGATATGGAAGCGGCCGTTGTCGCGCGCGTTGAAGTGCCCGATCTGCATCCAGATGCGGGCCGTCTCGAACAGGACTTCGGCGCCGCCTTCGACCAGAAGCTCGAAATCTCCGGTGGCCTCCAGGTAGGTTCTGATGCCCCAGGCGATGGCCGCGTTGATGTGGTACTGGGCCGAGCCGCTGGGGTAATAGCCGGAGCATTCGTCCCCGGAGATGGTGCGCCACGGGTACAGCGCGCCTGACTCGTGATTCATCTCGCGCGCGTGCCGGCGGGCGCCGTCCAGAGTACGGATGCGGAATTCCAGCGCCGAGCGCGCCAGCTCCGGCGCGGTCAGCGCCAGCACCGGCAGCAGAAAGACTTCGGTATCCCAGAAGCAGTGTCCCTCGTAGCCGTCGCCGGTCAGGCCCTTGGCTGCGCTGCCGGCGGCATCCCGGCCGGCGGACTGGAACAGGTGGAACAGGTTGAAACGCAGCGCCAGTTCGGCCTCCGGCTCGCCGTCTATGGAGATGGCAGAAGAGCCCCAGAATTCATCGAGTACCTGGCGTTGCCGCGCGGCCAGTGCATCAAAACCCTGGCTGCCGGCTTCGCGCGCGAGCCTGCCGGCTTGTGCGGCCAGTTCGCGTGACCCATCATCGGCGCCGGCATCGCCAAAAGCCCAGGCGGCGAACTTTTCCAGCACCAGGGGATTTTCCGGCTGCAGCCGGGCAGAAAAATGCTGGCGGATCACGGCCGCGTCATGGCTGCAATGGCCGGGTGAGAAGCCGGCCGATTGCGATCCATGGAATTGGGCGCAGGCCACTTGCCGGGCGTTGTCCGGGGTGACCTGGATCGCCGCCGCCAGACCGTCCTGCTCGAAGCCCTCCAGCCAGCGCATGCCGCTGCCGGCACCGACGCCGATGCGCGGATCGTCGCCCTGGGCGGGCGCGGCCTGATCGCCGCGGATCGACGATAGAACCTGCAGCTCGCCGGAAAATCCGTGGGTGACCAGCATCAGCCGCGTGGCCAGGATATCGGCGCCGAACAGTGCCAGCAGCCGCTGGACCCGCAGCTCGATCTCGCCACCGTCTGGCAGGCGCCAGCAGGCAATTCTGGTCAGCACGCCGGAGCGGAAGTCCAGGCTGCGCTCGAACCGGATGCAGTCCGGATCTTCAGGCAGCAGCCGGCGACCGTTGACCAGCAATTCGATTTCGGTCGGGTCGGCGATGGGGATACGGGTGTCGGTGTGGGAGGCGAAGCCGGGGAAGCGCTCGTGGTAATGGATGGGGGATTTCTCGTAGACCCTGGCCGAAAAACAGCCTCCGCTGCCGCCGGCCTCCTCGGCCCCGCCGCGCACCCCGACGCAGCCGTTGGCCAGCGCGAACAGGGTTTCCTCATGGGCGGCGCGACGCGCATCGAATCCGCGGCGTCGTAGCGTCCAGGTATCGGCTGTACCGTCGGAGGTCCGTGACCGGGCAGGCGCGTCGGCGGTGGGTGTGGGGCTGTCGTTCATGCGTTGGGTTGACTCTCCGTTGGCTCCCTGGAAGGCCGGGATACGCCCATCTGCCGGGCACTTTGTACTCCGAAACCTCGTGGCATCAATAACGTGGTATCGATAACATGGTATCGATAACATTGGCCGAGTATACTCCGCGATTGAAATCGATTGCAAGTGCCCGAAGCCGGGGGAAAGACGGATCGCAGGATGCGGCTTGCCGAAGATCCGCTGACAGGCGGGGGCGCAAGTGGGTCGGACATTCGTATACTGAAAGAAACGATCGGATCAAAAGAATTGAGCGGCAGTAAGCCAGACAGGCAGAAAAATCAGGGTGCCGGCGTTGCCCGGAACAGTACCCGGAACATCACCATGGCCGATCTGGCGCGGATTGCCGGGGTCTCGGCGATCACGGTGTCCAGGGCCCTGAACAACAGCGAGCTGGTCAACCGGGGGACCCGGGAGAGAATTCAGGAACTGGCACGTCGACATGGCTATTCGATGAATGTCTCGGCGCGCAACCTCAAGCTCAAGCGCAGCCATACGGTGGCCGTGATCGTGGAAATGAAGCCCACGCCCGAGCGTCCGATGTCGGGTTCGTATCCGCTGGAGCTGCTGGGCGGGATCACGCAGGAGCTGGCCGGGCGCGATTTCAGCGTGCTGCTGAGCGTGCGTACCGATGAATTGCCGCGCAGCGCCCAGTCGGCCGAAGCGGTGATTCTGCTGGGGCAGGGTGCCGGCGGGGAGGCAATGCAGCGGGTTGCCTCCTGGAATCTGCCACTGGCGGTTTGGGGTGCGCTCGGGGGCTCCGGCGACCAGGTGGTGGTCGGCAGCGACAACATCGGCGGCGGCGCCCTGGTGGCCCGGTACTTTCTTGAACACGGGCGGCAACGGCCTTGCTTCATGGGGGATCTTGGCTATGCCGAGAACGAGGAGCGATTTTCCGGTTTCCGCAACGCTCTGGCCGGGCACGGCGTGACGCCGCGCCTGATCGACCAGGTGGATTTCACCACCAGCGCGGGCGTGCGCGCGACCCGCTCACTGCTCGCCGAGCCGGCTGAAAAACGTCCGGATGCGATCTTCGCCAGCAGTGATCTGATCGCGCTGGGTGTGGTGCACGCGCTGCGCGAACAGGGGATCGGCATTCCCGATCAATGCTCGGTGGTCGGGTTTGACGACACCGCGCTTGCCGCCAGCGCCGAGCCGGCGCTCACCTCGGTCCACCAGGATCTCTACCAGGGCGGCGTGGTGCTGGCGCGCAAGGTACTGGGCCTGATCGAGGGCCGGGACGAAGAGTCCGAGCTGTTGCCGACCCGCCTGGTTGTTCGCGATACCTGAGTGTCCCTGAAAGTCCCGGACACACCCGGCAGACTTGCGGCTCAGGCGCTTGCGGTCAGGTCTTCCAGGTTCGGCAGAACCGTGACGCCGGCTTCGCGCATTTCCCGGATGGCCTGTTCGGTGCCGTCCTCGGAAATGCCGCGGCAGGCGGCCAGGTTGAGCAGCACTTCGAAACCGGCGCGGGCCAGTTGCAAGGCGGTGGCCTTGACGCAGAAGTCGGTGGCCAGGCCGCCGACCAGCACATGGCTGACGCCGCGCGCGCGCAGCCATTCGATCACCCCGGTGGACATGGACTCGGCGATGTCGTGGTAGCAGGCACCATAAGGGTGCATGTCCAGCTCCACGCCCTTCCAGACGAAGAAATCGTAATCGGCCGGGCGCGGCAGGCCGGGGACCAGCTCGAAGCCCTCGGTGCCCGGCACCGCGTGCACCGGCCAGTGTTCCTCGACGTTGTCGCCCTCCACGCCTGGCTGGCCGACCTGGTCCGGGTCGCTGGTGACCCACACCGCCTTCGGGCTGTGCGCGTCCTTCGAGCCCAGCCGGTAAGCGGCCAGTCCGGCCTGGCGATTCAGCTCCCCGCCGATCCGGTCGCCTTCAGGCACCGGCAACTCATCCGGGCACAGCGGCGTGAACGTGCGCTGGGCGTCGACGTCGAAACTGGCGCTTCTTTCGCGTTGGGGCAGTTGCATGGGGGCAGGATAACAGGGGGACTCGGGGCTCGGGACTCGGGGCTCGGGACTCGGGGCGACTCATGTAGCCTGGATAAGCGGATAGCGCATCCGGGGAATGGGGCGTTGGGAATCCCGGGTGCAGGCGCTGCGCGCCTTTACCCGGGCTACGCTTCCAGATCCTGAATCCTAATTCCTAATTCCTAGCCTTTGGCCAATGTCGCCGGATCCAGCCCGCCCAGTTCGGACCATTTGTTGACGACGGTGCAGAACAGTTGGGCGGTGCGCTCGGTGTCGTAGCGGGCCGAGTGCGCTTCGTCGGTGTTCCAGTCCAGACCGGCGGCCTGGACGGCGCGTGCCAGTACGGTCTGCCCGTAGGCCAGTCCGCCCAGGGTCGCGGTGTCGAAACTGGAGAATGGATGGAACGGGTTGCGCTTGTAGCCGGTGCGCGCGACTGCCGCGTTGAGGAAGGAGAGATCGAAGGTCGGGTTGTGGCCGACCAGGATGGCACGCTTGCAACCGGTCTCGCGCAGCCTTCTGCGAATCGGCAGGAATACATCCTGCAGCGCCTTTTCCTCAGGCACCGCCAGACGCAGCGGGTGATCCGGCCGGATACCGTTGAATTCCAGCGCCGCTTTTTCGAGATTGGCGCCCTCGAACGGTTCGACATGGCGCATGATCAGGTCGCCTGGTTCGACCCGGCCTTCGTCATTCATCTCGATGACGCAGGCGGCAATTTCCAGCAGCGCGTCGGTTGCGGCATTGAAGCCGCCGGTTTCCACGTCGACGGCGACCGGCAGAAAGCCGCGAAACCGGGTTTTCATTTCAATCATTCAGGGGGCCGATCAGGGTTCTCAGAAGATAAGCTAACAGATTTGCGGCGGAGTGAAGCGTGGATGGAATGATCCTGCGGGGCAGATGGGGGCGGACGGGCGCGCCTGCCCTGGTTCTTGCTCTGGTTCTCGTTCTGGGCCTGCCGGCCGGTCACGCGCATGCGCAGGTTTTTTACCGGATCACATCGGCTGCCGGCGAGCCGAGCTGGCTGCTGGGCACGATTCACAGCGAGGATCCGCGGCTGCTGGATTTTCCGCCCGTTCTGCGCCAGGCGCTGGTGGAAGCGAATGTACTGGCGCTGGAGCTGGTGCCCGATGCCGAGCTGCTGGCCCGGCTGGAGACCGAAACACAACTGCCTGGTGACGCACGACTTGACGAGATGCTTTCGCCGGAAATGTATCGCCGCACGCATGAGGCGTTGCGCCTGCACGGGCTGGCCGATGAGCAGATCGTCCGACTCAGGCCCTGGGCAGCGGCAATGCTGCTGGCCCAGCCACCGGTGCAGACCGGCAGATCGATGGACCTGGAGCTGGCGAGCGTGGCCATGGCAGGTGGGACGGTTGCGGTGGCGCTGGAGTCGCTGGATGAGCAGCTTGCCATCTTCGCCGGGCTGGATCTGTGCTTGCAGCGCAAGTTGTTGCAGCATGCGCTGGACGGGCTGGATCAAAGCCGCGAGGCGTTCGGGCAATTGATCGATGCCTACCTGGCCGGCGACCTGGAAGGACTCGCCGCACAGGCTGAAGCGCAGATTGCCCAATTACCGGCGAAGCTGCAATCCAGGTTTCGCGAGCAGGGGCTTGCGAGCAGAAACCGGCGGATGGCCGAGCGCGCTCAGCCGATGATCGATGAAGGCCGGGTCTTGATTGCCGTTGGTGCCTTGCACCTGCACGGCGAGGTTGGTTTGGTGGCCCTGCTCCGGGAGCAGGGCCACCAGGTGGAGGCAGTGTACTGACCGCAGATTGCGGTGTCAGGCAGCCGACATCTTGTGATAGACCGCCGCGCCGATGGCGCCCAGCAGCAGGATCACGCCCCACAGCGGGATCAGGTAGACGAACACGAGACCGGGCACCAGCAGTACCAGCGACAGGGCCAGATAGTCGCCGTTGCGGTCGTCGATTGCATCACTCCGCCCGGTCAGCTTGACCAGCAGGTGATCCAGGCTGAGCTTGCCCCCGCCCATGAACAGCAGCGGCATCAGCATGGCCAGGAACAGGGCCGGGATCCGGAAATTGCCGCGGAACTCGCCGTCATCCATTACGCGCGAGACCGAGTAGCCTTCCCAAAGCTGGCCCAGGCTGTCCCAGCTCGATGGCCAGTGTACCGAGGCGATGGCCACCGCCGTGATGACGACCAGCGTGAAGGCGAAGAATCGGGTGAAAAGACCCAGAATCAGCGCCACGGCAGCGGCGAGTTCGAACCAGGTCACCAGGAAGAAGTTCAGGGCATCGGGAAAGCTGCCGAACGGGAAGGGGAAGTCCTGGCGTGCATGAAAGCCCGAAACATTCCCGCCGGGGTCGCGGAACTTGAGGGCGCCGGCTTTCCAGAACTCATGCGCCAGCAGCAGCCGGATGCCCAGCGGTGCAAGCCAGTCACCGCCGGCTCGCAGCCGCTCGGTGATCGAGTCATACCATTTGAAAAGTGCATTCATATTGAGTTGGCTCCAGTTTGATTATGAATTTTGTGTCGCGGAGGAGGCGAACCCTCTTTACCGATCCGGGACCTGGGTCGTGCCAAGGACAAGCTTGTTGTCCCTCAATGATCCGAGCAATTGCTGCCCGTAGGTCGCAAGTGATGCCGGATCGGTCTGGCCCGCTTCCCGGGCCAGCAGTTCAAGGCAGTCATGACCGTTGCAGTCTGCATTTTCTTGCAGCAATTCGATCAGTCTTGCGGTCATGACGTTGATCTTCATCCGGCCCAGCGTGTCGTCGGGCCTGCGAAATGCCGCCAGTACCCCGGGCTGTTCGGATTCCGGCAGGCGGTCGACGCGGATGGTATGCACCGGCCATTGGTACTGCGCCATGCGCAGGGTGGGGTTGACCACCGGGTGGCCGGTCATCAGGTCGCCCTTGGGGTCTGCCGCGACAGATGCGGGGTCGGCCTCGTCATTGCGCACGCTGGTGAGCTGGAACTGCCAGTGGCACAATTCGGCCAGCCACGGCCATTGTTGCTGGTAATGTTCGGGGTGTTCGAGCAGGAAGCGCACGAATTCGCGCCCGATCTCCGGAAACAGCGGCGTGGTCGGCCGATGCTCGACCATGAACGCGCGAATCAGCTCGTTCCATTCCGGGTCGGGGATGATCTTCCGTGCGGTCGCGAAATTCTTGCCGAACAGGCTGGAAAGGTTGTTGAAGAACAGCCGGCGGTAGATCGCCATTCGGCGATCCTCGATCCCTTCCGGGGCCGGGTTGCGGTCCGGGTCGCGGATATGGTCGGAAAACCGTTTCTGCAGGGCCGCAACCGTTTCCGGCGGCGAGTCAGGAGACACTGGAATGCAGCTTTTCAGCCGTGCCGGGGTGGCGGGCCTGGATTCGGTTGATGTTGTCGACTTCTGCCAGAAGCTGCGCTACCGGCGGGAAATTGAAGTCGCGCTCCAGCAGCGTCGGCACCGGGCCGAGGCGAGCGTAGGCTGCATCCAGCAGTTGCCAGACCGGGTCGATCACGTCGGCACCGTGGGTGTCGATGATCAGGTCTTCGGCCTCGTTATGGTGGCCGGCGACGTGAATGTAGGCGACCCGTTCGGCCGGCAGGCCGTGCAGGAATTCCATCGCGTCGTAGCGATGGTTGACGCTGTTGACGTGGATGTTGTTGACATCCAGCAGCAGCTCGCAATCGGCGCGTTCAAGCACCGCATTGATGAATTCGAGTTCGGATAGTTCATTGGCCGGCGCCGCGTAATAGGAAATGTTCTCCACCGCGATGCGCTGGCCGAGCAGATCCTGTACGCGCCGGATGCGCGCGGCAACCCAGTCCACCGCTTCTTCGGTGAACGGAATGGGCATCAGGTCGTACAGGTGTCCGTGCTCGGAGCAGTAGCTCAGATGCTCGGAATAGATTCGAATGTTGTGCTGGTCCAGAAACCTGCGCAGCCGGCGCAGGAAGGTCTCGTCCAGCGGTTCGGGTGCGCCCAGTGAAAGCGACAGCCCGTGGCAGACGAACGGAAAGCGCTCGGTCCAGCTACGGAACTTGCGGCCGCGGATACCTCCGACGCCGATCCAGTTCTCGGGGGCCACTTCCATGAAGCTCACCGGGGAGAGGTCGGCATCCTCGAGCGGGCCCAGGAGGGCCCGCCGGAGACCGAGTCCCGCGCCCGCGAGCGGGCGTGTTGCGGTACTCATGATGTTGCCTTCAAGTTCAGATGAACTTCTCAGGCGGCGCCGCAGCTACCTTCACCGCAGGAACCTTCACCGCAGGCACCTTCGTCGTCGTCGCCTTCGCCGCAGGAACCTTCGCCGCAGGAACCTTCGTCGTCGTCGCCTTCGCCACAGGAGCCTTCACCACAGGAACCTTCACCACAAGAGCCTTCCTTGTCGTCGTCACCCAGGTTCAGGTTCTGAGACAGGGAACCGACTTCCAGATCGTCAGCCTGGAACGGGTTTGCACTCTGGTCGGCAGCCAGGGCGCCGGCAGCGAAAGACATGCCGGCAACGGCACCAATTGCAGTAACGAGTTGAGTCTTCTTCAACATTTCAATAGCCTCCAACAGCTTTGATCAAAAGGGAACGAGCCTTCAGGCCCGATTTCAGCCACGTCGTTCAACGTGCTTGTCCGATGGGACCGGAAGCCTGTTTGATTCCTTTCAGGTTCCCGCTCACCACGGTGCGTCTATTTAACACAGTTCCCGTGTGAATTACAAATCGGCCGGTGGGGCGCTCCGTTCGGCATGGGCGTGGCGGTCTTTCCAGTTGCACAGGTCGAATACCGGGCATTGGCCGCAGGCCGGGTTGCGTGCCTTGCAGGTGTAGCGGCCGTGCAGGATCAGCCAGTGGTGGGCATGCCGCAGGTATTCTTCCGGGGTGCGCTCGAGCAGCCCCTTTTCGACTGCCAGCGGCGTCTTGCCCGGGGCGAGACCTGTGCGATTGGCGACCCGGAAGATATGGGTATCCACGGCCATGGTGGGTTGGCCGAAGGCGGTGTTGAGGACTACGTTGGCGGTCTTGCGGCCCACGCCGGGCAGGGCTTCGAGCTCTTCCCGGGTTCCGGGCACCCGGCTGTCGTGGCGCTCGATCAGCGCCCGGCAGGTCGCGATGACGTTCTTCGCCTTGCTGTTGAACAGGCCGATGGTCTGGATGTAGCGCTTCAGTCCTTCCTCGCCGAGTGCCAGAATCGTCTCCGGCGTGTTGGCGACCGGGAACAGTTTGCGTGTCGCCTTGTTGACCCCGACATCGGTGGCCTGGGCCGACAGGATCACCGCGACCAGCAATTCGAAGGTGGTCGAATATTCCAGTTCGGTGGTCGGTTCCGGGTCGAGTTCGGCCAGGCGGCGGAAGAACTCCCGTCGCTTTTCCGGATTCATTCGCCGGCTCATGCGGTCTGTGGCACCTGGTTCGTACTTCGGGCCGGTTCCGGCCGCGCTGCCGACAGCCGGCGATGTGCGGCGACCAGCAGGCCCAGGCCGATGAAAGCGCCGGGCGGCAGGATGGCAAGCAGCAGGCCCCACTCGCCGGGCAGCAGCCGCACCTCCAGCATCCGGGCCCAGTCACCCAGCAGCAGGTGAGCATCGGCCATCAGGGTGCCGTGGCCGATCACTTCGCGCAGCGCACCCAAAATGACGAGCACCGCGGCAAAGCCCAGCCCCTGGGCCAGGCCGTCGACCAGCGCTTTGGGGACAGGGTTGCGCGAGGCAAATGCCTCGGCCCGGGCGAGGATGGTGCAGTTGGTGACGATCAGCGGGATGAAGATGCCCAGCGTCGTGCTCAGCGTGAAAAACCAGGCCTGCATGACCAGGTCGACCACGGTGACCAGCGAGGCAATGATCAGCACGAACGCCGGGATGCGCACTTCCGGCGCGATAAAGCCGCGCAGCATCGAGACGACCAGATTGCTGCTTGCCAGCACGAAGATCGTGGCCAGGCCCAGTCCCAGGCCGTTGACGGCCGTGCCGGTCACTGCCAGCAGCGGGCACAGGCCCAGCAGCTGCACCAGGCCGGGATTGTTCCGCCACAGGCCCTGTTGCCAGAGGTTTCGGGTCTCGCCTTCCATATTCCGTGATTCTACTCGGCCGCCGTGGCAAAGGCCTGGTCGCGATTGGCTGCGTACCAGTCCAGCAAGCTGCGCACGGCCTGGATCACGGCCTCGGAGGTGATGGTGGCGCTTGACAAGGTGTCGAATTCGCCGCCGCGTCGCGAGCTTCGCCAGTCTGCGCCCGGTGGGCGGTCGGGTCCGGTCCCGTTGAATTGTTCGATCCAGTCGCTTCTGCGGCGCTCGATTCGGTCGCCAAGCCCCGGTGTCTCGCGATGGCCGAGCACCCGCACGCCGATGATTTCACCGTCCGGCCGCAATCCGACCAGCAGCGAGATCGGCCCGCTGTAGCCGTTTGCCGTCGTGATCTCGGCCAGCAGTGCGACCGGTTCGCCCCGGCTGCGCGCGCGGTAAAGTGTCGATGGCGGTCGCAGGCCTGCAATCCAGGCGCTGATGCGGTCGCTGACCAGTTCGTTGTCGTAGCTCTCGGTCGGCACCAGTTGATTCAGCGTCTGGAGCACCTGGCGGCGCTGTTCGAGCTCGATCCTGTCGCGTGTCGCCAGGTTGACCGCGGCCAGCACGGCGGCGGCGACGATACCGATCAGGGCCAGCGTGACGACGGGTTTAATGGCCATAGGTTCGCGGCCGGGTCAGGCGATCGATCAGCGGTGCGGCCATGTTCATCAGCAGCACGGCAAAGGCCACACCGTCGGGGTAGCCGCCGAAGCGGCGAATGGCCAGCGTCAGCACGGCCACGCCGGCGCCGAAGATCAAGCGGCCGCGCATTGTCGAGCAGCCGGAGACCGGATCGGTGGCGATGAAGAAGGCGGCCAGCACCAGGGCCCCGGAAAAGATGTGCTGGGGCGGCGACGGATGGATGTCCGGGCCCAGCAGCCACAGCGGGATGGAAACCGCGATCACCGTGACCAGCGTGGCGACCGGCACATGCCAGGAGATCACCCGCTTGTAGAGTAGCCAGAAGCCGCCGAGTGCATACAAATTGGCGATCCACTCCCAGCCCAGGCCGCCGAAATCGCCGAAGATCGGGGCCTGCCTGATTTCGGTCACCAGCCGGTTGTCGGCCACGCCGGTCTTGAGCGCATCCAGCGGCGTGGCTTCGCTGATCGCGTCCCAGGTCATGGCGTCGGGCAGGTTGCCGGTGAGGATTGCGACTGCGCTTTGCCAGAAGCCGGGCAGGCCGGACGAGAGCTGGCGGGGGCTGAGCCATTGCGACATCTCCATCGGGAACGCGATGATCACGGCGGCGAATCCGACCATGGCCGGGTTGAACAGGTTGTAGCCCAGCCCGCCGTAGAGATGCTTGGCGATGACGATGGCGAACAGCATGCCGGTCAGCGCGATCCACCACGGCGCCAGCGGCGGCATGCACAGCGCAAAAAGTACCGCGGTGACCACCGCGCTGTAATCGGAAATGAACGGCTGCAGCGGCCGCCCGCGGGCTTTCAGCATGACCGCCTCGAAAGCCAGCGCAAACGTGACCGCCAGTGCAATCTGGAACAGGATGCCGACGCCGAAGAACCAGAGGTGGGCCAGGATGCCGGGTACCAGCGCAAACAGCACCTGGCGCATCATGTCGGCCACGGTGTTGATCGGCGGGACGTGCGGCGGGCCTGCCAGCGACAGCTTCATTGCGCGTCTCCGTCTTCGCCGGCAGCCTTGCGCCGGGCACGTTCGATGGCCGCCTGGACCTCGTTTTTCGCTCCCTGTCCATGCTTCAGGCGCTGTTCGCGCTGCTCGCGTTTTCGGCGTCGTTTGTCTTCACGCTCGGCCAGGCGGCGTTCCCGAGCCTCGAAACGGGCCCGGGCGCGCTCGGCGCGGGCATCTTCGATGCCGCGCTGGCGCAGCAGGCCCTTGCCGTGGCGGTACCAGTCGACCAGCGGAATGTGGCTGGGGCAGACATGCGCGCAGCAGCCGCACTCGATGCAGTCGAACAGGTTCAGTTGCTCGGCCTGTTCCAGTCGGTCGCCGCGCACGAAACGGAACAGTTCCTGCGGCAGCAGGCTGGCCGGGCAGATGCGCACGCATTCGCCGCAGTTGATGCACGGCATCTCCGACTGGGTTCTGCGGGTGTCCGCCGGGCGCAGCGCCAGGATGCAATTGGAGCCCTTGATGATGGGGATACGGTCGCTGGCCAGCGGCAGCCCGGACATCGGCCCGCCGAGGACCAGCCGGTCGACCTCGGCGCCGGTCCCGCCCG
>SR_TP_S13solDRAFT_1000052_pt1 | contig 66808 bp, 64 predicted proteins | sample SodReaTP_S13sol_FD_11159 | JGI IMG/M metagenome (IMG submission 11159) | reverse complement strand
CTAGGCCGTAAACTCATAAAGTGGTAGCGCGGCTCGGCCGGAAGATGATTCAAGCTCCTCGAGGAGGAGCAGTGATGAGCCAACGCCGTTACGAGATCACGGACTTCGAGTGGTCGATCATCGAGCCGCTGCTACCGAACAAGCCGCGGGGGGTGCCGCGGGTGGACGACCGGCGGGTGCTGAACGGCATCTATTGGCGGCTGCGCACGGGCTCGCCCTGGGCGGACATTCCGGAGCGCTACGGTCCTGCGACGACCTGCTACAACCGCTTCGTGCGCTGGCGCAAGCTGGGTGTCTGGGACCGGATCTTCGAGGCGGTTTCGGCCGCCTACGAGGGCGAGTTGCAGATGATCGACAGTTCCTCGGTCCGCGTTCACCAGCATGGGGCGAACGCAAAAAAGGGGGCCCGCAAGCCGCCACCGGGGACCAGCCTGACGCCCGATGCATGGGGCGCTCGCGGGGCGGGCTGACGACCAAGATCCACGCCCTGGTCGACGCCGAGGGGCGACCGCTGGCCCTGAAGCTCACACCCGGCCAGGCTCACGACGGCAGGAGTGCAGCCGACATGCTCGGCGGCTTGGCCGAGGGCCAGGTTCTGCTCGCCGACCGCGCCTACGACTCCAACGCCCTCCGTCAGGCCATGACCGCCCAAGGCGCCTGGGCCTGCGTCAAGCCGATGCCTGGACGCAAAGACCCTCCCGCCTTCAGTCCCTTCCTCTATCGATACAGAAACCTCGTCGAGCGCTTCTTCAACAAAATCAAGCACTACCGCGCCATCGCCACGCGCTACGAAAAGCACGCCGAAAACTACCTCGCCCTCCTCAAACTCGCCGCCATCAGAATCTGGCTGCGCGCTTATGAGGCGGTGGCCTAGTCAACCCCAGAGGCTCGCTGCCGGGGGGTGTAGGGTGCTGCCCTCGAAGCGCAGGGCGGGGTCGCGGTCCTCGGACAGGAGCAGGGGGCCGTCGAGGTCGACCACCTCGGCGCCCTGGGCCGGCAGCACCGCCGGCGCCATGGCGAGCGAGGTGCCGAGCATGCAGCCCACCATCACGCGGAAGCCCAGCCGCTCGGCCTCGGCCTTGAGCGCGAGTGCTTCGGTCAGGCCGCCGGTCTTGTCGAGCTTGATGTTGACCAGGTCGTAGCGCCCCACCAGTCCCGGCAGCGAGCCGCGGTCGTGGCAGGACTCGTCGGCGCAGAGGGCGACGGGCCGCGCCTCGCCGGCCAGTTCCTCGTCGGCCTCGGCGTGCAGCGGCTGCTCGATCATGGAGACGCCCAGTGTGGACAGCGCCGGCGCCAAGGCGCGGTACTGCGCGATGTCCCAGCCCTCGTTGGCGTCGACCACCAGCTTCGCCGCCGGCGCCGCGGCGCGTACGGCGCGCACGCGGTCCAGGTCCTCGGGCCCGGCCAGTTTGAGCTTCAGCAGCGGCCGGGCGGCATTGGCCGCGGCCTTGGCGGCCATGGCCTCGACCGTGTCGAGCGAGAGGGTGTAGGCGCTGGTCACCGGCCCGGGGGCGGGCAGGCCGGCCAGCTCCCAGACCCGCCGACCGGCGCGCTTCGCCTCCAGATCCCAGAAGGCGCAGTCCAGGGCGTTGCGCGCGGCGCCGGCCGGCAGCGCCTCCTGCAGCGCCCGGAGGTCCAGGCGGCCGGCCTCCAGGTCGCCGCGCAGAGCCTCGATCTGCGCCGTCACGCTCTCCAGGCTCTCGCCGTAGCGGGCGTAGGGCACGCATTCGCCGCGGCCCTCGGCCTCGCCGTCGCGCAGCGTCGCCACCAGCACCTCGGCGGCGGTGCGGGCGCCGCGGGAGATGCGGAAGCCGCCGAGGATCGGCCAGGCCTCCCGGGCCAGCGTGAGCTGCGGCACGGCTCAGGCCAGCCCGTCGACGAGGGGGGCGACGCCGTCGCGCACCGGGTCCACGGCCGGCAGCTGGAAGCGCTTCTCCAGGTCGGCGAGCAGCTTGCGCGCGCCGGCGGCGTCCAGGGCGTGGGTGTTGACGGCGATACCGACGAAGCGGCAGTCGGGATTGGTCAGCTGCGCGGCCTGCAGGTTGCGCTCCATGCAGAGGCCGAGGTCGGGCAGCGGGTAGTCAGGCAGGCCGCGCATGTGTCGGCGGGTGGGCTCGTGGCAGAGCACCAGCGCGTCGGGCTGGGCGCCGTGGATCAGGCCGATGGTGACGCCGGCGAAGGAGGCGTGGAACAGCGAGCCCTGGCCTTCCACCAGATCCCAGTGATCGGGCTCGTTGGCCGGGGTCAGCCACTCCACCGCGCCGGAGATGAAGTCGGCGATCACGGCATCGACCGAGACGCCGTCGCCGGCGATGAAGATGCCGGTCTGGCCCGTGGCGCGGAAATCGGCCTTGAAGCCGCGCGCGCGCATCTCCTTCTCCAGCGCCAGCGAGGTGTACATCTTGCCGACCGAGCAGTCGGTGCCGACGGTCAGCAGCCGCTTGCCAGGCCGCCGGACGCCGTTGGCGACCTCGAAGTCCCGGGTCGGATGGCGGACGTCGAGCAGGCGGCGGCCGTGCTGCATCGCCTTCTCCGCCAGGCCCGGCACGGTGCTCAGGCGGTTGTGCAGGCCCGAGGCGATGTCGTAGCCCAGCTCGACGGCGCGGTGGAAGGTGTCGATCCAGGCCGGGGCGAAGCGGCCGCCGCGGTTGGCGACGCCGACGATCAGGGTCTTGCAGCCCGCCTCGTGGCCGGCCTCGAGGTCCATGTCGGGCAGCCCCAGGTCGGCGTTGCAGCCCTCCAGCCGCAGCTGGCCCAGACACCAGTCCGGCCGCCAGTGCGCCACCCCGGCCGCGGTCTTGGCGGCGAGCTGGTCGGGCGCATCGCCGAGGAACATCAGATAGGGGTGGTGGATCTCGCTCGACATGGGGGTCTCCTGCTGCGGCGCACAAACGGCCGAACGGCGGTCTTATAGAACGGAAGGCGAGGGGCGCGCCAGAGATCAGGCTCGCGCGGCAGGCCCGCCGTCGGCGCGGGGCTCAGAAGCTGGAGTCCGGCTCCTGCAGGAAGGCCGCCTCCTCCGCGGTCGTCTCCCGGCCCAGCGCGGCGTTGCGGTGGGGGAAGCGCCCGAAGCGCGCGACGATGTCCCGGTGGATCACGGCGTAGCGGGTCCAGTCGGCGTCGCCCAGCGCTTCGATCAGCGCCACCGCCCGCTCCTGGTCGGCGAGATCCTCGCTGTGCTCGTAGGGCAGGTAGAGGAAGAGCCGCTCCGGTACCGAGAGCAGCTGGTCGTGGCCGGCCGCCACGGCACCCGCCGTCACCGCACGGGCGCGGGCGTCGCAGGCGAAGGCCTCGGCCCGGCCGCGGTAGATCTGGCGCGGCACTTGATCGAGCAGCAGCACCAGGGCGAGGGCGCCGCGTGCGGAGTCGCGCCAGTCCTCCAACGTCCCGGCCACGGCGTCGTGGTGCCAGGGCCCGAGGGTCTCGGCCACCGCCGCGTCGAAGGCGTCGGAACGGGCGAACCAATCCCGTTCGCGGCCGGGAGCGAACCAGAAGTCGAGCACCGGCTCGAAGCTGGGCAGGGCCTGATCCATGGCCACCTCAGACCGCCTGGTCGGCGGTGCGACCGAAGCCGCGACCGCGCCGTTCCAAGCGGCCGTAGCAGGCCATGGCGCGGTCGGCACAGGCGAGGCGGCGGCGCAGGAAGGCGCGGGTGCGGCCCTGCCCCTCGCTGCGGTCGCAGGACCAGACCGCGAGCGTGCGCAGGAACAGCAGGGTCAGCCCGACCTCCTCGATGCCGCGGCGCGCGCCCAGGCCGTCCAGGGCGGCGGCGTCGCGCAGCCACTGGATGGTGCGGGAGAGGTTGAAGATCATCGGCACCCAGTGGTGCGGGTGTGGCGGGTGCAGCTTGGTGCGCACCATCTCGGCGGTCAGCCGGCGGTGTTCGGCCAGGGCGTCGAACCAGCGCAGCAGCAGCATCTCCAGCCGCTCGCGCGCCGGCAGCGTGAAGAAGCCTTCCGGCGGCGGCGCCAGCATCGCCTCCCAGCCCTTGGCGAACCAGGCGTCGGCCACGGCGTCGAGGTCGCGGAAGCGGCTCAGTACCTCGGTCAGCGGCAGCTCCAGCCGCTCGGCGACGAGCCTCAGGCGCACGGCTTCCCAGGTCCCGGCCTCCTCGGCCATCGCCAGCGCCGCCCGCAGGATGCGCTCGCGAATCTGTTCCTCGCGGCTGCTCGCCATGCTCACCTCCTTCGGCAGCCTTCCCACCGCCTTCTCGTCACGACCCTGGCGCAAGCATAGCAGAAAGGCGGCGGCCCATCACACCTGTGCGGCGCTCTCCAGGTTCGCCAGCAGCACCTCGATCCGCGTTCCCTGTCCGGGCCGGCTCTCGATGCTCAGGCTGCCGCCGTGCGCCTCGGTCAGCGCCTTGACCAGCGGCAGGCCGAGGCCGGTGCCCTCGATGCGCCGGCTGAGCGGCGTGTCGACCTGGCGGAAGGGCAGCAGCGCGATCTCGATCTCCTCCGCCGTCATCCCGATGCCCCCGTCCTCCACCAGCAGCCGCGCGCCCGCCGCGTCGGCCGAGAGGGTCAGCTGCACCCGACCGGGCGGGGGTGTGAACTTGACGGCGTTGGACAGCAGATTGACGAGGATCTGCTTCACCGCCCGTTCGTCGCCGCGGAAAGGCGCCAGCGGGGCCCGCACCTCCAGGGACACGGGGACGCGCTGCGTCTCGGCGAGCCCTTCCACCAGGTCCAGGGCGGCGCGCGCCACGGCGGCCAGGTCGAGCCGCTCGGGATGCAGCTCCAGCTGGCCGGCCTCGACCTTGGAGAGGTCCAGGAGGTCGTTGATCAGCGCCAGCAGGTGCCGGCCGCTGTCGTGGATGTGGCGGCAATACTCGATGTAGCGCGGCGAGCCCAGCGGCCCGAAGAGCTGCTGCAGCATGGCATCGGAGTAGCCGATCACCGCGTTCAGCGGCGTGCGCAGCTCGTGGCTGACGTGGGCCAGGAAGTCCGACTTGGCCCGGCTCGCCTCCAGCGCCTCGTTGCGCGCCTGCTCCAACGCCTGCTCGGCGCGCTTGCGCTCGGTGATGTCCTCGACCAGGCCTTCGAAGCCGATGATCCGCCCGTGGGCGTCGCGCACCGGCCAGCAGGTCTCGGACATGAGGAAACGGCTGTCGTCGCGGCGGCGAGCCTGGCATTCGAATCCGCGGATGTAACCCTGGGTCATCGCCGTTTCGGCCAGGCGGGCGCGGTCGTCGGGATCGGCGTAGACCGGCGTGCTGGTCGGGAAGACGCGCAGGAACTCCTCGACGCCGGCGCAGCCGTGCATGCGCGCCATGGCCGGGTTCACCTCCAGGTAGGTGCCGTCCAGCATGGTGCGGTACATGCCCTCGACGGCATTGGCGAAGATGGATTCGTAGCGGGCCTGGCGGCCTTGCAGGGTCTTCTCGGCGACGCGGGCCTCGGAGATCTTGCGCGTGCTGCCACGATAGCCGGTGACGCGTCCTTTCCGGTCGCGCACCGGCTTGCCGGAGAGTCGAACCCAGACCGTCTCGCCGTCGGCCCGGCGCATGCTGTACTCCAGGTCGCGGAAGGGCTCCTCGCGGGCCATGTAGCCGGCGATCACCTCGGCCAGGTCCGTCGGCTCGGCGCCCATCTCGCGCAGCAGCTCGCCGCGCAGACGCCCGACGGGGCTCTCGCCGAACTCCGGCAGGCCGCCGCGGGAATAGTAGGTGAAGCGCTGCTCCAGGTCGGTTTCCCAGAGCCAGTCGGCGCTGGTCTCCAGGAAGTCGCGGAAGCGCGCCTCGGTCAGGGCCAGCTCGCGCGCCGTTCGCGCGGCCCTGTTCCGATCCTCCTGTCGCCGCGGGGCGACGCGTCTTTCCACCTTCCGCATGGCGCCAGCAAAGCAGAAAAGCCGGGCAACTGCATCAACCCTCAGGGGGTGCGAAACGGGGCGTAATCTCGCCGTTCGCGGGCGGCGGCGACTGTTCCCTTGCGGCCGCGGCCGCCGGCGGCTATCCGGCCCCGACGCGGGCGAAAGCGAGGAGGGCGCGATGGAGAAGGCGAGGGCGGACTGGCGGGTGGCGCCGACGGGCGAGGCGGAGGCGGCGGCGATCCTCGCACTCAACAACGGCGCCCTGCCGCACGTCAACGAGTTGGATGCGGCGGCACTGACGGCCTTGCTCGAGAGGGCCGAAGCGGCCTTCACGGCCTGGCGCGACGAGACCGTCGCCGGCTTCCTCGTCGCCTTCGGCCCGGGCGCCGCCTACGACAGCCCCAACTACCGCTGGTTCGACGCGCGCTACGACGACTTTCTCTATGTCGACCGCATCGTCGTGGCCGAGGCCGGACGCGGGCTCGGCATCGGCCGTGGCCTCTACCGCGCCGCCTTCGAGCGCGCCGACCGCCGTCCGCTCTGCTGCGAGGTCAACCTGCGGCCGCCCAACGCGGCCTCGCTGCGCTTCCACCAGGGCCTCGGTTTCCGCGAGGTCGGACGCCAGCAGACCGACGGCGGCGCCAAGGAGGTGACGCTGCTGGTGGCAGGGGGCTAGCACGCGATCACCCAGCCGGCCCGACCGGTGGATCGCTCTCTATAGTGTCAGCGGCTGGTCGATGAAGACCTCGTAGCGCTGCGGCTTCGGCTTGTCGCGGTCTTCCTCCCGGACGTAGCGGATCGAGCTCTTGCCGAGCAGTTCGACCGGCAGGACCATGACCCTCACGAAGGCGGTGTCGGCACTGTCCGAAGCCGCGGCGAAGACCGGCTCCGGGCCGCTCTCGAACCAGGCGCCGAGCGGCTCCACCTCGAGGCTGTGGCCTTCGCTGTCGATCCGGATGCCACCCTTGATCAGGCAACGGATCCCCGGGCCCTGGTGGGTGTGCAGATAGGCGACCCCCTTGGGCGGGAAGTCGACCCGGTCCGCGCGCAGCAGGTAGCGGCGGTCGGGCGCGAGCTCGATCGGTCGTTCCAGCACCGAGACCGCATGGGCTTCGGCCGCCCCGGGCCGGTCGGCCGGCAGCAGCTCCCAGCGGATCAGCACGGATGGCTCGGCGACCTGGAGCAGGGTCGGACCCTGGGCGAACCAGGCGTCGTTGGCGCCGAGCTTGGCCGCGGCCCCCTCTGCGGCGAGCCGGAGCCTGCCCTCGACGACGTAGATCGCCCGCGCCGGGCAGTCCCCCAGCCCGATATCGGCCCCCGCCTCCAGCCGGTCGACGCTCGATCGCAGCACCAGCATGATCTGGTTCTCCCTTTGCCGATGTTCGGCTCCGTCAGTGGAAATAGGCGCCGCCGTCGACCACCAGCGTCTGGCCGGTGATGAAGGCTGCGCCCGGCCCGGCGAAGAAGCAGACCGCGCCGACGATGTCGGCGGCGTGCTGGTCGCGCACGATGGCGCGGGCCTTCGCCGAGATCTCGCGCAGCTTCTCGAGCTGGACCGGGTTGGCCATGACGCCGTCCGACAGGGTGAAGCCCGGCGCCACGCCGTTGACCAGGATGTTGTCCGCCCCCAGCTCGCGCGCCAGCGCCCGGGTCATGCCGAGCACCGCACCCTTGGAGGTGACGTAGTGCAGGAGATAGGGCACGCCCTTGAAGGGGGTGCCGGAGTTGATGTTGACGATCCGCCCGCCGCCGCGCCGGCGCATCAGCGGCACGACGGCCCGGCAGCAGAGGAAGCTGCCCAGGACGTTGGCGTCCATCACCCGCTTCCAGTCGGCCACCTCGATGGCCTCGAAGGGGCCGGGGACGAGGCTGGAGTAGATCCCGGCGTTGTTGACCAGGATGTCGACGCCGCCGAAGGCGTCCAGGCAGGCCTGGGCCATGGCCGCGACCGAGGCTTCGTCCGAGACGTCGCAACCGACGCCGACGGCGCGGCCGGGCCGGCCCGCGCCGATCTCCTCGGCGGCGGTCTCCGCCCCCTCCAGGTCCGCGACGAGGACTCGCGCGCCCTCCGCCGCGAGCGCCTCGGCGATCGCCCGGCCGATGCCGCGGGCGCCGCCGGTCACGATCGCCGTCATTCCCTCGAGCTGCACCTCGACCTCCCCACCTCCCAGAGCATTTCCCGATCGGCTTCGATCGGCAAATGCTCGCAATTATATGAATCTAGAGCAGATTCACGCGATCGGATGATTCCATCCGATCACGATCTGCTCTAGCGAGCCCGCCTTCCTGGACAGGCGGCGGACCGGACCCCTATCGTAGGCTTTCCGGCGAGCGACGCCTTACCGCCGGGCGTCCCGACTTGACGATCCGTCCGATTTTCCGCGCCGGACGGCGAGGCGAGGCCAGGCGAGGGGCGCGCAGGCGAGAAGCGGATCCGGACCGCGCCCCGACCAGAACCGGCGAAGACCGGGGCCGAGAGAGGATCCGAGGGAGGAAAGCGAGATGGGCGGCATCGTCAGCGTCTATCAGGGCGCGATGGGGCGCATCACGCTGTTCGACACCAGCGTCTCGGTCGCCGAGCACGTGCATCCGCAGCTCCACGTCATGATCAAGCTCGGCGGCGGCGACAGCCTCTATCGGATTGGCGGGCGATCCTGCGCGCTGACCGACGACCAGCTGGTCCTGATCAACGCCTGGACACCCCACACGAACCGGCGCGAGGACGACCACCCGGGCACCTTGATGATCGCGCTCTACCTGGAGCCGGCCTGGCTGCGCGCACTGCTGGACCGCCCGGTGTCGGCGGCTCGGCCCTTCGCGCAGCCGATCGCCCCGGTGACGCCGCGCATCCGCGCCCGCGCGCACGAGATCGCGGACAGGCTCACGGCGCCCTCGGCCCTCGCCGAGGAGGCGCTGGAGGAGGGGGTCGGCGGCATCCTGCGGGACATCCTCGACCGCTTCGACGCCCTGGAGGCGCCGCCCGCGTCCCTGCGCCCCTTCGACTACCGTATCCGGCGCGCCATCTCGCTTCTGGCCGCCGACGGCGGCCGGCGCGCCATGCTGAAGCGCCTGCCGAAGTCGGTCGGCCTGTCGCGCTCGCGCTTCTACGAGCAGTTCAGGGATTCCACCGGCTTGCCGCCCGGCCTCTATGCGGACGGCGTGATGCTCGACCGTGCGGTGCGGGCCCTGGTGGAGACGCGCAAGCCGATCGGCGAGATTTCGGCGGAGCTCGGCTTCGCGGCCCAGAGCCACTTCACGCGCTTCTTCAAGTCCAAGGTCTGCTTCACGCCCAGCGAGTACCGCCACGTCGCCCTCTGCACGGCCTCGCGTTCCTGACCCCCGGCGGAGCCGGCCCCGCTTCGGCGAGGCGCCGCCTCGGACTCAGCCGCGCGGCACCCGCAGTTCCTGCTCGACGCCGTCGATCAGGGCGTCCGGGCGGCAGAAGGCGGCCAGGGCGGCGGGGTCGTCGAGGAAGACCTGGTCGCCGCGGGTGCGTACGCCCACCTCGCGCAGCGCCGCCAGCGCCCGCGACAGGCTCTCGCGGGTCATGCCGAGCTGCGAGGCGATCAGGTGCTTGTCGTAGGGCAGCTGCACGGTCGTGGCCGTGCTCGGCGCCTCCGCGCCGAACTCGCCGGCGAGGCTGAGCAGGTAGCAGCCCAGGCGCTGCACCGTGGTGCGCAGCTTCAGGTTCTTCACCTGCCGCACCATGCGCCGGAACTGCCCCGCCAGTGAGGCCAGCAGGGTCAGGGCCAGCTGCGGGCGGGCGGCGATCTCGGCGCGCAGGGCCTCGGCCGGGAGCAGTAGCAGGCGCGCCGGCTCCAGCACGGTGGCATGCATCAGGTAGGGCGTGTCGGTGAGCGCCGCCGCCAGGATGAAGCAGTCGGGTGGCGTGACGATCTCGATGACCACGTTGCGCCGGCCTGCGTCCTCCGCGGAGAGCTGCACGCTGCCCTCGAGCAGCACGTGCAGGAAGTCGGGATGCTCGCCCATCTCGAACAGCCGCGTCCCGGCCGGAAAGCGCTGCAGCAGTGCGCCCCGCGTCAGGACGACCAGGGCCTCCCGCTCCAGATCGACGAAGAGCGGCACCTGCCGGAGTTCGTCCAGATCGCTGTCGCGCACGGTCGCCATCCCTCGTCTCCGCCCGCCTCCACTGTCGAGGAGAGCATGGGGCGGCAGGCTTTATCATGATATATGTCAATTCATAAATAAGAACAAGTCAATATTTCAGTATACAAAAATCAATCAGTGAATTGATCTAAGTAGAATAGGCGTTGGATTGCGCCAAATCAATTCCCGCACCGGACCGCCTCGCTAGTTTCTCCGAAGAAGCGGCGCGAATCCGAAGTGCCGCCCGTCGCGAGAGGTCGAGATGACTGGGACTCCAGCCTTCACCCTGGACCGGTGCCTGTTCCGTGCGGGACCCTCTGCCGTCCCGACGTTCCTCTCCGTCAGCGACGAGCAGAAGCAGTGCGGGGCGCGCTTCCGGGCCGCCGCGTGCCGCGAGGCCGAGGGCATCTCCCCATGGAAATAATGCTGGCCTACGACGACTCCCGCAACGCGCGCATCGCGCTGGATACGGTCTGTCGGCTGTTCGGCTCCCTGAACCCCTCCATCACCCTGATCTCGGTGGTGGAGGATGTCGGCAGCGCCACGGCCGGCGCCGACGACCTGTTCCAGGAGCAGTTCTCCAGCCAGAAGGCCGGGGTGGAGGCGGCGGCGGCGGAGCTGACGGAGCGCGGCTTCACGGTCAAGGTGATCCTGGCCGAAGGCGACGCGCGCAAGATGATCCTTCGCGCCACCGAAGAGAAGAAGCCCGACCTCCTGGTCATGGCACGGCACAGCCATCAGCCCGATACCGGCGCGCTGGGCTTCATCACCAAGCGGATCGACGCCCTAGTGGAGGAGTTCGACCACATGACCTTCGGGTCGGTCTCCTCCTTCCTCGCCCGGCGGGTGAAATGCGCGCTCCTGATCATCCCCACTCACGCCGAGCCATAGGTCGCGGCGGCTGAGCGAAGGGCAGAGGGCCACATGCAAGTCTCGAGCATCTTCCGGTTCAGAAACAAGGAGATCAGGGCGCTCCACCTGACCTGGATCGCCTTCTTCATCTGTTTCTACGTCTGGTTCAACATGGCGCCGCTGGCCAGCTCGATGCTGGCCTCGGCCGACTGGCTGACGCGGGACGACATCCGCCTCTTCGCCATCGCCAACGTGGCGCTGACCATTCCCGCCCGCATCCTCGTCGGCATGGCGCTCGACAAGTGGGGGCCGCGGCGGGTGTTCTCGGTGCTGATGGTGACGATGGCGATCCCGACCTTCGTCTTCGCCTTCGGCACCTCCAAGGAACAGCTCTTCATGGCGCGGCTGGTGCTGTCGTCGGTGGGGGCGAGCTTCGTCGTCGGCATCCACATGACGGCGCTCTGGTTCCGCCCGCGCGACATCGGCTTCGCCGAGGGCTTCTACGCCGGCTGGGGCAACTTCGGCTCGGCGGCCGCGGCGATGACCATCCCCACGGTCGCGCTGACGATCTACGGCGGCGACGACGGCTGGCGCTGGGCGATCGCCACCTCGGGCGTGGTCATGGCCGCCTACGGCGTCTTCTACTGGTTCGCCATCACCGACGGCCCCAGCAAGGACTCGCACAGGAAGCCGCGCAAGGCCGCGGCCCTGGAGGTCTCGAGCTGGCGCGACCTCTTCTGGCTCTGCGTCTTCACGGTGCCGATGGTCGGCGTCCTCTCGATCCTGGTCTACCGCATCCAGCTGATGGGCTACATCGACGGCCTGACCGCGACGATCTGCTACGCCGCCATCGCGGTGATCGTGGCCTATCAGGTCTGGATGGCGATCAAGGTCAACGTCCCGATCCTGAAGCGGGGCGTGCCCAAGGACGACCGCTACCCCTTCAGCTCCGTCGCCGCCCTCAACCTGACCTACTTCGCCAACTTCGGGGCGGAGCTGGCGGTGGTGTCGATGCTGCCGATGTTCTTCCAGGAGACCTGGGGGCTCACGGCGGTGGCGGCCGGCATGATCGCCGCCTCCTTCGCCTTCGTGAACCTCTTCGCGCGGCCCATGGGCGGCCTGGTTTCCGACCGCTTCGGCAACCGCCGCTTCGTCATGCTGGCCTATATGTTCGGCATCGGTCTTGGCTTCGTGCTGATGGGACTGCTCGACAGCCGCTGGCCGCTGGTCATCGCCATCGCGATCACCATCATGTGCTCCTTCTTCGTGCAGGGCGCCGAGGGCGCGACCTTCGGCATCATCCCCTCGATCAAGCGCCGGGTCACGGGGCAGATCGCGGGCATGGCCGGCGCCTACGGCAACGTGGGGGCGGTCTTCTACCTCTTCGTCTTCATGTTCGTCTCGCCCTCGCAGTTCTTCTTCATCATCGCGGCGGGGGCCTTCGTCAGCTGGCTGGCCTGCTGGATCTGGCTGAAGGAGCCCGAGGGCGGCTTCGACGAGGAGTACGTCCTCTCCTCCGTCGACCACGCCATCGCCGAGGAGGCCCGCCGGAAGCGCGAGGCCGAGGCCGAGCTGGCCGAACTCCTCGGCGGCTCCGAGAAGGTGGCGCTGGCCGAACGGGGCAACGGCCTGACCCTGACCGCCCGCTTCCGCGACCTCGACGACCTGCAGAGGGCGCTCGCCCGCTTGCGCGGCAAAGAGCCGAGGCCCGCCGAGTGAGCCGCGACCCCCACACCCACAACCGGCGGCCGCCCGAGGCGCCGCCCTCGGCATCGCGCCGGGAGACAGTCCGCGAAAGGACTTGGAGATGACCGCAAGCGAAACCACCCCACCGCGCAGCTCGGGCACCTGGCTGTCCCGGTGGGAGCCGGAGAACGAGGCCTTCTGGGCCGCCGAGGGCAAGTCGCGCGCCTGGACCACGCTGATCGTGACCACGGCTGCGCTGACCATGGCCTTCATCACCTGGTTCCTGGTTTCGGCGCTGGTGGTCCGGCTGCCGCAGATCGGCTTCCGCTTCACCGCGAGCGAGCTCTTCTGGCTGGCGGCCATGCCGGGCCTCGCCGGCGGCTCGCTCCGGCTGATCCACATGTTCCTCGTGCCGATCTACGGCACGCGGCACGTGGTCAGCCTCTCGACGCTGTCGCTTCTCATACCGCTGGTGGGTTGGTTTTACGCCGTCCAGGACGCCTCCACGCCCTATTGGGTGCTGATGCTGCTGGCCTTCCTGGCCGGCCTGGGCGGGGGCAACTTCAGCAGCTTCATGCCCTCCACCAGCATGTTCTTCCCCAAGCGCCTGCAGGGGACGGTGCTGGCCATTCAGGCGGGGATCGGCAACTTCGGGGTGTCGGTCGTGCAGTTCGTCACCCCCTGGGTGATCGGCTTCGCGCTGCTGGGCGGCATGGCCTGGGTCGGCGAGCCGCAGACCATGACCCGCGCGGGCGTGGAGTCGCAGATCTATCTGCAGAACGCGCCGCTGGTGATGATCCCCTTCGTCGCCGTCTTCGGCATCACCGCCTGGATCTTCCTGAAGTCGGTGCCGATCAAGTCGAACTTCCGCGAGCAGTTCGACATCTTCAAGTCCGGCCATACCTGGTCCCAGACCTCGCTCTACATCATGACCTTCGGCGGCTTCTCGGGCCTCGCCGCGACCTTCCCGCTGCTGATCCGCGAGATCTACGGCGGCTTCGAGGGCGCGCCCGACCCGCTGGCCTGGGCCTTCTGGGGGCCGCTGATCGGCTCGGCCAGCCGTGTCCTCGCCGGCCCCGTCACCGACCGGCTGGGCGGCGCGCGGGTCACGCATTGGGCGGGGCTCGGCATGCTGGCCTCGGCCTTCCTGGTGACGCTGACGGTGACGCCGACCTCGCTCGACAGCTTCCCGCTCTTCGTCGCGGCGATGCTGGCGCTCTTCTTCTTCGCCGGCGTCGGCAACGCCTCGACCTTCAAGCAGATGCCGATGCTCTTTCCGCCGCGTCAGGGCGGGGGCGTGATCGGCTTCACCGCGGCGATCGCCGCCTATGGGCCGTTCCTCTTCGGGATGATGTTCGCCTGGTCGTTCGCCAGCTTCCAGTCGGCCGCCCCGGTCTTCTACGGCCTGATCGTCTTCTTCGCCTTCAATGTCGCGCTGAACTGGCTGCTCTATGCCCGCAAGAACGCGAAATTCCCCTGCTGAGCCGGCCGGCCGCCAAGGCGGCGCGCCCACCAGCCAGTGGATGGATCACGAGTATCGGAGGACCCGATGAGCCACTTTCTCGACCGCCTCACCTTCTTCCGCAAGACCGTCGACGAGTTCTCCGAGGGGCACGGCATCGTCACCAGCGAGGACCGCGGGTGGGAGGAGGCCTATCGTCGGCGCTGGCAGCACGACAAGGTGGTGCGCTCCACCCACGGGGTGAACTGCACCGGCTCCTGCTCCTGGAAGATCTACGTCAAGGGCGGGATCGTCACCTGGGAGACGCAGCAGACCGACTACCCGCGCACCCGGCCCGACATGCCCAACCACGAGCCGCGGGGCTGCTCGCGCGGGGCCAGCTACTCCTGGTACCTCTACTCCGGCAACCGCTTGAAGTACCCCATGGTGCGCAAGCGGCTGCTGCAGCTCTGGCGCGCCGCGCGCTCGGTGATGACGCCGGTCGCCGCCTGGGCCTCCATCGTCGAGGATCCGGCCAAGCGCGCCTCCTACTCCAAGGTACGCGGGCAGGGCGGCTTCGTGCGCGCGCCCTGGGCCGAGGTGGAGGAGCTGATCGCCGCCGCCAACGCCTACACCGCGCGACGCTGGGGTCCCGACCGCGTCGTCGGCTTTTCGCCGATCCCGGCCATGTCGATGGTCTCCTACGCCGCGGGCACCCGCTACCTCTCGCTGCTCGGCGGCACCTGCATGAGCTTCTACGACTGGTACTGCGACCTGCCGCCGTCCAGCCCGCAGACCTGGGGCGAGCAGACCGACGTGCCGGAGAGCGCCGACTGGTACAACGCCGGCTTCCTGCTGGTCTGGGGCTCGAACGTGCCGCAGACCCGCACGCCCGACGCCCACTTCTACACCGAGGCGCGCTACAAGGGCGCCAAGTCGGTGGTCATCACCCCGGACTATTCCGAGGCCTCGAAGTTCGCCGACCTCTGGATCTCCCCGAAGCAGGGCACCGACGCCGCCCTGGGCCTGGCCATGGGGCACGTCATCCTGCGCGAGTTCCATCTCGACAAGCAGTCCGACTATTTCAACGACTACTGCCGGCGCTACTCCGACATGCCCTTCCTGGTGCGGCTGGTGCAGCAGGACGGCCGCTGGGTGCCGGAGCGGCTGCTGCGTGCCAGCGAGTTCGAGGGCGCGCTGGGTCAGGACAACAATGCCGAGTGGAAGACCGTGGCCATCGACGAGCGCAGCGGCGAGGCCGTGGTGCCGCACGGCTCGGTCGGCTTCCGCTGGGGCGAGCAGGGCCGCTGGAACCTGGAGGAGAAGACGGCGGACGGTGCCGAGACGCGCCTGCGTCTCTCGCTGATCGACGCCCGTGACGAGGTGATCCCGGTCGCCTTCCCCTATTTCGGCGGCGCCCTGCACGAGCACTTCCAGCACAGCGAGCATCCGGAGGTGTTGGAGCGCAACCTTCCGGTCCGCGTGCTGAAGCTGGCCGAGGGCGAGGTGCGGGTCGCCACGGTCTTCGACCTCTTCTGCGCCAACTACGGCCTCGACCGCGGGTTGGGCGGCGACCATGTCGCCCGCTCCTTCGACGAGGACGTGCCCTATACCCCGGCCTGGCAGGAGAAGATCACCGGCGTGCCGCGCGCCCAGGTGATCGCCACGGCCCGGGAGTTCGCGCTCAACGCCGACAAGACCGAGGGCCGCTCCATGGTGATCCTCGGGGCGGGGCTGAACCACTGGTACCACATGGACATGATCTACCGCTCCATCATCAACCTGCTGGTGATGTGCGGCTGTGTCGGCCAGTCGGGCGGCGGCTGGGCGCACTACGTGGGCCAGGAGAAGCTGCGGCCGCAGACCGGGTGGCTGCCGCTGGCCTTCGCCCTCGACTGGGGCCGGCCGCCGCGGCAGATGAACTCCACCTCCTTCTGGTACGCCCACAGCGACCAGTGGCGCTACGAGACCCTGCCGGTCGCCTCGATCCTCTCGCCCACCGCGCCCAAGGGCGACTGGGAGGGCAGCCTGATCGACTTCAACGTGCGCGCCGAGCGCATGGGCTGGCTGCCCTCCTCGCCGCAGCTGCGCACCAACCCGCTGGAGGTGACCAAGGCGGCCGAGGCGGCGGGGCAGGACCCCAAGGCCTACGCCCTGGAGGAGTTGAAGGCCGGACGGCTGGAGTTTTCCTGCCAGGATCCCGATGCGCCGGAGAACTGGCCGCGCAACCTCTTCGTCTGGCGCTCCAACCTGCTGGGCTCCAGCGGCAAGGGCCACGAGTACTTCCTGAAGCACCTGCTCGGCACCACCCACGGCGTCCAGGGCAAGGACCTGGGTGAGACCGGCGGGCAGAAGCCGAAGGAGGTCGTCTGGCACGAGGAGGCGCCCGAGGGGAAGCTCGACCTGCTGGTCACCCTCGACTTCCGCATGTCGACCACCGCCCTCTACTCCGACGTCGTGTTGCCGACGGCCACCTGGTACGAGAAGAACGACCTCAACACCTCCGACATGCATCCCTTCATCCACCCGCTGTCGGGCGCGGTCGATCCCGTCTGGGAGAGCCGCAGCGACTGGGAGATCTACAAGGGCATCGCCCGCGCCTTCTCCGAGGTGGCGCCCGAGGTGCTGGGCAAGGAGAAGGATCTGGTGCTGACGCCGATCCTGCACGACAGCCCGGGCGAGCTGGCCCAGGCGCTGGAGGTGAAGGACTGGGTCCGCGGCGAGACCGAGGCGGTGCCGGGCAAGACCATGCCGGCCATCGCCGTGGTCGAGCGTGACTATCCCAACCTCTACAAGCGCTTCACCGCCCTGGGGCCGCTCATGACGGAGATCGGCAACGGGGGCAAGGGGATGGCCTGGAACACCCAGCACGAGGTCGAGGTGCTGGCGAAGCTGAACGGCGTCGTCACCGAGGAGGGGCCGACCAAGGGCCTGCCTCGGATCGAGAGCGACATCGACGCTTCCGAGGTGATCCTGACCCTGGCGCCCGAGACCAACGGCGAGGTCGCCGTCAAGGCCTGGGAGTCGCTGGGCAAGTTCACCGGACGCGACCACCGCCACCTGGCCCTGCCGAAGGAAGACGAGAAGATCCGCTTCCGCGACGTGCAGGCGCAGCCGCGCAAGATCATCTCCTCGCCGATCTGGTCGGGACTGGAGAGCGAGAAGGTCAGCTACAACGCCGGCTACACCAACGTCCACGAGCTGATCCCCTGGCGCACGCTCACCGGCCGCCAGCAGCTCTATCAGGACCATCTCTGGATGCGGGCCTTCGGCGAGGCGCTCTGCGTCTACAAGCCGCCGATCGACACCCGCACCATAGCCCCCATCATCGACCAGAAGGGCAACGGCAACCCGCAGGTGGTGCTGAACTTCATCACCCCGCACCAGAAATGGGGCATCCACAGCACCTACACCGACAACCTGCTGATGCTCACCCTCTCGCGCGGCGGGCCGATCGTCTGGCTCAGCGAGACCGACGCCAAGGCCGCCGGCATCGAGGACAACGACTGGATCGAGGCCTACAACATCAATGGCGCCCTGGTGGCCCGGGCGGTGGTCTCGCAGCGGGTCAAGCCGGGCATGGTGCTGATGTACCACGCCCAGGAGAAGATCGTGAACGTGCCGGGCTCCGAGATCACCGGCACGCGCGGCGGCATCCACAACTCCGTGACCCGCGCCGTCACCAAGCCGACCCACATGATCGGCGGCTACGCCCAGCTCGCCTACGGCTTCAACTACTACGGCACCGTCGGCGCCAACCGCGACGAGTTCGTCATCGTCCGCAAGATGAGCAAGGTGGACTGGCTCGACCAGCCGGCCGCCGAGACCCCCACCTCCAGCCAGACCGCGAAGGAGGCGGCCGAATAATGAAGATCCGCGCACAGATCGGCATGGTCCTCAATCTCGACAAGTGCATCGGCTGCCATACCTGCTCGGTGACCTGCAAGAACGTCTGGACCTCGCGCGAAGGCGTCGAATACGCCTGGTTCAACAACGTCGAGACCAAGCCCGGCGTCGGCTATCCCAAGGAGTGGGAGAACCAGAAGAAGTGGAACGGCGGCTGGATCCGCACCCGCTCCGGCCGGCTGCAGCCGCGCATGGGGGGCAAGTGGCGCCTGCTGTCGAAGATCTTCGCCAACCCGGACCTGCCGGAGATCGACGACTACTACGAGCCCTTCACCTTCGACTACGAGCACCTGCACAACGCCCCGGAGATGCAGGCGCCGCCGACGGCGCGGCCCCGCTCCCTGGTCAGCGGCGAGCGTATGGAGAAGATCGAGTGGGGGCCGAACTGGGAGGAGATCCTGGGCGGCGAGTTCGCCAAGCGCTCCAAGGACGTCAACTTCGAGGGCGTGCAGAAGGATATCTACGGGCAGTTCGAGAACACCTTCATGATGTACCTGCCCCGGCTCTGCGAGCACTGCCTGAACCCGACCTGCGTCGCCGCCTGCCCCTCGGGCGCCATCTACAAGCGCGAGGAGGACGGCATCGTCCTGATCGACCAGGACAAGTGCCGCGGCTGGCGCATGTGCGTCTCCGGCTGCCCCTACAAGAAGATCTACTACAACTGGTCGTCGGGTAAGTCGGAGAAGTGCACCTTCTGCTACCCGCGCATCGAGGTCGGCCAACCCACGGTCTGTTCCGAGACCTGCGTCGGCCGCATCCGCTACCTCGGCGTGCTGCTCTACGACGCCGACCGCATCGAGGAGGCGGCCAGCGCCGTCGACGAGCAGGACCTCTACGAGGCGCAGCTCTCCATCTTCCTCGACCCCAACGACCCGGAGATCCAGAAGCAGGCCCGCGCCGACGGCGTGCCGGAGGCCTGGCTGGAGGCGGCGAAGCGCTCGCCGGTCTGGAAGATGGCGATGGACTGGAAGGTCGCCTTCCCGCTGCACCCCGAGTACCGCACCCTGCCGATGGTCTGGTACGTGCCGCCGCTCTCGCCGATCCAGTCGGCGGCGGAGAACGGTGCCATGGGCCTCGAGGGCGGCATTCCCGACGTGCGCTCGCTGCGCATTCCGCTGCGCTACCTCGCCAACATGCTGACCGCCGGCAAGGAAGCGCCGGTCGCCCTGGCGCTGGAGCGGATGCTGGCGATGCGCGCGACCATGCGGGCCAAGACCGTGGACGGCGTGGAGGACGGCAGCTTCGCCGAGCGCGTCGGCCTCTCGGTCGCGCAGATCGAGGAGATGTACCACATCATGGCGATCGCCAACTACGAGGACCGCTTCGTCATCCCCACCAGCCACCGGGAGGTGACCGAGGACGCCTACGACCTGCGCGGCTCCTGCGGCTTCAGCTTCGGCAACGGCTGCTCCGACGGCTCCAGCAAGACGAGCCTCTTCGGCGGCCCCCGCGCCAAGGCCCACAAGACCCCGCTGGAGGCCTGAGCCATGCTGACCTATCGCGTCCTGTCGCGGCTGCTGTCCTATCCGAGCGAGGAGACGGCGGCCGCGGTGCCGGAGATGCGCGCCGCGCTGGTGCGCGAGGGCCTGGCGAGCAGCCGGGACCTGGGCGAGCTGGCGACGCTGCTGGCCGAGCTGGCCGAGCGGCCCCTGCTCGACCTGCAGGAGCGCTACGTGCTGCTCTTCGACCGCAGCCGCAGCCTCTCGCTGCACCTCTTCGAGCATGTGCACGGCGAGTCCCGCGACCGCGGCCAGGCCCTGGTCGATCTCGGCGCGCTCTACGCCGAGCGCGGGCTGGAGATCGCCGAGCGGGAGCTGCCGGACTACCTGCCGCTGTTCCTGGAGTACCTCTCGCTGCTGCCGGCCGAGGAGGCTGCCGCCCTGCTGGCCGAGCCGGCGCACGTGCTGGACGCCCTGCACAAGCGCCTGCTCAAGCGCGGCAGCAGCTACGCTGCCGTGTTCGGCCTGCTGCTGCGGCTGGCGGAGGGGCGGCCCGCCGCCGCCGCCGTGGAGGCGCTGCTGCAGGAGCCGGAGGAGGATCCCGACGATCCCGCCGCCCTGGATCGCGCCTGGGAGGAGACGGCCGTGACCTTCGGCCCCGACCCCGCCGCCGGCTGCCCCCGCACCCGCGACCTGCTCGCTCAGATGACGCCGCCGTCGCGCGCCTGATCCGGGAGAAGCACGATGTACGCCTATCTCAACTCCTTCTTCTTCGGCTACTACCCCTACATCGCTCTGAGCGTCTTCCTGCTCGGCAGTCTGATCCGCTTCGACCGGGAGCAGTATTCCTGGAAGGCCGGATCGAGCCAGCTGTTGCGCCGGCGCCAGTTGCGCTGGGGCAGCAACCTCTTCCACGTCGGCATCCTGGTGATCTTCGTTGGCCACCTCTTCGGCCTGCTGGTGCCCTCGGCGATCTACCAGGCGATCGGCATCGGCTACACCGCCAAGCAGTTGCTGGCGATCGTGCTGGGCGGGGTGGCGGGCGTGGCCTGCTTCATCGGGCTGACGCTGCTGATCCACCGGCGCCTGAGCGATCCGCGCATCCGCAGCACCAGCAGCCCTGCCGACATCGGCATCCTGCTGCTGCTCTATGTCCAGTTGATCCTGGGCATGGCGACCATCCCGCTGTCGCTGGGGCACCTGGACGGCGCCGAGATGCTGCGCTTCATGGCCTGGGCTCAGGGCATCGTGACCTTCCAGCCCGGCGTCGCCGACCTCGTGCTGGACGCCCACCCCATCTTCAAGGCGCATCTCTTCCTGGGGTTGACGCTCTTCCTGGTCTTCCCCTTCACCCGGCTGGTGCACATCTGGAGCGCCCCGATCTGGTACCTCGGCCGCCGCGGCTACCAGATCGTCCGCACCCGCCAGAGCGCCGGCCCGGCGAAGTGAGGGACGTCATGATCCAGGTGAACCAGACGACCATTTCCGAGGCCGCCATCGCGGCCGAGGTGCAGCATCATCCGGCCGCCTCGCTGGAGGCGGCCCGGGAGGAGGCGGCGCGGGCGCTGGTGGTGCGCACGCTGCTGCTGCAGGAGGCCGAACGGCTCGGGATCGAGCCTGCCGAGCCCCTGGACGGAGAGGGGCGGGAGGAGCTGCTGGTCCGCACGCTGCTGGACAGCGAGATCGAGCTGCCCGAGGCCGACGAGGCCAGCTGCCGGCGCTACTACGAGAACAACCGCCGGCGCTTCCGCAGCCCCGACCTCTTCGAGGCGGCGCACATTCTCTTCGCCGCGGCGCCCGAGGACCAGGCGAAGCGTGACGAGGCCCGCGGACGGGCCGCGGCCGTACTCGAGCTGCTGAAGGAGCGGCCGGGGCGCTTCGCCGAGCTGGCGGGGCAGGTCTCGGACTGCTCCTCGGGACAGCAGGGCGGCAGCCTCGGCCAGGTCACCCGCGGCCAGACCTGCCCGGAGCTGGAGAGCTTCTTCTACGCCCTGGAGCCCGGCCAGCTGGCGCCGACGCCGGTCGCCAGCCGCTACGGCTTCCACGTGCTGCGCCTCGACCGCCGGGCCGAGGGCGAGGTCCTGCCCTTCGAGGCGGTGCGCGAGCGCATCGCCGACTACCTGCGCCAGCAGTCCTGGCAGCGGGCGGTGCGGCAGTACATCACCCTCCTCGCCGGCCGTGCCGAGATCGAGGGCTTCGCCCTGGAGGCGGCCGACAGCCCGCTGGTGCAGTGAGGGGCGTCCGGAACCGCGCCCCCGTCATCGCGAGCGGAGCGAAGCGATCCAGGGCCGTTGGCCTCTGGCCCCTGGATCGCCGCGCTCCCTTCGGTCGCTCGCGATGACGGGAGGAGAGCGTAAGCGAAGCAGCACAGTTCCATGACCCTCTCCCTCCATCTCCTCGCCGCGGGGCTGCTGGTGCTGGGCCATGCCGTGCCCTCGGCGCCGGGGCTGCGGGAGCGGCTGATCGCCGGGCTGGGGCGAGGCGGCTTCGTCGCGCTGCATTCGGCGGTCAGCCTCGCCACGCTGGCCTTCCTGGTCTGGACCTACCTCCGGGTAGAGAGCGCCGCCCTCTACTGGCCGCCGGAGGCGCTGCGCTGGGCGGCGGTGGTGCTGATGCCGCTGGCCTTCCTGCTGGTGGCCGCCCGCATCGCCACGCCCTTCGGCGAGCCGCGGCAGCCGCGGGCGCCGCGCGGCATCTACCGGATCTGCCGCTTTCCCGGCTCACTGGGGCTGCTGCTCTGGGCGCTGCTGCATCTCGGCGCCACCGGCGATTCCGCCCGCGTCGTCCTCTTCGGCGCCATGGCCGCGATCGCCCTCTGGGCGCTGTTCAAGAACGAGGTCCTGCTGCGCCGCGCCGGCACGGCCGAGGCCGCACGCTTCCACGCCGGCACCAGCCTGCTGCCGGGGCTGGCGATCCTGGCCGGTCGGCAGTCCTGGCCGCGCGGCGAGCTGGGCTGGCGCTGGCCGGCGGCGGCGCTGACCGCCTGGCTGGCGCTGCTCTTGCTGCATCCGCTGCTCTTCGGCGTCGATCCCCTGCAAGGAGCCCTGTCTTGGCCATGAGCGAGACCGCGACACCCGCCGCCCGGGCGCGCGCCGAGGCGGCGCGTTCGACTCCGCTGCTGCAGGCCGGCTTCCGGCCCTTCTTCCTGCTGGCCGGCCTCTGGGCCATGGTCGCCGTCGGCCTCTGGGTGCCCGCCTATCTCGGATACTTCGTCCTGCCGAGCGCCTTCGACCCGCTGACCTGGCACCTGCACGAGGCCATCTACGGCTTCGGCCTGGCGGCCGTCGCCGGCTTCCTGCTGACCGCCGTGCCGAACTGGACCGGGCGGCTGCCGATCGCCGGGCCGCGGCTCGCCGCTCTGGCGCTGCTCTGGGTCGCCGGCCGCGCCGCCTGCCTGGTATCGGCCTGGATCGGCTGGCTGCCGGCCATGCTGATCGATCTCGCCTTCCCGCTCCTGCTCTTCGCGATGATCGGCCGCGAGGTGCTGGCCGGCCGCAACTGGAAGAACCTGCCGCCCTGCCTGGCTGTCGCCGTGCTGGCGCTCGGCAACGCGGCGGTGCACCTGCAGGACAGGGCGGAGTGGATCCCCTACGGCTTCGGCGGCCGCCTCGGGCTGGCCGTGCTGCTGCTGCTGATCGCCCTGATCGGCGGGCGTATCGTGCCCAGCTTCACCCGCAACTGGCTGGCCAAGCGCGGCGAGAAGCGGGTGCCGGCACCCTTCGGCGCCTTCGACCGCCTCGCGCTGCTGTCGGCCCTGGCGGCGCTGGTCGCCTGGACCGCGCAGCCCCAGGGTCCGGCGGCGGGCGGCCTGCTGCTGCTGGCCGGGCTGCTGCAGCTGATCCGGCTGGCGCGCTGGCGCGGCCTCGCCACCCTGGCGGAGCCGCTGCTGGCCGTGCTGCACCTGGGCTATCTCTGGCTGGCCGCCGGCCTCCTGCTGCTGGGGCTGGAGATCCTGACCGGGTCGCCGCTGCTGCGCGGGTCGCTGCACGCCCTGGCCGCGGGTGCAGCCGGCACCATGATCCTCGCTGTCATGACCCGCGCCACCCTCGGCCACAGCGGGCGGGCGCTCACCGCCGGCGCCGGCACCACGGCGGCCTACCTGCTGCTCACCGCGGCGGTGCTGGCGCGCGTGCTCGCGCCGGCCTTCCCGGCGGGCGAACTCACGCTGCTCGCCGCCTCCGCCCTGGCCTGGATCGCCGCCTTCGGCCTCTTCCTGCTGCTCTATGCTCCGATCCTGGCGGGACCGGATCGCACCCCGGGGAAAGCGGATCCGGCCTAACCGCCGCTCGCATCGACGGGACGCGGGTGGACCGGGCGCCCGGCGCGGGCGGTCGTGCCGGCCGGGCGCTCCCTCTACTCCCGGCGCGGGCAGGGACTATAGGGGCGTCCATCAGCGCGTTCGGTCAGGCCCGCGACCGCAACCACCGTCGGGGCGGCGGGCGATCGTCATCTCGCCGGCCGGTCCGGCAGCGGGCGTGCGGGGACCCCGCCGACCCGGGCGCCGGCGGGCAGGTCCCGCACCACCGCGGCGCCCAGGGCCACGAAAGCGCCGTCGCCCAGCGTCAGGCCTTCGCGCACCGTCGACCCCGCGCCGAGCGTCACCCTGGTCCCCAGGCGTACCCCGCCGCAGAGCACGGCGCCGGGGGCCAGGTGGCAGTGCGGCCCGAGCCGGCAGTGGTGTTCGACGATGCTGCCGCTGTTGAGGATGCAGCCCTCGCCGATGACGGCGCCGGCGTTCACCACCGTCCGCGCCAGCAGCGTGACGCCGCGGCCGAGCACGGCGGAGGCCGCGACCGCCGCGCTGGGGTGGACGACGCTGCAGGGGGTCAGGCCGGCGGCGGTCGCGGCCTCGAAGAGGCGGGCGCGCAGGGTCGGTCCGCCTGCGTCGCCCACGCCGAGCACGAAGCCCTCGATCCCCTCGCGCCGCAGCCGCGGCAGCATCGCGTCGTCGCCGATCACCGCCAGCCCCTCGACCTCGTCGTGGGGCGGGGCGCCGGCCGCCTCGACGATGCCCGCGAGGCCGTGCTCGCCGGTCAGGCGCAGCGCGTCGACGACGACGCTGGCGTGGCCGCCGCCGCCGATCACCACGAGCTTCACGGCAGACTCTCCACCTCGGCCCGGGGCGGTGCGTAGCGCCCGGCCCAGGTTCCGGCCCGCCCGGCGTCGGCCGCCCGCTCCAGGATCGCCACCAGCCGATCGAGCGAGCGGCCGTCGCGCAGCTGGGGGTTGCGCTCGAAATAGGCCTCGCGCAGGCGGCGCGCCGTCGCCCGCCGGTCCTCGTCGGTCAGCAGGCCGCGGATCTGCGCGATCGCCGTCTCGCGGCTGCGCGCCGGCTCGACGATCCCCAGCGTGCCCAGCGAGAACATCTCGGTGTCGACGCCGATCTCCACGGCGACCACATTCAGGCCCAGGATCGCGGCTTCGATGCCGACGTTGCTGAAGACGTTGATCACCAGGTCTGTGGCCGCCAGCAGGCGATAGGTATCGTGTTCGCGCGTCACCAGCGTGCGCTCGGCCAGCGGCGAGGCCGCCGCCTGTCGAGCGAAGGCCGCCAGGCGCCCGTCGTTCTCGGCCGGATGCAGCTTCACCACCAGGCGGGCCTGCGGCACCGTGCTCAGCGCCTCGATCGTCAGGGCGATCAGCGCGTGGTTCTCCTCCATGTCGAGGGGCTGGGTGGCCAACAAGACCAACTTCTCCTCGGCGCCGAGCGCCAGGGCCGCGCGCTCCTCCTCCCGGTCGAAGCCGCGGGCCCGCGCGATCAGCTCGTCCCAGCGGGCCGCACCGATGACCGAGCAGCGCTCCGGCGGAAAGGCGGCGGTCTCCCCCACCGTGTCGCGGCTGTAGTCGTCGATGCAGAGGAAGTGGTCGACGTCGAGCGTCGGGCGCCAGCGGTCCCGGTTGAGCGCGAAGAGCTGCAGGCCCAGGGTGGGGAGGCCGAGACGGCGGGCCTCGCTCTGCAGGAACTTCCATTCCAGCGCCGGGTGCTGGGGCATCAGCAGCACCTCCGGCGCCCAGTCGCGCAGCAGCGCCTGCAGCGCCGGTGCCATGATCGCCGTCTGCGTCAGCTCGTCGAAGAAGCGTCGGACCTGCGAACGGTTCAGCCGGGCGAGGCTCAAGCCCTCGATCGCCACCTCGGCGACCGACGCGTCGCTCAGCAGCGCGTCGACAGCTCGGCTCGTGTCCTCCGGCATCGCCGCGGCCCCGAAGGCGGACGCGATGCTGAGCGTCTTGATCGGCAGCGACGGCAGCAGGTCGCCCAGCTCGGCGCGCAGGCGCTCCAGCAGGATCGCCGGGTCGCTGCGGCTGTTGGCGAGCACCAGCAGCAGCGGCTCCCAGTCGGGCAGCAGCCGCGTGACGATCCTGCGCAGGGGCAGGGGGATGCTCATGCCGGCGTCGATGCGGAAGGTGACGCAGATCAGGCAGCGGCGCTTGCCCGACGGCTCTCCGGCCGGCTGGTTGAGATCGATCAGCGGCGGCCCGACCAGCCGCTCCCCGTCGGGCTGTCCCCCGTCGGGCTGTCCCCCGTCGGGCAGTCCCCCGTCCGGCGCGCTCTCCAGGGGGGCCTTCCTCTCCGGCCCGCCGGCGCCGAGGGCGAAGCCTTCGAGCGCGGGCAGGGGCTCGGCCAGGTCGAGCAGCGTTCCGAGGCGCCGGCGCACGACCTCCTTGCCCGATCCGGAGGCCAGCAGAAGTTCCCGCTCGCCTTCGGCGACCAACCGCTCCGCCAGCGGCGCGGCGAACCAGCCCCCGTTCGCGACCAGGAAGAGGCGCTGTGCGTCGCTGCTGCGGACCGCCTCCATGGCATTGTCGGTAAAGGCCATCAGGGAGCGGAAACGGACCCGCAGGGCCGTGAGGAAGCCTGCGCGCTCCTCCTCGCCGGCGGTCTGCAGGAAGGCGAGCCGGGGCAGCCGCTCGGCGGCCAGCCGGATCAGGCGCTCGGAGAAGAGATGGGCTGCGTCGAAGGTCGCCTGCCCCTGGAAGATCCGATAGGGAATCGAGACCAGCCGCCCCTCGGCCAGCGCGGCGCGCAGGCCGGGCTCGTTCTGCAGCACCAGGAGGTGCGTGCCGCAGACCAGCAGCGGCGAGGCTTTCTCGAGCGCCGCCTCCAGCACCGCGGGCTCGGCCGCCGGCTCGACCAGCGCCAGGGCCTTGCCCCCGGGCCGGCGCGTCGGGCCGAGGTGGAGGAAGCGCAGGGCGGCCAGCTCGCCCCGGGCGAGGGGGCGCAGCTTCGGCACCAGGTCGCCGGCCAGGGCGCGCTCCAGCAGCGGCCGGGCGACCGCCCGCTCGCCGCGGCCGAGGCGCAGCAGGCCGAGGACGAGAAGGGTGACGGGTTCGGCTTCCTCGCCGCTGTCCAGCCGCGCCTCGATGGCGGGCAGCGCGAGCTGCAGGGCGGGCGCGCGAAGGATCCGCAGCAGCGACCCGGGACCGATCGCGCCCCATCCCCGTCCCGCCAGCCAGGCGATCAGTTCGGCGGCGGCCTCGGCCCCCTCGGCTGTCGGCGGCAGCTCCTGCGCCACCTGCGCAAGGCTTGCCACGGCCCGGGGCTGGAGCGGCTTCCCCGGCTGGTTCGGCAGCCCCGCCAGGGCGCGGCGCAGACCGCCCGGACCCTCGCGGCGCAGGATCTTCCCCAGATCGGCGACGGCGATGCGGCGCGCCCCTCCGGCCTCGCCGCCCCCGCCGGCCTGCCGCTCTGGGCGCCGGAGAAAGAGGGAGGAGAATCGCCGAAGAACGCCGCTCACCTCGCTCCTCCCCTGAACCCGGTGACGCCGCCGTGCCGCACCGCCGCCGCCCCTCCTTTCCGCCCCTTCCCCATGCTCGCGTTCCTTCGGTCCCCGATCAACAGGCGTCAGGTGACCGGTACGCCGGCGCGGGTGTCGTGGCCCAGCGCCCGCAGGCGGCGGTCGAGCGCCCGCAGCAGCGCTAGGTGCAGGGCCGCGGACTCGACGTAGCTCGCCAGGCCGCAGCTTCCGCTTTCCAGCAGATCCCGCACCAGCCGGTCGGTGAGGCGGCTCTGAAACACCGGCGGCGCCGGCCTGTCGGACCAGGTCCAGCCGTCCGCGGCGGTGGCGCGGCTCTCCGTCCCGCGGCTTTCGTCGAAGCGCAGGGCGATCGCCGCCCCCTCGATCTCGATCTGCAGCGGTTGGCCGCCCTCGGGCAGCGTTTCGTAGCGCAGGCTGGCCCCCCTCGCGCTACGGGCGGTGAGGGTGCCGACGAATTCCAGGGTGCCGCGCTTGCTGCGCGCGGGCAGGAGGTCCAGACCCTCGGCCTCGACCTCGACCGCCTCGTCTCCCGCCAGGAAGGCGAGCAGGTCCAGCATATGGATGGCGTTGGTCGCGGGGCCGATCGAGGCCGGCCCGACCACCCGCAGCCGCAGGTCCGGGCAGGGGGCGATCTCCGCCGCCAGGGCGCGGTACTGCGGCCAGAGCCGCCGCGGGCAGTTGACCCAGGTCCGCACGCCGGCCTCGGCCAGCAGCCGCTCGACGGCGGGGTAGTCCTCGGGCCGCTGGAACAGCAGCTTCTCCAGCACGAGGAATCGCGGCCGGCAGTGCCGCAGCAGGCTCTCCACCGCCTGGCGCCGGGTCGCCGCCGTGGTTGCCACGATCGCCACCTCCACCTCTGCCGGCAGCGCGTCGTAATCCGCCAGGCAGCGCAGCCGGCCCGGACCGGTGAAGCCCGCCGTTGCGGCCTGCCGGCGCTCGGGATCGGGCTCCACCACGAAGATCTCCGCGTCCCCCAGCCGGACGAGGGCTTCCAGGTGGCGGCGGCCGATGCCGCCGCAGCCGGCCAGGACGAGGCGCGTCACCGGCGTTCCCCCGTCACCGCCGCCTCACCAGGCCAGCCAGCCGCCGTCCACGGCCAGGACCTGGCCGGTGACGTAGGCCGCCTCGTCGCCGGCGAGATAGGCGACGGCGCCGACGACGTCGGCTTCCGAGGCCATGCGGCGCAGCGGCGTGCGGGCCTCGTAGCGGCGGCGGAAGGCCTCGGGCTGGCCGCGCTCGATGCCGCCGGCGGCCACCGCGTTGACCCGGATGTCGGGCGCCAAGGTGGTGGCCAGCCAGCGGGTCAGCTGCACCAGCCCGCCCTTGCTGGCGGCATAGGCGGCGGGGTTGCCCAGCGCCGTGCCCTCGTAGAGCCCCCAGTCCGGCCCGGCCAGGCCGTAGATCGAGACGATGTTGACGATCGCGGCCTGCTGCGAGGCCCGCAGCAGCGGCAGGGCGTCGCGGGCCAGCAGGAAGGGCGCGGTCAGGTTCACCTCCAGGCAGTCGCGCCAGGTCTGCGCGTCCTGTTCGGCGAAGGGGACCGCCCAGCCGGGGAACTCGTCGTCGCCCACCAGGGCGGCATTGTTCACCAGCAGGTCGAGCCGGCCGAAGCTCTCCCGCACCGCCGCGACGATGGCCGCGCTGCTGTCGGGCGCGCGCAGGTCGGCGGCGACCGGGACCGCGCGCCGGCCGTAGCGGCTGCGCAGCGCCTCGGCGCAGGCGGCCGCCACCTCCTCGCGGCGGTCGTGGACGACGAGGTCGCAGCCCAGCGCCGCCAGCCGCTCGACGATGGCGCGGCCCAGGTGGCCGCCGCCGCCGGTCACCAGCGCGACCCTGCCCGCGAGACTCCCGCTGCCCTCGCCGCCCGCCATTCTTCGCCGGTCCTCGTCGGGTTTCGCCGCCGGCGCCGCCAAGGCGCCTCAGGCGATGGTCACCGCAGCATCGCCGCTCGCTGCGAGTCCGGCAATGATGGTGCGGAGGCTGGCCAGCGTCTGGTCGACGGGGATCGCCGGCCGGCCGCTGCGGACCTGGCCGAGAAAGGCCTCCAGCAGCCGCCGGAAGGCGCCGAAGTTGTCGGCGAGATCGAGGTCCAGCCGGCCCTTCTCCCCCTCGATCCCCAGGTCGAAGCGCCGCGGGCCCGGGCCCAGGCAGTCGATCGTCACCGGCGTGCCGTCGGCCAGGGTGAGCGCGTAGCGCCCCGGCCTGTCGGACGGCCGGTGCAGGCGGCGCGGCGGCGGCAGGCCCAGGCCCAGCAGGGCGTCGAGCAGGTGGATGCCGTAGCGCGGCCAGTCGTTCACCACCGCGCCCTCGATGCGCCGCAGGCGGCCCAGCCGCTCCGGGTCGCGGCGCAGCCCGTCCAGCTCCGTGGCGAAGCGCAGGCCGGCGCAGGACATCAGCCGCCCCGCCTCCAGGTGCGGCAAGAAGCGCTCCAGTTCCCGCGGCTCCAGGGTCAGCGGCTTGTCGACGAAGAGCGGCAGCCCCGCCTCCAGGAGGGGCAGGCCCAGCGGCAGGTGGCTCTCCGCGTCGTCGCGCAGCAGCAGCGCCGCGTCGACCCGGCCCCGCATCTCCGCCGGGTCCTGCAGTGCCTCGGGAATGCGGCAGGCGGCGCAGAGCCGGGCGGTGACCGCCGGCTCCGGGGTCCAGGCGCAGGTGACCGCCGCGCCCTCGAAGCCGAAGTCTTGCCGAGGCCGCGCCCGCAGGTAGTCCAGGATCGCCGGCCAGCCGGCGGCGGCGAAGGCGGCCGGGTCGTAGCCGTTGACGATCGCCGAGAAGGAGAAGGGATGGCCGTTGCCGGGCGAGAGGCCCAGCACGCCCAGGCGCAGCGCTACCACGCGGTCCAGCCTCCGTCGACGCAGAGGTTCTGGCCGGTGATGTAGCTGCCGGCGTCGCTGCAGAGCAGGGCGGCCGCGCCCTTCAGCTCGTGCGGCCGGCCGATCCGCCCCAGCGGGTTCCTCTCGGCCAGGCGCGCGACGAACGCGGGGTCCTCGCGCTGCGTGGACTCGTAGGGGAAGGGGCCGGGGCTGATGCAGTTGGCGCGCACGCCCTGCGGCGCCAGGAAGCTGGCGAGGTAGCGGGTGAACTGGATCACCCCGGCCTTGGCCGCGCCGTAGCTCGGCGGATTGACGTGGCTGCCGTCGCGGTAGAGGCGATGGTCCGGCGCGATCTGGCCGTACATCGAGGCGATGTTGAGCACGCAGCCGCGGGTCTCGCGCAGCTGCGGCAGGGCCGCCTTCACCGTGCGGAAGACGCCGTTCAGGCTGACGTCGATGTCGGCCTGCCAGTCGGCCTCGCCGATGCTGTCCAGCGAGTTCTTGCGCCCCGACCAGGCGCAGTTGACCAGGATGTCGAGCCGCCCGCCCCACTCCGCCGCCGCGGCCACGGCCGCCGTCACGGACTCCGTCTCGGTGATGTCGAGCGCCAGGCCCTCGGCCGGGCTCTCCGGGAAGCGCTCGTTCAGCGCCTGCGCGAAGGCCCGGCACTTCTCCCGGTCGCGGCTGGCGACGACGACGCCGGCGCCCAGCTCCGCCAGCGCGGCGGAGATCTGCGACCCCAGCAGGCCGGCGCCGCCGCAGACCAGGGCGATGCGGCCGCGCAGCGACAGCAGCGCGGCGAGGCTAGGAGAGGAGTCCGGAGGCGAGCAGGGCATCGGCGATCACGAAGTCCAGGGGATAGTTGATGTCCAGCGAGCGCTCGGCGCCCATCACCACGGCGCCGGCCCGGCCGAAGACCACGCCGGTCTCCTCCGGGCCCAGGCGGTCGACCACCAGGGCGTAGACGCAGCCGTTCAGCTGGTGCGCGGCCGGCAGCTGCTGGCGCGGCCGCCAGGGGAAGGCGCCGCCGGCGAAGGGCTCGGGCCGGCCCTCGGCGAGCCGCCAGGCCAGCTGGGGATGCAGCGAGGCCTCGGTGAAGGTGGCGACGGAATCCAGCCCCTCGCCGTGCAGCCGCTCCAGGCAGGCGCGGATGTCGGCCGGCCGGCGAAAGGGCGAGGTGGGCTGCAGCAGCACGAGATAGCGGGCGCTCTCCCCGGCCGCGCGCAGCTCGGCGATCAGGTGGCGCAGCAGGTCGACCGCCTGGGCCTCGTCGCCCGCCAGCGCCGCCGGGCGCAGCGCCACCTCGGCGCCGGCGACGCGCGCCGCCTCGGCGATGCCCTCGTGGTCGGTGGAGACCAGGACGCGGTCGATCTCCGGCGTCGCCAGCGCCGCCTCGACCGTCCAGGCCACCAGCGGCCGGCCGCCCAGCGGCTGCAGGTTCTTCAGCGGCACGCCCTTGGAGCCGCCGCGGGCCGGCACCACCGCCACCACCCGCTCCCCCTCGATCATGCCGCCTCCATCTGGTTTCCTCTCCGCCGTTCTTCGTCGAGGCTCGGAGCCCGACCGGCCCCCGGTCATTGCGAGCGCAGCGAAGCAATCCAGGGGCCAGGGGGCGATGGCCCTGGATTGCTTCGCTGCGCTCGCAATGACGGAACAGCCGTCAGCGGCATCCGATGGCCCTCGGTTCCTTTCCCGCCGGCGCTCAGGATGACGGGTGCAGGCCCCCCGCCGTCATTCCTCGTATTCGTAGCCGCCGAAGATCGCGTGGATCAAGCGCTGGGTCCGCAGCGCCTCCTCGAAGGTCACGGCCTCCGAGGGGCGGCCGGCGGCGGCCGCCACCACGGCGCGGGCCTGTTTCAGGAAGCCGGGCTTGAAGGCGGCGTCCTCGGGGTCGGCCGGGAAGGGCGTGGCCGACCGCGAGCCGCGCGGCTGGAAGGCGCCCTGCTCCAGCGGCCGCATCAGGTAGCTGCCGGCGGGCGTGGCGACCTCCACCGACCAGCCGCCGGCCCCCTGCCAGAGGCCGCGGTAGAGCCCCTCGTCGCCGTTGGCGTAGCGCAGCGTCGCCAGGTGGCAGAGCGTGCGCCCTGGCTCGAAGCGGCCGAGCGGCCGCACCTCGGCCAGCGGCGCGCGGCCCAGGGCGTGGAAGTAGTCCACCAGGTGGATCGAGTTGGCGTACATCAGGTTGCCCGCCTCCAGCCGGCTCTTGCCCGGCAGGGCGGCGAAGTCGGCGATGTTCTGCTGGTCGGTGACCGTCAGGAAGCGCGGCCCCGCGTCGGCCTCCAGCGCCGTGCGCACCTGCCGCGTGGCGCCGAAGTGGCGGCGGTTGAGGGCCACCCAGGCAGAGGCGGGGCCGCCATCCGGCCGGCCGGCCAGCAGGTCGCGGATGCGCAGCGCGTCGCTCAGGTTGTAGCCCGGCGGCTTTTCCATGAAGAGCCGCCAGGGATAGGCCGCGGCCTCGCCGATCACCGTCGAGAGCGCGACCGTATCGACGCAGAGGATCAGCAGCTCCGGCGCCTCGGCCGCCCAGAGCGTCGCCAGGTCGGGATAGCAGGCCGTGTCCAGCTCCGCCGCCGCCGCCGCGGCACGGCCGGGATCGCGCCCCACCAGCCCGCAGAGCACCACCCCCTCCACCGCCGCGAAGGCCTTCCCATGCGCCCGCGCCATGGCGCCGGCACCGACCAGGGCACAACGCAAGGGATGGGTCTCCTTCTGGTGGGGGGCTGTGACGGGAGAGCTTAGCGCGGGTGGGCGGGAGGGGGGAGGGCTCTGCTGTTCAGTTGGCCGAGCGGCCGGATTCCGCCACCGTCAGCGCGCAGCGCTCCGCTCGTTCGCGGACCATCGCGGCAAGGCTTTCGATGGCCGTCCGATCGAAGCCAGGGCGCACCAACCCGGCGGCAACCTCGCCCGTTCGCGCGATCACGCCTTTGCTGATCTCCGCAACCCGCCTTCGTATCAAGGGCAGGCCGAGGCCCGCGTCCGTCGCAAATCCTGCCCACCCCTTCGCGTCCAGTTCGGCAAGTGTTGCGCGTTTCCCGACCTTCATGGCGAATTTCGGCGAGAGATCGGGATAGGCGACGGTCGCCAGCAGGTCATAGAGCGGGGCGAGGCGCGGGCCTTCGGCGTCGTAAAGGATCGAGAAATTCTTGCCGTGTGCGTCCGCGTTACCGGCGATCACATTGAAGATCACGGCATCGAGTAGCTTCAGCACATCGACTGCGGGCCTTACGGCGACGCGGCGGAGCAGCGTGAAGCAATCCTTGAAGGTCGGGCCGCCTTCGCTGGCATATTTGGTCTCCGGTGGCACGCCGAGCGCCTGGCAGAAATCCTCCTGATGGATCCGGCACACAAAGCCATCGTCGCCGATGGAACGGTCGTAGCGTTGGACCAGCAGAAATGTTCGATCCTGCACGATGCGCGCTTCTACCGGAGCGACATCGAGATCGATTGCGGCGGCAAGGCGCATCACGAAGGCCTCGTTCTCGGTCGTGGCCGCAAACCGCGATATCGGGGGTTTCAGAATATGCGTCGTCGGCTGGCCCGGCGCAGGCAATGCCACCGCGCCATCCACCAGAACCACCGGCACCTTCGATTGGGCACCCGCGAGAGAGAGGCGCAGGCCTTCCTCGCCTGCCAGCAATGGTCGGACGGGCAGCGCGTCCAGAACCCGGATCAGGCCTGCATCGTCAAGCGGGGTTGGCCGTTGCTCGGGGGCCAGAGTGGCCGGACCTTCGCCGGGCGGCAGAAGCTGGAGCGCGCCCGCGACATCGCCGCCGAGGCGATCGAGAAGGGCGAAATCATTGGCCCGCGAAACGCCGAGCGCCTGGGCCGCCGCGTTGCGCTGGCTTTCCTCCGGCAGTAGACCGCCGAAAAACGGGCGGCACTCCCGGCGACCGAAGGGCTCCGTCCGCTTGGGCAGCGAGGCGGACAAGGGCTGCGCCGCCTCGTCGTCGAGCCATGTCGGCGCATAGGCGAAGCCGAGTTCACCATGCTGGTTCTGCGTTAGCTCCCCCACCAGGCGCCCGTCCCACCAGACATCGAGAGTGCGCGTCATGCCTTCCGCGCTCCTTTAGTGGCGGGCGGCGGTGTGATATCGAGCGAGCATCCGAGCGCAGTCAGGACTTGAAGCGTCTTGCCGATCTGCGCGGTCGGCTTGCCTGCCTCGAGATCGACGATGAAGCGCAGGCCGACGCCCGCTGCGCCCGCAAGCTCGTCCTGCCGCAGGCCAGCGGCCTTGCGGGTGGTTCGGACGATGTCGCCGATCTCGGCGGTGGTGAGGTTGCGCCTGGCCATGATCTTTACCGAGCGGGAAATTACCATGGATCTCTGAAGATTGTCTATGATAATTTCCCGCTCGGGAAATTCGGCGCCCCGAGGCGGCCCGCGAGCCCGAAATACTCCCGCTCGGGAAACCGATGGCGGCGCTGCGTGGCGATCGGTCGAGTACGAGGAGGTGTACCTGCGGGCCTACGACAGCGTCACCGAGGGGCGAGGCGTCCGGCCGGCATCTGGGCTTCCACAATGGCCGGCGGCCGCATTCGAGCCTGGACGGGCGGACTCCGGACCGGGCCTACTTCGACGGCCTGCCGCAGCTGGCGGCGGCATGAAGATCACCGCCGCGAAGGCCTTCCCATGCGCCCGCGCCATGGCACCGGCACCGACCAGGGCACAACGCAAGGGGTGAGTCTCCTACTGGTGGGGTGGGGGTCTCCACCGCCTGTTCGCAGATGTGGCGCTACCGGATGGCAGAAGCGGCAGAGCCGGTTTCGGGCGCGCAACTCCTATGGCCCGGTCTGAAAGCGCCGGACGCGCCGATTGCATGTTGACGATAGGCGAATTAAGGCTGTGCTTGGCCGAGACGAACAAGCAATGCCTGCTTCACTTCCTGATGGATGTCAAATTGAATCTCGGCTTCAACCTGAAGTGTCACCGCTATCGCGAACATGATGTCTTCGTCTTGGCTCAGTCCGCCGCCGGATGCGTCACGACATTGCACGCGGATCGGGATATCGGCGTCTTCCCCAAACTCCGGGATGCGCTGGGTTCTGTTTTTCAATCGCTTGGACCACACAGAACCACGCTTGATTATGTTTGCATCAAGACCATCGGGGGTCATATCGAAGCCCCATCTATCATCATCTTCATCATCGGCCACGTTGAACGCGGCTGCTTCCAGTGTAGCAAGTCGGTATTGAGCGCGCGCTGGGTTAACCGGCGAGAACCAGGCTAGAGTGACGCGCATTGATCGCGGAAGCCTCTCTCCTGACAATGACGGTGGTACAGGAATCCTGAAGACTTGCGCACGATCCTTACGAATCAGTCCCAGGCCAACCATCGTCACACCGGTCTCCGGCGATTCCCACATCAAAGCATTGTCGAGATTGCCGTGACCGAAATGGCGGCATACCTCCTCTTTCGCCCGGGCGTGTTGGTTATTTCCAAGCCGGGCTCTCTCCTCGTTATAGAAATCAAGCGCATCCTGGGGCCATCTCGCGGCATTGATGGCCAGGACGCGGGTCAGGAGCGCGTTCTGGCGACGCGTCAATTCTAGGCCCTGATAGGGACCGTCTTCTCCCGTGAGCGCCTCGGCGGCACGCAAAAGAGAACGGGTGACCAAGGCAGCCGCAGGGCTCGTGCCGCGCGATTTTTGTGTGCCAATTGCCCCTAGCGGTGATGCTGCGATCAACCCGGTGCGGTTGGATCGCCCCACCCCGCGCAAGCTGACACCAGTCCCTTGCGGCAAGGCGCGCACCTCCAGACAGCCGCCCGCCTCCAAGAGATCGGGCTTTATAGACCGCCGGGAGCCCAACCCGAGAGCGCTGGTCATCTGCGGCACGAACTCGCCGGCTCCCTCCAACTTCAAAATGCCAGCTTGCTGCGGAGGCACATGATTGGCGAGATCAAGCGATAAAGCGCCAACTGTAAGAGCGTTCAGGGATTCTGCTGGTGCCAGAAGGGTGCGACTAAAAATGCTGTCGCGCATTGCGTCTCGGGCTTTTGCGCGCCGGGCGGCAACGGCAGCATTTTCGACGGCTATCGTCGTCGTTTCCGGAAGGGCAAGATGGCCGACGTTGCCGGCCGAGATCACAAACAATAGCCCTTCCTTCGCGGCCCACCAATCGATCAGCCGCGCGAGCGCGCTGATGCGGCCGGAGAAGTGACTGTCGCGGACACCGATGGAGAAATTTACGACAAAAACGTCAGGTGCAGTTGGCTCGTTGGCGCCAATCAACCACATCAGGGTCGTGTGCACCACATCAACAAAGAGGCGGTCCCGCGCAGTCTCGGCGCCGTTCTGCTGATCGATCAACACGGGTACGCTGATCAGCCGCGTGTCAGTCAGAGGCGCGCCATCTGCTTGAAGATCGCCGCGCAAGATCAGCGAAGCCATTGCGGTAGCGTGGTAGCGCTGCGCCACCGGCGAAAGCCTAACCAAGTCGTGCATGTCTTCAATGACAACGCCGCCGTCCAGTGCGCGATGGGCGGCTACGGGTGTTCCGTCCAGAAGCGCCACGCGTATCGGCGCATTCGGATCAAAAGCGCCTTGGACGACGCGATCTTCACCCACGGCGTCCGGGCCGTCCGGTAGCGCTTGGCCGATCGTCTGTGGCAGGATGAACTGGACGCCTTCGAGGGTTGCCAGCCCGTTGAGATCAGCAGGATTGGCCAGCATTTCCCGCACAGCGAAACAGGGCAGTTCAACAAGAAGTGCCTCATAGATGAAGCCATCTTCGGAGATGGAGCTGCGATCCAGGATTGACCCTTCCCGCGCAGCGACCCGCTGCTCCAACTCTTCCCGCCAGATTACCCGTTTCGCTGTGCTCGCCGTTGGCCAGACTTCAAACTCAATCGAGATCAGGTCGTCGTCCGGTCTGAAGGCAAGACGGTCTTCGATGATGTCCCGTGCGTTATCGCCAAGCCGGTCTTGCGGGCCCCAAGGACGCAGTTCGAGAAGCAGGTCAAACACATTCCACCAAGGGCTCGCCCCGTGGGGGGCCCTTTCCCCACGCTGGTGGACTTTCCACATCGACAACATCTGCTGGAATGACTCAACGGTCGGAATGGTCGCGTACAACGTGCGCGCAAGCCTCGTCGAATCTCCTGCCGGCTGGAAGCCTTCCGGGTAGTCCTCGATGGCTTCTAGCTCCTCTTCGGAGAAGACTTCGAGGCCGGCATTTCGCGCTACTCTGGCGAAGTCGGAAACGCTGCCCGCAGTAACGAAGACGAGCGCACGCTCGGGAGCAATGCCGGCCGGGTCCTGTCGCAGGGCAACAAGGGGGTCGTTGCTGCGTAGCGCTACGTCCAACCTATCAAACGTAGCCTGGAATCGCTCCCCCTGTCGATTCCGGCCCGGTCCTGACGGTCTCGGAGGGTGACGTGGGCTTCCTGTGGGGCGAACACTATTGACCGGATCAAGAAACCGGAGGATCGGTCTTTCCGCCATTTACACCCCCTGTCGCCATCGCCCTAGGGTGGGATCGAAATGCCTTGACGCGATCGTCCAAGATCGATCGAAGCTCCCGTGTACCTTGCGCCAGAGCTATTCTTCGCCTCACATCGAGGAAAAACGCCTCTGCTTCGGAAAAACTGACAGGGTCGATCGACTCGCACAAGCGCTTGGCTGTATATCCGGGTAGCCCTTCCAGATTTTTGAGCTGGTCATCGAAATAGCTGATCATTTGCTTGGGAGAAGGGGCATCCAGGTTCAGGCGAAGCTCGAATCGACGCCATGTGGCGCGATCCAGAAGTTCTGGGTGGTTTGTAGCGCCGATGAGCACACAATAGGGGGGCAGGTCATCGATCTGAAGTAGGAGTGTCGTGATTACCCGTTTGATCTCGCCGGTCTCATGTATATCTCCACGTTCCTTTCCAATAGCGTCAAACTCGTCGAAGAAGAGCACGCAGGGCTCCGTCCGAGCGAAATCGAACAGACGGCGCAATCTTTGCGCCGTTTCTCCCAAATAGCTCGTGACAACTGCATCATACCGAACAGTGAAAATCGGAAGAGCCAGCTCGTAAGCTATTGCTTCAGCTAATGAAGTCTTTCCGTTTCCAGGCGGTCCCGCTAAGAGAAGGCGATGTCGGGGCTCTAGGCCGTGCGCTCGCAATACATCGGCCCGGCGCTGTTCTTCGACTAGTTCGTCACATGCTTTGCGGACGGACTCAGCCAGATACAAGTCTGACAGGGAACGCCGGGGTTCGCTACGCTGGATGCCGCCGGAACCGTCGCGAACCCGGATGCTAGGTACCTGAGCCTGACCGTTTCGCCGGGTAGGCTCAGTCGTGTCGAGCACGCGCGAAATGCGATCTGCGACGCCGGAGTGCTTCTTTGATCGTTCATCAGCTGCAATTGCCTCTGCGACAGCGCGTGCATCGGCCACGTCGCCCCGGACGCTCGCCTTGACTAGATTGATGATCAGGTCGCTGCGCGCCATCAAAATCCACACCCTTCCGATCGACGGCAACTCGATAAAGTGCCCCGTATCTGTTGATTCTGGCACGGATCAGGGGGCAAAGCCACCCGGAAACCGCGTTGTGTCCCCGGCAAGAAGTTTGACATCAGGCTTTAGAAACTTGGGAATTTCTGGCGACAGCACATGATCGGAACAGATCGTTCACCCCCCCCCCCGATTGCCCCCCGCCCCCGCCCCCGATAGGCTCCCCCACGGGCGCCGGCCTTGCCGCTTCGCGCCCCCGGGCGGAGGGGTGCAGCTTGGAATTCTTCAGGGGCAGGCGGGTGCTGGTCACGGGGGCCGAGGGCTTCATCGGCTCGCATCTGACCGAGGCGCTGGTGCGGGCGGGGGCGGAGGTGCGGGCCTTCGTGCTCTACAATGCGATGGGGTCGCGCGGCTGGCTCGAGCGCTGCGCGCCGGAGGTGCAGGGGGGCTTCGAGGTCTTCGCCGGGGACGTGCGCGACCCGCACGGGGTGCGGGCGGCCGTGCGGGGCCGCGAGATCGTGCTGCACCTGGCGGCGCTGATCGGTATTCCCTACAGCTACCACTCCCCGGCCAGCTATCTGGAGACCAACGTCGGCGGCACGCTCAACCTGCTGCAGGCGGCGCGCGAGCTGGAGGTGGCGCGGCTGCTGGTGACCTCCACCAGCGAGGTCTACGGCACCGCGCGATCCGTGCCGATCGACGAGGCGCATCCGCTGCAGGCGCAGTCGCCCTATGCCGCCTCCAAGATCGGCGCCGACCAGATGGCGCTGAGCTACCACCGCGCCTTCGGCACGCCGGTCACCCTGGTCCGCCCCTTCAACACCTACGGGCCGCGGCAGTCGGCGCGCGCGGTGATCCCCACCGTGGCGATGCAGCTGGCCGCCGGGCGGCGGCGGGTGCGGCTTGGCGCGCTGACGCCGACCCGCGACTTCTCCTTCGTCGCCGACACCGTGGCGGGGATGCTGCGCCTGGCCGCCTGCGAGGCGGCGGTGGGGGAGACGGTCAACCTCGGCAGCGGCTTCGAGATCTCCATCGGCGAGACCGCGGCGCTGATCGCCGAGGTCATGGGCCGCGAGATCGAGATCGAGGGCGAGGAGCGGCGGCTGCGCCCGGCCGCGAGCGAGGTGGAGCGGCTCTGGGCCTCGACCGAGAAGATGCGGGCGCTGACCGGCTGGGAGCCGGCCTACGGCGGCCGCGAGGGCTTCCGCCGCGGCCTCGCCGAGACCGTCGCCTGGTTCGCCGAGCCGGCCAACCTCGCCCTCTACCGGATCGACGACTATGGGGTCTGAGAGACCCCTCCCGGAAGCGGTCCCGGAAGCGGTCGTCGCCGTCCTGGACGCACTCTTCGGCCGGCCGCCGGGCGGGCTGGCGCTGCACGAGCCCTGGCTGAAGGGGCGGGAGGGGGAGGCCGTGGCCGCGGCGATCGCGACCGGCTGGGTCTCCTCCGCCGGGCCGGAGGTGGCGCGCTTCGAGGCGCTGCTGGCCGAGGCCTGCGGCGTGCCCCACGCGGTGGCGGTCAGCAGCGGTACGGCGGCGCTGCAGGTGGCGCTGCTGCTGGCCGGCGTGGAGCCGGGCGAGGAGGTGCTGCTGCCGGCGCTGACCTTCGTCGGCACCGCCAACGCCGTGGTCCACGCCGGCGCGGTGCCGCACTTCTGCGACAGCGAGGCGGCGACGCTGGGGCTCTGCCCGGCGGCGCTGGAGGCGCGGCTGGCGCGCATCGCCGAGCCGGCCGGCGGCGGCCTGCGCAACCGCGAGAGCGGGCGGCGGATCGCGGCATTGCTGCCGGTGCACGTCTTCGGCCACCCGGCCGAGCTCGAGGGGCTGCTGGCGCTGGCCGCGCGCCACGGTCTGCCGCTGGTGGAGGACGCGGCCGAGGCCCTGGGCAGCCGCCGGCGCGGCCGGCCGGCGGGCGGCTTCGGGCGCCTGGCGGCGCTCAGCTTCAACGGCAACAAGATCGTCACCACCGGCGGCGGCGGCGCGGTCCTGACGGCCGATCCCGAGCTGGCGCGCGCGGCCCGGCACCTCACCTCCACGGCCAAGCTGGCGCACCCCTGGCGCTTCGACCACGACCGCGTCGCCTTCAACTACCGCCTGCCCAACCTCAACGCGGCGCTGGGGGTGGCGCAGCTGGAGCGGCTGCCGGCCTTCCTGGCGGCGAAGCGGCGCCTCGCCCGGCGCTACGAGGCGGCCTTCGCCGGCGTGGCGGGGGTCTCGCTGCAGCCGGAGCCGGCGGGCTGCGAGAGCAACTTCTGGCTCAACGCCCTGCTGCTGGACCAGCCCGACCGGGGCTTGCGCGACCGCGTGCTACAGGCCGCCAACGACGCCGGCTACCGCCTGCGCCCGGCCTGGACCCTGCTGCACCGCCTGCCGATGTACGCCGCCGCCCCGCGCGCGCCCCTGCCGGTGGCCGAGGCGCTGGAGGCCCGCATCGTCAACCTGCCGTCGTCGGCGGGCCTGGAGCTCGACCGGCCGGGCGAGTGAGGGGGGGGCGGGGCGGGGGTTCCCGGCCGTGTCACCGTCATTGCGAGCGCAGCGAAGCAATCCAGGGGCAAGAGGGCGATGGCCCTGGATTGCTTCGCTGCGCTCGCAATGACGGGAAAACCGGCGAAAGCAGCCGATATCGGCGAGCCGGTGAAACCCCTTTCCCGTCGTCCTGAGCAGAGCCAAGGATGGGGCTCCCCTCTACCGCCGTCTCGTCTCACACGGAGCCGCGGAGGGCACGGAGGGTCGGCCTCACGGTACCTCCGTGCCCTCCGCGGCTCCGTGTGAGACCAGCGAACCCCTCGCCGGGCGCGATCGGCCTCACGGCGCCCGCGCGAACTCCGTCTCCGCCCGCTCCAGGTCGGCGTGGCGGCCGACGTCGACCCAGAACTCGTGGATGGGGAAGACGGAGACCAGCCGCTCCTGCGCCGCCAGCTCGTTGGCCAGGTCGGGCAGGTCGAGCGGCCGGCCGGGCCGCAGCCGGTCCAGCACGCCGGCGTCGAGCACGCTGACGCCGGCACTGATCAGGAAGCGGTGGACCGGCTTCTCGACGACCCGCTCGACCCGGTAGCCCTCCAGGCTGACGACGCCGTAGGGCACCTCCAGGTCCAGCTCGCTGACGCCCAGCGTCAGCTCCGCGCGCTGCTCGCGATGGAAGCTGAGCATGGAGTCGAAGTTCACCCGGGTCAGCACGTCGCCGTTCACCAGGAAGAGCGGCGAGGAGGGCCGCTCGCGCAGCAGGCCCAGCGCGCCGGCGGTGCCCAGCGGCGCCTCCTCGCGCAGGTAGTCGATCTCCACCCCGAAACGACCGCCGTCGCCGAAGTGGCGCTCGATGCTGTCGCCGAGATGGTTGAGGGCGATGCGGAAGCGCCGGAAGCCGTTCGCCGCGAAGCCCTCCAGGATGCGCTCCAGGATCGGCTTACCGCCCACCGGCAGCATGGGCTTGGGGCAGTCCCGGGTCAGGGGGTGCAGCCGCCGGCCCCGGCCGCCGGCCATCACCACCACCAGGTTGTCGTGCTCCGGCGCCAGGTGCTCCAGGCGGCGCCGCGACTCCAGGCCGATCACGCGCCCGGCGGCGTCCAGGATCGGCATGAAGAGCAGGTTGCGCTGCCGCATCGCGGCCACCAGCGCGTCGGGCGTCAGGGTCGGGCCGCCGCTGAGCGGCTGCGGATTCATCACCGCCTCCACCGGCGCCTCCAGGTCGATGCCGCGCAGCAGGCCGCGCCGCACGTCGCCGTCGGTGACGCTGCCGAGCAGGCGGCCTTCGCCGTCCACCACCAGGGCGATGCGCTGCGCCGCCGTCTCCAGCAGCGTCACGGCGGCGAGGATCCGCGCGTCGGCGGGCAGCAGGTTCTCGGGCGGGCAGGGGGGGCTGGGCATCAGAAAGCCTCCTTGAACAGCAGCCGCTCGTCCAGGGGAACCGAGGCCAGCACCTCGGCGATGCGCGCGGCGGTGCCGCCGGCGCCGTAGGGATTGACCAGCCCCTCGAGCCCTGCGCGGAAGGCCGGCGAGAGTGCCCGGGCGAGGGTGGCGGCGATGGCGCTCCGCTCCTCGGCGCAGTGCAGCACGTTGGCCGGCGCCTCGCGCCCCTCCTGCCGCCGGCCCAGGTCCACCACCGGCAGGCGGAAGCTCGACGCCTCGATGATGCCGCTGGAGGAGTTGCCGACCATGGCCAGACCGAAGGCCAGGGCGCTGTAGTAGCCCTCGGAGCCGAGGCTGGGGACCAGGAAGGCGCGCCCGGGCCGCGCCGCGACGAAGGCCCGGATCCGGCCGGCCACGACCGAGCCGTGGGTGTCGGCGTTGGGTGAGGTGAAGAGCAGCGGGTGCGGCTGGCCGTCCAGTGCCGCCAGCAGCTCCTCGACCCTGTCGCCGGTACGCTCCCATTCCCGCGTCACCGGATGATAGGTCACCAGCAGCGGCGGGCTGGGCAGCGCCGTGCCGAAGCGGCGGTTGAAGGCCGCCAGGTCCAGGGGCGCGACGGCGGCGATGGCGTCGAGCGAGAGCGAGCCGACGGCATGGACCCGCCAGCCCGCCTCGCCCATGCGCCGCAGCCGCTCGGCCTGGTGCTCGGTCTCCGGGAAGTGCAGGTGCGCCAGCTTGGAGACGGCGTGGCGCAGGCTGTCGTCGAAGGCGCCGCGGGTTATGGCGCCGCCGCCGATGTGGGCCAGCGGCAGCTGCAGCGGCACGCTGGCCACGGCGGCGGCGTGGGTCTCGTAGCGGTCGCCCAGCACCACCACCAGGTCGGGCCGCTGGCTCTCGTAGAGGCGGCCGAACTCCAGGGTCGCCAGGGCCATGGAGCGCACCAGGCTGCCCGGCCGGTCGGTCGCCAGGGTGCAGTCCGCCAGGAAGACCGGGGCCAGGTCGTCGGCCTCGATCTCCGCCAGGCTGTCGCCGAAGCGCGGGACCAGGTGCGTGGCCCCGGCGAAGAGCTGCGGCTCCAGCCGCGGGTCGGCGCGCAGCGCCTGCAGCAGCGGCCGGTAGAGCCCGTAGTCGGAGCGCCCGACCGAGACCAGGGCGATGCGCCGGGTCACGCGAGATCGCTCCAGGCCAGCGCGTGGCCGGCGGCGCGGTCGGCGCGCAGGCAGCGTCCCAGCAGCTGGCCGTAGCGGTCCGGCGGGATGCCCGTGCCCGGGCGCAGCGCGGTCAGGTCCTCGACCGCCAGCGGCCGGCCGGCGGGCACGTCGCGGCGCAGGTGCAGGCTGCGGCGCGCGGCCGCCGCGGTGTCCCGCTCGCCCGCGCTCGGCCGCTTGCGGCCGTCGCCCAGCGCCGCCTCCACCGTGCGCACGCCCTCGATCAAGGCGCGCATCTCGCCGGGCTCCAGCGAGGCGCGATGGTCCGGGCCGGGCAGGGCGCGGTCCAGCGTCAGGTGCTTCTCCAGGATCGCCGCGCCGCGGGCGGCGGCGGCCAGGGCGACGGCGAGGCCCGGCGTGTGGTCGGAGAAGCCGATGGGAACGCCGAAGGCGGCGGCCAGGCTGTCCAGGGCGCGCAGGTTCGCCTCGGCCGGATCGGCCGGGTAGTCGGAGACGCAGTGCAGCAGGGCCAGGGCGTCGCAGCCGGCCTCGCCGGCCCAGCCGACGGCCTGCTCCACCTCCTCCAGGGTCGCCATGCCGGTGGAGAGGATCAGGGGGCGGCCCTTGCGGGCCAGGTGGCGCAGCAGGAAGGGGTTGGTGAGTTCCCCCGAGGCCAGCTTGAAGGCGGCGGCGCCGAGGCGCTCCAGCAGGTCGGCGCTGGCCTCGTCGAAGGGGCTGGAGAGGAAGACGATGCCCTTCTCGGCGCAGTGCGTCCGCAGCGCGGCGAAGTCCTCGGCGCTCAGCGCCAGTTCGCGCAGCAGCGCCCGCTGGGTGTCGTGGCGCGCGCCGTTGGCCCGCTGGTAGCCGGCCGGTTCGGCGCTCTCGGAGGCCAGCAGCATCGGATCGAAGGTCTGGAACTTCACCGCGTCGGCGCCGGCCTCGGCCGCCGCCTCGACCAGGCGGTGCGCCAGCGCCGGGTCGCCGTTGTGGTTGACGCCGGCCTCGGCGATCACGAAGCAGGCCGCGCCGGGGCCGATCGTCCTGCCCTCGACGGCGAAGCCCTGCTGCATCTTCCCCAACCCCTGCGCAGCGCCGAACCCGGAGGGCCGGCGTGCCGTTTCCCCGCCTGCGGCTCTGGTGCCGTCCTTCTTGCCGCTGCTTAGCATCGCCTGCTTTTGGTGTCCACGCCGGGCGGCCGGGGCGGGTCGTTCCTCGCGTCGTCCCGGCTCCTGCTGTATGCAGGATGGCAACCCGCAGCCGGGGAGGAGGGATGCAGAGCCGAGAGGAGGCGACGGAGGTGCTGGTGGTCGGCGGCGGCAACGCCGCCCTCTGCGCCGCCATCACGGCGCGGCTCGCCGGCCGCAGGGTGCTGGTGCTGGAGGGCGCGCCGAAGTTCTATCGCGGCGGGAATACCCGCCACACCCGCAACTGCCGCCTGGCCCACGACGCGCCCGACGCCGTGCTGACCGGACCCTATCCGGAGGAGGAGTTCTGGGAGGACCTGCTGCGGGTCACCGGCGGCGAGACCGACGAGGCGCTGGCCCGGCATACCCTGCACCAATCCAAGGACCTGATGGCCTGGCTGGAGGCGCAGGGCGTGCGCTTCCAGGGCTCCTTCGGCGGCACGCTGAGCCTGGGCCGCACCAACGCCTTCTTCCTCGGCGGCGGCCGCGCCATGCTGAACGCCCTCTACCGCCGCGCCGAGGACCTGGGCGTCGAGATCCGCTACGAGCACGAGGTGGTGGACCTGGAGATCGAGGACGGCGCCTTCCGCTCGGCCCTGGTGCGTAGGCCCGAGGGCGCGCTGCGCGTGCGGGCCCGCGCCCTGGTCGCCGCCGCCGGCGGCTTCGAGGCCAACCTCGAGTGGCTGGAGGAGCACTGGGGGCCGGCGGCGCGCAACTTCCTGATCCGCGGCACGCCCTACAACCGCGGCTCGCTGCTGCGGCTGCTGCTCGACAAGGGGGTGGAGCCGGTCGGCGATCCCAAGCAGTGCCATGCCGTCGCCATCGACGCCCGCGCGCCCAAGTTCGACGGCGGCATCATCACGCGGCTGGACTGCATCGTCTTCGGCATCGTCGTCAACCGGGCGGCCGAGCGCTTCTACGACGAGGGCGAGGACTTCTGGCCGAAGCGCTACGCCATCTGGGGCCGCCTGGTGGCCGAGCAGCCGGAGCAGAGCGCCTACGTGGTCTTCGACGCGCCGGCGCTGGACCGCTTCATGCCCTCGCTCTATCCGCCGATCGAGGCCGGGAGCCCGGAGGAACTGGGGGCGAAGCTGGGCCTCGACGGCGCGAAGCTGGCCCGCACCCTGGCGGACTTCAACGCGGCGGTGCGGCCGGGAAGCTTCGATCCGACGGTGCTCGACGACTGTGCGACGGAGGGTCTGGTGCCGCCGAAGTCGCACTGGGCGACGCGGATCGAGACGCCGCCCTTCTATGCCTATCCGCTGCGCCCCGGCATCACCTTCACCTACCTCGGCACCCGGGTCGACGCGCAGGCCCGGGTGCGGATGGCCGCCGGGGCGCCTTCCGACAACATCTTCGCCGCGGGCGAGATCATGGCCGGCAACGTGCTGGGCCGCGGCTATCTCGCCGGTATCGGCATGACCATCGGCAGCGTCTTCGGGCGCATCGCCGGAGAGGAGGCCGCGCGCCGTGCACGCGACTGAGACCCTGGCCGAAGCCGGCCGCCTGATGACGATCTGCAACGCCTGCCGCTACTGCGAGGGGCTCTGCGCGGTCTTCCCGGCCATGGAGCAGCGCCGTTCCTTCGACGACGGCGATCTCGACTACCTCGCCAACCTCTGCCACGGCTGCGGCGCCTGCTACGCCGACTGCCAGTTCACCCCGCCGCACGAGTTCGCGGTCAACGTGCCCCGAACCCTGGCGGCGGTGCGCGCCGATTCCTACCGCGCCTATGCCTGGCCCGCGGCGCTGCGCCCGCTGTTCGACCACAACGGCCTGACGGTCAGCCTGATCGCGGCCTTCAGCGTCGCGCTCTTTCTCCTGGGCTTCGTCGCCGTGCACGACCCGGCCGTGCTCTTCGCCGTGCACAGCGGCCCCGGCGCCTTCTACCGGCTGATGCCGCACGACACGATGGTCGCCGTCTTCGGCGGCGCCTTCCTCTATTCGCTGCTGGCGCTGGGGCTGGGGCTGCGCGCCTTCTGGCGCGCGGGCGGGGCGGCCCGGCCGGGGCGGCGCCCGCTGTGGCGGGCGGTGCGGGACGCCGGGCGCCTGCGCTACCTCGACGGCGGCGGGGTCGGCTGCATGAACGAGGACGAGCGGCCGACCGACCGGCGCCGGCTCTGGCACCATCTGACCTTCTACGGCTTCCTGCTCTGCTTCGCCGCCACCTCGGTGGCGACGCTCTATCACTACCTGCTGGGGCGCGAAGCGCCCTATCCCTGGTACGACCTGCCGGTGGTGCTGGGCACGCTGGGCGGCTTCGGCATCGTCATCGGCTGCAGCGGACTGTTCCTGGCCCGCCGCCGCCGCGACCCGGCGCTGGTCGACGCGCCGCGCTACGGCATGGACACGGCCTTCCTGGTGATGCTCTTCCTGACCGCGCTCACCGGGCTGCTGCTGCTGTTCCTGCGCGCGACGCCGGCCATGAGCCTGCTGCTGGCAATCCACTTGGGGGTGGTCTTCGGCTTCTTCCTGACGCTGCCCTACGGCAAGTTCGTGCACGGCCTCTACCGCTTCGCCGCCCTGGTGCGCTGGGCCCAGGAGCGGCCGCATTGAGCCGGGAGGCGGCGCGCGGCCGCCGCGAAGGCGCGTTTTTCCCGGTCCCAGCCGTCCTTGTTCGGCCGGAAGCGCCTGTGCTATAGACCCGCGTCCGCGGCGGGCGCCCGCGCTCAGTGCCGGCCGGGCGGGCGTGGCGGAACTGGTAGACGCGCTGGATTTAGGTTCCAGTGGGCAACCGTGGGGGTTCGAGTCCCTCCGCCCGCACCAGGCCCAGGGCCGCGCTCCCGGCGGTTGTGTCGGGTGCGCAGCGGACGCTTTGGTTGGCTTGGATACACGAAGACGACAGATCGTCAGAGAAAAGAAGGCCGCATCCTCATGCAGGTTACCGAGACCCTGGCCGAAGGCCTGAAGCGCGAATACAAGGTCGTGATCAGCGCCGCGGATATCGCCGACAAGGTGGACGCGCGCCTCGAGAAGCTCAAAGGCGAGGTGCGCCTGCCCGGTTTCCGGCCCGGCAAGGTGCCGACCTCGCTGGTGAAGAAGCGCTTCGGCCAGGCGGTGCTGGGCGAGGTCCTCGAGAGCGCGGTCCAGGACTCCTCGAAGCAGGCGATGGACGAGCGCGGCCTGCGCCCGGCCGTGCAGCCCAACGTCGAGCTCGGTTCCTACGAGGACGGCAAGGATCTCGAATACGCGCTGAAGCTGGAGCTGCTGCCGGAGATCGAGCCGGCCGGCTTCGAGGACATCGAGCTGGAGCGCATCACCGTCCAGCCGAGCGAGACGGAGGTCGGCGAGGCCCTCGACCGCCTCGCCAAGCAGCAGCGCAAGACCGAGCCGCTCGCCGAGGCGCGCCCCGCCGCCAGCGGCGACGTGCTGGTGATCGACTTCAAGGGCACGGTGGACGGCGAGGCCTTCCCCGGCATGGAGGCCGAGGACCATCACCTGGAGCTGGGCTCCAATTCTTTCGTCGCCGGCTTCGAGGAGCAGCTGGTCGGCAAGGCCAAGGGCGACGAGGCCGAGGTGCGCGTCACCTTCCCGGAGGGCTACGCCAACGACAAGCTCTCCGGCAAGGAAGCCGTCTTCCAGGTAACGGTGAAGGACGTGCTGGCCACGGTCGCGGTGCCGCTCGACGACGAGCTGGCGAAGAGCTACGGCGCCGAGAGCCTGGAGCAGCTCAAGGAGCGGATCAAGGAGTCGCTGGCCGGCGAGTACGCCCAGGCGGCGCGCACCCTGGTCAAGCGCAAGCTCCTCGATGCCCTGGTCGAGCGCTGCGACTTCGACGTGCCGGAGTCGCTGGTCGAGATGGAGTTCGAGGGCATCTGGCAGCGCGTCGAAGAGGACCGCAAGGCCGGCCGCCTCGACGACGACGACAAGGAGAAGGACGAGGAGACCCTGAAGGCCGACTATCGCGCCATCGCCGAGCGGCGGGTCAAGCTGGGCCTGCTGCTGGCCGAGGTCGGCCGGCGCGAGGAGATCGAGGTCAGCCAGGAGGAGCTGCAGCAGGCCGTGCTGGCCGAGGTGCGGCGCTATCCGGGCCAGGAGCAGGCGGTCTTCGAGCACTTCCAGAAGAACCCGGGGGCACTGGTGCACCTGCGCGGCCCGATCCTGGAGGAGAAGGTCGTCGACCATATCCTCGACAAGGCCAAGGTGACCGAGAAGGCGCTGGACGCCGAGGGGCTGCGTGCGGCGCTCGAGGCCGAGGACGCTAGCGCCGAGGGCGGCGAGGCCGGCGCCGAGGAGAAGCCGGCGAAGCCGAAGAAGAAGGCGGCGCCGAAGAAGGCCAAGGCCAAGCCGGCCGCGAAGGCCGAGGGCGAGGCGGCGGCGGAGGGCGAGGAGAAGGCTTGAGCAGCCGGGCCTCCCGCCCCACTATCTGCAGCGGCGCGGTCACGCCGCGCCGTCCAGCGCGCGGGGCCTCCGGGCCCCGCCAGGCCGGTCCGGCCCGGGCCGGCCTCCTGCATTCCGGAGGGACGGTTTCCTGATGAGCGATCCGCGCGACATCTACATGAACACGCTGGTGCCGATGGTGGTCGAGCAGACCAACCGCGGCGAGCGCGCCTACGACATCTACTCCCGGCTGCTCAAGGAGCGGATCATCTTCCTGACCGGGCCGATCAACGACGCCGTGGCCACGCTGGTCTGTGCGCAGCTGCTGTTCCTGGAGTCGGAAAACCCGACCAAGGACATCTCGATTTACGTGAACTCCCCGGGCGGCGTGGTGACGGCCGGCTTCGCCATGTACGACACCATGCAGTACGTCCGCCCCGACGTCTCGACGGTCTGCGTCGGCCAGGCCGCCTCGGCCGGCTCGCTGATCCTCTGCGCCGGCGCCAAGGGCAAGCGCTTCACCCTGCCGAACGCCAAGGTGATGGTGCACCAGCCCTCCGGCGGCTACCAGGGCCAGGCCACCGATATCGAGATTCACGCCAAGGAGATCCTTGCCGTGCGCGCCCGGCTGAACCAGATCTATTCCGAGCACTGCGGGCAGCCGCTCGAGATCATCGAGGAGGCCATGGAGCGCGACCGCTACATGACCGCCGAGGAGGCCACGGCCTTCGGGCTGGTCGACGAGGTGGTGACGCAGAAGGCCGCCTCCGAGGCGGCCAGTGCGGTCGAGGCGGCCAGCAAGGGCGACGGCAAGCCCCAGGGGTGACCCGCGCGGTGTCTCCCGCCGCCGCGCGACGGCGTTAAGTGAATCCTCGGAATTAGCGTGCAATCTGGGGCGAGACCCTAGGGCGCGCGGGGGCTTTTTGCCGTTGTGTGGCGGGTCCGCGTCTGTCTAACATGGTTTGCGCGAAGGGACGCGAAGCGAGCATCATGAGCAAGTCGAGCGGCGGCGACTCCAAGAACACCCTGTACTGCTCCTTCTGCGGGAAGAGCCAGCACGAGGTGCGCAAACTCATCGCAGGACCGACGGTCTTCATCTGCGACGAGTGTGTCGAACTCTGCATGGACATCATCCGTGAGGAGCACAAGACGAGCCTCGTGAAGTCGCGCGACGGCGTGCCGAGCCCGCGCGACATCTGCGCGGTGCTGGACGACTACGTGATCGGCCAGAAGCATGCCAAGCGGGTCCTCTCCGTCGCGGTGCACAACCACTACAAGCGGCTCGCGCACGGCCAGAAGAACAACGACGTCGAGCTGGCCAAGTCCAACATCCTGCTGATCGGCCCGACCGGCTGCGGCAAGACGCTGCTGGCGCAGACCCTCGCGCGCATCCTCGACGTGCCCTTCACCATGGCCGACGCCACCACCTTGACCGAGGCGGGCTACGTCGGCGAGGACGTCGAGAACATCATCCTCAAGCTGCTGCAGTCGGCCGACTACAACGTCGAGCGGGCGCAGCGCGGCATCGTCTACATCGACGAGGTCGACAAGATATCGCGCAAGTCGGACAACCCCTCGATCACCCGCGACGTCTCCGGCGAGGGCGTGCAGCAGGCCCTGCTGAAGATCATGGAAGGCACCATCGCCTCGGTGCCGCCGCAGGGCGGGCGCAAGCACCCGCAGCAGGAGTTCCTGCAGGTCGATACCACCAACATCCTCTTCATCTGCGGCGGCGCCTTCGCCGGGCTGGAGAAGCTGATCGCCGGGCGCGGCAAGGGCAAGGCCATCGGCTTCGGCGCCGACGTGCAGGCCCTGGAGGAGCGCTCGACCGGCGAACTGCTGCGCGGGGTGGAGCCGGAAGACCTGCTGAAGTTCGGGCTGATCCCCGAGTTCGTCGGCCGCCTGCCGGTGGTGGCGACGCTCGAGGACCTCGACGAGGTGGCGCTGATCGACATCCTGACCAAGCCGAAGAACGCGCTGGTGAAGCAGTACGAGCGGCTCTTCGAGATGGAGGACATCAGCCTGCAGTTCACCGAGGACGCCCTGAAGGCGATCTCGGAGCGGGCGATCAAGCGCAAGACCGGCGCGCGCGGCCTGCGCTCCATCATGGAGGGCATCCTGCTCGACCCGATGTTCGACCTTCCCGGCCTGGAGAGCGTCGAGGAGATCGTCATCAACCGGGAGGTCGTGGAAGGGCGCGGTCAGCCGCTCTACATCTACGCGGACCGCCGCGGCGACGTCGGCACCAGCGCCTGACGCCGCGTCGCCCCACGGCGACGCGACCCTGCCTCCCGGGGTCCGGCCCTTGAAGCGCTCCCCCGCGCAGCCAATCTTTCGAGACGTGCGCGGCGCCTATCCGAGGGCCGTGGCCACGCAAACCGCGGCGGGCCGCAAGGCCGCCGCAGAGCGGTGAGAGGATCTACCGTGACGCTCAGCACAGGCAACGTCTTCCCTGTCCTGCCCCTGCGGGACATCGTCGTCTTCCCGCACATGATCGTGCCGCTCTTCGTCGGCCGCGAGAAGTCGGTGCGCGCGCTCGAAGACGTGATGAAGCACGACAAGCAGATCCTGCTGGTGACCCAGAAGGACGCGGCCCAGGACGACCCCACCCCCGCCGACATCTACGCCATGGGCACGGTCGGCACGGTGCTGCAGTTGCTGAAGCTGCCCGACGGGACGGTGAAGGTGCTGGTGGAGGGCGGGCAGCGCGCGCGCATCACCAGCTTCACCGAGCGCGACGACTTCTTCGAGGCCCTGGCCGAGTTGGTCGAGGAGGAGACGGGCGAGGAGCGCGAACTCGACGCCCTGGCGCGCACGGCGGTTTCGCAGTTCGAGCAGTACATCAAGCTCAACAAGAAGATCCCGCCCGAGGTGCTGGTCTCGATCAACCAGATCGAGGTCCCCAGCAAGCTGGCCGACACCATCGCCTCCCACCTCTCGCTGAAGATCCCCGAGAAGCAGGAGCTGCTGGAGACCTCCTCGATCAGCGAGCGGCTGGAGAAGGTCTACGGCTTCATGGAGGCCGAGATCGGCGTGCTCCAGGTGGAGAAGCGCATCCGCAACCGCGTCAAGCGGCAGATGGAGAAGACCCAGCGTGAGTACTATCTGAACGAGCAGCTTAAGGCGATCCAGAAGGAGCTCGGCGAGGGCGAGGACGGCCGCGACGAGCTGGCCGAACTGGAGGAGAAGATCCGCAAGACGCGCTTGACCAAGGAGGCGCGGGAGAAGGCCCTGGCGGAGCTGAAGAAGCTGCGGGCGATGAGCCCCATGTCCGCCGAGGCGACGGTGGTGCGCAACTACCTCGACTGGATCCTCTCGATCCCCTGGAAGAAGCCGACCCGCGCACAGATCGACCTGAAGAAGGCGCAGGAGGTCCTGGACCGCGACCACTACGGCCTGGAGAAGGTCAAGGAACGCATCCTCGAGTACCTCGCCGTGCAGCAGCGGATGAAGAAGGTCAAGGGACCGATCCTCTGCCTGGTCGGCCCCCCGGGTGTGGGCAAGACTTCGCTCGGTAAGTCCATGGCCACCTCCACCAAGCGCAACTTCGTGCGCATGAGTCTCGGCGGCGTGCGCGACGAGGCGGAGATCCGCGGCCACCGGCGCACCTACATCGGCTCCATGCCCGGCAAGGTGATCCAGGGCATGAAGAAGGCGAAGTCGTCGAACCCGCTGTTCCTGCTCGACGAGATCGACAAGCTGGGCGCCGACTGGCGCGGCGACCCCTCGTCGGCGCTGCTGGAGGTGCTGGACCCGGAGCAGAACAACGCCTTCAACGACCACTACCTGGAGGTCGACTACGACCTGTCCGACGTGATGTTCATCACCACGGCCAACACGCTGCGCATGCCGCAGCCGCTGCTGGACCGCATGGAGGTGATCCGCATCCCCGGCTACACCGAGGACGAGAAGGTGGAGATCGCCAAGCGCCACCTGTTGCCCAAGCAGTTCGAGGCGCACGGCATCAAGGACGGCGAGTGGAGCATCACCGACGACGCCCTGCGCGACCTGATCCGCTACTACACCCGCGAGGCCGGGGTGCGGAACCTGGAGCGCGAGCTGGCCGGGCTGATCCGGAAGGCGGTGAAGGAGATCGCCCTGGGCGAGTCCAAGGTGATCGAGGTGACGCCGGAGCAGCTCGACAAGTACGCCGGCGTGCGCCGCTACCGCTACGGCCAGGCCGACCAGGAAGACCAGGTCGGCGTGGCCACGGGGCTGGCCTGGACCGAGGTCGGCGGCGAGCTGCTGCAGATCGAGGCGGTCACCCTGCGCGGCAAGGGCAAGGCCGTGGCCACGGGCAAGCTCGGCGACGTCATGAAGGAGTCGATCCAGGCGGCGGAGTCCTACGTCAAGAGCCGGGCCGTCGATTTCGGCATCAAGCCGACGGTCTTCGAGAAGAAGGACATCCACGTGCACGTGCCCGAGGGCGCGACGCCGAAGGACGGTCCCTCGGCGGGCATCGCCATGGTGACGGCCATCGTCTCGGTGCTGAGTGGCATTCCGGTGCGCCACGACCTGGCCATGACCGGCGAGGTCACGCTGCGCGGCCGGGTACTGCCGATCGGCGGGCTGAAGGAGAAGCTCCTGGCGGCGCTGCGCGCCGGCATCAAGACGGTGCTGATCCCCGAGGAGAACGAGAAGGATCTGGCCGACGTTCCGGACAGCGTCAAGAAGGGGCTGGAGATCGTTCCCTGCCGCAGCGTCGACGAGGTGCTGGAGCGAGCCCTCGCGGAAAAGTTGACGCCGATCGAGTGGAGTGAGCCGGAGGAGGTCGAGCCGCTGCCGAAGCCGGTGGCCGGCGAACCCCGCGGCGATCTTCTCACACACTAGGGAATCTGCGGCCGAGCGAGGGCTCGGCCGCGGCTTTCCGCGTTGACGCGGCACGAAACGCTTGTTTACAGTGCCGGACAGTCCGCACCGCCGCACTTCCATAGACGCGAGCGAGTCCCAAATCGGAGGGGGGTTCAGTGAACAAGAACGATCTCGTGGCCGCCGTGGCCGATTCCGCCGGTCTCTCGAAGGCCGATAGCGCCAAGGCGATCGACGCCGTGTTCGACAGCATCGCCGGTGCCCTGAAGAAGGGCGGCGAAGTTCGCCTCGTCGGCTTCGGCACCTTCCACGTCGCCCAGCGCGCCGCGACCGAGGGCCGCAATCCCCGGACCGGCGAGAAGATCAAGATCGCCGCTTCGAAGCAGCCGAAGTTCAAGGCGGGCAAGGGCCTGAAGGACGCCGTCAACTGACGGCGACCTCCCGGGTTTCTGCGAACCGGCCGGTCGCGGGGAACCGCGGTCGGCCGTTCGTGCGTCCAGGGCGGACAAAGGGCGGTTAGCTCAGCCGGGAGAGCGACTGGTTTACACCCAGTAGGTCGGCGGTTCGATCCCGTCACCGCCCACCAGCAAAAAGGGCCCGACCGGAAGCGGTCGGGCCCTTTTTGCTGCCTGGCGCTCGGCCCGCGCTCCGCCCATCTCCCGTCATCCTGAGCGTCAGCGAAGGATCTCGGGCCAGTTGGAGCTCGATTCCCACGAGATCCTTCGCTGACGCTCAGGATGACGGGGCGGGCTCGGCGGGGTGGGCTCGGCGGGGCGGGCTCGGCGGGGCCGGCTCGAAGGGGCCGGGGGCGCCTCGCGGTCACCCCTTCGGGCGCTGCAGCGAAAAGATCGTGTCGACCACGGCGTAGTCCATGTAGCCGAGGCGGCCGATGGGGCGGGCGCGGCCGAGATCGACCAGGCCCTCGGCGGTCAGGATCGACTCGTCGATGTGGATGCCGACCACCTCGCCGATCACCAGGTGATTGCCGCTGTCCGGCAGGCTGCAGGGCAGGTCCACCGTGCGCAGCCAGCGGCATTCCAGGTGCGCCGGCGACTGCGCCACCCGCGGCGGCTTCACCTTCTCCGACGGCGTCAGCGTCAGGTCGGTGCGGGCCACTTCGCTCTCGCCGGGCGGCAGCGGCGCCGAGGTGGCGTTCATCTGCTCGCGCAGTTCCCAGGTCGCCAGGTTGACCACGAACTCGCCGGTCTCCTCGGCGTTGCGCAGGCTGTCCTTGCCGCCGTTGTCGCTGCGCGGCCGGCCGTTGCTGGCGAAGAAGACCATCGGCGGCGAGTCGGACAGGCCGTTGAAGAAGCTGTAGGGGGCGAGGTTCACCACCCCGGCGCCGTCGATGGTGGTGATCCAGCCGATCGGCCGGGGCACCACCAGCGCCTTGAAGGGATTGTAGGGAAGACCGTGCTGCTTGTGCTGTCCGGGTTCGAAGAACATGGAGGCTCCCGTTGCGAAGGACTCGGCGGCCAGACTAGCTCAGGGGCCGGTCGCCGCGATGCCCGTTTCGCGCAGGGCGCCCCTGCGACAAGCGGCTCCGGCTGTCTTCAGGAGGACGGCGGAGGATCCTCGCACGCCCCTTCCATCGGCTCGCCGACGCCGAACTCGGGATAGGCCGCCGTCAGGAACTGCAGCGCTCCGTCGCCTCTCGGGGCGGCGAGGGGCAGGATCAGCCGGTACCAGCGATAGGGGCGGGCCTGCTGGTCGGCATCGTGGCAGGTGAAGACCGGCCGGCGCTCACGTTGCGCCAGGCGGTAGCTCTCGACGATGAAGCCGGCGTAGGAAGTCGGCAGATCCTCGACCCGGCTCGCGGTCATTTCGCAGAGCAGCGTGCCCGCGATCTCCGAGCCGAACAGCCGGTAGCGGAAGCCGTCGTCCTCTTCGGTGGGCTCGACCAGATTGAGGTAGCCGAGCCAGGGTCGCAGGGAGAAGACGTCGATCTCGCTGCGTCCGGGCAGCGCACCGTCGCGCCGGCTGGCGGACCAGAGCTCGTAGAGGTCCTGCAGGGCCGTGGGGCCGGTGAGGTCTCCAGCCTGTCGCACGACACGGCAGAGCGGTGCGATCTTCCCGTCGCACCGGCTGGCCGGTTGATTTGCCATACCTGGCACGAACGCTCCCTGCGGCCGAATCGCCTTCCGATCCTGCCATCCTACCTAGCCGGGGGAGCGAAGAACCGCAACCGCGGCGGCGGCCGTCAGGAAGCGCCGCGCTGCCGCAGCTCGCGATCGAGCTGCTCGAGCAGGGCGGTGTCGACGCGCTCGCCGCCGCCGAGGCCGCGTTCGCGCCGGAACTCCCGCACCGCGGCGCGCGTCTGCGGCCCCTCGATGCCGTCGACGTCGATGCGGTAGTAGCCGAAGAGCTTCAGCAGTTCCTGGGCCCGTCGCACCTGCGGGTCGACCCGCGCCGCCTGGGTGGTGCCGCGGCGCAGCTCGGGGTTCACGAAATGCAGCTGCAGCTGCAGTTCCTTGTCCAGCATCGGCGACGACGAGACGCCGGCGGCGCGGCGGAAGGCATTGGCGGCGGAGAGCGTCGCCGGCCCGGCGATGCCGTCGATGGCGCCGCGATACCAGCCTAGGTCGGCGAGCCGCTGCTGCACGTCGACGATGTCGACGCGGTTCGAGGCCTGGATCTCCTGCGCCAGGCTCGGCAGGGGAAGGGCGGTGGCGCCGAGCGCCAGAACGGCGGCGAGCAGGGCAGGGAGCGCAAGGGTCCGGAGCATCGTCGTCCTCCCGCGGGCTTGGGGTCGGCCTCCAGCCTAGCGCCACAGCATGGCGACAAGGTGGCGGGCGCATTGACCGGCTTCGCCGCGGCCTGGGAAGATGCGGGATCGATCCAAGGGAGTCCTCCATGCCTGTCACCCGCCTGCCCGTCCTCCTCGCGCTGCTGCCGCTCGCGCTCCCGCCCGCGGCGGCGGCGCAGCAGGACGATGCGCTGCTGCGCGATCACTACCGCCAGGCCTATGCCGGCTGGAGCGGCCTGGTCCTGCACTGCACCGGGGAGGGCCCCCTGGCGGTGGCGGTCTGCGAGGGCGTGGAGAGCGAGGTCGCCTATCTGGCGGCCGGCGCGGGCGTCGAGCTGGCGCTGGCCGAGAACTATCGGGCGGCGACCGTCGAGCAGGTGGAGAACGGCCGCCTGCAGCTGACCGTCGAGGTGACCACCCGCGCCGTCGAGGACTTCGGGCTGGTCAGTGCGGCGGTGCGGGCCGAGGCCGGCTACCGCGGGGCCACCGAGGCCGAGGCCGCTTCGGGCGATCCGCGCGCCGCGCCGCGCGCCGGCAGCCTGGTCTTCTGGCACGACGGTGCCGCCGGGGCCGGCCCCGGCACGGCCTCCGTGGAGGGTGTGCTGGAAGCGCTCGGCGGCAGCCTGCGGCGCTTCTTCACCAGCTTCGTCGCGGCGCGCCGCTGAGGACGGATCACCGCCGTCGCAGCAGCTCGATGGCCAGGGCCGCCAGCAGGCAGGCGACGAGCGGCCAGTAGAAGTCGGCCTGACCCTTGGCGCTCCACTCCAGCGGCAGCCAGCCCCGGTCCCAGACCTCCTCGGCCGGCAGGCGCAGGCGGTTCTCGTGGTCCCGCTTCTCGCGGCCCCAGTAGAAGCCGATGCCCAGGGCCGCGCCGATCCAGTGGGCGTTGCGCACGCGCCAGGGCGCCAGCGCCAGCAGGGTCGCCGCCATGATGGCCAGGGCCAGGATCGCGTGCGACAGGCCGGGCAGCGCCGTCACCAGCTCGACCAGGGGCTCCATGCGGTCACGGCAGGCCGGAGGGCGGCAGGGCGAGCAGCTGCAGCAGGCGTGCGTCGCGCAGCCGCGCCAGCTCGGCCGGGCTCCGGCCGGCGGTTTCGGCCTCCACCCCCTCGACCAGCGCGTGGCGGACCTCCGGCGTCAGCCGCGGGTCGCCGAGATCGTCCCACCAGGCCTGCATCGGCTCGGCCAGGTGCTCCAGGAAATGCTCCATGCCGCCCTCGCCGCCGGCCAGGTGCAGCGTCAGGTTGGGTCCCATGATCGCCCAGCGCAGCCCCGGTCCGTAGGCGATCGCCGCGTCCACGTCCTCGACGCTGGCCAGGCCGCTGGCGACGGCGTGCACCGCCTCGCGCCAGAGCGCCGCCTGCAGGCGGTTGGCGAGATGGCCCGGCACCTCCTTGGCGAGCCGGATCGGCCGCTTGCCGAGGTTGGCGTAGAAGGCGACCAGGCGGTCGAGCGTCGCCGGGCTGGTGGCGTCGCCGCCGACCACCTCCACCAGGGGAATCAGATGCGGCGGGTTGAAGGGGTGGCCGACGGCGAAGCGCTCGGGCCGGCGGCGGCCGCGCTGCAGCTCGCTCATGCGCAGGCCGGAGGTGCTGGAGGCGACGACGGCGCCGTCGGGCAAGCCCTCCTCCATCCGGGCATATAGCGCCTGCTTCAGGTCCAGGCGCTCGGGGGCGCTCTCCTGCGCCAGGTCGGCGCCCTCGCAGGCCGCCGCCGGGTCGCCGGGGAACGAGACCCGGCCGGACTCGGCGGCGGCGGGGAGGATCTGTCCCAGGTCGGCGGCCGCCCTTTCGCGGAAGCGGTGGAAGCGCTCTACCGCATCCGGCGCCGGATCCCAGAGCGCCACGTCGTGGCCCCGGTGCAGGAAGAGCGTGGCCCAGCTGCAGCCGATCGTGCCGGCGCCGATCACGGCGATCCGCAGGCGCTCTCCGGGGGTGGGCAGGTCGGTCAAGATCGGCTCCTCTTCTGCGGTCATGCGTCGTCGTCGGCGGCGCGCATCGGGTCGCGCAGCATGGCGACGAGTTGGCGGGCGATGGCCGCGGGCGTCAAGCGGCCGTCGCCGTCGCGGAACCACTTCGGCGCCCAGTTGACCGCGCCCAGCAGCAGCAGCCGGAAGACGCCGCGGTCGATGCCGGCCGGCAGCTCGAGCGCCGCCACGAGATCGCGGAATACCTTCTCGTAGGTGTCGCGCTGCTCCACCAGGCGGCGGCCGGCCTCGCCCAGCTCGGCGGGCGCGTCGGGCGCGACGATGGCGACCAGGTTGCTGGTGCCCAGCAGCATCTCCAGGTGCGCGACCAGGGCCGCCTCCAGGCGGTCCCAGGGGGCGCGGCGGCTCGCGGCGGCCTGCTCGACGGCGTCGCGCAGCCGCGCCACCGCCTCGGCGTGGACGGCGAGGAAAAGCTCTTCCTTGGAGGGGAAGTGATAGTAGAGCGAGCCGGGCAGCATGCCGACCTCGGCGGCGATGTCGCGCATCGAGGTCGCCTCGTAGCCCTTGGCGGCGATCAGCGCCGCCGCGGCGCGCATCACCTCGCCGCGCCGGTTGCCCTGGCGTGGACTCTCGGCCTGTCCGGACGCCGCCATCGCCGGTCGCTTCCTCCCTCCCATCACGAACGCCTTTCCAGTCCGCCGATCCTTCTTACGCCAGTGTCCGCGCCGGGGCGACCCTCAGTATCTTTCCCGGGCAGCTCGAAGAGCAAACGATTGTTTGGTATCCTCGTCTTCTGCTAGCCTGCCGGGCGACGAGCGAGGAAGCGCCATGGTCGAGGCCTATGATCCCGGGGACCCCGCGGTGCGCCGCGATCCCTTTCCCCTCTTCGCGCGGCTGCAGGAGGAGGAGCCGGTGCAGTGGTCGCCGGCGCTCAAGGCCTGGATCGTCACCCGCTACGACGACGTGCGCGCCGTCACCCTGGACGGCGCCTATACGGCCGAGCGCATGCTGCCCTTCTACGAGCGGCTGCCGGACGAGCGCCAGGCGCGCATCCGCGAGCTGCTGCGCTATCTCAGCCTCTGGATGGTATTCCGCGACCCGCCCGAGCACACGCGGCTGCGGCGGCTGATGAACCGGGCCTTCACGCCGGGGGCGGTGGAGGCGCTGCGGCCGCGGGTCGAGGCCATCGTCGAGTCGCTGCTCGACGGCCTGGAGGGGCGGGGCGAGGTCGACTTCATCGCCGACTTCGCCATGCCGCTGCCGGCCCTGGTGGTCATGTCGATGCTGGGCGTGCCGCCCGAGCAGCTCGCCGCCATGAAAGGATGGTCGGACGACATGGCGGTCTTCGTCGGCAGCGCGCGCGGCAGCCGCGACAAGTACGAGCGGGCGGAACGCGGTGCGCGGGAGATGGCGGCCAGCTTCCGTGCGCTGATCGAGGCGCGGCGCGCGGCGCCGGCCGAGGACCTGACCAGCGCCCTGATCGCCGCGCGCGACGAGCGCGAGGCCCTGAGCGACGACGAGCTGGTGGCGAGCTGCATGCTGCTGCTCTTCGCCGGCCACGAGACCACCACCAACCTGATCGGCAACGCCGTGCTCTGGCTCTGCCGGAAGCCGGAGCTTCAGGAGGAGCTGCGTGCCCGCCCGGCGCTGATCGAGAGCGCGGTGGAGGAGTTCCTGCGCTTCGACGGCCCCAGCCACGGCCTGGGCCGGGTGGTGGCGCGCGAGCACGAGCTGCGCGGCCGGCGGCTGCGCCCGGGCGAACGGCTCTTCGCCCTGATGAACGCCGCCAACCGCGACCCGCGCGCCTTCGACTCGGTGCACGAGATCCGGCTCGACCGCAGCCCCAACCGGCACCTGACCTTCGGCCACGGCATCCACTTCTGCCTCGGCGCGCCGCTGGCGCGTTTGGAGGCGCAGGTAGCGCTGCCGCGCCTGCTGGAGCGCTTTCCCGGCCTGGGCCTGGCGCCGGGCGAGCTGCGCTGGCTCGATTCCATGATCCTGCGCGGGGTCGAGGCCCTGCCGCTGCGCCTGCGATCCGGATGAGGCTTCCGGCCTCGCTGTCGGCGCTGTTAACTTGAGCCGGCATCGAGGCGGGAGACGGCGATAGAGACCCTCACCGAGATCCTGGCGGCCACCGCCGACCGGCCCTGGCTGCAGGCGACTGCGCTCTTCCTCGGCACCTTCGTGCTGGAGGAGGGGGCGCTGATGGCCGGGGCCATGCTGGCCTCCGCCGGGCAGCTGCCGAGCCTCGCCGCCCTGGCGGCGCTCTATGCCGGCATCGTGGTGAGCGACTGGGCGCTCTTCGGGCTGGGGCGCCTGGCGGCCTGGCTGCCCTGGGCCCGGCGGCGCATCGGCGAGAAGAACCTGGCGCATGGCCGCCGTCTGCTCTCGGACAACATCACCGGCGCGCTGATCTCGGCGCGGCTGGTGCCCTGGCTGCTCTTCCCGATCTTCTGCGCCTGCGGCTTCCTGGGCGTCAGCTTCGGCCGCTTCGCCCTGGTCAACGCCGTGATCGCCCTGGTCTATGCCGGGCTGCTGTTCTGGGCGCTGCTGTTCTTCGACAGCCTGCTGCTCTCCCATCTGCAGGGCTGGGGCTGGGCGGTGGCGGCGTTGCTGATCCTGGGCCTGCTGCTGCTGAAGCGCCGGCTCGCCCGGCGCGGGCAAAAGTGAGCGGCGGGCGGCGTGTCAATCGACCAGGAGGCCGCCGCCCTCGCCGACCCAGTGGCGCAGGAACTCCGAGGGCGAGCTGCCGGTGACGGCGCGGAAGTCCCGGTTGAAGTGGGCCTGGTCGTAGTAGCCGCAGGCCAGCGCAATCTCCGCCCGCGAGGGGCCGTCGGGCTGCTGCAGCAGGGCCGTCGCCCGCTCGACCCGCAAGATCCGCGCCAGGGTCTTGGGCGGCAGGCCGACCTCCTCGCGGAAGCGCTCGGCCAGCCGTTGGCGCGAGCAGTCGAGGGCGCGGGCCAGGGCGGCGATCGGCACGTGCCCGCGGCTCGCGCCGAGCAGCCGCAGCCCCTCCGCGACCAGGGCGGAGGAGGACTCCGTCTCGGCCAGGCGCGCGGCGATGGTTCGATCGAGCAGCGCGAAGCGGGCCGGCCAGTCCGGCGCCTCGAACAGGCGGCCGACCAGGCTGTCGGCCGTCGCCGGGGCCAGCACCTCGGCCAGCCCCACCACGCGGTCGGCGATCTCGTGCAGGGGCCGTCCGAAGAAGCGGTAGGCGCCGGCCAGCGTCAGGTTGACCTGCAGGCAGTGGGCCTCGCCGCCCGACTCCACCAGGGCGAAGCTGCGGTGCAGCCCGGCGACGAAGCTGCCGTGGTCGGTGCCGCGGCGCGGGTCGGCCGGGTCGAGCAGGCGGAAGCCGGGGCCGAAGTCGAGGATCAGCACGACCTGGTCCGACGGCATCTCCCGCCGCCGGATCGGCCGCCCGCCGCTCTCGCGATAGCCCTGGTACTCCCGCACGAAGGGGCGCAGCGGCGGCGGCGGCCGACGGCTCGCCAGCAGCCAGCGTCCGTGCTCGGACTCGTGACGCAGGATCTGGAGCGGTGGCGCCTGCAAGTGATCGACCTCGGCGTTGTTCCGCCCGAAGTCTGCCGGTCCCGGCGCTGCCGGGGAAGAGGGCTCAGCCGCCGCGGAAAGCCACCCGCAGTCCCAGGGCGATGCAGGCGAAGCCGGCGACCGCGGCCGGCGTGACCGGCTCGCCCAGCAGCAGCGCGCCGAGCAGCGCCGCCGTCACCGGGCTGAGCGACAGGAAGACCGTCACCCGCGTGGGCGAGCTGTGGCGCAGCGCCCAGAGCCAGAGCCAGTAGCCCAGCCCGCTGCTGGCGCCGACGAAGAGCACCGCCGCCCAGGCCTCGGCCGGCAGGGTCGGAACCTGCGCGAAGAAGCCCCGGGCGGCGGCCAGGACGCCCAGCACGGCGACCGAGGCCAGCATGGCGTAGGCGCCGAGCGGCAGCACCGGCCAGCGCCGCAGGTAGGGCTGGTAGAGCACGCTGCAGACCGCCCCGGCCAGGGCGGCGCCCAGCACCGCCGCCTCGCCGGCCCAGCCGGTGGGGTCGAGGCCCCGCCGCAGCACCTCGGGGCCGAGGGCCACGGCCACGCCGGCGAGGGTCAGCAGCACCCCCAGCAGCTTCGCCGCCGTCGCCCGTTCGCGCCCAAGCGCTGCCGCCACCGCCAGGGTCAGCAGCGGCAGCGTGGCGAAGAGCAGGGCCGCACGGGCCGCCGGGATGTGCCGCAGCCCGTAGTTCAGCAGCACCACCACCAGCGCGAACTGCGCCACGCCCAGCAGCGTCAGCGGCAGGAGGTCACGCCAGCGGCCGGCCGCCGCGGCGCGCAGCCGCGGCAGGGCCAGCAGGGCCGGCGGCAGCAGGCAGGCGAAGCCCAGGGCATAGCGCAGGAAGGCCAGCGGCACCGGCTCCACCAGATCGACGACGAAGCGCGTGGCGACGATCGCCGCGCCGACCTGCACCCCCGTCGCCGCCGCCGCCAGGACCGGCAGCAGGGGCGCGGGCGTGCTCACAGATCGAGCGTCCAGGTCTGGCCCACCAGGTCCTTGCCGAAGCTGTGGTGCGGCTCCTCGGCCACCAGCCGGAAGCCGGTCGCCTCGTAGATGCGCCGCGCCGAGACCAGGATGTCGTTGGTCCAGAGCGTCAGGCGGCGGTAGCCGCTGCGCCGGGCGAAGGCGATGCACTCCTCCACCAGCCGGCGGCCGATGCCGAGGCCACGGGCGGAGGCCTCGACGTAGAGCAGGCGCAGCTTCGCCTCCTCCTCGCTCGCCCCCTGCACCAGGAAGGCCGAGCCGACCGGCAGGCCCTCGCGCTCGGCGATCCAGCACTGCTCGCGGCGCGGATCGAAGTTGCGCTGGAAGTCCGCGACGATCTGCGCCACCAGCCCCTCGAAGTCGCTGTTCCAGCCGTATTCCTGCGAATAGAGCACCGCCTGGCGGTGCACCACCCAGCCCAGGTCGCCGGGCCGGTGCGGCCGCAGCAGATAGGGCACCTGCGCTGCCGGTGCCTCGCCCAGCAGCGTCTCGATGGTCTGCATGGCCTCCAGCAGGCGGCCCTGGTCGGCCTCGGAGAGGGTCGAGAGCAGGGCCGTGACCTCCTCGCGCGAGGCCTGGTCCAGCGGTGCGAAGGCCTGCTCGCCGGTCTCGGTCAGGAAGAGGTGGCTCTGCCGGGCGTCGCGGGGCGAGGGCTCGCGGCGCAGCAGGCCGCGCTCCTCGAAGCTGCGCAGGATTCGGCTCAGATAGCCGGGGTCCAGCGCCAGCTCGCGTCCCAGCCCGCTGGCGGTGGGGCCGGGGTGATAGGCCAGCTCGTAGAGCACCCGCGCCTCGGTCAGCGGAAAGCTGCTCTTCAGCAGGCCCTCGTTCAGGGCGCCGATCTGCCGTGTGTAGAAGCGGCCGAAACGCCGCACCGCGGCGACCCGCTGCTCGAACTCGATGTCCGCCATGGCATCCCTCTCGGCCGATTGGGTGCCATAGTCAAGTTGATTATTGACTATGTCAATCAATATCCCACTGCCGCCCTGCGCGAAACTCGGTGCGACAGCGACTCCCGCTTCGTCCTGTCTCACGCGGAGCCGCGGAGCCGCGGAGAGCGAGCCCGAACCGACACTCCGCGTCTCCGCGGCTCCGCGTGAGACGATACGGAGGCGCAGAACGGCGCTCAAACGGATCGAGATCCTTCGCTCCCGCCCAGGATGACGAGATTTTCAGACGCTTGGACTGTCATCCCGGCAGGACGTGCAGCTGACCACAGCGGCGACCGCCCACGGGCTAGGACTTGGCAGCTAGTAGTTTTCTAACTACAGTACATCGATGCTCGAGTTGAAACAGACCGAGACCTTCCGCAGGTGGCGGCTTCGCCTGCGCGACCAGCGGGCGCGGGCCCTGATCGCCGCTCGACTGGATCGGCTGGCCTATGGGTACGCTGGTGACGCGGAGCCGGTGGGGCAGGGGGTGAGCGAGCTGCGCATCCACTATGGCCCCGGCTACCGCATCTACTTCCAGCGCCGGGGGGATGCGATCATCGTCCTGCTCTGCGGAGGGGATAAGAGTACCCAGGCCAAGGACATCAGGACCGCCAAACGGCTGGCCGAGGAATGGAGCGAATGACGATGGCCGAGAAGCTGACAACCTACGATCCCGCCGAGGACCTGACCTCCGAGGAAGCGATCGCGACCTTCATGGCCGAAGCCTTCGAGACTCGGGACACCGGCTATATCGCCCATGCCCTGGGGGTGGTCGCCCGCGCCAAGGGCATGACGCAGATCGCGCAGGAGACGGGCCTATCGCGCGAACAGCTCTACCGTTCGTTCAGCGGCAAGGGCAATCCGACCCTGAAAACGCTCCTCGCCGTGATGCGCGCCCTCGGCGTTGAACTGACGGCGAAGCCGCACACGAGTTCTTGAGTGAAGCGAGAGCCGGGGTTGCCGCCGTCCCCGGTCAGAGCAGGAGCCGCAGCAGCGCGACGGTGCCGGCGCCGGCCAGCAGGCTGGCCAGCAGCGGGGCACGCAGCGCCGCGAAGCCGACCACGGCGGCGGCGCCGGCCCAGGTCGGCGGGCCGCCGGCCAGCACCGGCGGCGTCACCAGGGCGACGAAGACGGCGCCCGGCAGATGGTGCAGGAAGCGGTCGAGGAAGCGGCTGCGCGGCAGGCGCTGCACCAGGAAGAAGCCGGAGGCGCGGACCGCGTAGGTGGCCAGCGCCATGCAGAGGATGGCCACCAGGGCCAGGCTATCGACGCTCATCGAGCACCACTCCCGTGATCGCGCCGGCCAGGGTGCCGGCGAGCAGGTACCAGGAGCCCGGCAGGGTCTGCCAGGCCAGCGCGGCCACGCCCGCGGCGACGAGCCAGGGCACGAGGCTGCGGCGCTTCTCGTAGATCGGCACGGCCATGGCGAGGAAGCAGGCGGCGACCAGGAAGTCGAGGCCGAAGCGCTCCGGCTCGCGCAGCAGGTGGCCGAAGAGGTGGCCGACCGCCGTGGAGCCGACCCAGACCAGCCAGAGCAGCAAACCGCCGCCCAGGAAGTAGGCGGCGTCGCGCCCGCCGCGGCGCATCTCGGTCAGGCTCATGGCGAAGTTCATGTCGACCAGCAGCGTCAGGCTGCCGTAGGCGCGGGCCGGGCCGAGCGGCGCCAGCCAGGGGCGCAGCGCCGCCGCCATCATCATGAAGCGCAGGTTGACGCCGATCGCGCCCAGCGTCAGGGCCAGCACCGAGGGTGGGTCGGCCCAGAGCTCCAGCGCCAGCAGCTGCGAGGCGCCGGCGAAGACGAGCCCGCTCATCAGCAGCGTCTCCAGGGCGCTGAGACCCCGCTGGTCGGCCAGGAAGCCGAAGAGCGCACCGAAGGTGGCGGCCCCCAGGCCCAGCGGCACCATGGCGAGGAAGCCGGCGCGCAGGCCCTTGGCGGTGAAGACGATCGCGCTGCTCATCGGGTTCCCGCTTCGGGCAGCAGGGCGCCGGCCGCGCTGCCGGCGGCGCCCGCCGCGATCAGATACCAGGCGCCGGGCAGGACGTCGTAGAGACCCCAGGCCACGGCGCCGGCCACCAGCCAGGGCAGCAGGCTGCGCCGCGGTCCTTCCCACACGGGGATCAGCAGCGCCAGGAAGACCGCCGCGGCGACGAAATCCAGGCCCCAGCGCTCGGGCGCGCGCACCAGCTCGCCGAAGATCCGGCCCACTGCGCCCGACAGCACCCAGAAGCTCCAGAGCGCCAGGCCGGTGCCCAGGTAGAAGGCGGCATCGCGCCCGCCCCGGCGCATCTCGGCCACGCCGATCGCCCAGTTCTCGTCCGCGGTGAAGAAAAGGCTGCCATAGGCGCGCGCCGGCCCGAGCGGCGCCAGCCAGGGCCGCAGCACGGCCGTCATCATCATGTAGCGCAGGTTGACCACGGCCACCGCCAGGGTCAAGGCCAGCACCGGCACCGGCTCCTGCCAGAGCTCCAGCGCCACCATCTGCGCCGCGCCGGCGAAGACCAGCGCCGACAGCAGCACCGTTTCGGCGAGGCTGAGGCCCTTCTGTCCGGCGACCAGGCCGTAGACCATGCCGAAGACCGAGACGCCCAGCGCCACCGGCAGGGTCCGCAGGAAGCCGGCGCGCAGGCCGGCGAAGGTGAAGGCGACGGGCATCGGGTGCTCCGGCTGTCTGGAGCCCCTCGCCTTGTCCCAGCCCAAACGCCAGGACAAGGCAAGGGCCCCTGGAGCCTCGGTCTAGCGGAAGGGGAGCGCGGCCGGCTTGAACGATCCTGACCGGAAGGCGGCGGGGGTGACGCCGTACTGGCGTTTGAACTGGCGGGTCAGGTGGGCCTGGTCGGCGAAGCCGCAGGCCTGGGCCACGGCGGCCGGCGCTTCGCCCTCGCGCAGCCGTCCGGCCGCGGCCAGCAGGCGCCGCTGCTGCAGGTAGGCATAGGGCGGCAGCCCGACCTCGCGGCGGAAGCGGCGCAGGAAGGCGAGCGGGCTCATCCCCGCCTCGGCGGCCAGCTCCTCCAGCCGCAGGGTCTCGTCGTAGCGCGCGTCGAGCAGCGCGCGCACCCGCCGCACGCGGCCGCGGCCGGCCTCGCCCAGCGGCGGGCGCAGCGGTGTCGGCGCGGCGTGGCGCCG